>Ga0180438_10002706_pt1 | contig 28204 bp, 22 predicted proteins | sample SS_ome_12_FD_132455 | JGI IMG/M metagenome (GOLD analysis project Ga0180438, IMG submission 132455) | Hypersaline lake sediment archaeal communities from the Salton Sea, California, USA - SS_3_D_2 metaG | ecosystem: Environmental > Aquatic > Non-marine Saline and Alkaline > Hypersaline >...
CTTCTCGCGTGTGGCCGGAGAGGTGAGAGTGGACAGTTGAAAAGCTGACAAGACGAGAGCCGAGACAAGACATCTGGCAGCCTCTGTGCGCGACATCACGCTTGACAACCTGTTGTCAAGAACAATACGGTTTGGGCGTCGGAGACGGAGTGAACCGTACCGGGTTCTCCGGAGATCTCATTGCGTGACTCCGACCAGTTCTGCCGGGGACTCGTGACGCCGGTAGTATGCCTCCTCGTACTCGACCAGGGGAAGATACCGAAACGGGGACCGTCCCCATTCCCCGAGCTGACGCGAGATCCCGAGTCGGGGCAATGAGAGAACTCAATGAGCATCGGGGCGCACTCATGAAAGCAGTTGTGATGGAACGCTACGGGACGCCCGACGTCCTGGTGCTGAGGGACGTGGCAAAGCCCACGCCCAAGGCCGATGAAGTCCTGGTTCGTGTGCATGCCGCGTCCGTCAACGATTGGGACTGGGGGCTGCTGCAGGGCAAGCCGTTCGTGAATCGAATGGTCAGCGGTCTCTTCACACCGAAGGTGCAGATCATTGGCGGTGATATCGCTGGGCGTGTTGAAGCCGTGGGCGCAGATGCCAAGGCGTTCGAGCCGGGTGATGAGGTCTACGGCGATTTGTGTACGAGCGGTTTCGGCGCGTTCGCGGAATATGCCTGTGCGCCGGAAGCGAACCTCGCGCACAAACCGGCCAGAATGACCTTCGAGCAAGCCGCAGCCATCCCGCAGGCGGGCATGCTGGCGGTGCAGGGCCTCATCGATGTGGGCCGGATTCAGTCCGGCCACAAGCTGCTCCTGAACGGGGCCGGTGGGGGCGTTGGTACGTTCGCCTTGCAGATGGCCAAACTCTACGACGTTGAGGTGACCGTGGTCGACAAGCCCGGCAAACTGGACATGTTGCGTGCCATGGGCGCGGACCACGTCGTTGATTACCTCACGGAGGACTTCACCAAAAGCGGCAAGTGTTATGATCTGATCCTCGATGTGAAGACCAACCGTTCGCCATTTGCCTACGCACGCGCACTGAATCCCAACGGCACCTATGTCACCGTCGGCGGCAACACATCGCGCCTGCTGCAGGCCCTGGTCCTGGGTCCGTTGATGTCGCGGCTTTGCCACAAGCACGTGCGTATCGTTACCTTGAAAGCCAACAAGGACCTCGGCTACATGAATGAGCTGTTCGAAGCCGGCAAACTGGTACCGGTGATTGACGGGCCGTACAAGCTCGCCGATTTGCCTGAAGCGTTTCGGCTCTTTGGCACAGGCGATCATAAGGGCAAGATCATCGTCACCATGGCGTGAACGCCGAAACGACGCACTGGGGCGCGCAGCGCACGACAGCCACGGGCGGTTCCGGTCTATCCCGGATGGGACGTGTCGCGTGAGTCCGCGGCATAACAACCGGTTGCAGCGGACGGCGTTTCACGCCGCCGCTGAACCGGAGCGTTAGACAGCTCCGCCAAGGAGATGCAGCACGATGTGCTCACCCGGCGCTCGCCTGTGATTACAGCAAGGCAGCGCGCCGGGCGCGATCTAGCCTTTCGGCAGAAGGCAGAATTCGGATCAGGTGCCAAGGGCGGCTTGCGGCTTTCGGCTCTCGTGGTCTTCCGAGTCTCTTTCCATTTCCTTGCACTTGTGGATGATCCATAGTATGCTTACTCGATGGCAAAGAAGAGCAACGACGCCCCAAAACGCACGCCCATCTCCCGCTTTCTGTCCACCATCGAGAGCGCGGGCAACGCTCTGCCTCACCCGGTAACCCTCTTCGCGCTCTTCGCGTTGGCCATCCTTGTGCTGTCGGCCGTATTTGCCAAGCTGGATGTCTCCGTGGTGAATCCCAAGGACGGTTTGATCGTCCAGCCGGTGAACCTTCTTACGCGGCACGGGCTTCACTGGATTCTCGAGCACCTGATCGTCAACTTCACCGGGTTCGCGCCGCTGGGAACGGTCCTGGTGGCGATGCTCGGAATCGGCGTGGCGGAGAGCAGCGGACTTATCGGGACGGGGCTCCGCCTGCTGGTCCACGCGGCGCCCGCACGGCTCCTGACCTTCGTGATCGTCCTTGCGGGCGTGCTGTCCAACATGGCGAGCGACGTGGGTTACGTGTTGCTCGTACCCTTGGGCGCCATCATCTTCCTGTCCGTCGGTCGCCATCCGATCGCGGGTCTCGCGGCCGCGTTTGCAGGCGTCTCGGGAGGGTTCAGCGCGAACCTCCTCCTCGGGACGATAGACCCGTTGCTCGCCGGCATCACGGAGGAAGCCTCCCAGATTGTCGACCCCGGCTACCGGGTTACTCCGGCCTGCAACTACTACTTCATGGTCGTATCCACCTTCATGATCGCTGGCGTCGGAACGTGGGTGACGGAGAAGGTGGTTGTGCCGCGCCTGGGCGAGTATGGATCCCAAGGCAATGCATCCGAACTCCAGAAACTGACTCGACCGGAGAAGGTGGGGTTGCTCTGGGCATTCCTTGTGAGTATTGCAATCGTCGCTGTCCTTCTGGCGGGACTGATTCCGGCAGATGGATTCCTGCGCCATGCTGAGACAGGGGATGTTCTCCACTCGCCCTTTATGCAAGGGATCATCAGCGTCATCTTCATCGGGGCGCTGCTGGCGGGACTGGCCTATGGCTTGGCAGCCGGCACCTTCAAGAGCGAAACGGATGTGATCAAGGGCATGCGCTCGTCGATAGAGTCGTTGAGCCTCTTCATGGTGCTGGTCTTCTTCGCCAGTCAGTTCGTAGCGTTCTTCAAGTACTCCAACCTGGGACTCGTGTTCGCCATCAAGGGAGCCGAGATTCTGAAAGCCTCGGGCCTGGGACCGATCCCGCTCATGCTCTGTTTCGTCTTGATGTCCGGGACCATCAATCTTCTGATGGGTAGTGCGTCGGCGAAATGGGCGTTCGTTGCGCCCGTGTTCGTCCCTATGTTCATGCTGTTGGGGTACACCCCGGAGCTGGTGCAGGGCGCCTACCGGATCGGCGACAGCGCCACGAACATCATCTCCCCCATGATGTCGTTCTTCGCACTCATCGTCGCCTTCCTTCAGAAGTATGATGCCAAGGCCGGCATCGGCACCGTGATCGCCACGATGCTTCCCTATTCCGTGGTGTTCATGGTGGTCTGGATGATCCTGCTGACGGCATGGATGCTGCTGGGGCTGCCGCTGGGACCCGGAGCGGGGCTGTACCTTAATCCGTGACCGCCCGCATCGTGACTTCTGGGACCGCCCCGTGTCTCACAGTTATTGCCAACGTCCCCTGGACCCGCCTGGGCTGATGGGGGCCTGCGCGGTGCGGTCGCGTGCGATGCCTGAATCATGCAGTTGCGGGGACCCGGAGACTTGACTCCAGCCCCGGCGGCGGAGTAGAGTCCCTGCGCCCCTGGCGGATCGGTTCTTGACGCGATGGACGTATGCGCGGCGGACCAGGTGACGGAATGCCGTCCGAGTGTGGGAGAATTCGCAGTGGATCCGGCGCTGCGCAGGTCTGCCCCCCTGGGTCGGCGAGGAATGGGCCCGAAGACGACCGGTTGCGCCCCGAGGGGTTGACCCCGGGCAAACGACCTCTGGGAGACGGTCTTGTGAGAGGCAAGGACGACATCGAGCAGCTGGTCGTCCGACTCCATAGAGATCAGCTGGAGCTCAGGCCGTCTGACTTCCTGCAGATGCACTTGACCAACCGGACCATCATCAAACGACACGTGGACGCCTTCCGCAGGTACGCGCCGTACCTGAGAGGGGGAAACATCCTGGACTGGGGATGCAGGCATGCGATCGACGCCTGTCTCATCAAGAACCACTTCGGTGCCGAAGCGCGATTGTTCGGCTGTGACGTGATGGATGAAGGGTATGAGGTGTTCTTCCAGTTCGCGGACCTTGAGTTCTCCATGTTGGACCACCCGAACGAGCTGCCCTACGGAGACGACACGTTCGACGCGGTTGTCGGCAGCGGAGTCCTCGAGCACGTGCCGAATGATGTGGAATCCGTGAGGGAGATCCGTAGAGTGCTCAAGCCCGGTGGGAACCTGATCATCACCTTCCTGCCGAACCGCTATTCCTACGTCGAGTGTCTTAGCAAAGTCCTGGGAAGACCCCATCACGACAGGTTATACTCCATGGGTTCGGTCCGGCAACTGCTGTCCCAAAGTGGGTTGGCTCCTGTTTACTCTGCCTACCATCAAGTCATGCCGACACTTGCCGGAGGGGCGAGTGCGAAAATAGGAAGGATCCGAGTCATCAACCGCCTTGTGCAGTTCCTGTACAGGTTCAACGGGTTCTTTGAGGAGTTGTGGCCGACCCGTTGGGCTGCCACCAATATCATGGTCGTGGCTCAGAAGGCGCCGTAGATAGTCTGCTCTGGCACAACGATCCGCTACGATCCGCTCGGGATCCCCCAGGATCCCCATGGGACGTCCGCTTGGGAGACCCACCTCGATGCGACCTCCGCCCCTCATGCCCGAGCCGCGCGGCCCCACACGCCCACCCGCGGGCAACCGGGACTCCAACGCCGCACTCTTCGCCGGCCTCCTCGCTGCAGTCGTCGGCGTCGCCCTGGTCATTCGAGTCTACAAGTTGGGCGTGCTCCCGAGCGGTCTCTTCGGAGACGAGGCGGCCAACGGCTACGACGCCTACAGCCTCCTCAAGACAGGCCGGAGTCTGTACGGGGACCGGCTGCCCATCCTCCTGCTTCACCACGGTCTGGACTACGTCGAGTCGATGTATTCCTACCTGACGGTCGTGCCCGTGTCGCTGCTGGGTCTGTCCGTGTTCTCGACCCGCATCGTGGCTGCCATCGCGGGCACATGCACGGTCCTGACCACCTTCCTGCTCACCCGCAAGCTCTTCGACAGGCACGTGGCCCTGGTCGCCGCTCTCCTGGTGGCTCTGTCCCCTTGGCACATGATGTTCAGCCGGATCGCCTTCCGCGCCATCCTGCTGCCCCTCCTTGTGACCCTGGGCATCTACCTTTTCCTCAAGATGCTCGAGGATCGCAGATTCGCCCTTCCCTGCGGTCTCGTGTTCGGTCTCAGTCTCCACACCTATGCTGTGGCGAAGCTCCTCATTCCCGTGCTTCTGGTCGCTCTTCTCGTCCTCTACCGCCGCCCGCTGACGCTTCTCATCCGATCCAACCGGCGAGCCTCGATTCACGCCCTCGCCGCCTCCGGTCTGTTCCTCGTCTTGGCCTTTCCCGTCTACTACCTGTCCTGGGCCGGGCAGGCAAACCGTCGGTTCATGGAAATCTCGATCTTCAGCGAGCCGAACTCCCTCCTCGTGTTCCTGAGGAACTACGCCCTGCAGCTGGACCCCCGGTTTCTGTTCTTCGAGGGCGATTCGAACCCGAGACACAGCCTCGGCGGGTTCGGCCAGATCCTCGTCGGCCTCTTGCCCTTCGTGATCCTCGGCGTGGGAATGGCCCTAAGAAGAAGAACACCGTCCCTCATTCTTCCCCCTCTGGTCTTCGCTCTGGGCAATATCGCACCCGCATTGACGAACGAATCCATTCCCCATGCGCTTCGGGCAATCGGCGCGGTTCCCTTTCTGGAGATCACGGCCGCCGTTGGGCTGGTCGCCTTTGCGAGATTCGTTCTGGCCAGGAGAAGGCGCACGGGGATCATATTGACCGCGGCCGTATCCGGCACCCTCGCGCTCAATGCGGGCCTGTTCCTCTACGCGTACTCCGGCAAGTATCCGGCCGCCTCCCAGCCGGCGTTCCAGTACGGCATGGCGGAGGCGATCACGATTGCAGAACGTGACTCAGAGCGCTACGAGGGGGTCATCCTGTCCCATCGGATCCCCGGCGCGTACGTCTTCCCCCTCTTCTTCGCCGGGCTGGATCCGACCGAGTACCAGGAGCACCGCACGCTGGGCAAGTACATGATCCACGACGGGGCAACGGATGGAATGGATGTGCCCGAGGGACGGTACCTCGTTATCCTCAGGCCCTATGAGACGATCGGCGACGCGCGTGTGAAGGAATGGATCCGGGGGGCCGGGGGTGCGGTTTTCCTCAAGCTCGTCGAGTACGAGGGTCCGGGCCGGATGGCCATCCACATCCGGCGGGACCTGTGGGGACGCCAGAAGGACGGGGCCAGCTCGTAGGCGACCGGCCGCGAACGATCTCCATGGACCCAGAGGGCCCGCGCCACGCACCCCCTATCGATAGCGCGCCTTCAGCGACGACCACGTGGTGCTCTCCACCGCCGACGGCATCCCGCAGCCGCACGCTACATCCCAGGCCCCGATCAGCCCGCAGTCGTAGCCCTGGGGATGGTTCCCCGGAGCGCAGGGAGAGCACTCCTGCAGGTGGAAGTCCGCGTTCTCCGGATCACAGAACAGCGGACACGCGGAGAAGTTGCCGTCGACCCCGTGCTGGTCGGCGATCGGGCCCACCCAGTCGCCGCCAGCGTTGCCGTAGAGATCGGAGCACACGAGTGCGGCGCTGGAGTTGGAGGCGCAGTGGATCCCTTCCCCCTGGCTGCAGGAGGCGACGATGGTATTCGACAGAGCTGCGTCGGCGCTTTCGATCAGCCGTAAGCCCCCACCTTGGGAGGCCGAGTTTCCCCAGAATGTGCAGCCGTCCAGAAGGAGAGTCGAACCGCGAGCATCGATCGCGCCTCCCCCACCACTCCCCGTGGACACGTTGCGCAAGAACACGCAATCTATGAGCGTAAGACTATGACAGTATCTGCCCTCCAGCCCGCCGCCCCCACCCCAGTGTGCACGATTGTCAGAGAACACGCACCCCGCGACGGTCAGGGGGCAGCCCCAGCACCATACCGCGCCGCCACCCCAGCTAGAGTTCCCCGAGAACGCGCAGCAAGTGAACGCGGATGACGAGACTCCCTCACAGCATACAGCGCCCCCGACGTCCTCCGTCGCGTTCCCGGCGAAGATGCATTCCGTCGCATTCACCGAGCAATCCCGACAGAGCAGTGCCCCGCCGTCCAGATAGGCGTAGTTCTCCGAAAACGCACAGGCAGAGAGTGTGACCGTGGAACCGGAAGACACATACACGGCACCCCCGATCGGACCCATCCCTCCGGGGACACGGTTCAGCAGGAACTCGCAGTCGACGATCGAGAGATCCGACCCGTAACAGCAGTAGATCGCCCCGCCCTGATGCCCGGCGACATTGCTCCTGAACACCACGTCCGCCAAACGAAGCGACGTGTGGCGACAGAACAGGCCCCCACCCCAATCCGCCACACCTCCCGCAATCGTGAGCGCCTCGATGGCCGCGGCACAATCCAGGCTATCGCATTGGAACACGGGGCCCGCGTAGGGTCGAGGAAGAACCACGACGCAACCCGGATCTCCGGTTTCTCCCCGAACCCAGACGCCGGCCTTCATGACGATGTTATGTTCATCGTAGGTTCCGCAGGCGACGAGGACCGTGTCACCGGCACTCGCCGAGTCGATCCCGGCCTGGATGGTGGGGCACTCGGATGGCACTTGCCAGGTCGCTGCCTGTACCGGGGACTGGAGGATGGCGAGGATGATAGAGAGAGGCAAACCGAACGCGGGTCTCATGGCTAGGCTCCGGTAGGGAGCTCAGGACGGATGAGCCTTCGGACTCATTCACCATACGACACGATGCCGATCATCGCAACCGGCAACATGTTCCGATCCGATCCTCGGCCGCGCTCCCCGCGGCAGTCTCACCGCATCAACCGCCAGAGAACCGGACACCGCGGATCCAGACCGTGCTCTGGCACCTCGATCCCCCTCGATCCCAGATCGACGGGGCCAGCCCGTAGGCCCGCGGCCGTTCACGGTTTCGGCGGACCGAGAGAACGCGGGTGGCCTACCGTCTACCGATAGAGCGCCTTCAGCGACGACCACGTGGTGCTCTCCATCACCGACGGCATCCCGCAGCCGCACGCTACATCCCAGGCCCCGATCAGCCCGCACTCGTACCCCTGGGGATGGTTCCCCGGAGCGCAGGGAGAGCACTCCTGCAGATGGAAATCCGCGTTCTCCGGATCGCAAAAGAGCGGGCACTCCGAGAAATCGCCGTTGAGGCCCAATTGACCGGCAATGCAGCCCACCCAATCGCCGCCGGCATTGCCGTAGAGGTCGCTGCAGCTAAGCTGCGCGCTTGCGCCGGTTTCGCAGTAAACGGCTTCCCCGGCCCCGGCGAAGGCGACAATCGTGTTCTCGAGCGTGGCTTGCGCATCCAGTCGGCACGCGACCCCTCCACCCTGCGGGGCCGAGTTCCCCACCAGAGTACAGCCGACGAACCTCGGGTACGAGTCCTGCGACGTGTGGAGCGCGCCCCCCAACAACCCGGCCGAGTTGCCCGAGAACACACAGCGCGTGATGATCGCCGTGGAACCCACGTAGCACTCGATGGCGCCGCCGAGGATCTCGGCCCGGTTCCCCGAGAAGACACAGTCCGTGACCACGACGGTCGAGTGCGAGATGTTGATCGCGGCCCCGTACTCCGCGGAGTTGTCGAGGAACACGCAGTCTTCGAAGGTCGGCGAGCACCACGAGCAGGACGCCCCGGCGCCTTCGAAGCCCGTGTTGCCGACGAACACACATCCGCGCACCGTGGCCGATGCATTCATGCAGTACAATCCAGATCCAGAACCCCCGGTCAGTGTGAATCCCTCGATCACCGAGCAGTTCAACGTATCCCAGCACCGGAGCACGCCTCCGTAGCCCAGGGCGTCGATGGTCACACAGTCCGCCTCCCCGGTCTCGCTGCGAAGGTGGATCGTGGGGTACACCTCAATGTCGTGCTCGTGATACGTCCCGGGCATCACGACGACCGTGTCCCCCTCGCTGCATCGGTAGATGTTCGACTGGATCGTCGGATACCCGGGCGAGGGCACGTAGTAGGTAGCCGCCCCGCCGCACGACGGAACGACGAGCACAAGAGCGACGACGAAGGCGGCTATTCGGATCATCACGCCCTCCTATCGATAGAGCGCCTTCAGAGAAGACCAACTCGTTCTATCCACAGCTGTGGGCCCGCCCCCGCAAGGACAGCCGACCCCGTAGGCACCGATGAGCCCGCAGTTCACGTCATCCGGGTGATTGCCGGGAGCGCACGGGGAGCACGCCTGGAGGTAATAGCAGCCGTCACAGAAGAGCGGGTCCTCGGAGAAATTGCCGTTGCTGCCGATCTGGGATCGCACGGTGATGGCCTTTCCACAGAAACTGACGCGCGTGTTCCCGCTGCCCATGAACACCCCGTCCACAAGTTCTACGATGTCGTTGTCCTCGGCGGCGTCGATCGCTGCCTGGATCGTCGGATAGACCCCACTGCCATCCGGGTACACGGTGTAGATCTCTGCCAAGACCGGAGAGGACCCGACCAGAGCGAGGCCCAGAGGCAGGAGTCCGATCGTTGCGAAGCCGGAGACCAGAGATCGTTTCATCCCGCACCTCCTGACGCTAGGGGACACCCCGGGGGGACGCCTCGACGGATCCTCCCAGACACCTCCATCCCCGGCTGCCATAAGCCTACTACATCTGCCCCGCGGAGACAATATATAAAGCTATCGTACCAAATATTCATCTCCCGTGCGCTTTAAGCGGATTCATCAAGGGTACTGCGCTCGTGCCGTAGGGAATTGCGTCTTCACTGCCCGCCGGGAGGAAGCTGGCCACGTTACCATCAAGCCACATTCCGCTTGCGTGCCGGGACCGAGGGCGATTGGCACTGGGACCGGAGACGGCGAATCCACCCATGCCCTGGCCCCGCAATCTCCCCCGTACCCGCTCGTGCGGCTGGCTCCCCGATCTCGATCTCGCTCCATCCTCCGATGCTCCCCTGCGCTGCCAGCCAACCCCCGGCCCGCGCCAGCTCTCGGAGAGAATGCCCTCAAGTTTTTCTCGCTCGTAATCGATGGAAATAGTAGGGAATTAGCCAAGCCGTTGAACGATCATCAGAAAACTAGTCTTGACAGACACCGGCAGGTAGGCTACAATTGGAGTGTCATATGAGTGTGGCGCCCTCCCGGGGCATAACCTGCTGCGAGGAGATTCAGACATGATGGCAAATCATGAGGTCCTTCGACTCTCCAGGACGGCACTGGTCCTGGCCTTCGTCCTTGGGATTCCCAGCTGCGGTGGCAACGACCGGCAGAAGGCGCCCGCGGGCGACACGCTCGTCCTGGCCGCCTACACGGTGCCCAAGGAGGCCTACGAGAAGGAGATCATCCCGGCCTTCCAGGCGTACTGGAGGGAGAGAACCGGCAGGGACCTCACGGTCCAACAGTCCTACGAGGCCTCCGGGGCCCAGGCCCGAGCCGTGCTGGCGGGTTTCGAGGCCGACGTCGTGGCCCTCTCCCTGGAGGGGGATGTAGACAAGCTGACCGACGCGGGCCTCATCACCCATGATTGGAAGGACCGACCCTGGCAGGGATTCATCACCCGGTCCGTCGTGGCCATGGGCTGCCGTCCCGGGAATCCCAAGAACGTGCGGGACTGGGAAGACTTGACCCGCCCGGACCTCGAAGTCCTCTATCCCAACCCCAAGACTTCGGGGGGCGCCATGTGGTGCATCAACGCCGTCTACGGCGCCGGGCTCAAGATGTCCGAGGCCAAGAGCGGCCGCGCCGACCCGGCCTACGCACGGGGCCTGCTCAAACGCATCCAGCGCAGGGTAAAGGTGATGGACAAGTCCGGGCGCCAATCGGTGACGACCTTCGAGCGCGGGATCGGCGACGTGATCCTGACGTACGAGAACGAAATCATCCTCCGCAGGCTCCAGGGGCGGGACTTCCCGTTCGTGGTCCCCGCCTCCACCATCCTGATCGAGAATCCCGCGGCCGTGGTCGATCGGAACGCCGAAAAACACGGCGTGCGAGAGCTCGCCGAGGAGTTCGTCAAGTTCCTGCACACCGATGAGGCTCAGCGCGCGTTTGCGCGCTACGGATTCCGGCCGGCCAATCCGAAGATCCTCGCGGAGTTCGCCGACCAGTACCCGACGCCCCCCCTCCTCTTCGACATCACCTACCTCGGAGGTTGGAGCGAGGTCCGCCGGACCCTCTACGGACCGGAGGGGATCTGGACCCAGATCACCCAAGAGCTCGCGGAGGAGTAGGCCCGTGCGCACCGAAGCTGCCGGACAACGCCGGAAGAGGAGACGAGCCGGCCGGCTTCCCGGTCCCGACCTCGCGCTCCGGGGCATCTCGCTGGGCTACATCGGGTTGTTCGTGGCCCTGCCCATGGTGGCGCTGGCCTCTCGGGCCTTCGCCGACGGCCTGGAGCGGATCTGGTACGAGGCGACGCGTCCGGAGGCGCTGTTCTCCCTCCGCCTGACGCTCCTGGTGGCGCTGGCCATGATCGTCGTCAACGTGGTCATGGGAACGTTGACCGCGTGGGTCCTGGTGCGGTACCGGTTCCCCGGCCAGTCCGTGGTCAACGCCCTCATCGACCTGCCGTTTGCGATCCCCACGGTCGTCACCGGCCTCATGCTCGTCATCCTCTACGGGCCCCAGAGCTCCATCGGCAGTTTCCTCTCCGACCGGGGTGTGGAGGTCATCTACGCGAAGCCCGGCATCGTGCTGGCCCTCCTTTTCGTTACCTTCCCCTTCGTGGTGCGTTCCGTGCAACCGGTTCTGATGGAGCTGGACAAAGACATGGAGGAAGCGGCCGCGACGCTGGGCGCGCGCCGCTGGACCGTGTTCCGGAAAGTCGTGGTCCCGTCCATCCTGCCCGCGGTGCTCACGGGGGCGGCCCTCTCGTTCAGCCGCGCGCTCGGTGAGTTCGGGTCCGTCGTGATGGTGGCCGGCAACATCCCCTTAAGGACACAGGTGGCCCCCGTGTTCATCTACGGGGAGATCGAGAGCGATAACCCCCTGGGCGCGCTGGGAGTCTCGGTGGTTCTGCTCGCGGGCTCCCTCCTGGTCCTGATCCTGCTCAATTTCCTCCAGCGCATGGGGAGGAAGCGCGATGAGTGAGGCGGGGACGGCTCACGGAATCCTCAAGGTCAAGGTCCCCGCGCCGCGAGTGGGGGCGGCCTCGGTGCCGGAGAGTGAAGCCCTGGGGAGGGGACTTCTCATCGCCGCCGTCCTGGCCTGGTTCGCGATTCTCATCCTGTTCCCGCTGGGCGCCCTGATCCAGGGCGCGTGGCAGGCGGGCCTTCGGGCGTGTCTCGAGGCGCTCGGGCAACCGGCCGCGCGCCAGGCCTTCGGCCTGACGCTGGGAATCACGGTGGCCTCCGTGATTGTGAACACGGTTTTCGGGCTCCTCCTGGCGATAGTCCTCGCCCGCCAGCGATTCCGGGGCAAGCTCCTCCTGGAGGGCATGGTCGATCTGCCGTTCTCGGTCTCGCCCGTGGTCGCCGGGGTGATGTTCATCGTGCTCTTCGGGCCGGAGGGCTGGTTGGGACGGTGGTTCGAGCTCGGAGGGATCCGGATCGTGTTCGCCGTCCCCGGGATGGTCCTGGCCACCATCTTCGTCACCCTCCCCTTCGTCGCCCGGCAGGTCGTGCCGGTCCTTCGAGAATTCGGCCTGGAACAGGAGGAGGCCGCCAGGACGCTCGGCGCCAACGGGTGGCAGACCTTCTGGAAGGTCACGCTGCCCTCGGTCCGCTGGGGACTCGCCTACGGCGTCACGCTCACGGTGGCCAGGGCGCTCGGGGAGTTCGGAGCCGTGTTGGTCGTGAGCGGCAGCATCATCGGGCGGACGCAGACCGCGACCCTCCACATTCACCAGGAGTTCACGGACTTCCACTACGCCGGAGCCTTCGCCGCGTCGTTGGCCCTGGCCGTCGTGTCCTTCTGTCTGCTGGTCGTCATGGAGCTGATGAAGAAGAAGGTCCTCGCCCGTCGGGGCTGAGCGAGTGTCTAAGACCGCAACTATGGAGTACGCATGATGGGAATCCTGGCCAAGAATCTCTCCAAGCGATTCCCCCCGGCGCGCAACTCGGAGATCGGCCACCTCGCCGTCGATGGTGTGACCTTCTCCGTGGCCGAGGGGCGTCTGGTTGCGCTCTTGGGTCCCAGCGGTTCCGGGAAGAGCACGATCCTCAGGATCATCGCCGGCCTGGAGGAACCGGACCGCGGCGAGGTCTGGCTGGACGGGCGGCATGTCACCGGCCAGCCTGCCCACCAGCGAGGCGTGGGGTTCGTGTTCCAGCACTACGCGCTCTTCAAGCACGCAACCGTCGAGAAGAACATCGCATTCGGCCTGGAGGTGCGCAAGTGGCCCCGGACCGAGATTCGCGACAGGGTCGCCGAGCTCCTCGAGCTCGTGCAGCTGCAGGGATACCGGGACCGCTACCCCTCCCAACTCTCCGGCGGGCAGCGCCAGCGCGTGGCCCTGGCCCGCGCGCTGGCGCCCAGGCCGAGGGTCCTTCTTCTCGACGAGCCCTTCGGCGCCTTGGACGCCAAGGTCCGGCGGAATCTGGCCACCCAGCTGAGGCAGCTGCACAGCGAATTCCAGACGACGACGGTGTTCGTCACCCACGATCAGGAAGAGGCCATCGAGATTTCCGATGAAATCGTGGTCATCAACCGCGGACGCGTCGAGCAGGTCGGGTCTGCAGAGGAGATCTACGACCACCCCAAGAGCAAGTTCGTCGCCAGCTTCATCGGCAACGTGAACGTGATCGAGGGATTCGTGGAGCGGGGCGTGCTTAGGATCGGCCCGGACCGGATGCCCGCGTCGGAACTGCAGGTCTCCCTTCCCGACGGTGAGGTCGTGCTTCTCGTCCGCCCGGAGGACATCGAGCTGGGGGACGACCCGGGGCCGGGAGAGCTCTCTGCCGTAATCCGGGAAATCCGATATCGGGGCGACCGCTACGAGCAGGAGATCGACCTGGCCGGCCTGCCGGTCCGCGCGTCAGAGGCGAAGAGTCTCGGCGGGGCGTCCGCGCGGGAACCGGGCCAGAAGGTCCGCGTGCGCTTCTCCCGCCACCGGGTGTTCGAGGTGGACGAGGACCACGCCGCCATTCGGGCTCAGCTGGAGAGCCTGGGGTACATCGAGTAGTGCGTTCGCGCGATCCGGGCGTGTCCCGCATCCGAGGTCGGCTCACTCCAGACGGTTCTCAGCGAGCCTCGAGACTGCCGACGAAACGACGCAAGGCGTCCTGAGTCGCTGCCCCAGGCAACCGGAGCTCCTCCCCGGAAGGCCCAGACGGCATCCGCAGGCGCGAGGTTGGCGAGAAGCCGCGGCCCGGACGGCAGAGTCTCAGGTTCGAGCCTCGGCCGGCTGCGTCTCGATGAACGGCGGAAGGGGACAGTCCAGTGCGAGGGAGACGACCCTGAGGATTTCGGCTTCTTCGGCCGTCACCGTGCGGTCCGCGAGCGCCGCGTGCGCGCAGGCGTCGACGATCCTGCCCCTCACATCGTAGGTGGCGAGGGCGAACCGGTCGAATGCCTTCCCCAGCGCCTCGTACCGTATTTCGCCGGCCTCGGCAAGCGGCAAAGATACGCGGGCGGGATCCGCGATCCTCCGGGCCCCCAGATCGAAGGCCCGCCGTGCGGCCTCCGGCTGGCCGGGGTTTCCCGCGTGCGCCATTGCGCTCAGGAGGAGGCCGACGTCCTTGAGAAGAGGCCCCACCTTGCGGTACTTGATGCCCGCGGGGGGCAGTTCCGCGTGGCCCAGGCGATAGGTGACCATCCATTCGACGACGAACTCGAAGAGCGTCAGCCGGTCATCCGCCCGGACCAGGGCCTGGAGCGCCGACAGGAATCGCTCCCGGTCTGCGGCCGCCAGCCTGCGTAGAGAAGGCATGGCCAGGTCCACCAACGGCAGGCGGACTCGCGGGTCGAGACCCTTTACCTCGGCGTACAGTGTGCGGACGGCGTCGACGCGTCCGGGGTCTAGGTGGGTCGCGAGGGCCCCGAGCTCCCGCTCCCGGATCTCGGCGTCGGGCTCCAGCAGGAGAGCCAAGACCGCGTGGGTCGCTCCCTCCGGGCTCGAAACGGCCGCCTCCAGCGGCTCCGGCACCATCCGGCGAAGCGCGGAGCCCGCACGCAGATGCCCCGCCGTGGGATTGCCGACCTGTCCGGCCACACGACCCGCCTCGCCCACAACCGGACCGGCGCCCGCAAGACCCATCAGGCCCAGCTCCGCCCCGGCCGCCACCACGGTCTCGAAACCCAGCGGTTCCACGCGCGCAAACTCACGCGCAAACGCGGGATCGATCCGCCGGATGCGCTCCTCCAGGGGCGGGTGGGTCGCGAAGATGCGGGTGAGGAAGTGAACGGTCGGCCCCTGGCCGAAGAACATGTGGCTCGCCTGCTCGGCCTGCGGAGACTCGATGCGCGACCCGCGACTCGAGCCTCCGATCTTCTTCAGCGCGGACGCAATCCCGAGCGGGTTGCGCGTGAACTGAACGGAGGACGCGTCCGCCAGGAATTCCCTCTGCCGCGAGACGGCGCTCTGGATCATGCGCCCCACCAGGACGCCGATGTACCCGATGAGGATGAGCGCGATTCCCACGAGCGCGATCGCCCCTGCACTTCCTCCCTTCCTCGACGAGCTCCGCCCGGAGAAGAAGCTGGCCCGCGCCAGGATTCGCCCGACGATGGTTATGGCGAAGATCCCGAAGAGCACGCCCATCAACCGGATGTTGAGCCGCATGTCTCCATTGAGGATGTGGCTGAATTCGTGCCCGATGACGCCCTGAAGCTCATCCCGGTTCAAGGTATCCAGGCATCCTCGGGTGACCGCAACGGCCGCGTCGCTCGTCGAATGCCCGGCGGCGAAGGCGTTGATCCCCGGTTCCTGGTCGAGGACGTAGACCAGGGGAACGGGCATCCCGGAGGCGATGGCCATTTCCTCGACGACGTTGACGAGCCGGCGTTCCTTGAGATCCTTCGTTCCCGCGTGCACCAGCCGCCCGCCCAGCATCGTGGCCACTTTGCTCCCACCGCCCCTCAGCGACTGAACCCGGATGCCGCTGGCGATGCCGATGAAGGCAATCCCGAGGAGCGCGATCACGGCGAAATCCCCGAAATCCCACCAGCGGACAGGTTGGCCGGGCACCCTCCCGCCGTACAGCAGGACAACGCGGGAGACCAGGTACAGCGCGACGATGATGCCCGCCACGGCCACGGCGAACAGGAACACCAGCTGTGTGGTCTTGCCTCTGGCTCTGTCTTGATCTTCGAAGAAGTTCATAGAACCCGCACCGATCTTGCGAACCGCCCGCACCCTATCGCCTACGTGAAGGACACCTTCGGGGCCTTCCGCTCTTCGGCCGATTCGGTCGCCTCCAGCAGTTCGGCCGGACCGAAGTTGAACATGCCCGCGACGATGGTGTTCGGGAACTTCTCCCGGCCGATGTTGTAGTTCATGACCGAGTCGTTGTAGGCCTGCCTGGCGAACGAGATCTTGTTCTCTGTGGACGTGAGTTCTTCCATGAGCTGGCTCATGGTCTGGTTGGCCTTGAGATCGGGATACGCTTCGGCCAGGGCGAACAGGCGTCCGAGAGCGCCCACAAGCGTGCCTTCCGCCTGGGTCAGGCCCTTCATGGCTTCGGGCGAGCCGGGCGCGGCCGACGCCCGGTTGCTGGCATCCAGCGCCTGGTTCCTCGCCTGGATCACGGCTTCCAGGGTCCCCCGCTCGTGCTTGATGTACCCCTTGGCCGTCTCGACCAGATTCGGAATCAGATCGTAGCGGCGTTTGAGCTGGACGTCAATCTGGGCGAACGCGTTCTTGAACCGATTCCTCGCCGAGATCAGGCCGTTGTAGATGCCGATGAAGGCGACGACCAGGATCCCGACGATCGCGAGCAGGATAATCAGCCCAACCATGTGCGCTCCTTTCGGCTGTTCTCCACTTCCTCTTGAGGCCCCCGCGCCTCCCCCCTGCTGGTCCTAGATCGGACGCGGGGTGAGTCGTAGGAGACGCCCTGCGTTGGTGATTCTGAACGGGAGTCGCTCTTTCGTCAAGTAATACCCGTGGGGAGGGGCGGTATTCTCCGCCCGCGCGCGGGCCCGGGCGTGCCGAGAGGGCGTGGTGGGGATCTTGAGACAGAAGGGCCGTTGAAAAAGCCGCCCAACCGTTCGCCCTGACCCGGCGGGGAAGGGGTCTTTTTCAACAGCCCTGTCTCTTCCTCTCGTTCGGTACTCCCCCTACTTCATCAGCACGATTTTCCTTGTCTCCACCAGACCGCACGCCCGCAGGCGACAGAAGTACACCCCCGGAGCCGCCGCCACGCCGCTCTCATCTCTGCCGTCCCAGCACCCCGTGTACCGGCCCGGAGTCATCTGCCGGTCCACGAGCGTCGCGAGTCTCCGCCCGGCGGCGTCGTAGACGGAGAGGACCACGCGGCTCGGGCTGGGGATGTCGTACCGGATGTTCGTCTGGGAGCTGAAGGGATTGGGATGGCCCTCGCCGAGCGCCAGGGCCGTCGGCGGGGGCAGGCCTGCCGCATCCGACACCCCCGTCGGCTGCGGAACCCGGATGAAGTACTCGGCATTCCTCCCGTTGTTGCTCCAGATGGCCAACCCGTGCCAGGCGGTCGTGTCGGCCGCATGCGCCAGCGTCTCCGATTCCCCCGAGCCGTACTCGTCGGCCAGTACGGTGGCCGAGTACCTGTCATAGCAGCCGTCCGGAAGCGGATAGGGCCTGAAGAGGGCCATTCCAAGGTCCGCCTCACCGGAGGGGTCCAGATCGATCTGGTACATGTAATTCTCCTCGAGCCAGATGCAGCAGATCTGCACGACATGGGCGCTCTGCCAGGTGTACGCGCCGAACTCCGATTCTTGATTCACCGGAGGAAAGAGACCTGCAAAGGGAGCCGTCCACTCGATCGCGTACTTCCCACAGTCTCCCCAGCTGTCGACGAGCACCACGGCGGCCGGCGAGCTCCGATCCTGCACCACGATGAACTCGACGACGTTCTCCGGGGTGCCCGTCCCCCACCAGAGCGCTCCCGAGTCCCACACCGCGAGCTGGAAATCCGGGTTCTGAGGCATTCTGACTCCCACGATTTCCCACTTGACGCCGCATGCGGTGCTGGGTTCAGAGATCGTGTACGTCATCGAATCCCGGGTGCTGCTGATTCTGACGTCCTCCAGAAGCGGGAGGTAGGCGGGGCACGCCGCGTGCGCCAGGGCGGAGTAGTCGTTGATCCTGCCGTGGCCGAAGTAATCGTCGAACCCGTCCGGATCCTCCACGAGGTCTCCCACTTCATCGTCCGAAGTGGTCTGGATGATCCAGCGCACGCCCGCATTGCCCAGACCCGGGTTCGCGTGCAGCAGAAGCGCCGCCAACCCCGAGACATGGGGGCACGCAACGGACGTCCCGTCCCCCCACAGATAGCTGCTGCCCGGGTACGTGCTCAACACCATCTCTCCGGGGGCCACCACATCGATCTGAGACCCGTAGTTCGAGAACCACGCGCGGAGGTCCCACCCGTCGGTCGCGCCGACGGCGATCACGTTGTCGTAGGAGGCGGGGTAGAACGGGATCGGGGTGTTGTCGTTCCCCATCGCCCCCACCACGACGCAGCCCGAGGCGTAGGCGAGGTCGATGCTCTGGCGGATCATGGCGTTGGGCTGATACTCACCCAGGCTCAGGTTGATCACCCCGGCGCCCTTGAACACCGCATAGGAGATCGCCTGGGCGATCCAGCTGCTCTCACCGAAGCCCTCGGAATCCAGCGCCTTCAGGGCCATCAGGCACCGGTACGTCCAGCACTGGCCGGCAATGCCCTTGTCGTTGTCCGGCTCCGCCCCGACGATGCCCGCCACGTATGTTCCGTGCCCGTGGTCATCGTGGGGATTCGGGCTGTCGTGGACCCAGTTCCAGCCCCACTCGTCGTCCACGTAGCCGTTGCCGTCGTCATCGACATCCGGGTCGCCGCTCATTTCGTCATCGTTCCGCCACACGCGGGTCGACAGATCCTCGTGGTATCTGTCGATGCCCGTATCCACGATAGCCGTGAGAACGCAGTCCTGCTGGATCAGCCAACCCTCGGGCGCGTTCTTGTCGGCGTCGGACACCCCGGCGTTCCAGAACCCGTTGGCGAACCCCCACTGGTCCATGAAGCGGGGATCGTTGGGGTAGATGCCTGTGAGCCGTCCTCCCGAACAGGCCTCGTACTCACAATCGAGTTCCGCGAACGCCACCTCCGGCTCTGCGGCGTAGTCCGCCAGCAGGACGGAATCGACGATGGGATCCCGCGTGCCGAAGAGATAGGTCCTGCCGAGACCGAGTGAATCGTAGAGGGCGGAGTCGGGCGGCGCCAGGTCGGTCGGCCGGACGAACAGGCTCTCGGCCCAGATGACATCGTATTCCACGTTCAGGGTGTCGATGGACGGGATCCCGGTAACGACGACCGAGTCCACGACCGAGATCTCCACCTCCTGGACGAATTGGATTCCGAACCGTTCGGGGCTGCACTGCTGCGCCTCTGCCGGGAGCGCAAGAGCCATCGTCAGTAGGAACCACGCAGCAGCGGTTCTTGCCAGGCACCTCTCGCCAGATGCAGACATCCCGACCTCCTTCCTTACACGGCCGCGGGGAATCGGACGGACGGTTTCCACCGGAGCTGCCACTCGTGGCCGAGGGCTCAGGGCAAACAGTTCCCGACGCGGATCTGACAACCAAGCTCCAGGGCGGAGTCGAGGACAGATCAGACTTCACGCTTATCGATCATACCACACGACCGCCGCTATTACCAGCCCACAAATGCTTCTGTCGGAGCGTTCACCCCGCGCTCGGAATCCCGGCCGTTGACAAATCGGCTTCCTTCCCCCAGTCTTCGGCGCAAGGAGACGTGTTAGCGGGAACCGGCTTCGAAGGGGAGGCCTCACATGAGCTGGAACGAGCTGATCACGAGAGAAATCGAGCGAGAGTACAGGGTCACCGAGGGACTGCTGGACCTGGTGGAGGATGCCGAACTCAACTGGAAACCGGCGACGGGCGCCAACTGGATGACGGCCGCCCAGCTGCTCAAGCACCTGGCGGAATCTTGTGGCGTCGCCTTCCGCGGCTTCGTGACCGGCGACTGGGCGATACCGGAGGGCATCGACCTAAGTCAGCTTTCTCCGGAGGACATGCTTCCCCCGGCGGAGAAGATGCCTTCGGTCGGGAGCGTGGCCGAGGCGAAGAAACAGATGGTCGAAGACAAAGTGCTCGCCCTGGAGATGCTGGCCCGATGCAGCGAGGACGACCTCGCTCATAAGCCGGCGCCCGCTCCCTGGGATCCGACCGAGATGATCCTCGGCCATCGGCTCCTGGAGATGGTGAGTCACCTGACCCATCACAAGTGCCAGTTGTTCTGCTACCTGAAGCTCATGGCCAAGCCGGTCCACACCGGGCACCTGTGGGGAGGGTGATTCCTGTTCCCGAGCCGCCCGAGTGAATCACGCTCCTTGAAACGCCGGAAAAACGGGAATGTCCACCGCCACACCACCACGGGCAGGACCTGAAAGCCTAGGCCGGGGTGCGCTCTTTGTACAGGGCCTGATCTGGCTGGGGGCGCTCATCCTGTTCCTTGCGGCGGTCCTGTTCCTCGCTTCGGGTGACCCCGGCTGGACCATGGGCTGGGTTCTGATCGGCCTGCTCGCGGTCTCTGCACTCGTGAACCTACCGGTCCTGATCCTGATCAACCCGGAGGTTGTCGAGGAGAGGCTTGGACGGCGGGCGGGCGCGAGGAGATGGGACCGCGTTCTGGTGTTTGCGATGGGCGCGCTGTACTTGGCTGCGCTCGTGGTGGCGGGGCTGCAACACCGCTCGGTCACAGCCCCTCAGGTTTCTCTGGCGCTCCAGATCTTCGCCTCCTTCGTGTTCGCCCTGGGCAATGCCCTGTTCCTCTGGGCCCTGGCGGTCAACAAGTTCTTCTCCAAGATGGTCTGTATTCAGCACGAGCGGGGCCACCGCGTTGTGACCGCGGGTCCTTACCGTTACGTGCGCCATCCAGGCTACGTGGGGTGGATCCTGATGGGGATGACCCCGCCCCTGATCCTCGGTTCCCTGTGGGCCACGATTCCCGTTGCGCCTGCCGTATGCCTCATCGTCCTTCGGACCTGGCTGGAGGACCGAACCCTCCAGAAGGAACTCGAAGGCTACAGCGACTACTCACGCCGCGTGCGCCAGCGGCTGCTGCCCCGCATCTGGTGAGCGCAAAACGCGCTGGCGTCCCTCCCCGGCCGACCTGGCGCTCAAGAGACTGAACCACGAAGCCCACAGAGACCACGAAGAGAACCCGGTCATCCCCTCGGCGCCCGGTCCCAAGAACCGGCCCCGATTCGTAACTCCTTCGTGTGCTTCGTGATCTTCGTGGTGAAAGGCTTTGCGCATCTCCGGCCGACCGCCCGCGCGTCCGCAAGCACGGCCACTCGCACCGGGTCCTGTCACGAGCCCCGTGGGATGACCCGGTGACAGGACCTGCTACGAGATGCCCAACTCCCTATCCCATCGCTCTCGAGACCCGCAGCTCCGGCCACTCTTAATCGCTTCCGAATCCCCCCTAAGGCCGGACGAGGACCGAGAGCGCGATGCGTCAGGGGTTCCTGTCCAACTCGCAACGCGTGGCCTCGGGTGGGGCGCCCGCCGCGACGCGCCTCGCGGGAGGTCGGAGATCGGGATCGAGAGAGCCATGCGGGTTTGGCGCGTCTCGAGTTACCGCCCTCCACAAAGGCCACGTTCGTGCCATCATGGCTCTCGAGAACCGCATCTCCGGCTTCCCGCCACCCACGAGGACGGCGGGATGTTCGCGTGACAGGACCCGCTACGAGATGCCCAACTCCCTATCCCATCGCTCTCGAGACCCGCAGCTCCAGCCACTCTTAATCGCTTCCGAATCCCCCCTAAGGCCGGACGAGGACCGAGAGCGCGATCCGCGGCATGTACGGCCTCCTCGTGGCGGGTGGCGCCGGGTAGGGCTCCCACGGAGCGCAGGAACGAGCACCGTGGGACAACCCGGTGACAGGACCCGCTACGAGATGCCCAACTCCCTATCCCATCGCTCTCGAGACCCGCAGCTCCGGCCCACCCTGTTGGGGCCGTGATTTCTCATGAAACCTTTGCAGGGGTGATGCGTATCTAACCTAATGAAGACCTTGAACCATCCCCTTCGGCCCCTGGGGATGAGGAACCCCTGAGTAACCACCGGCCCCTTCGGTGTGAGTCCATGGGGTACAAAGGACTGCGGCGTCGGCGCACTCCCGGCGTCCCCCCTGTCCCGGGAGCCTCTCATCATGCCCCAAACCGTCTGACGGCCCGAGACCCATGCGGCCGGGACGGCTCCCTTCGAATACAACGCCGCCGCACGTGTAAGGGAAGCGACGTCGAGGGCTCGGTCCCCCGGCGGCTGGCAAGTCGGGTGCGCAGTGTTCACCACCCCTGTACAGGAGACCCTGGCTATGGCACGTCAATGGAAATGCGGACGTACGGTTGTTCTCGCCGCCGCCCTGGTCTGGGCGGCGCTCATTCTCGGCTGCGGTGACCAGGGAGGATCCCCCTCTGGACCCGAACTGGGCGAGGAGGTCGACCTCTCCCTCTACGAACCCGAGAACGTGGAGGATCTGAACCTGACCTACGAAGTCACTCTGAGCGGCACCGTGCGGGAGGCGAGCGTCTGGTACTGCGGTTGTGAGACCGTCTACGAGATGGACCCCGACACAGGTCAAGAGGTCCCGATCGAGTGTGACATCTTCGAGCAGGAGGGTGAACGGGGCGGGATACCGAGCTCGCGCATCTACGTCGCCGGCCGGTACCTCTATGGCATCAAATCCCGCCAGGCGGATCGCTGGGGCCCGCTCTATCTCTTCCAGCCCAAGCGGCCCCTGGCTCCGGAGGGGAACCCGCGGATCGGCAGCACCTTCGACTCGGGCTTGTGCACCATCACGTCCGTGTTCGAGTCCCAGGGGACGACCTTCCGCCAGGTTGAGTCCTACCGCTTCTGGACGACGTACGAGGCGATCGAGGATTCCCTCGAGGTGCCTGCCGGGAAGTTCTACGACGTCCTGAGAACCCGCGTGAGGACCCGGTATCACCTGGAGCAGACCCTCTACCCGGACACGACCGTGGTCGTGACCGATTACACGAGCGAGGATACTCAGTACGTGTGGATCGCCGAGGGGATCGGCACCATCAAAGTGGCCGACGCCCGGGCCAACATCGACTACGAGAAGGTCCTGGTCCGGGCCAACGTGGATGGGGAGACCTACCCGAGGACGAAGTAGGGTACACGGCGCAGACGGCACCGAGGGGCCCGCGGATCCTTGGATCGCGGGCCCCTTGGCGTCCGGCCTATTTCAGCACGACCGCCTTCCTCTGCACGGTCCCATGCGCCGTGCGCAGCCGGTAGAAGTAGATGCCGGAGGGGACGGAACGGCCGTCCTCGCCCCGGCCGTCCCAGTAGGCTTCATGGACGCCGTCGGCAAGGTCCCGGCTCACGAGCGTCCGCACCCGCCGCCCCCGGACGTCGTAGATCGTCAGGTCCACCCGGCCCCCACGGCCCGGGAGGGCGTACCGGATGGTGGTACCCATGCTGAAGGGGTTCGGGTAGTTCTCCCCCAGCCCGATCGCCCAAGGACCGTCTTCGGGAGCACCGTCCACGCTTCCGAACCGCCAGTCCCTGCACGGGCACGAGACGAAGCTCGAGCAGCCGTAGGCCGGGCCCGTGATGCACTCGAGGATCTGGGTCTGGCCCGGCGAACCGATCCTGCCGCAGTCCATCTCAAACGAAAGCCGGGCAATCGAGCCCGATGCGCCGGCGAGGATCGAATCCAGACCCGAGGACTGCCCGAACACAAGAACCGTGTCCCCTCCCCGAATCGCCGAACAATCGATGGCCGGCCATCCGGCGGTGAGGTCGCCGTTGGAGCAACCCACGAAGTCCAGGAACGAGGCGTCGTAGGTGACCCGGAACCCGATCGCCCCCAGGGGCGCGAACCCGCCCTCCATCGTGATTTCGACCTGGACGGGCTCTCCAGGCGAGCAGCTGAACACGGTGTCGACGACGTCCGGATCGAAGCACAGAACGCCCCCGCAGGCCGCGGGCCGGGCTCCCACGAGGCCGCAGACCTCTGTGGCGGGGAGCAGGAGGGCGCACGGCGAACCGCTGTTGAGCGAAACATCGCCACCCCCCGCATCACAGAAGAGGGGGTCCGCAGAGAAGTTGCCGTCGAGGCCCGCCTGGTCGGCGATGGCGCCCACCCAGTCGCCGCCGGCGTTGCCGTAGACGTCGCAGCACGCCAGAGACGCCTCGCTGCCCCCCTCGCAGCGAATCCCCTGGCCCCCGCTGTTGGCGGCCACGATCGTCGCTTCGAGCGCGACCGAGGAGTAGTTTCCACACTGAAGGGCCGCGCCCTCGGGCGCGGAGTTGCCGGAGAAGGTACACCGGACGACAACCGTTCCCGTGTCGGACCAGCAGTAGACGGCGCCCCCGTGGTCCGCCGAGTTACCCCAGAAGACACACTCGGTGAGCGAGCACGCACTCGCCCAGGAGAAAACCGCCCCCCCGTACCTGGCCGGGTTGCCCGAGAACACACAACCCTCGAGGCGCGGCGAGGCCTCCAGGCCGTAGAGCGCGCCCCCGTAGTTCGCCCAGTTGCCGGTGAATGTGCAGTTGCGGATCGAGGGCGAGAACCCGAGGCACAGCATCCCGCCCCCGGCGTTGGCGCTCCCGCCGGTGAGCGTGAGGCCCTCGATCACGGCCGTCGTGTCCGGCTCCTCGCCGTAGAGTACTCGACCGAGAGAGTCGGCATCGATCGTCACGCAGTCCGCCCGGCCCGTCTCGCTCCTGAGGCAAACGCCGCCCTTGAGCGCGATGTCATACTCCTGGTAGACGCCGCAGGCCACCTCCACCGTGTCGCCCGCGGACGCCGAATCCATCGCGGCCCCGATGGTGGGACACTCCGAGGGGACGCGCCAGACCGCGGCCTCCGACTTCCAGGCTCCGAGAAGGCAAACGGCGACAACCCAGAGGCGAATCCCCCGCCGCAATCCGCGTTGCAGAAGCGTCTCAAGCACGGTTCGGATCCGGGACCGGGTCGGCCGCACGAGAATCCAGAACGCGGGAGGGCGACCGAACCGACCCTCTACTGGGTGAACACGACGGCCAGGCCCGTCGCCGTCTTCTTCACGTCGACCTGTCGATGGGTCCCGACCACGTGGTGACGCCACGGTCCCCGCCCGACCACACGGTGGTGTCTCTCGAGGTAGACGTCCCGGTCGATGTCGTACTCGACCAACATCACGCCGTCGGCCCCGATTTCGCGGGCCTTCTTGATCATGAGCGCGTCCAGCTCCGGCCGGCGGGCCTTCCGGCCCAACTCCACCGTGATGACCCCCACCACCTTGTGCGGCCGCTCGACCGAGCCATGGCGGAACACCACCTTCGAGGCGGCCGGCTTGGCCGCCGGGACAAAGGACTCATCTGTCTGCGTGAACCGCACGGTGCTCGAGCCGCAGCCCGCCAGAAGCACGAGGGCTGCGGCCAGGAGAGCAAGAGATCTCATGGGCCTCTCCTTTCCGGCTTGGAGGGACTCTGGCTGGGCCTCCGAACCGCGTTCGTCCCGAGCGAGCCCGCAGGCGGCCTCTCGGTCCTACGACTTCCGGCTCGTCCGCTTCCGCCTGGAGGTCGATTTCCGACCCCGCCCCGCCCTCGCGGTCTTGCTCTTCGGCCCGCCGGCCGGCTTGACCGAGGCCTTCCCCCCGCTCCCGAGGGACGTCACCACGTAGGTACCGCCCGCCTCCTGGTCCCGCCCCGCCTCCAGAAGCCCGTGGGCCATCGCGTCCTCCAGCAGATCGCTGAAGGTCGAGTATCCCCAGTTGCTCTCGTTGAAGTCGGGTTTCTTGCGCTTCATCGTGTCCTTGATCAACGACGAGTAGAGCGCGTCCCGTCCTTCCCGCATGAGGCCCTGCGTGGTGGTGAGCAGGAAGTCGAACATCTCCCGTTTCTCCTCGGGCACCGAGTCGAGAGAGCCGGCCGGTTCGCCCGTCGCTGCGTCGACCAGGTCGTCGTAGAAGATGAACTCGTCGCAGTTGGCGATGAGGAGCCTGGAACTGGAGCCCTTCATCCCCACACCGATCACGGCCTTGTTCTTCTCCCGGAGCTTCGAGACCAGGGGCGAGAAGTCCGAGTCGCCCGAGACGATCACGAAGGCGTCCAGGTGTGGGTTGCCGTGACAGAGATCCATGGCGTCCACCACCATCCGGATGTCCGCGCTGTTCTTCCCGGAGACGCCGGGCATGGGGATCTCGACCAGTTCAATCGCGGCCTGGTGCAGGTTGGCCCGAGCCTGCTTGTGCTGGGTCCAATCGGCGTACGCCCTCTTGACGATGATCTTGCCCTTCTCCAGAAGACGCTGGAGAAGGAGGTAGATGTCGAAATCCACGCGGGCCTCGCGCGCGCCCAGCGCGATGTTGTCGAAATCCAGAAAGACAGCCAGCTTGGCCTCTCTGGGTTGATCCATGTCTTCATCTCCCTTCTCTGCCATCACGGCTGCACGGCGGCCCGCGCCGCCACCCCCGACCCCGCTCCACCGGTCGCGCGCCAACTGTCCAGCAGGCTAGATTCCGCCACCCTCCAACCCTTCACCCGCCAGGTAAGTGTGCACGACCTTCGTGGCCACCGGCACGGCGAACTCGGCGAAGAACCGGGTCACCCCGGCCGGGTCGAACGTCAGGTTTCCGTTCACATCCTCGTAGTTGCGGCTGAGCACGCACTCCATCTGCCCGGCCCCCTCCCCCCAGTCCTCCCCCAGAATCTCGAGAACCTCCTCGGCGCTCTCCACGCGCCTCAGCGGGAACAAGAGGTCGACCCCGAAGTCCCGGGCGAACCCCCGGTAGGCGTCCAGCGCCTCGGCCACCTGATTGATCTTGATCTGGTCGTCGTGCCTCTCGCGCTCTCCGCCGACGATGAGGTCCGCGCCCACCTGCCTCGCCAGAGGAACACGCAACGCATGGAGGTACAGATGGCAGCCAAGGCATGGGGTGTAGAACCCGAACTGCGAGAAGTTCGGCTGGATCGGTCGGCCGCAGAGCAGCCACCAGAACCGCGGCGAGCCGAGGACCACGGGCGGGTAGACCTCAACACCCTTCGCCTCCAGCCGCCGGGCCAGAGCGCCGCACTGCTCCAGGGGGACGGCCCAGTCGCCGAACTCGGTCCCCGTGTAGGCGATCGTGGGCAGGACCGCCCGGACAGGGCGCTCTTCCACCGCCGCCAGGACGGCGGCTATGCTGTCCCTTCCGGCGATCTCCGCGATGGCCAGACCCTCGGCGCCGGCCAGGCGCTCGCGCACGTCCGGCGGGAGAAGCCAGTCCGGGAACCGATTCACCACCTCCGGCTTGCGGGCGAGGAGGCCCCGGATCCTCTCGAGGTCCAAGGTTCAATCTCCCCCCACACCGAGCGGGCGGCTCGGCGCCGGGTAGTAGGGGTGATCCGCCGGCGAGTCTCTCAACCCTACCAGCTTGGCGCGATCGAGAAAGTTGAGGACGAGCAGCATCAACTCCCGACCCTTGACGATGCCCAGTGCACCCCCCGCGCACCCCACCTCGTCGGCCCGCTCCACAACAAGCACCAGGTTCCCGCCCTCCTCCTTCACCTGGCAGAAGTGGGCCAGGACGGCGACCTGGTCCTCGGAGATCTCCACGCCGTAGCCCAGGGCCTCCAGAACCCCTCGGCCCGGGAACTCGGCCATGTCGTACCCGAAGAGGAGGAAGTGGGCGATCTCGCTGGGAAGGGCCATTCCCTGCAGGCATGCGTGGTACAGCCCGTTGGAGCCCAACGACGCCAGGCGGTCCAAGTTGGGCGTGTCCGCCGCCTGGAGGGGCGTTCGGCCGCCCAACGCATCGCACCCCCGGTCGCCCAACCCATCCAGGATGACCAGGATACACCTCACGGGCGGAATCCCTCGTCCGCTGATGGCAGGTTCGTCTGATTCTCAGCCCCACCCTTCAAGTCTAGCTGGATTCCGAGCCGGGGTCCACCCTTTTCCTCCCCCAAAGCCGAAGGGCAAAAAAGACTCACAAACCGCTTGATCTGTTCCAGTCGGGTAGTAGAATCGCTCTGTTGCCTCATTCCCCCTCTGCCTGTCTCATTCCCGAGAGGAAAACCGCATGAATGTCTCTCTGATATCGCCCTTCTTCAACTCAGACTACGGCCGCACCCGGGAGAAGGCCCTGGTTTTCCCGCCCCTCAACCTGCCCATTGTGGCTTCCCTCACCCCGCCGGACATCGAGGTCCGCATTATCGATGAGAACATCGAGGACCTGGATTACGAGCGTGCCTCGGCCGACCTGGTGGGCATCACGGCCATGAC
>Ga0180438_10002707_pt1 | contig 28200 bp, 38 predicted proteins | sample SS_ome_12_FD_132455 | JGI IMG/M metagenome (GOLD analysis project Ga0180438, IMG submission 132455) | Hypersaline lake sediment archaeal communities from the Salton Sea, California, USA - SS_3_D_2 metaG | ecosystem: Environmental > Aquatic > Non-marine Saline and Alkaline > Hypersaline >...
AACGACCGGCGCTGATGTCGTTGATGATGTCGGCCCCGGCATCCAGGGCGGACCGTGCAACCTCCGCTTTGGTGGTATCGATGGACATCAGGATGTCGGACTGTTTCCTGAGCTCGGCTATCACCGGCAGTACGCGGTGCATTTCCTCATCGGCCGATACCGGATCCGAGCCGGGTCTTGTGCTCTCGCCGCCCAAATCTAGAATATCGGCGCCGTCTGCAATGAGCTTCAGACCACGGGCCACGGCCGCCTCCGGAGTGGCGTAAAGTCCTCCGTCGGAAAATGAATCGGGTGTGATATTGAGGACGCCCATGATCCGGGTCCGACGTCCGATAATAAAATCTTTGTCTCTGATCCGGATGATGTGCTCGCTGCTCACTTTATCTAAATCTATGTCTAAGAAACGGTCTCCGTCTTTGGTTTTTCCGGAGCTTCCTCGGCTTTGTGCTGTGCTTTGGCGGCCGATGTTCTCCGGCCCGCTCCAGTCTTGACCTTGGCCGCGCCGGCGGTGCCTGCGGCTGCGCTTTTTTTGGTTTTGGATGGAGCGCTCTTTTTCGCCTTTGTCTTTTCGGGGGGAGCTGACTTTTTAGTTTTCTTTCCGATATCTTTGCCGTCTAAGAGACGTTCGATTTCGTCGGAGGAAAGCACCTCTTTCTCGAGCAGAGCCTCCGCCATCTTGACGAGGACGTCCCGATGCGATTCGATGAGACTCTGGGCCCGATTATAGTTGCGGCCGATGATCTTCTTGACTTCATCATCGATCAGCTCGGCAGTATGCTCGCTGTAGTTCTTATGAGTGGTCAGTTCACGCCCCAGAAAGACCATGTCGTCGCGCTCCCCGTAGGCCATGGGACCGAGATCGGACATCCCGAACTGGCACACCATCTTGCGCGCGATATCGGAGGCCTTTTCGAAGTCATTGGCCGCGCCGGTGGTGGTCTTGCCTAAAAAGAGCAGCTCCGCCACCCGTCCAGCCATGTACACGGAAAGCTGCGCCTCAAGGAAGGACTTGGAATATGTGTAGCGGTCATCGAGGGGCAGTTGCTGGGTGAGCCCCAGCGCCATGCCGCGGGGGATGATGCTCACCTTGTGGATAGGATCGGCTTCGGGGATAAGGGCGGCGACCAGGGCGTGGCCCGCCTCGTGGTAGGCGGTGCTCGTCTTTTCCTCTTCGCTGATGATCATGCTCTTGCGTTCCACTCCCATGAGCACCTTGTCCTTGGCCATCTCCATGTTGCGCATGGTGACGTCTTCCAGGTCTTCGCGGGCGGCCAGCAGGGCGGCCTCGTTGACCATGTTCGCCAGGTCCGCGCCGGAAAAACCGGGTGTGGACCGTGCCAGGATCTTGAGGTCTACATCCTTGGACAGCGGGATATTTTTGATGTGCACGCGGAGGATTTCCTCCCGTCCCTTGACATCGGGCATGTTGACCACGATGCGGCGGTCGAAGCGTCCGGGTCGGAGCAGGGCGGTATCCAGGATGTCGGGCCGGTTGGTGGCGGCGATCAGGATGATGCCCTCGTTGGAATCGAAGCCGTCCATCTCCACCAGCAGCTGGTTCAGCGTCTGTTCGCGTTCATCGTGCCCGCCGCCCAAGCCGGCACCGCGGTGTCGACCGACGGCGTCGATCTCGTCGATGAAGATCAAGCAGGGAGCCTGCTTTTTGCCCTGGTCGAACAGGTCACGCACGCGGGATGCTCCCACCCCGACGAACATCTCCACAAAGTCGGAGCCGCTGATGGAGAAGAAGGAGACATTGGCCTCACCGGCCACGGCCCGAGCCAGCAGGGTCTTGCCCGTGCCGGGTGCGCCGACCAGGAGCACTCCCTTAGGGATTCGCCCTCCCAGTCTCTGGAATTTCTTGGGATCGCGCAGGAAACCGATGATCTCGGAGAGTTCCTCTTTGGCCTCATCGACTCCGGCGACGTCCTTGAAGGTCACCTTTTTCTGCAGACCGGAAAAGAGCTTGGCCCGGCTTTTGCCGAAGGAGAGGGCCTTGTTGCCTCCGGCCTGCATCTGCCGCATGAAGAACACCCAGAACAGGATGAGCAGGAGGATGGGGAACCAGGTGAAAAGGTAGGAGTACCAGGGATTCCTCTGGCTGTCTTTGACGGTGATATCGACGTTATGTTCGCGCAGGACTTTGACCAGGTCGTCGAATTGACTGGGGACCACGGTCTTGAACGCGGTCCCGGTGGCATATTTTCCTTTGACTTGATTGCCTTCGATGTTGACTTCGGCGATTTCGTTGGCCTCGACATCGTTCATGAACTGGCTGAAGGTGATGTCTTCGCTGAGGGCGGTGGGATTCTGAAACACGCTCCACAGGATGATGATCAGGATGCCGGCAGCGATCCAGAAAAGGATATTTTTGTAGGTCTTATTCGTCTTCCTTGGACGGTCCATTCTTTAAACCTCTACGTTCAGTATTCTAACACATATTCGATATCGTGTATATTGCAGGCCCCTCACTTTTTTGATTTTTTCGCCTGTCGAGTGCTTACAGGGCTCTCTTCGCCACCCGTCTCATATCCATGAGCGGCTCCGCTGGAATATACATCTCAAAGGGGATGATTATTCATCCGTCTACCTGTTGACTTGACCTTATCTGTATCTTTTAGTACCATATGCAGGCCCTTAGGTGGGGCTGTAGTTCACCCAGGATGTGATTCTCACACCTCTATAAATCCCAAAAAACTCAAGAAGCCAGGGGAGGATTATTCTGTACATAATTTGCCTTCTGTGCATTTTTTATCTTTTATGGTCAATCTTTGGTCAATATTTGAGCGGATTTAAAAAGATATAAGATTGGTCATATTTTCGGTCATGGGCTTACGGAGGGCTCGTAGGAAAGGCAAACGGATATGAGGATTAATAACCCCATTCATATATCAGAACGGAGCTTAAATCGCCTTAAATCGCGTTAAAGTAGATCTTATTTATTCATTCCCTGATAATTTCGCTTTTAATTCTTCTATGCTTCCTTCAAATATCATAAGCTTTGATGCTTTTTTCTCTGTTCGGAAAAAATCTGCCATATCGCAGTTAAGCGCGATCGCTATGCTGAGAAGCGCATTGATTCCGTAGTTTCCCTCCCCTCTTTCTATGCGGGAAATTGTTTCTTTAGATAAAGGCGGATGCAGCTTTTTTCCTAGCGCTTCCTGTGTCTTAATACCAGCTCTTTTTCGCAGCGTTTGAATTGCTAATCCTATATCTTTTTTGGTCGTCAATATCTCTCCTAATGGTTCTTTTTTTTTATCACAGATCTATAAAACGTAAAAATCGAAAAAACATGAAAATGCGTCTTGACATAATAAAATTAAGGCATAGATTTATAAATAGTGATTAATAATACTGAAATAAGGCAAATAATAGGCAAATTTAAAGAATATGTCCTGGAGCAGGATCTAACGCTTCAACAAACAGCATCACGATTGAAAATGTCTCATTCCGCAGTAGCCGATATCCTCAATGATGAAACAGAAAAACCGCATAAACGGACCCTATATAAAATCAAGAAATTAATAGGGGAGAATTGAATCTCGGGGAATCCTATCCTTATAAAGTATATCAAATTTATAGACTAAATACAAGAATCATAGAATCGTTTTAGATACAGGGCAAAAAGCAGGAAATGATGAGGAGAACGGGTATCGATTCCCCTTTTGCTGACATACCGACAAGCCAAAGCCCCACAGCTTTGAGCCGGGTAAAGACCGGCGCCCCCCAGGCGCGCAATGCGCCGCCCTGTTCTCCTCTCAAAAATATTTAAGGAGGATTCAAATGAAAAGATTTATGTGTGTGTGCTTGATCGTGTGCGTAGGCCTCTTGACTTCTAGTTGTGCATTGATATTCAAGGGCACAAGCGAAGAGGTGCAGTTTGAAAGCAGTCCGGATCGCGCTGAAGTATATGTGAATGGAGATTTGGCAGGTGAAACCCCCATAGCCATCAAATTGGAAAGCAAGAGATCTTATACGATTGTTTTTAAACTCGAAGGCTATAAGGATCAATCTTTTCAAATCCAGAATAAAATCGGAGCTGGATGGATAATTCTAGATATCTTGGGGGGGCTATTTCCTATCATTATCGACGCGGCAACAGGAGCTTGGTATAGCCTAGATCAAAAGAATATCAATGCAGTCTTATATAAACAGCAATAAAAAAGCATTGATAGGAAAGGTTAACAGGAGGATTTAAATGAAAAATAAATCTCTCATTTTCAGCATTTTATGCTTATCTTTCTTCTCAGCCTGTGACAAATCATCTCCAACTTCCCCTGATTCCGGCCCGGCTTCATCTCCCGCGCCCATAATTAATAGCTTTACGGCATCACCGGAAATTATTGCGAGAGACGATTCCTCTAAATTGGATTGGAAGACAACGAACGCGACTACTGTCTCCATCGACCATGGAATTGGAGAAGTTTATACATCAGGCATTGAGTTTGTCCGCCCCGATATCACAACTACTTACACATTGACGGCGAAGAATAGCGTCGGTACCGTGACGGCAAGCTGTCGGGTTGAGGTGCGAGGAGCAGAATTAAAAATCGCCGGGCAGATTAAGAAAAAGATGAAGTCGTATGGCTCTCCATATTTTGAAGGTTTTGTGAAAAATGTCGGGGATAATATCGCATGGAATGCAGCGATTACGATCTATTGTTATGGGGATTCCGCTCAGACGATTCTAATTGATACAGCCTGGGATTATCTAGCAGATGGAAAAGATATTAGGCCAGGAGAAAAAGTTATTTTTGAAGCAATCTGCTTCAATCTTGATTCTCATTCTCAGATTAAGTCAAGGCGAATAGCATTTGATTGGCTCGAAGGCGACATTGAAAGCTTATCGAATTCGGATCTTCAAAAATTATATGAGAATCAACGTCAAGCACAAGAATTGAAAATAAAAAAGGCCAGGGCTGAAAATAAAATTATGTAAACACCCATACCCAGTCCACGTTATCCCGGATCGCGGTTATGCGGGCTGTGCCGTCGTTCAGGTTCTTTTCTATCTCGGTAATTACGAAAACCGTTTCATCGAGAAACACAATTTCATTCCCCTGCCCATCCTTCTCCTTCCATGTGAAATAGGCCTTGCTGAATGGCTCGAGAAGGAAAGCCTCCATGCCGAGGGTGACGGCCAGCTTTTCAGCCGGATCCCGGTGCATCTTCATGCAGTTTTCAGAGAGCTCTATGGCTCCGAGCTGGAGATAAAGAGCCGTGTCGAAATCTTGGCCTCCATGCTCGCCGTGTTCCCAGCCTACGCTTTCAATCTGCTTCGATTCTTCATATCTATATTCGTTATAGAACTCCCGGAATTGGCTCCGGAATGCGATCCACTTCTTGCATTGCTCAGAGTCATAAAACAGCCGCGGCTCATCTTTATTGTCATTCCCTGCCGTGCCCATATAGAAGCGGGGGGCATCGGAGGGCACATCAGAGTCGAAATACCGGGCTGTGAGCTTCCCCTCCAGATTTACGAAGAAATGGGAGACCGTGCTGATCTTGAGGAGCGACAGAATCTCCTCGTTAGCCTGCATTTCCGTCCCCTTCAAAAACAGACCGAGCACCTGCTTCCGGGCCGTATCGAGATCGAGGAGAGACTTGGCATCGATAAGATCCTTATTGACGCGGTTGCCGATCCTCCAGATGGCAAGCAGGAGGCCGCTTAGGAAGCCGGCCTGCTTTGAGCCGCCTATCTCCGAGAAGCTCCGATCGATGCCAGCCAGATCCACGCTGATAAGATCGCTTCCCGGGTTAACTTTAACGTCAATAGTTCCATTCGAGAGATTAGTGATATATTGCGTTGTCGGCGTCAGCTGCGTTTCGCCCTTATAGACATTATCTATTGATTGAAGGGCATAGGTGACGCTGTCGAAGCTAGTGCGGGACGGCTGATATCTCCAATAAGTTGAGCCGTCGGTTGCGATCTGAGGCGGGAGAATACGCCTCATTTTGCCTAACATCATGGGCATCGGTCGGCCGCGCCAGGATTCATCGGGGATAGAGTTATCATATCGGTTATCCGGCCGCGGCAGCTTCTCGAATACCAACTGCTTGTCATCGATCCCGATCTCAGTTATAGAGCCGAAGGTGGGATTTCGCGTGATCGCCGTTCCGAAGGCGGCAAGATCTTCATACTTCTCGTCGATTTCACCTACCCAGAGCCGTGCGGTCCTCCCATGCCATAACCATTCCCCTCGATAGCGTGCCCAATATTCCGGATGATTGAAGCGGAGCGTTCCGAAGTCAAGCCGAGTATCCGGCTGGGAGAACTCGCCCACGCCCTGTAAGACGCTCGGGATCTCAGCCAGATACGGCAGCACATAGTCCGGCTCATAATATTGCAGCACTTCGACGTCATCAATAAACATAGATGCGCTGCCGAGCGCGGCTTTGCCGCCGATAAACACATCATAATACCGATAGGAATCATGGACTATAAAAGTGATTTCATAGGTCGTCCATTTGGTAGAATTCGGGACGGTTAACGCCCAATAGCTTGTCTGCCATTGCATATTATTGTTAAGCCAAATATTCGCCCCGACATCGCGCATAAGGACAAAGCCGGTTACGCCGCCGGTGCTGTGTTTATACTTGAATCGCAGCATAGCCTTTTTTGCCTGATGAAGGAAAACATTCGTCTGCTGCAGATAGACGGTATTTGCGCTGTCGCCTGTAAACTTGGCGCTGTAAGCCGATTTATCGTTATAGATCTCGGTATCTTCACGCGCAATAGCGGTGCTGCCGCCGCAGTATTCGCCCCAATCCTCGACATTCGCGCTGGTAAGCCACCAATCTAGGGTGCCGTTTTTTATCATGTTTGCCGTGCGTACAATGTCACGGCCTTTATTGCCGTACATCTGCATAAAAAGCGCGATATAGGACCATTTGGGCTCCCCGCTTACCTGCTCGGCCGGCGAGTCATCATCATTAGTATGGACAAAGAGACGCCCCTCTAAATGATCCCAATAAAAGCCAGCGGAGGCGATATCCACGTTAGGAAGATCAAAATACTGCATCAGCAAATTCCCGCTTTCCATCACATCGTGAACCTCTGCCGGAAAATTCCTTTCACCTTTTTTGCGAACATGCGCACGATCGTAATAAAATGTCGTGCCGCTTGAGGCAACGGCCTGCTGCTCAAGTAATATACGTACGCTTGTCGTGCCGCTTGCTATCGTCGGTGTGGTAAATTCCAATATATAAAATGTCCATTCAGCCGGCGGATCAATCTCAAGTTGCGCGATATTTGTCAGAGTCTCAAGATCATAAACACGGATGCGGCCATCTGTCTCGGTGCCGGCCTTTGCCCAGATGCGCAGCTCATATGCCTCACCCGGGGCGAGTTCTATATCCTGATGAGCCCGCGGCAGGGTGCCGCCATTTTCGGTTATCCGAAGACAGTTTCCGATAACGCCGCCGGCAACGCTGGCCAGTGTCGCCTGTGTCGCTGTCCATCCGGTCGTATTTAGATCAAATTCTCCATTGTCCAGATATTGACCCAATTCATAGGCGCCATTCCCGGTTTTCCCCCATCGCAAAGTCTGCATCCGGCGGCCGAATTCAATCTCCGCCATCGCAAAAATGTCAAGGTGTGATTTCCGGGCGAGCTCTGCCAGCTTCATCCTCGAGCATCCTCGATCGAGAAATTCAGCTCATAGAGCGGCGTTGAATACACGATACAGCGCAAGGTCCAGGCTGCTATGTGGACGAAGAAGATCTTCGAGGTCAGAGAGCCAGGATCTTCGATAAAGAAAAAGGGCTTGCTGATCCCGAAATTATCAAAATGGCTCCGGTAGGAAGCGAGATCCGAGCTGCCCTTGATCCGGACCGAATAAGCCCGGGAGGTGAAGTGATCGTAGAGCAGGGCGCTTTTCTGGCCGCCCAGCGCCGGCGTGATAATACTCGGATCCTCCGGCGCCTCCTCGGGATCATAGCGGAAATTTCTCGAGGGCTGAAAGATTGTGCCGGCCGCGGGATAGCCTATGGCCACATAGCCGTCCGGATTTTTGGGATCAATGATCGCCAGGCGGGCATAGGAATAATTCTGTGCTGTACTCCAGACATAAGCATAAATATTATCCCCGCATTTTGTTAGCGCCTGGTCGACCGGAGTTGAAGCAAAATTATCATTCGAGAATTGGACCTTGATCACGACGCTTGAAGTCAGATTGTGTCCTATAAGAGCAAAATATTTAAAAGGCTTTGAGGATCCCATAATCCATTTAACGGATTCCTGCGTATGGAGCGCTATATCGTCGCCATAATAGGTCGTGCCGCCTGTTCGGTCGGCGGCGTCAGAGTAGCCGATATATGTATAAATGCTGCGTGCTTTATTGGTTCCAGTATTGCAGCGCAGATTGACAGGACTTGAGCCTGCAGAGCGTGCGATCTTCCATTTGAACTCATAGGAGCCCGCCTCCTCAAAATTTACATAATAGGTATTTGCACCCACGGCGTCCATTTGCGCCTTGATATGTGCGGCAAGCGTGCTCGCGCTATAATTTCCAGGTGTTAGATTGGCCGTGAGCTCGCCGCCGCCCTCGTCGAAATCCAGGCGGTCATTCACTGAGGCCGTAATTGTAAAGAATCCCCATTCGCTGCCGTATCCGTGCCGGCTGTGCCAGCGCTTTTTCCAGTCCGGATCCGCCAGGTTTTCCTTTGGGAAATTTACCGCCTCGCTTGAGATGACCGGCGTTATATCAGCCAATAAATTCGGTCCGCAGAATTTCATTATCTCAATCGGCATCCTATCCCTCCACCAGGGCGTTGACGTGGATCTTCATCACGCCCCGCTTGGTGAGTTTCAGCGTGTAGCGTGCCATCGCCTTAGCAAATGTTATGCCGTCGACATCTAGAGAGATCGGCTGCGGTGCGATATTCGCGACAAACTTAGGCTTGAAGGTCAGGACGGATCCCTGGGGACTTATCGCCTCAGTCGGTAGCCCGCCAGTAAATACGCTGGCCGATTTCCCGCTCATCATGTCGCTTTGATGCCAGAGAGTATCCCTTATATCGTCGAGCTGAAGGATTAGATTAGATCGGATATCCCATTTGATCTCATCTAGGTTCGCCCGGATATTTATCGATTCCATAGCAGTGATAAATCCGTATTCTTTGGTAAGGGATACGTCCCGGCCGCTCGGCCCGCCGCTCAATAGGTTTCCGAGAAACGTCCCGGCAAAGGCTCCGAGTCCGGTCCAGACGCCGCCGGCCGCAGCGGCCCCGCCGAGTAATCCTCCGCCGCCTCCGCCCGCTCCCGCCGCAGCGCCGGCTGCGCCGGATACTGAGCCCGCGACTCGCTGAGCGCTGTCCGCCATCATGTTAAAAACATTATTTGCAAGCCACTCTGTGACCATATTTCCGATCATGCTTTTAAAACTGTCATAAATAGAATCGCAGAGGTTCTGTATGTCCTCTTCAAAAGTTGAGCCCTTTGACATTAGATCTTCAACTGCATCTCCAAAGTTGCGGGAGATATCTAGACCTAATTGCTCCCAGTGATCGGTCACGTCCTGGATATAGGCAACAGTGTCATCCTTCCAGCCCTCGGCTGAATCGGTGGCATCATCAAAGGATCCGGCGGCCTGGTCGATAACGCCGCTGAGATCTCGAGCCTTGGGGATTGCCGTTTCCCCTAGTTCCTGATAGATCAGGCCGAAGGATTTAAACTTTGGAAGCAAGGGAGTAAGGATTCTGTCTACTTCATCTAGCGCATCGTTAAAGCCCTTTTGCTCTTTTTTCGCATTCTTAAGCTCATCCTTTATCCCTTTCAGCATATCCTCGTGTTCTCTATCAAGCTCTAAAAGTCGCGCTTGTATAGCGTCCTTGCGCTTCATCTCGTCGACATAGGCTTTCCAAGCATCCGGACCCTTCTCGATTTCCTTCCGCACCTCCTCCAGTGGCGGCTTGAGGGCCTCGAGGGAGCTAATGAAACTCATCGCCTTGCGCCGGCCTTCGCTTTCTAGCTGATCCATTGCATCGTCAATGCCAAGTATTTTATCGGCGACGTCACCAAGCCAGCCAGCGGGATCTATATTTTTGATATATTCAAGCGATTCAATAATGTCATCCAAAGCATATGTCATGTTGACAAAAAGATCGGTTACTTTAGTTATGTTTTCCCCAAGCTGTTGGGCCCATTCTTGGAGCCGACCTTCTTCTTTTAATTTATTCACCCATTCAAGGACGCCCTCCAGTCCTTCCTTGAGGGATTCCATAACGCCGGCATCCATGACATCTTTGCGAAATTGATACCAGGCATCTGAAAGCATGGAGGTAAGTCCCTTCCAGCTTTCAGCCATCTTCTCCGAACCGCCCTCAAATTTCCCCGTAAACTGATATAGAACATTTTCAAGCTCCGGTAAGGTGACTTTTGAAAGATCTTGGATACCTAATTCTACCTCTGCAAATTTAGTGATCATTGCAGAGATACCCTTTTCCCGGAAGAGATCTGCCGCGCCTAATCCGCCTTTTAGGGCTCGGGCGAATTGATCAGTCGCTGTCGGAAGATCTATGCCCATACCGGCGGCCACATCGGCAATTCGCGGAAGCCAATCTTTAAAGGGTACGTCAATCGCAGCAAGCCGGGTACCGGATGAAATTACTTCCTCAAGGGTAAATGGCAGAGTGGCAGCTACCTCATTGAAAAAATCAAAGGCATTATTTGCAGCCTCCTGGGAACCGAGGAGAATTTCAAGCTGCATTCTGTATTGTTCAGTTTGCACGCCTACGTCTACAAAGGATTGAATCAATCCCTTTGCGCCTCGAAATGCAGCCGATAATCCACCGACAGCAAGAATCCCCGCCGATACTTGTGCCCAAAGTCCCTTGATTGTTGGCGTCGTCACGTCTGCCTGAGTCTTTATCCCCTCCACGGCATCGTCTACCGCCTCAATGCTGCGGACCGCGCCCTTGGAATCGGCGGTTATAAGATATTTAATATCGGCCATTTATTTTTCCTTATCCGGCCAGCGTTTGGCTATCGACTGCCACATGCCGTATATGATCCCGAGCTTTGTTATGAATAATTCCCGGCCTGCCTTGGTAAGGTTCAGGGATTCAAATAACATAGGCATTAGGCCATAATCTCTCGAAAAGCTAGATTGGAGAACATTTCGATTAAACCATTCCCAAACAAACCTGTCTGCTCCTTTCAGCGCCGGCGGATTGTCAAGCGGATGATCCGACGCGCCCACCGTGCACTCCGCCAGCTGCGGATACCAATCTTCATACCATGCACAGTAGGCCTCTAATTTTTTATAAAATTCTTTAGATTCTGGGAAAACGCGATGATCTCCGAGCCAAAGGTCTTGACCCGGATCTCCGGCTTTGTATATTTCGGATTCTTGATCCGGATCCGCGAGAGAATCGAAAGATATTTCCTCTTATTCTCGTCGTCATAGGGTACGCGCTTTTCTCCATCCATAAGATCCCAATCCATGACAACCGATGAAATATAGCCCAGGAGATCCCCGTTCCAAAGATAGGGGATTCCGGTAAGGCTTTCGGGCAGAACTAAAACCTTTAAGGATCCGAATTCTTCATCCTCTGCCTCTAGCTCCAGCCATTCGCCGTCAAAGTTGACTCTTCCAATGTCCACGCCTTTCCTCCTACTTAGGATATCGGGCCCTTCGGAGCTCTTTTTTGCCCTTTATGCTAAGTAGTCCGTCGCCATATTGTTGATGAGCTCGGCATAAAGCCGCGCATAACTCATGCCGGTAGGCGCAGCGGCCGCCTCCTCGGCCTGCAGAACCAGCCCGGAGCGTACGATCTGCTCTACATCAAAGGTGGGGATCTGCATCTTGAGCCTGGGGAAATAGAGGGCCAGATCATAATAGTTGGAGCCGCTGATCAGAGCGCCGGTAAATTTGATCAGCATCTTCTGGGTTGTCTCGGCCAGGGCGGTCGTGAGATAAGTAGCATTCCCGGCATTCATCCTCGGGAATCGGAGGGTCACAAGGGCCCTCTCGGCCCCGCCGGCGTCCTCTTCCAGGGGCTCGATGATCGTGTCGGTACCTACGGTGTGAAGGTTATCGTCGCCCTCGAGCAGCCTTTCAAGCACGACAGAGAAATCCGTCAAGACCAGGGCGTTTTCAGTTGACACGTCTCCGTTGTTTTCCGCGTTGATCTTGACCGATCCCTGCTTGAAGCGGATCGCCGTTGAATCGAAATTCGCGGGTACGGTGAGCGCATCCATCTGGGTAGCCTGATTGACCGTAGAGGTATCAATACAGTTGTCCCCGCGCATAGAGATCCGGGCCTTGAGCATCCCGCCGGAGAAGCTGAGCTCCAGCCGGTAGGGTTTAGCAGAGGGTACCTCGAAGATCTTGCCGGCCCGCTCCTCGGCCCATGTACCGAAAAGGCTTGAGATCTCATCCTTCCACTGGAAGACGTGCTGATAGGCGCCGGTGAGATCTGTCGGCGCCCCGGCCGTGCCGAAGAGCATGGCCAGGAGCGTCCCGAAAGCGCCCGGCTCGTAGCGCATAGCGACCGGCAAAACGAAATCCCTGGAAGGCTTGAGTCCGAAATCGCTATGCCTTACATAAGGGCGATCTGAACCCTTGTCCGAGATAATGGGGATCTCGGGCGGCTGCAGGCCGGAAGGTTCTTCCAGAACAACCTCGTCGCCAGCACCCAGCGCGACAGCTGTTCCCCATTCCGAGGCCTTCTTGAAGCCCCGGGCGTGTAGGCGTTTTTCAGGTGATGTAGGAGTTGCCATTATTCCTTCTCCTTTTTGGGTTTGGTTTCAGCTTCGGTCGCGGCCCCGGTGGTAATCCACCATTCGGCAACGCCGGGCGGAAAATCCGAGAACGCATAGACCTTGCCATGTTCGAGAGGCGGGCCCTTTCGGGGCACCTCATCCCCTCTCAGCCAGACGAACTTTTTTGACATTTTTTCCTCCAACTTTAGAGCGTCGAATAGTTGCCGGCGATCCTTACCGAGAACATCTGCTCAAAGACCTTGAAATCCTCAAAGTCCTCAGATAAGGACTCGGCTATGTTAACCAGGAGGCAGAGCACGCCGAGCGACCCCGCCGCCCCGCTCCTGGAATCGGTATCAATTGCATAACGTATATCTCGGAGTACCTTTTCGAGAACGCTCACCGGATCCTTGCGGTCATGAATAGCCCCCTGGACGGCGATTCGGAATTCCTCTTCATAATAGAGATCCGAATGGTCCTCAAGAGGTTCCCCGCCCTCCTGGGTGATCCAATAAACCGGACCATATTTTGCTTTTTCTAGGGAAATATGCGCTTTCTCTACCTTGTGTGGCGTATAAAAATAATCGGCACCGGCCTGGATAACGCTAAGTACGGCATGGAACCGATTCAAGACCTGTAGCCGCATCGGGATTTCTGGCGCCATTAGATCCTCCCTGCCACTTTATAGAGCTCATCCGCCCGCATCAGGCGGTCGAGCAGCGGCCGCTTTTGGTCGATAGACTGCTCCAGCCATCGGAATGGCGGGATCTTGACCATCTTCTTGAGAATGAATAGGAAGGTAAGGCCCCGGCCCTTTTTCTGGGCGATCAGGAGTTTTCCCCGCTTCGACTTATAGACGAAGGTTTTGCCCATCAGGCGATACATGGGAGCGGTGCCCTTAACGCCCTTGAAAGGGATGGTCAGGAATTTCCGCCGGCGGGGATAGATCCGCCCGCCCTTTTCCAGGATCCGGGCGTACTTCGTGCCCTCGGATCCGATCTCCAGCCTGTATTCCTGGCCGAAGATGGTTATACTGTGCTTTATGCTCCGGCGCAGCTTTCCGGTTTTGACCCCGCCCTCATAGCGGCCGACGATCGGCCCGGAGATATTCCGGATGATTTGCTTCCTGGCCACACCAGCCCAGCGCTCGAGCTGGAGCCTCGAGGCCCGCGGGATATTTTTCAGCGTGCGGGTCTTTTTGATCGCGCCGGTGATATCGATCGTGAATTTCACGGCAGCCTTCTCCGGTATTTGGCACAAATCTGCTTGACGGCCGGAAGCAGATCCTCCTTGACGATCGAAAAAAGCGTGGCAGAGCTTCCATCTGGGAAATTGCGACTCACTTCTCCCCAATCCTCCTTATCGCTCTGCTTCCACCACCAGCCGACTTGCATCATGCAGCCCTGTTGAATGTCCTTCGGCATGGGCAAGGTTCCATCTTCCGGATCAGTGTCTACCCAATAGCCGGCCTTATATGTGAGCTCAATGTTTTTTATCCCTTTGGCCCAAGTCGCGCCGTTCGCTTTCTCTAAGTAGCCCGCGGCATAATGGCAATAGAAGTCAGTATCCTCAGTGAGCGTGGCGTCGCTCTCAATTACGGTGGTAAGAATCACGATCGGCCGGTTCGGCACATAGAGTAGCGAGCGACCATTTCCGCTTACCTTCTGGCTCGTATAGGTTGTGTAAACTATGTCCTCCCGGATCTCCTTTATCATCAGGGTTGAGGCGGCATTTATCAGCATTTCCAGGATGGTGTCATAGTCTGCGGTAGTCTCCTTGAGATAGATCTTGAGCTGGGCCAGGGTGATCAGGGTATTCTCATCAAGGCTCATTTCTTTTTCCGTTTTCGCTTAGGCCGGGGCTTGGCCTTGTTTTCAGGAGCCGGGCCCTTGGCTTTATTCTCAGGGGCTGCAGGCATAGCCTTTTCTTCAAATGGTATAGCGATTCCCTGTTGCCGGATGAAGTTGTCGGCCAGGCTTTCACTCACCGTATAGACCTGGCCCTTCTCATATCGGCGGACATGGATCCCATCACTTGCCCCATCTGCGGTTTCAAGCATTTGGATTCTCACGTTTTCCTCCATTGGAATGGGGAGGCGACGCAGGGCCGCCTCCCTCCAGGACTGCACTTTTACCGGCATTCAGCCTTAAACCACAGGAGCATGACGCGGAAATCCCCGAACCACGATGGCGCCGAAAATGCCGCCGGTCGAGGGAGATCCGGAAACGGTTTTGAGATCGACCCGAACATAGCGCTTGCTGCCTCGATATCCGACCGCCTTGAGCTTATCGTCATCATCCACTCCAAAGCTGGGATTTGATCCATGCAGGGCCGAGGCTTCGGCCCCATCGCTCAGGCCGGAATCGTCGCCTTCGGTGATCTTGAAAACATAGGCCGTGCCGTCGGTGATGGTGCCGCTCATCACGAAAACCATAGCGCCTTCATACCCTAGCAGGTCGACGATAACATCGCCGTTTCCCGCTGCGGTCTTTGCGCCATATTTCATGGAGATGACACCATCCTGATTGTGATAAAGATCTCGGTTCATTGTGTTTTCTCCTTTTAATTTTACAGGCCGTTAGGCGGCCACCTTCTGCTTCTGCAGGGCCTCAGCCAGAACCACCATGCCGTCGACGCGCTTGGTCACTTTAAAGACCACCACATCGGTTGCGGCCTTGAGCTCAACCAGCCTCTCGACGGTCAAGCCGCGGCGATCCACGATCTGATAGGCTCGGCGGATATCCCCGAAGATGATCGGATAGGCGTCGGCCGCCACAGCGGGCACGTCTGGGCATTCGATGATTCGGCGACCCAAAAGGGTCTCAGGTTGCCCTTCACGGTAGGACGCTTGCCAGAGATAGTTACCTTGACCATCTTTCAGGAGCCGGATCACCCGGACCGTATCACGCCGCATCAGGAAAAGGGCGTTGCGGGCATAGCCGGTCTTGATGGCATAGGCCAGATTGATAAGGCCGTCACCCTTAAGCGTTGCGGCGTCGCCGCTTTTGGTTTCGCCGACATCCGTATTGACCAACATGCCCTCGGGCTGCAGCTTGGTATTGCCGGAAATGAAGGCCGTCCCCTCGGCTACATCGAACTGCTCCTGCGCCTCCTGGATGATCTCCTGCTCCAAATTGAAATCCGAATCCTCCAGATCTTCCTTGGAAACTTCAACCCAGGCATAGAGCTTGTGGGGGGTCGAGGTTTCAGCACCGTATTTCAGGCCAGCCGTTTCGGTCAGGGTCTGCAGCTCATTCGCCCAGGCAGCCGCGAAGGTTGCGGTCCGCTTCCGGACGATGGTTGATCGCTTCCCGATAGTCTTGATCCTGGCCAGCTGCCGGACAGGTGACATTTCGGTAATACCCTTGATGATCTCATTCTCGATGTTCGGAGAAGCGAGATATCCCCCAAGGGTATCATCCGAGATGAGCATCGCCTTGCGCTCGATCAGGATCTGGCGATCCTCGGAGGTGATCCCATCGTTGCCCTTGCGGGCCCAGTTCAAGAAGGCCTGGCGGTATTCTGCGGCATCCTTTTCCCGGCCTGCGTCAGCTCCGCTTATTCCCGGCTGGCCGAGCCGGGTCTCCAGCTCGTCGATCCGGGTATTCACAGCTTTGATCTCGTTACCCTGCCGTTCGATCTCGGCCTTCCGCTTATCGATTTCATCCAGGCGGGTTTCGAGTTTTTCCTGGGCTGCCTTGAATTCAGCCTCGGTGATCTTGCCTTCCTGGGATTTTTCATGTTTCTCGCGGAGTTCCTTGATCGCCTTGTTATGCTCTTCAATGAGCCTCTTGAGTTCTTCGTTCAATCTATCCTCCTACGATAGAATTCAGAGCCTTAAGCTCTTTTAGGGAATCTGACAATAAGTGGATAATTTCCGGCTCATCGTCTATATGGTCCAAATGAGTGCCGTCGTCGATCGGGCCGATATCGCCGATCTTTAGGGGCGGCTCATAAGAATCGATAAATATCTGTAATTTCTCAATCGAGGCTTTAGCCAGAAGATAACTCTCCTCGGAAAGCCCGCCGGCCGCCTCAATCGTTGTGATCTTGGATAGCACGCCTTCGAGCGACTTTTCTGCCGGCTCAAAGCGCTCATATTTAACGCCGTTATCCTCCAGCCATTCCTTGGCCTCGGCCACGGTCTAATCCTTGACCGGGAACCGGAGGGCCTGGGGGATCGGATTGTCTTTCGGTCCGCTGTGCGCCTTCAGCTTGGCCCAGATCACGGCTATGGTACTCGGGACCTTGATCTTGCCGTAGATCGTACCATCATTCTTACGACGGAAAGAATCAGGATCGAAGTCGCCGGGATCCCGCAGCCGGGCCGCGTGCTCGTTCGGATAGGGCTTGAATTCCATTTTTACGCTATCGATTTCAGCCCCCGGGCAGGCCTGGAAATTGAGCGTGATCGGCGAGATCTCAAAAACCCTACATTCTTTAAGCCTCCGGAGCTCTTTATCCCATGCGTCTTGTAGGGTTTTGAATCCGATTGAAATGCCCTTAATCGCACCCTGGGCCATGAGACTGCGCTTCTCCCGGGCTGATTGCACGTCCAGATTCAGATGGCCCTCGACCCTGAGGCCGGCCTTGGCATCTTTGGCATAGACCACGCCTAGCGGCTCCATCGGATTATGGAACCAGCACATCGGAAATTTACCCTTGTTCTCCTCCAAGGTCTTGTCAAAGGCGCCGGGCATGACGACTTCGTTAAAGCTATCAACGACGCCATAGACCGAAGCTAGGCCGGTGAAGATGCCTTTTTCCTCATCCATGTCATTTAGTTTGAATTTAAAATCCTTGGTTTCTAGGATCATTTTTATGCTCCTGCACCTATGCTCACATGAGGGAAGGTCGAGCACAGGCAGTTGATGACATTTCCCGCACTGCCCCGGTAATCTCCCGGATACATCAGCTCTTCACCGCCTACGACAAAAGGCTGGTCAAGTGACAGCGGATTATTACTATATTGGGCATCAGCATCCATGTGGGTCTGGCGCGTATCATCTGTGAAGGCTGAAAGCCAGCCGCGGGCGTTCACGAATTCGCTCTGCTCGTAGCCTTGATGCTGACCCCAATTTTCCACCTTGGCCGTCTCGGTCCGGGCGATCCGCCGGGCGCGGTGATTTATGAACGAGCGGAGTTTTATTCCGATCTCCTGGGTAAACTCCTCTACGGTCCAAGAGTCGGCGATTGCGATTTTTAGCATGTCCTCGATCAGGCTCATGGTAAATTCATTGATCTTGGTCCCGGAATGGGTAATTATTTTGTGGAGCAATTTTTCAAGCTCAGGGGTGAGAGAAAAAATACCCCCCAAAATATCATCATCCTTTTGTTCCAGCGTATAAAGCTGCCCTTTGGACGTTACCATCCCGGCATTGCCGGCACTCTGGGCAGCGTCCGTATACCAGGGGAGCATTTTCTTGAGATAGCGGTCGCTCTCGGCCTCTTTATCATGCAGTCCCTCGGCCAGGCTGCCCTGTAGGGTCTTGAGCTTGCCGGCAGCACTCACGATCTTTTTGACCTGGCCCTCTAGAAAGTCCTCGGCTAATGGTACGACCGGCTTTTCCTTGGCCTCGATCCGCAGCACAAAGGAATCCCAGAGCAGCCGTTTCCGCTCCGGGGCCGCCCAGAATGATTTTGTGTCTGCCTTTATTTCCCGCTGGTAGATAAGGGGGACAGATTTTATGGATCTAGATGCCGTCGCATCCGATCCGATTGGAACTAGGTTTATCGGCTTATAGATCACATCGCCAGCCGGGCCAATATTGTCATAGCCGAGGATTTCTCGTTTTTCATTGTCTGTTATGCAATCAACCTTTGATACGTACTCGAAGACGGTCTTCCGGTCTTCTTTTAGGGCATCGATCTTATCTAGATTTAGCCGGAGCTCCAGGCGCTCGCCGTACCGCGGCGTAAGCCATATATTGAAATCATCCCGGAAGATATACATGAGCGGCAATACGGCCTCAATGTAGAGGGCCTTCCTGGCCTCGGGATAATTGCTGTATTTCTTCTCAGTGAATCCGATAAGCTCCGGAGCCACATTGAAGATCGAGCAGACCTTCTGAGCCGTAGTCTTATCCGCATTTAGCCAGTCCATATCATGGGGAGACATGGATAGTTGCTCCCACGTAACCTCCCCCTCTGTAATGATCGGCTTTCCGGCATTCTTATAGCCGGCATAAGATTCCAAAATAGCTTTTTCAAATAGCTCTTTATCCTCCTTAGATTCAAAACCAGCCTTCGCATTAATAGCCATCGGCGGCTTGCAATCGTTCTGCAGGAGTCGCATATTCCATTCAAGTGACATATTGAGGATATCGACTCCCTTGCTTGCCACAGAGATCGGGGAAAGCCCATAAACCTCATCGTTCGGATGAAAGAGTTTTGTATGCAGGACCTCATCCGGTCCATAAACATCAGGCTTGCCGGCCCCATAGCTATATTCGTAGCCGCCGACAGGGGCGAGCTTATTCCCTGGAAGAACCTTCGTACGATCTGGGAAAAGTAACCCCAAGGCCATGATTTTTCCCTTGTTCTCCCCGGTCAGCGGGCCGGATCCCTTGATATAATTATTACCGGCTAGGAGTAAAAATCCGGAAGCCGATTCGATCAGCTTTCGCTTACTCATTCGCTTCTGATCATTCGGATGATGGAGGCGCCAGAGTAACGGATGAGATTCGTCCATTTCCTCGATCTTGCCTCCGCGAGATCTCGGAAGTTGGACCAGTTTCCATTCAATCCCAGCCGCCGTCGTAGCTATCAGGCGAACGCATGAATAAACAGTCATGCAGTTTTCATATCCGGCCTTGGATAATTTCGAGTAGTCTTTCGAAGTCCAGACCGCCTGCGGGAGTCCGGCCTGGATGACACCTGACCAGGTACGGCTAGCCTTCCGTTCAAATATTCGCTTGAAAATATTCATTATTCTCTGTTCCCTGGAATCCAGGCTCTGGGCGGAACGCTGACTACCGGCTGAGCAAGCGCATAAATAACGCCTTCTGCAAAATCCGGAGATCTCCCCAATCTTTCTTTGATCTTTTCCTTCGGCTCGATCACGATCTGGCCGGCCGAATTCTGGCTGTATTTGATAGCCATGAGTTGAGTCACCAGCTCCCGGTCATCGGGAATATCCAGGTCCTCCAGCAGCTCTTGCAGTCCCCAATGGATCTCTGCTCTTTGGTTTTTGAAGTGTATTGGATCCCGAGCCTTGCCTGCTCCGTGGATCTCAATTATCTTGATCTTCAGCTTATATCCGGACTTTTTAAGCTCTTCTCGTCGCGCCTGAGGGGCGAGCTGCAAAACCAAATCCGTGTAAAATTGCTGTTTTTCTGTTTTCTGCTCTTTCAGCCTATCAACAACGCCTCCTCCCACTCCGTCAGCGTCGACCTTGATTGTTATAAGGTCTAAGGTATCCTTCCATTTAGGGATGATCCGGTCCTGGCAGCAGCGCCAGATCTCACCTGTGGTCCTCATAGTGTCATGGCCCTGAGCCTTGTTGAAAAGCGAGATCTTCAAACCCTCCCTTAAAATGATGACAGTCTCATCGTCTCCAGATCTTGCAACGTCTGTGCCGATCTCTACCGGAAGCCCTGGATCCAACTTTCGCAACTTAGCCGCCTGGACTGCAAGATAGTTGTAAACATCATCCGGTTCGCCCACCGCTTCCCAATCCCCCTCAAGCAGGGCTTTGATATAGACTGGGGTAAGAATGCTTTTCATGTTGTCGATATAATTTGCCGGCAAATTTGCCAGGTTGTCCGTCGGCAGCGATGGGATGAAAATATGATCATCCAAATTCCGCTCTATGAATCGCTCCTTAATCCAGCCGATATTCGGGTTGCAGGAAAGAAGAAAATAGTATCGAATCTCCGAAAGATTGAGCCGCAGCCGCGTGGCCAGCATCATGAACTCTTTCTCTGTGAACTGTTCGGCCTGGTCTAAGGCGATCCAGCCGTACTCTCCGGACATGAATTTTTCCCAATCATCCGGCTTATCGCCTGTGCCGCCATATCGAAGCCGGGATCCGTTGATAAATTGAATGATCTTTTCGCTCTGGTTCCAATTCGAGACCAGGCGCATATCCAGGAACTTCTCGAGCTGCGGCAGCACGGTATCTCGAAAAGACGGCCAGGTCTTCCGCATCAGCAATCCGAAATTGCCCGGATAATCGAGATTGAGCTGGATTCCTTCATTGATGAGCGCTGCGGTTTTCCCGCCGCCCATGGCTCCGCCGAACAGTTTGTAAGTTTCGGGAGCTTTATGGAATTGGATCTGTTTCTTATTGCGGCGGGGATCATAGATCCGGCTGAGATCCACGATGTTTTCACTGCTTTGGCTCAGCTGCTGCATCTTTCTTGTTTTCCTTGTTTTTAGATCTCGGCACCGCCGAAATGACTGTGATGCTCATGTCTCCTGATACATCCAGATCCTGCTTATCCCTCCATTCTTCGGGATTGCGATTAGTGAGTATGAATTTCTGGGCTGCAACGGATGGCAGGACCATCTTCCGGACTTTTTTGATTGGAATATGTGCTATTTTTGTGTGATCCTTGTTAGCTATTGCTTTATATTCAGTCTCCGTATATCGAAATCCCTTGGCGGTTTTATAGAGCGTGTTTTCAACCTTCCTATCGGGGATGGCCATAGCCCGGTCGACCGTGTCAGAAAAGTCAGGTTTTGTTTTTTTCCATTGATGAAAAGTTTCTCGTGATATCCCCGCGGCAGCACATGCAGATTTGATCGAAGAACCCTGTTTTAGATGTTTACAGAGTCTTTCGGTAAGCTCCTTGCTGTACTTCATTCTGTCTTTTCCAGCCGATCCAGCCGGCGCTTCACATCTTTTAAACACTGCTCAAGTCCGGAGATCTTCTCGCCCTGCTTATCCAGCTTGTCATCGATTTTCCCCAGCCATTCTTTATTACCCTTGCAGATCGGTGATTCTCCGGGTGCATGGGGATTGCATTTATTGAGAATGGGCTCGCCCTGCTGGACAGCCTTCTCAAGCGCACGGACTAATTCTTTGATATCTAAGCCTTTTTTCTTGGCTTTGTTGTCCAAACACGCCTTGATAATGAGCCCAAGAGTAGCGAACCCATTACAGATCAAAGCGACGATAACGGCCTCTGACATCAATCCTCCTGACGGCGGAGATTCAAGATCTCTTCTTTGAGCTCCTGGACCCACATGAGAAAGGCTTCATTGACAACAAAGTTTCCGTCCTCGGTCGTCCGGAGCGGATTTTTGCGGACTTCCGGGCCTGGATTTAAAACATCATAGCTGGGATAAAGCGCCGGGTTATAGGCCGTACAGCTAGAGATCGTCAAATAGCTGCTTGCGATAATCAGCCAGATAAGAATCGTCGCGATTCTTGACGGCTTTACGCAATGCTGTAAGCGCCTTTTTTCTTTTCTTTGCATTTTTCTCCTTGCGGATGGCTTTCTCGGCCATATCGATATAGCGGATCCCGAGCTTGGCAATCGCCAGAATTTCATCCAAAGATTTAAGATTCACATTATTCCCCCAGCTCGAAGTGATAGATATCGAAATCGCCAGGATCTACTTTATCGTCAGCATTCCAATCTCCCCCCCAGCGGAGCTTTAGTATCTTTGCGATTTTGCCCAGGATCTCGTACTCCGACCCGCGCTGCCAGATGAGTTTTCCATCTTTATAGATGCAGAAGTCGATGGCTTCCCAGATCTGATGCTTCGAGATCTTCGTCACGCCGTCACAATTTGTTACCGGCTTGCGATCGAGCTCCTTGGTGCGGCCGATGGCATAGAGCTCCTTCTGCTCATCCCGGGTTCTGTGAAAGCATGTGGGCAGCAATTGGATCCTGCGAAGGCGGGCAAAAAAGACGAGTAAGGCGATCTTGTAAAAGAATATAACTCTACGTAGGGTCATTACATGGAATAATATAAGGGGTGGTTTTTAGCAGTTTCAGGTTAAGCGATGATTTTGGTCAGGTTAAGCGTACCCTGGGTACGGCTGAAGTGAATAAATTAGCTATTGACATTTATTTTTCTGTATGGCAGAAAATCCGCGAATACCATGTTTTTTACACCAGATTTCAACGCTACATTCGCTTGATAGCTCATATTCTTCTTTCAAGTCTTTTAGAATGGCTGTATCTTCCTCGGTTATTTCATCAAGTGTTATTCGAATTAATTTAGTGTCTTTGGCACCCAAGGCAACGAGATGAAAATCGCCCCCATGGGATATGATGATTTTATATTTAAAGGGAGGAGAACTTAGATATTTAACGGCACTCTCCACTGCCCTTTTTTTCCGTTGCTTGATTATTGTTTTTGACATTGGCTTTCAATATATCTCTTTAGTTCACCTCGATATTGAAACCACTCTCCCTCTATTCGATATTTTGCAAATCTTTTGTGGAGGCTCAATTCGAGTTGATAGGGAACCTTACTTTTTATTGCCCCCAAGAAATTTAAATCAGGGCCAAGGGTCTGATAAATTTTTAGGCGTTCAGGTAAATTAGTCGTTTTCCCGATTTTAACAATATTGCTATGAGGAGAATAGATGAAATAGACACATCCAGTTTTGCGATCAATGCGGCCGCGAGAAACCGCCGCCATCTGATCAGATTTTCCGCGCGGAATTAATTTGGCAGAGAATATTTCCCCGTCTCGACCGCACCAGTTCTTTCCATCATAAACATATGAAGTGAATTGTTTGCATCGTTCATCCGCCAGCCAAATTTCTTTTGTTGCTTCGCCATACTCAAATTTAATTGCTGGCCATTTTTCTAGCTTCGCCATTTGCCATTTCACTAGATCTTTATCAATTTCAGAAACAATTACGATGATAAAGCGAATATCTAATCTCTGTGCCGCAATCATACAAAAAGACATTTCATCAATATCATATGCAACCATTTTCAATAGTTTTTTTGCATTTTCTTTGGCTCGTAGAAGCCGTTTTTCAGTAAATGATTTATTCATATCAATACCGTAGCTTGTTTTTCTTCTTTGATCCAGATCTCAGATCCTCTTCGCTCAAACATCTCTCACCACGATCTCGGTTCTCGGATTATCCCGGTCGATCTCTTGATAATATTCGGCGTCGAGATATTCCGGGCTATCCTTCCAGATGATCCCCATCTCCTCCAGGGCATCCCGCAGCATCTTGAAGCCCTGGATCAGGTTATCATCGTCTAGGAGGCGCTTTCGAAAGGATCGAAATTCCACTCGCCGCTTCTTTTGAAAAGTGCATTTAAATTCTATCCGATCTAGCTCGTTGATCTTCAGCTCCCACAGAAAGCCTTCTTTCTCACTTTTTATACGCTTCCAATTCCGGCTCCGGTCCCATTGCCGGGTTTGATTGCCGGAGGGAGTGACAAGGGGAAGAGTGAAGCGGAAAGATCTAAACTTGACCAATTGTTTTCCTAGTTTCTGCTACGATGTCTCGAGCCTCTTCTACTTCTGTAAGACGTTCTGACAATGTGTTGATTTCAGCTTTCAGCTTCTTGATCTTTTTATGCCGCGCTTCGATATCGGCATTGATCATCGTGACATCGGTCTCCAGGACATTAAAAACCTTGTCTTCTGGGCCGTAAAGATTCGGTTGTGCTCCTTTTTTTGCCATATTAAGCTCCTTTTCCCCTATCCCTCCCGCCCCGAAGGGCGTCCGGTTTAGATCAGGCGGGCCGCAATTTGGTCGGCACCTTCAATAGTTGATAGCCCATATTCGATCCCGCGAAAACCTGAACTGCGATGGTCAGGAATTCCACGACATTGAACGCCTTGCCCTGCTTCAAAAAATCGAAGCCGACAACGCCGAGCGTCACAACCGCCGTCAGCACCACGGCAATCCAGCCTTTGATCTGCAGGCCGGACAGCACCTTGACCTTTATGAATTCGGTCACGGCTGCTACCAAGGCGATCATTTCAACTATAGTCATGTTGGCCTCCTTTCAGTCTTCGTCTTCATCGCTAAATATGTGATGGCCCCACAATTCGCGGGGCGTGCGATCTTCTGGTCGGTCGCCATCTTTCACAATGATCGAGGCGGGATTTTGTTTTTTCTCTTTTTCCTCATCATTTTGGGGATAACAACTTTTCAGAAGTTCTAATTCTTTCCAGGGTTCGTATTTTTTAATCGTCATCTGAAATCCTATGTATGCCCATGCTCACGGTCCGCCGCGGCTTTTCATCCAGATAGCCGTCGGGATCGCAGATCGTCGGCTGCTTCTTGCAGCCAAATATCACCATGAGAACAATTCCCAGAATAAGCCTTTTAATCATTTTGGCTTTCCCCGATTATTTCCATGCTTACTGTCCGCCGCGCCTTCCATTCTGCCGTCCGCTTGCTTATCCGCTCCGCGCAGCTTGAAACGAATAGCATCAGGCACCAAACGAAGACAATGCAGAGCATGACGGCGATCAGACATTTGCTCCATCTATCAAGCATTTGCATCGAATAGCCTCCTTTAAACTCTCGCTTTATTGAGATATGCCAGGCGTTCGAGCGTAGAGTCGAAATCATTCCACTCGATATAGGCGTTGTGAGGATCGTCAGGCGTCCGCCGCCACGGAGCCATGGGAAGATCCTCGATGATATCTTTAGGCCAGAGACCCCATATTGCCTCTCCCAGGTGTTGCAGCTCGGGGCCGGTGGTATCGCGCCAGGCTTTACCATCGGGCTTGTTTTCATGAAGCACGTATTTGGTCCCGGATCCATGGACAGATCCATCGGAGCTCCAGCGGCGATAGGCCCAGCGCCACATCGTACCGGTGGCCCATCCGTACCACGTACGCGAGTGTCCAGGCTCTACGGGATTATCGAGGTTTTCGGCAATGCCGAAGCCATGGATTGCGATAGCGTGGTGGTGATCATTCCGGGCATACTTATCGTTTCCTACCCATATTCCGTCAGGATCCTGATGGCGCTCGACGAGTTCCGCCGGCACATAGTCAGAATGGGATGAATCAAGCAGGACCTTCTCAAGCTCGAGGCCGGTTGCGCCGAACCACTGCTCATGAGCTTTGGCCAGGATCCTGCCGAAATCGTGATCCCCATGGTGTCCGATTTCATTCGAAAGGCTTACCTCGATGTCCTTTTCGGTATAGAATCTTCGTAGGATCGCCATGAGCCGATAGATATGGTCCTGTTGATATGGGAGAATAGCCGGATTGAATAGATCGCTGTATGGCCAGCTCCTTGATTTCTGAGCGATATCAGAGTCATCGTACATGTATTCACAATAGTCACCTGGGAAATAATTCGGGATGAGGAGAAACTTTGCTTCAGCTCCGGCCTGGATGAAGCCTGTAACAAGATCATAGTATTCCTCGTTTGGCTCACGCATCCTCCATATCCCGCTGACTCGCTTGAATGGGGTGATCTTTTGGTATTGTTTATAGATCTCAGCCGTGCTTCTCGGTTCGAGATCTACAGTGAAAAATACCGCTCGATCAGTCCCGGTTTTAATCCGGATATTTTGAAGCAAAATTACTAGATCTACATAGCTTAATCGGCCGATAGCGAAATCCATGAACAAGGAATAAAGCGCCAGCTGTGACCGATAGACTTTTTTCAGATCTAGCGGATCCGGTTTAAAATTAGGGTTATCTGGATCATTGACTTCCTTCATGATGAGATCCCACATTCTGCCGGCTTCCTTGCCGGTCTCGCCGGCGATCATCTGTTCTCGAGTCCGTCCCGCTTCTCTCTCAATGACATACTTGTAACTGGCATCAATAAATTTGCCCTTAAATCTTTCTTTCAAATCATTCATGGTCTTTTCCTTCTGTTTCTTGTAAAAGGCGATTGATTTCTTCCCGAAAGGATTTCACCTCAGAGATCATGTCGTCATCGCCGTCGTGGTAGTCTATGAGATCATCACAGAATTGCTCTAAGGTTTGCCTGAGCCCGATATATTTAGCCATTTGTACTCTCTTCCTTTATGGGATATGGAAATCGGAGATGGACCGAATAACTATCTCCAAACCGGGTTAATAAAACATTTTCAGAAGCCAGCCGGATATGAGCATGAGACACTTTTCCGTGTCCGCAACAGCTTGCTAGGGTTTCAATGCCATAGTCGTTAAGGATCTGGATAAGTGAGGCTATGCAAGAATCCACCTTGATCACGGTCCGTCCGCTCGGGCCCGGACGCCTTACCCTGATCTCAATATCAGCTCCCCATTTGCACATCACCCCTCCGTCACTACAGGTCCGCAGGCTTCCACGCTAGAATTCCCTCCGCCTGTATCCCGATCTACCAAGTGATATGTCATGCCATCCTCATGGTCGTACCAGATATCAAAGTTTTGCTCTTCGCTATTTTCGCCACATTTATGGCATATATATTTAGGCTCCTTCATCCTCCAGCTCCACCTTCAGCCTCCTCTTTCGCCTTTCTAGATATCTTTTCTCCATTCCTGATTAAATATTCTAAGATTGCAATCCTGACCATCCGTAATAACGCTATATTTTTTCGCTCACAATATCGCCGCACGGCGCTATAAAGCATATCTCCGAGCTGATCTTTAAGATTGAATTTTGATGGCCCAACTATAAAAGACGCTCTATTGCGCCGAAGATAAATCCCTGTCCGTTTTTGTGCATGATAGATCGAACTTCTGTAGAGATTATATTTTTTCGCCATTTCTAATACTGTGAGCCCTTGCTTCTTCGCTTCTTCCAGCAAGGTATCGCTGATAACTATTCTTCTTGTCATCGCTTATTTATTTTGCGGCCGCGATGGATCCCTTTTGTTTTCCTCTTTGGGCTCGCGGTTCTGCTTGAGGGTATTTTCTTTGAAGGTCTCAAGAGTCTTGACTTTCTTCCGCAGCCAATGAATGAGCCAGACAAAAAAAGCGGCGCCAGCGACATAGCCTACATCGTAGGCGGAATCGCCGGACCCTGTTTTTGTGTGCTCAATTAAGGTCGTGACGGCACCGAAAAGGCCTATCCAAAGAAACACCAGCCAAATAGTGATTACATGGGATGGTTTCATTTTTCCTCCTTATCCTCGGCCCTTATCTCCATGTCCGCTCTACCTTCTCAATAATCCAGGCATCAAAGCCGCGATCTGAGAATGTTCCGCCAGGGCCGCCTAATTTTCGCCTGGCTGCCAAGACGGCCGCATCCTCATTTTGGGCATAAACATCAACATAGCCGTCATATCGCTCCCAAAATCCTGGTTTTGACCGCATCCAAACTCGGTAGCTTTTTGCTTCATCCATCGGCTTGCTCCTCGGCCTCCATCCTCAGCCAGTCCTCCGGGGCCAGATCGGCCAGGAGAGGATAGCCGCTTTCCTCATTCATCCGGAGCAGATCCTCTGGGCAGGGATCATATTGGTAGATCATTTTCCTCCTCTTTCGGCTTGACCTGATTCGGCCACAGGCTGACCAGCTGTGGGGTTTGGCATTCCGGATCCGGGCAGCGCACTTTTACCGGCGACTCCTCGGCCGGGATCCTGACCGAGATCGTCCGGAGGCAGCGCTTGCAGAGGACGTAGATGAA
>Ga0180438_10002708_pt1 | contig 28195 bp, 23 predicted proteins | sample SS_ome_12_FD_132455 | JGI IMG/M metagenome (GOLD analysis project Ga0180438, IMG submission 132455) | Hypersaline lake sediment archaeal communities from the Salton Sea, California, USA - SS_3_D_2 metaG | ecosystem: Environmental > Aquatic > Non-marine Saline and Alkaline > Hypersaline >...
ACGATAGGTCGGTCACCAGCAGCGTTGACTTTCTCTCTCGTGCCCAGAAGTTCTTCCCATTTCCTATCCGCTGTGTCCAGACCGACAACGGTACCGAGTTCACCTATTGGTTTATGAGGAGTGTGCGCAAGGAGCATCCTTTTGGAGCTGCGCTACGCGCAGCCAATATTGACCATCGGCTCATCCCAGTCGGCTGCCCCCAAGCCAACGGCTTGGTCGAGCGTACCCACCGTACCGATGAGGAGGAGTTCTACAACCTCAACCGTTCTTTCAAAGATTTCCATCAGCAAAGGGCGGCGTTCAAACGCTATCTACGCCGCTTCAATCTCGAGCGTCCCAACGTCGCCCATGAGTTCAAAACACCACTGCACAGGGCTAAGGAGATGCTCAATGTTAAAAGACTCCGTCTCGACTTCGAGCTTTCTCTTTAACTGTTACCTATGTCTTGGTACACTACAGTGGGTCTGTTGTAATTAACGCCAGGTTCAGTGTATGCTATCAAGGAGTGTGACTTTCCAATAGCTTCTCTGAGGGGGACTGTGGCCTTGAATCTATCGGTGATCATGATGACAGACTGGTCGCGGCCAGCAGTCTATCCACATGGCAACATGTTGCACCACGTTGCGTGGTCCAGATGAACGAGGGCTGCCGATGGGTGTTCCAAGGAGAGTCCTTTGTGCTGTGTTTGAAGAGGGAACAAACCATGAGCCGTGCAAGTACGAGTGATTCTCATAGCGCTAGCGTTCCCCGACTATCGGAGATGGAATGGGAAATCCTTAAGCCACTTTGGGACAAAGGGCCAATGGCTGCACGGGACATCTACCGGGAAGTGCCCGAAAATTGTGGTTGGGCTTACAAGACCGTCAAGACTATGCTATCAAGACTCGTGAAGAAGGGGGCGATAGCCTACGATCAGATAGGAAACTCATATCTCTATCGCGCGGCTTATTCCAGAAGTGAAATGACGCGTATCGCAACTCTCTCGTTCGTGCAGCGCGTATTCGATGGCAGGCTCGATTTGTTGCTTGACTGTTTCTCGGAAATGGCAACGGAGAAGGACTTGCGGCAATTGAGAAAGGAGTTGGCCAGGATAAGCAAAGGGAAAACTGACAAGAGCAAGCGGTCTCAACAAACAACTTGACGCAACTGTTGTCGATTCACAGCAACTTAAATCGCCGGTTGAGCGTGGAAGGGCGAGCCCAATGATTCTTGGGGCTTGTAGGAGACGAGGAATGTTACTCGACCTTCGACCCGCCGCTCCTCAAGCAGGACGGGAAACGCCGGGCCGAGGCAATCCTGCACGAACTGGTTCATCTGAAGTATCCGAACCACGGGAAGATGTTCAACAGATTGCTGGAAGCTTACATACGGGCTATGCGAATAAGGTCCGGGGGTCGGCGGTGGAATCGCGATGAGTGTGGATAACGTGACATCGAGACTCTGGGCACTTAGGAGACGATCTATCGCGCGGATATGCGTACTTATATATGGAAGGAAACGAAAGAATATGTGTAAACGTGTGGAGCGCTAAGTATGGGCAAGAAACGAGTTGCGCGACAACTGACTATGAGGTTCGCTGGGGGATTAGTGAAACACCTCGGGCTGCAAATGTACTCAGGGGCCGTGCCCGCCATTGCGGAACTGATCGCGAACGCTTGGGACGCGGAAGCAGAGAACGTTTGGATAACGATCCCTCTAGACGAGCAGCTCAGGTCTGATTCGGTGATAGAGGTGAAAGACGATGGTCACGGAATGTCGTTCGAGGAATGCGACGAGAAGTACTTAGTACTGGGTCGCGATAGGCGTGCCGCAGAAGGCCCATACTCTGCGGGCACGAAGAAACGCCCGGTGATGGCGCACAAGGGTATAGGGAAGCTTGCGGGCTTTGGCGTGGCTGACCGTGTAACGGTGGAAACAGTCAAAGACGGCCGGCTAACCCAGTTCGTCCTAGACTACAGGGAAATAGAGCGCGCAGGCAGGTTCGGCAGCGACTACCATCCGACTGTCGAGGCGGACGAGCCAACGAGAGAGAAACGTCAAACCACGACTCGACTGACTCAGCTCAAGTTGAAACGTGCCATCCCAAGCGAACAGTTCTTTAGGAGCTTACTCAAACGCTTCGCGGTGTATTCCGACGATTTCCGCGTATGGGTGAATGGCAGCTTATTAGAGAAGAAGGAAGGCGAGTACCAATTCAGGTTTCCTACGAAGAAAGGCCAGTGGGAGGAGGAGGAAATCAAAGGGTTCGGAGTGGTAAGGTGGTGGGTGGGCTTCACCAAGGACCCCATTCCGCACGAGGATGTGCGTGGTGTCTCCGTCCTCGCTAGGGGTAAACTGGTCCAGACACCTTGGTTCTTTGGGCTTAGTGGCGGGGTGTATGGACAGCACGGCCTGCAGTACATGACCGGTGAAGTTTTGGCCGACGGGCTCGACGAGGACATCGACCTGATTGCCACCGATAGGGCGAGCGTCCTGTGGGAGGATCCGAAGGCGAAGGCTTTGGCCGATTGGGGCCAGCGCAAGGTGAAGGAACTGGTTGCCAAATGGGCGGACAAACGGGCTGAGAGCCGCATGCGGCGGGTGCAAAGAACGACATGGTACCAAGACAGAATACAGCGGTTTCCGACCCGGGAACGGCGAGAGCTCACTGCGGCGATAAACAAACTCGCGGCTATTCCGACTATCGAAGACCCTCGCCTCGACGAACTCGTAGACTTCCTGATCAAGGCGTACGAGAATGAAGTCTTCATGACGGTGATCCGGCAGCTAAACGCTGCGAGTCCGGAGGCTCAAGCGGAGGTCCTCGGGCTCCTCAAGGAGTGGGACGTTCTCGAAGCGATCGCGACGGCGCAGGTGGTGAGGGGCCGCCTAGAGGTCATAGATAAGTTTGATCAGATGGTAGAAGCGGGAGTACCAGAGAAACCTGACATGCACGACTTACTAAAAGAGCATCCGTGGTTGATCGACCCCGCATGGACCATGGTTGAACACGAGAAGAGCCTGGAAAACGTGCTCGTGAAGCAATTCAAACGGAAACGTAAGAAACTACCTGACGGGAGGAGAAGGTTAGATTTCTTCTGTTTGGCCGACCCAGGTCGGGCCATGGTGGTGGAAGTCAAGCGGCCTGATGAAACGGCAGATCGGGGCGACCTGCGGCAATTGCAGGACTACGTTCACTACCTTCGGGACCGAGAGAAGCAGTCTTCCGATCCGGCACGGCCCAGTCGCTCCGTGTACGGGTACCTGATATGTGGAAGCTTGAAGCATGAGGCCTACTCGCTACGCGACGAGATGGAGCCCAACGCTATGTACGTTCGCACATGGGCGGTCTTGTTGGAGACAGCGCGTGACAGTCACAAGGAGTTCTTTAGAGTTGCGAAAACGCGCGCACCAGCCGAGGATCCGCGGATTCGGGCTCTGGAGCTCGATGGGAAGGTTCCGGAAAAGTCTGGAGGCGGGAAGAGTGCAGCCTGACAGCTACGAATTGTGGATGGGGAGGCTGGAGCGTTTCCTCGCAAGGAAGCAGCGTCCACGAGGAAACGGACTGCCCGCGATCTCGCTGTTTTCCGGCGGGGGCCTGAGCGACTTAGGGTATGGATACGCAGGCTTCAGTTTCTTGGTCCAAGCCGAACTGGATCGGAGAAGGGCAAGCCTGTGCGCTACGAACTTTCCTCGTTCTGAGGTCGTAGTCGGCGACATCCGGAGGAACTGGAAACGTGTCGCCCAAGCTTACGAACGGGTGTCGGACGAAAGGCTCGCCCTACTGTCCGTGACACCGCCGTGCCAAGGGATGAGTAGCTCGAATCCGAGCAGGGGCAAAGTCAGCGAACCTGACGGGAAGGGAAGGAACGAGCGAAATCTGCTACTGTTAGCTGCCGTACCAGTCATCCGTCAACTGCGTCCCATGTGCGTCGTGGCGGAAAACGTGCCTCAAGCGTTGGTACGGACGGTGCAGCTACCCTCTCGGCACAGCCCGCAGAAACTGGTGGAGGCGTTCTTCAAGCGATTGAAAGGTTACCGCGCGTTTGCTGGCATGGTGCAGATGGCTGACTACGGCGTTCCGCAAGTCCGCCGGCGTTCGGTGCTAGTTCTCTTGAGCGAGGAACTGCCGGTCGTCGAGAAGCTGGACGCAGGAACTCTCTTACCCTGGCCCCGACCCACGCACAGCGACAATGGGGACGAAGACCTGTCTAACTGGGTCCCACTAAAGGAATGGCTGACCAGGCGTGCTTACCGATTCCTCGATTCGCGGAGTCGAGAGAGCGCGAGAGATAAGGAAGACCCACTGCATTTCGTTCCTCACTACGAGGACGAACGGTACGAGTGGGTGAGTCACATACCGCCAGACAGCGGGCGGAGCGCGTACGAGAACGACACTTGCCCAAGTTGCTCCCAGCGTGGAGTGGGACTTGGAGCGATTCGTTGTCCGACCTGTGGTGAGGTTATGGCTAATCGTCCGTACGTGAAAGCCCGCAACGGCAACGTCAGATTGGTGCGAGGATTCAGGTCGAGTTACCGCAGGATGTACCCAGATCGTCCCGCTCCAACAGTGACTACCGCGAGCAGCCACCTTGGCAGCGACTACAAGATCCACCCATGGGAGAATCGCGTGATGAGCATACGGGAGTGCATCGAGCTGCAGACGGTTCCGAAAGCCTATTCCTGGGAGTGGGCACTAGGTAAAGGCTATCATTACCTTATCCGCCAAGCAGTCGGTGAGGCCATCCCTCCTTGGTTCACGTACCTTCACGGAAGTGTCCTGAAGCGCTTACTCGAAGGGTGCGTGCCGAAACGGTCGCTCGCCAAAAGAGAGCTGCCAGAATGAGGGTGCGGAAGAGAAGCGCCTATGTTCACGGATGTAAGGCTTATTGCAGAAACGTTGCAGGAGCGGTACGGGTTAAGGTCGTTAGGCAACAAGAAGAATCCGTTCAATGAACTTTTGTACATAATACTCTCGTCCAAAACGCCTCCTCGCCGATACCAGGAAACGTACGCGTCTCTTAGAGCACAGTTTCCTCGAGCGGAAACGCTCGCTGAAGCTGCGCCAAGGAAGCTTGAGAAGGCCATCAGGTTCGGAGGCTTGGCCCGGAAGAAGGCGAGGCAAATACCGGCTATCGCTAGAGAGTTGAGGCAGCGATTCGGTCGGGTCACGCTATCTCCGTTGAGGGTGATGGCTGACCAAGAGGCAGAGTCCCTATTGAAAGGCCTGCCGGGCGTTGGTGTGAAAACTGCGCGATGCGTCTTGCTGTTCGCGCTGGGTCGCAACGTCTTTCCGGTTGATGCCCATTGCCTGCGTATCGCAAAGAGAGTGGGTTGGGTTCACAATTCTGCCCCGCTGAGCGAAAGAACCGCTGACGAGTTACAGGCTGGGGTCCCGAGGAACCTCCGGCGCTCGTTGCACGTAAACTTCGTCCTTCTCGGTCGGGAGTTCTGCGTTCCGTCAAGACCGCGGTGCCACCAGTGTCCTATAATGGCACACTGCGAGACCGCGCAAACGAAAAAACAGGCCGTTGGCCATTTAAGTGGTGGACGGTAATGATACCTGGAGCTGGCTAGGCGAAGGGGTTATCATCCCTGACACATATCCTCGTATCCGCAGATCTTGCATGTATAGTTTCCGTTCGGGTAGTAAACCTTCGCTTTGATATCTCGTTGAACCTGTTCCGCCAAGCGTAGGAATCGTCAGATGTCAGAGCGAGTCATGTGTATGAAGCAGCATTGTATTCGGGGGAGTATTAGCGCTGTCTTGCTTGGGAAGACTTGATGAGCTCTTTGAGCTTATTCACGAACGTCTCTTTGAATCTCGGATCATGCAGCATGGTGTCCAGCAGATTGTCAGCGTCCTTTCGGTCCATCTGTTGCTGCACCAACTCGATCGAGGTCGCGTTATCAAGTGGATGGCCGCATCTCTTGCAGAAACGGTGCGTCGCCGGGTTGGTGAGTTCGCAACGCGCGCACTGCTTCGGCTTCAGTCGTGTCTTCTCGACTTCGTCTTCGTCGCGAGCGATCCCGTGTAGTTCGAGCAATGCATTATCCACATCCCGGCCGGAGAGGTGCACGTAAACGGCCGCCATCTCTGAAGCGCGGACCCACCCGAAATACTCCTTCATCTGGGCTTCCTTGAGGTGATTCGCCAGGAACGTGGCCCTGCTGTGCCGGAAGAGATGAGGATGGACGTGTTTCTTTAGCCCGGCCCGTCTGACTAACCGCTTCACAAGGGAGAGAACTGCTGTGTATTTGAGGCACGCACCGTGCGGGTCGCGCCACAGCCATGCGGAGGGGTCGTCCTTATCCGGATGGGCATTCAGCCATTCGGTGAGGTAGGGAACGGCGGATATGACACGGATTCTTCTAGGTCCGGTCTTCCCGTCCACCACGAGGCAGGCACCGTATTCGTCGAACCGTACGTGCTTGATTTTGAGGAAGAGGATTTCACTGATCCGGCAGCCGGTTTCATAGAGCATGGCGACAAACGCTCGGTCACGGGGCGTCTTCCCGGCGCGGATGAGTCTCAGGACATCCTCTTCCGTGAGCAGCTCCTCGGGAAGCTTGATGTTGGTGCTATTACGGCACCGCAGGCTGATCCACGCGACCTCGGGCGGATAGCCCTTTGTTCCCCGCAGCCACCTGTACAATTTCCGCAGGATGGTCTTCTCTTGCTTCTTGGTGAAATCGGCAACAGGCTGTTGCTCGATCCTGGCAACTACAGCCTTGATGTCCTTTGTCCTGGCCCTCTCGAAGTCCTTGCGGAGCCAGCGGGCAAACTTCCTGCACGTGTGGAGGTACTTGAGCACCCGACCCTTGCTGAGGCCGCTGGCAAGACACTCGTCCCTGAACGCCAGAATGAGCGACTTGTTCTTCTGCGAGATGGGTGCCCGGCGTATTCGCCTTTCCTCGGAGCCGAGTCCGCGGTCGTAGTCGACGATCGTGTGGGCCATGGTGTGGGTTTTGCTTCAGAGAGTATAAGCCTGCTGCTTGCGCACCCTGCCGGGCATGCTTCGAGGGTTCTCCACTTTGAGTGTGAAGCCTCCGGTGAGCGTCCCGCCAGAAGTGAGTCGCCTTAGGCTGATTCCGAAGCAACTAACTAATGAAGAATTAGTATTCCAGGTTTATAAAGCTTACTGTTCAACTAGCATCCTCGACTGTAGCGTGGCGCTCCTTCAACGATTTCACCAGTCTTATCCACTCCGGAAGCTTCTCAGCATGCTTCTTCTCTGTGCTCATGCTTTTCACGCCATTGTGCGGCTCGCTCTGCTTTACTGTCAGCGGGATTGGAGCCACTCACACTCCATTGGCGAGAGATATCTTAAGGTGTTATCGTGCGAAGCATGCATTTCGTGCCGACCACGGGAGCAACGCTACGGCCCGCCCTCGCTCTGAGTTCCCTCATCGAGAAATGCGAACGCTCGGCAACCCAGTCAAAAGGCGAGGTGCCGTTGACAGTAAAGGCTAGCGCTGTAAGCATACTACTCTAGCTCGTTTTGAACCTGCTACGTTCTTCAGGTCTCCCCCAGGGGCATACTCATGCACCTGACGGGCGGAATCAGCGATGCGTCGTGCTAGCATAGTTGTGCCACCCGCGCTGCCTATAGGACCTCTCAGAGCGCCAGGAACGCGAGATACAGGCCGCTTTCGGCTCGCTTGTAGGATCAGAGCCGGTCAACAATTACTGAGTAATTACGTACGTCTGAGAGATCAGCACATCAAGCCGGACCCGCCGGTTTCTTAAGGCACAAGTGAAGAGCCGAGTGGTCGCTGAGTTCCGAGATTCGAGGCTCGTGACAGTACCCACATCCATGTACGTTTGAGGATAGTCCATGCGAGAGAAACAAATGGTCAAACCGGTATCCATCTCCTTGCCTCCCTAGCCAGCTGTGCTCTTGCCCGCCCGGATTCACCAGTTTGTAAGCGTCGATCAAACCAGCCTTTAGGAACGCATTGTAGAATTGGTACTCCCAATCGCCGAAAATCGAGTACGAAGGTTCGTGGTCCGGCGGTATGACATTCAGATCGCCGCCGGCTACGAGACTGTTCGTAGTTCCGCTCTTGTACATCGAAGTGAGCAAACTTATTATCTGATTCTGAAATCTTCTTTTGTCCACGTTTCTTCGCTCTCTCGGCCCCCTCGATGGAACGTACATCCCGACGACAGTCAATTCACCCAAGAAGGTCGGTAGTCTTACCGCCTGTATGCGCTCAGGGAGAAAACTAAGGCCCAGTGGTCGTGCCTTTCCTGAGAACCCTTTTTCCGCCATCAGCACGCAGTATTTGTCATGAGCTAGGGCCGGAAAGAAAACACTGAAGCCCATGTTTTCCAGACCGTCCCGCAAGAACGTGCACCCTTCCGATCGTCTCGCCTCGGTCAAAATAATGACGTTTGCCTTGGTGCTGGCCAGCCATTCCAACTGCTTACAAGCCCTGCTCAGCGAAGGATTGGAAATGTTCCATGTCAGTATCCTTATCTCAGATTCTGCTGCTTTTTTGGTCACCGTGCTGGGCGTAAACAAGAATAGCTGTCTGCTCACGTTATGTATCACCTCGACTATTGATGAAATCACCAATCTCATCTGCGACGCCGATGAATATCTTCCTCAGCATCTCACATTGGGACTTGGTGAGGCGTCCACTCGTGGACAGGGATTCGCGCAACTGATCCGCGGTTCGGAACCCGACAAGGACGCACGCGTTCTCACTTCGGCTTAGACAGTACTTGATAGCTAATTGGACGAGATCCTTTGTGGTAATGCAATTGAACTCCTGTTTCACAATCGTCAGTCTCTCTTTCAGGACTGTGAGACCCTTGCTTTCAAACCAGTCCTTTCTGCTGCGATGATCGCCGGAGCTGAACTCCGGGGGGCATTTGGGATGGTACTTGTCAAGCAACAAACCCTGAGCAAGCGGCTTATAGAGGACTATTCCAAGATCTCTTTCTTCGGCCCATTTGAACAAGTCGGTTTCCTGAGTGTCATATTTGCGGCTAAGTGCGTTATACCTCAGGCTGATGACGTCCGGATCTATGGCGTCTGCCAGGCGAAAGAAGTGTGACAAGGATCTTGCTGCTTCAGATGAGTTCTTGTTCCTACTAGGTGAAAACTTGTGAGGTCCCCTCAAGCCAATGAACCGAATACTGCCTTCCCTCCAGAACCGTTTCATCTGGTCAATGGCTCCTTCGAGGTACCGGTCACCTTCACCAAAATCTAGATGATGAAACCAATAGATATCTATATAGCTTGTTTCAAGATTATGGAGGCTCATTTCTAGTTGAGATCTCATATGTAAAGGGAGATAGGGATGCTCGGCGCACCCCTGGAAGTATCCGACTTTGGTTGCCACGACCATCTTTTCTCTTTTGACCACATCTTCCCTCTGGATTTTTTGCAACATCCATCCTACCAAACGCTCGGACCGGCCAAATCCATAGACATCGGCAGTGTCAAACAAGTTAGCTCCCATATCAATCGCCGTCATTAGACCTTCCTTCGCGCGCTGATCATTAGCTCCGTCCCAACCCGAGGCGAGCCCAAGGTTCTTGAAGGGGCCACCTATAGCCCAGCAACCGATACCAATTTCTCCCACGCATAGCTCTGTCCGCCCCAATCTGACGTTGCGCATCATCATCCCTCCTCGGTCACGGATTTATTAGGACCCATCCCCGGGAGTCTTTCCATCGCGCTAGAGTGTCTTTGAGCCACCCATTTGGGTCGAGTAATTCGCCGCGTCCCAGAGCGTTCTCTATATTAGAAACTAGGTCTAGCATCTTTTTATACATTACCTCGAGAACCGGTGTTATTGCTTGGTTTGGGTCGCGATACGCGGCCTCTCGCTTCAGGTTGGATAGCTGTGGGATGATGTCGTGGAGGCTGCTGACATCCGCGTTTAGATCGATCTCATTTTCTGTGTCAAATAGCCAAATGAGGGTTTTCAGGAGCAGGAACGACAGCTTGCGGTATTGGTGTCTAAACCCTAAGATGCGCTCTCTCTGGCGCGAGGGGGCAACTTTATACATTCCTTTGAGGCAATAATCTACAGCGAAATGCCGGTCTATCCACATTTGGCAGTTAAGCGCAATCGCACCAATCACCGGATCCAAATAGGAGGTTCGGTATCTCGCCATGTTGTAGTCCAGATCAGAGTCGTCCACCAGACTCTTATCGAGCGTGAATTCCCATTTTCTGAGCCTCTCAAGATACTCGCAGTTCATTAAGACCTCCAAGTTCACTAACATGTAGCAGACCCGTTCGTAAAAGGGTGTATTTAGCGAGTGAGCTGTTATGAATTCGGCATCGTGGACAGCATCAAACAGTCGCCCGTAATTCGCCGATTCACATTGTATTTGTCGCAAGAAAATGTCCGTTCTGCTCAAGAATGCAAGGTTCTCCTTGAGTTCCCTAAAGCTCATTAGCGGATCAAATGTTATGAAAGTGATCCGCAAACCGAGGCCTAGGACTGTCAGTATCCTAAGGGCGGAAATCGTCTCTCGAATAGATATACCTTTGCCGAATCGCTCCAATACAGAATCTGAGCCCGACTCAACTCCGAGGAGAAGCCGTTCTAAACCGGCTTCTTGGCACAGCTTCAGCGTCTTGATGCGCTCGACGTGCCACGCTTTGTTTCTTCTTAGACTGTAAATGTGGTCGATTCTGGTATCAGCTTCGAATTGTATCTCGAGCTGTCTGTCGATAATCCCGCGCATAATCTCCCGAATGCGCAGGTCAGCTCTGCTGTCGTCATTTCCGAGGAAATCCTCATCAACGAAAAATACGCGTCGTTCTCCGCCAAGGCGATCAAATGTGCGACCGTAGTAGTCGAGATGGCTCAGTACTCGACCAGAACTCATACCTTTCCACCGTACCGGCTTATGCGTCCTCGGACAGAAGGTGCACCTGCTATGCGAGCAACCCCGCGAACTCTCAATAGTCATGGCACCCCCACTCTTTAGAATTCCATCCACAGTATCCATGGCAGGCAAGGGTACCTGATCCATGTCCACTTCTGTGCAGGCAGTTTTGACAACCGCCTCTCCGTCCCGGTATACAATTCCAGGCACGTTGCTTAAGGGGATTCGACCCCTCTTGTATTCAACTATCCCAGCTATGGATTTCTCGCCTTCTCCTATGCATATTATCAGGTCGGGAAATTCAGCCAACAACCGCTCATATCCAAAGCCGGCTATTACATTACCTGCGACGACGATGGGCTCTGGTGTTGTGGTGCTGACGTACTGAAAGAGCTTTGCGAGAATTCGTTCACTCAGCGCCATCTGCCCAAAGCTCATCGAAATACCAACTATTTCGGGATGGCTATCTGTAATTCTCCTAGTCAGATCCTCTACAGTCAAGTCGAGCTGCATGTCGAGAATATCTACCTCGGCTTTCTGGAGCTTCCTCAGATAGCTGGCCAAATACGAGACGCACAACGCGAGCCGAGGAGCTGGAAATAGGTCTTTCACGGAGGGATTAATGAGTAGCACCTTTGGCAAGACCAAGCGCTCCATGATATCCGCATTCTTTTCGACCAGATAAATCTGATCAGAAAATATGTGCAAAACGTCAGGGGCGGCTTGCTCAAAAATGGGGGTGCGCACAACATGCCCTCGTGGGGTGTAGATTATCAAGTCTTGAAAGCGAACGACATATACAGTCAGATTGTCCGTCTCGCCACTCACGACTACTCTGCTTTGACCGAGCCCGAAGATAGTGTCCCCGATTCTGTCTTCTATTCGGCACGCGACACGCTGCGGGGGTACCCAGAATCTACTCGCGAGTCTCTCGATATCTGGTGCAACCTCCTGTGCGAACTGACACAACAGGTTCTTTTCTCCTTGTCTCCTACCCATCTTGTTCCTCTAGGGCGGCACTCAGCTCACAAACACCACGTATGGTCAGAATTTTCCCTGGTGTCCCCTCCGGCTCGTAAGGCCAGTCCCACTGTCTTTTCAGTACAGGGACCAGGCCGGCCTGCGATGCACCGTGGTGATCGCAAATTAGCAGGTCGCCAACGTATGCAGCGCGTTCGGGGCTAACACCGACGATATCACAACAATAAAGGAATATTCTCGTGTCGGGCTTCCAATACCCTACTTCGTAAGACAATACCACCGCATCGAAATACTGAATGATCCTATCATCTCGTAGATAGCCGCGAAGGTCGTGGGACGTGTTTGAAATAAGACCCAGTTTGAAACGTTCCGTCAGCAGGCGTAATGTTCTCCTCGCGCCGGTGACAAGTTGGTAGTGTTTGCCGGCATTAGCCATGGCCTTCGTCAATGTCTGACAGAGACGCTGAGAGAGCATGCTGGGGGGAAACCCCATATTGATGAGTATTCGCCGGTTATATGCTACCCAGTGTTTGGGGGTCATGTGAGGGGTGCGTCCAGAGCGAACTTGGCTCGCGGTATACGCATCGAGGAACTCTGTTCGTGCCTTAGTGAGAGCTTTGTAGTAATCCTCAAGACTAATCGAACCTAGTCCCCACTCCTCTAACAGCCTTTGCCAAATCCTGATCGCAACGGGACTCACTTCATATAGTGTGCCGCCGAAATCGAAGAATATCGCTTCAATGTTTCGAAGCGGATGTTCCTTCATAACGTGTACCTCTTCTTGCCTTGAGTCCGCTCAGATACAGCTTCGTATGGGGCGGAATATTATTTGCATCCCTTGTGCCGAGGTGGATACCAGATTGGAACGTTGCCGTGTCCCTCCCAAATGAGCAGGCAACTCGTAAGACTATGTCGAGATACCATCTGAAGTTCAATACGGAAGAGGAATCTGATGTTTTTGTGGACGTACACCCCGAAAACTGGTTCTCAGGGAATGTTGGGATATCCTGAGAGAAAGGAGATCGAGGACGAAGAAGAGGCGGTTTTCGGAGCAGCAGATCATCGGGATTTTGCGGGAGACTGAGAAGGACGAAGAAACGATTGGAGTGTTGCGCCAAGGTCAATATCATCATCGCACTGCATCACGCGATCGAATCAAGACATCTAAAAAACTACTGGAAGGCTCGCGCCTCACAGTCTACCCCCACTTCTATGTCGCACAACCATGGGTCACGGAGTTCAGCTTGGCCTACAGGTGTTCCACATTTTCTCTTATAGCATCCTTGAGATTTTCAAACTCGGGATCCGGCGCATAGAAGTACCTCACCTTTCTGATACTGTTGTGCATAGTGTCTAGTTCAGCACGATCAAAAACCGAAATGTACCGGCGGTGGTCCCATGCCAATACCGGTTCTTGACCCGGTGGGGGATCAGGGAAGTGGACCTGCACATCGGGGACCAAGGACTCGGGCTCGCACACATCAATGAGTACTGGAGGTATGCCTACATTGCGGGCCTCATTTGCGAAACGAGCGGCAAGTTCCTCCTCTTTACGCTTTCGCGCTGAAGCGTTCCTGTAAATACCTTCCAGCGTTTTACCTGGCTCCTCGGTACAGTAGAAAACGTGGGCTCTCTTGTGTAACCGTCTGTTCTCTAACCGCTCAAATAGCTCGCGCGTCGAGTCTGGTATTCTTTTGTCTCGAGCAATTTCGCACATGGTGGGGTATAACATCTCCTCTGTGCATGATGCTAGCTGTCTCAAACGGTCGCTATTCACGAGGCCTCCCTCATCAAGGAGTCCCAGATCTTCGAGGAAATCCCAGATAGCCCGTCTAAACATGGCTGTCACGATGCGAACCGTGTGATGCCAGTACACGTTCCTATACATGAGAAACTTCGCAAGTATCAATTGTTCCACATTTCCGATATCTTTCTCCTCAACAGTAAAACCCTGGTTTGCAGTCCGAAGAGCTGCGATGAGACGCTGAGTTTCAATATGACCATATGGGACGCCGATATGATACGAATCTCGCTTAAGGTAATCCATCTTGTCCAAGTCAACCGAACTGGCAATCAGCCGTTGCATCCAAGAAGGAAGCTGGATGTTTCTGGCTCCGTCGAGGATGGCAATCACGTAATCTATTATGTTGGATCCCCAGATGCGTGTTATCGCCCCGCGCAGCTCGCTATCGTTTTCAAGCATATAGGTGGCACGGACGACGTGATCGAAGACTCTTTGTTCGGCGACGCGAATTTCCTCCAGCGCATGCGAGAATGGGAAATGGCCTATGTCATGAAGAAGCGCTGCGGCAAGAAACGCCCGCGCCAGAGTTTCATCTAGCTCCACACCGTCTAAACAAATAAAATGAGCCAGAGCCTGCCGAGCAAGGTGGTACACCCCGACAGAGTGTTCGAAGCGGGTGTGAACAGCTCCTGGGTAAACATGGAACAAGAGACCATTCTGCCGTATGTGCTTCAGCCTCTGCATTTGAGGCAGGTCGAGAGTTTCGAAGGCCTCTTGTGACAGTGGTACTATACCATAAATGGGGTCCCGAATAACATGCCGTTGATCTACAAAGAGGAAGCTGTGTTTCGCGGCACCTCGCGAGGCTGCCATTTCTCTAGAGAGACGCACATTCTCGTCCTGCAGCAGCTTCTTCTCTTGTTGCAGACTCATCAGCTGATCGGACAGATCCTTTAGTTTTGAAGAGAAGATCCTCTCTGCGAGTTTCTCGTGCTTCCGCATGGGTCGCTTGCCTCCAGCGGTCCGCCTGCGTCCATTCTCGCTTCGCACACGCCGGCATTCACTGCCGCCTTCATGATTGCCAGAAGTGACGATGGCGGAACCTTACCTATACCCCCTTGCCTGATGGCTTCTTCTATCTGTTGAGTAACGATGACATCGTGTCTCCGAAGCAGTTCCACGACCTCGTGGCATATTAATCTCAGCACGACTCTCGATCGAAACAGGTACCAGTGCATAACAAAAGAGATAGCGATGAGGGAGACCAAACCGACGAAAATGGCCGAGATGTAGATAAGTGCTCCTGGAGAAACCAGACACTCCCACCCTACAACGGTGCCAAGGTTCGCGACGCCGACGACAAGCACGAACACCAAGTAGAAGCCTGTAATAAGCCGTTTAACCCAGTTGGGCAACATGTAATCCGGAAGGAAGTAGATGATTACCCCCGCTATTATGACCACGAGAAGGAAGATCAAAAGCGCAACCATATTTGCTTAAGTCCCTAGACTACCTGCGTGAGCATCGAGTCTCCCGTGCAGCTACTGAGAAGTGGTGAAAGCTCCGCGAGTTTGGCAAAGAGAGAGCTGGATCCATCACATACGTCTGAAGTCTCGAGTTCGACAACATCTGAATAATCGATCCGAAGATCTGGACGCAAAAGGCAGGGGACTAAGCAGCAATCAGTCCCAATTCTCAAACCACAGCCGAAAAGGCCTTCTCGGCATCTTCGCCTCATTTCGCAGTGCGCACACACCCCCGTTGTTGGCTTGGGCAGAAACTTGTCGGTCGTAATCGATGCACCGTCCGCGATCTGAAAGGTCCACCTCTCACGGGCGGGCAGCTCATACCGAGAAATCTCTAAGCGCTTGTAACGTGATCGCCAAAGTGGTAAATACCTGTATGGAGAGACATAGTACTTCGAGAAGGCGCCATCGATGCCGGGATGCCAGAAAAGCTCATACAGTCTCACGTGCAGTCCCGTCTCAATTGCCCAGTCCAAGAAGGCTGGTAAATCGGCCTGACTCCCATTCAATAGAAGCCTGTTCACCCTTACCTCTAACCCCATTTCTTGTGCCTTCAATACTCCAGAAATCACTTGTTCAAGACAGTCGACCCCAGTAATCTGGAAATAGCGTCTACGGTTGAAGTTGGGAATGCTCACGGACAATCCAGTAAGGCCTGCATCGCGAAGCCGTTCCATGTTATGGGAAATAGTTGAACCGTTCGTTGTGAGACTGATGTCTCGGAAACCGACATCCCGCAATCCGGATACAATCTCAGCCAGTCTTGGGTGAAGGCTGGCCTCCAGGCCTGCAATGCGCGCAATCTCGAACCCGAAGATATCGCGTATTAGCATCGCCAGACCAAGCACATCCTCAGTGCACGCATCGGGGCCGTTCCCTTTGCTGCCCTCTCTGTGGCACCAAGTGATTAGCGGCGCAGACGGGAAATGACATTCGAAGTTGCATCGGGAAGTAATTGCGAGTCTGAGAACTGGTGGCAAAACAGCCGTAACGATCCGGGCAGGACTAACTCTCAATTCACCACGAGCCGTGTTTGGAGGGAGACCAATTCTCCGCATAAGATAACCCACGTTACGAGACATGCAGCACAGTTAGCGTCAGCAACACTCGCAAGTACTGTCTTGATAAAAACTTACGCGTAGCTTCCTTAAAAAGATTTGCCTTTCCGCCTGCTTACTCTCAACCGAAGCGATGCCCACGTGGTCCAGTATCTGCCAACACCGTCAGCATACTGCAGAAGCCGTGCGGTCCCAACAACAAAACATAGGAATCTTCGTGCGAAGCCTGCTTGTATCTCATCTAATTGACGGCTCAATTCCCTGGGTGCGAAAGACGGTACGTCTGGACCGATAAACGCACACTACACCGGGAAACAGCAGCTTCAACAGCCGATGTCGGCACGGGAGCGAGACCTCATATGGTGTGTCCTATTCTTCCGACCGATAGCTGTGGCCCTCTAAAATAGTACACCAGAATGGATTGGAATTGCAACATACTTTTAACTATAGAGGTGATTGAGGATGGAGTGGCTCCCCCTCCAATGACGTCTCAGAAGGTTCACATTTCTTACGAAATGTGAACTTTTAAGTAATATACACTGGATCTCTTCAGAAGTCAAGCCCTTTTTCTAAATCCGCTGTCTGCGCGCAGATAGGAGCATCGTAGAATCTACGGCTGCCAACGTACCTGCCTGCTCACAAGCTTCTTAAACTTTCCCTACAATTCTGTTAATGTCTCACCGTAAACCCTCTCCATGCAGGCGTTTACAATAGGCTCTCCAAACGGAGAAAGTTCGCTTTTCGTAAGCACTGCGAAGGGGGCAGAGGCGATGGGTAGTCGGGCATGGCTGCATATCACTGGGTGCTGGATGAGAGCAAGTTCCTCTCCACGGGGGAAGTTAAGAGGTTGTTGCGTACGGCGAAGACTCGTGCCGAACAGTCGGGAGGATCAGCAGGCAGAGCGGCGGTCAAAGACTACCTGATCGTGCATCTCGCTCTTTCCACGGGTTTGAGGGTGAGCGAAGTGAGCGGCCTGAAGTGCGGTGACACACTGATCGACGATGGCAAGTGTTCCCTCGTGGTTCGCAGAGGCAAAGGTGGGACGCCGAGGTCAGTAGTGTTCAACGGAGCACTGAAAGAGCACCTGCTGCTCTATCTCCGCTGGAAGCAGGAGAACGGAGAACCTGTCACGCATGACGCGCCATTACTGACGTCACGTATCAACGGTGCTTCCATGACGACGAGAGCGATCCAGAAGGCCTTTAAACGCTGCGCCGCGCGTGCTGGACTCAGCCCGCACTACTCCATGCATTCGCTTCGCCATACGTATGCGTGCCACCTTTACAAGGCAAGCGGGTGGAACCTCAGGCTGGTTCAGAAGCAACTTGGACATGCGAGCATTGCCACCACGCAGGTTTACGCGGACGTGATGCAGCCGGACGCTCACAGGGCTCTGGAGAGGTTGTACACGTGAGCACTGACACGGAAAGGAGGATGACCACCATGAGGAATGCCCGTTCTGAGACCGACTCGTTCTTTTCCACTCTGTTACGCATCAGCTTTGCGACGGTGTTCTGGTCCTCTTTTCTGATGCTTCTGTGTCTTCCTTCCTCCGCTGCGGTCATCTACGTTCCTGCTGATCACTCCACCATTCAGGGTGCGATAGATAGCGCCTCGTCAGGCGACGTCATTATCGTTTCACCCGGCAGGTACCCCGAGCACGTCAACTTCACGGGCAAGAGCGTCACGCTTCGCTCCACCGACCCTGCTGATCCCCACGTGGTCGAGAACACAATAATCGATGGCGATACAGACAACGACGGCGTTGGGGACGGTACCGCCGTCGGCTTCGCCGGTACGGAAGGAGAGGCATGCGTTCTCTCCGGCTTCACAATAACCAACGGTTTTGGCGCTGGAATCCGTGGCAACGGTACTCTGGCGACGATCGAGCACAACGTGATATCAGGCAACACTGGCACCACCGGCGGCGGGGTGGAAGATTGTGACGGCATCGTTCAGGACAACGTCGTGTCGGGGAACCAAGGGGATTCCGGTGGCGGCCTCGGTAAGTGCGATGGCACCGTCCAGCGTAACACCGTTACCGAAAACTCCGCCACCTCCGGTGGCGGCCTGTGGCGCTGTGACGGCACTATCCAGGAAAACACCGTATCGGCAAATTCCGCTTACGTAGGGGCGGGACTCTCGCAGTGTAACGGGACTATCCAGAACAACACCATATCAGGCAACTGGGGCGCAGACCTGGGTGGTGGGGTGGAAGATTGTGACGGACTTATTCAGAACAACGTAATCGTAGATAACACTGCGAGGGACTACGGTGGTGGGCTGCACTTGTGCGATGGCATTATCCAGAACAACATCGTCTGGCTCAACGTTGTGAGTCTGGGAAACGGTGGCGGACTCACGTGGTGCAACGGTACCGTTCAGAACAACACCATTTGGGCCAATTCGGCCAATGCCGGCGGCGGGCTGTTCGGATGCCAGGGCACGGTGAGAAACTGTATTGTATGGCAGAACACCGCCACCTCGGGTGCCCAGCTTCACGAGTGCGTGACACCTACTTACAGCTGCATTCAGGGTTGGTCCGGAGGTGGTGAAGGGAACATCTCCGAAAATCCCCTTCTGCTCGACCCTGTAGGGGGCGATTTGCGTCTTCATCCGGATTCGCCGTGTGTGGATGCCGGCCGGTACGTTGCCGATCTGACCGAGGATTTTGAAGGCGACCCAAGGGGGTATGATGGTACTCCCGAACCCCGCGGGGATGGCATGGACTTCGACATCGGGGCCGACGAATACGTACCAACCGGTCCCGTAGCTGAGTTCAGCGGTGCGCCTACGAGCGGTCCGGTACCCCTCGCCGTGCAGTTCACCGACCTGTCTGCGGGTGAGATAACAAGCTGGTGGTGGAGTTTTGGAGACGGAACCACGAGCACGGAACAGAATCCCTCACACACGTACAATTCGGCCGGTTACTTTACCGTGAGCCTGACCGTCGACGGTCCGGAGGGCTCGGACACCGAAACCAAGACGGATTACATTAACGTGACAGTGGCACCACCGGTAGCAGGATTCAGCGCTGTCCCGACAAGTGGACACAGGCCTTTGGTAGTCGAGTTCACGGACGAGTCAACGGGAGAGATAACGAGTTGGTCGTGGGATTTCGGGGACGGTGGTACCAGCACTCTGCAGAATCCCTCGCATACTTACGAGACTGCCGGCTATTTCACGGTGAGCCTGACGGTGAGCGGTCCCGGAGGATCGGACACGGAGACGAAAACGAACTACATTAGCGTCACGGAGCTAGCGCCGGTGGCTGGATTCAGCGCCAGTCCAAGAAGTGGAGGCACCCCTCTCGAGGTTCAGTTTACGGACGAGTCAACGGGCACGGTCACGAGTTGGTCCTGGGACTTCGGTGATGGCGGCACGAGCACTCAGCAGAACCCGTCGCACACGTACAACTCGACCGGGTACTTTACGGTCACGCTAACGGTGTCGGGTCCGGGTGGGTCAGATACGGAGACAAAGGCCGGCTACATCCACGCGACGGAGGCTGCACCGGTCGCGGACTTCACTGCTAGCCCGGGAAGTGGGTCTCTACCTCTGACGGTCCGGTTCACGGATCAGTCCTCAGGTGCTGTCACGAGCTGGTCGTGGACTTTCGGAGACGGAGCCACAAGCACAGCTCGGAGTCCGTTGCACACGTACATCTCTGCAGGTAGCTTCACGGTCAGCCTGACGGTTGCTGGTCCGGGCGGGTCGGACGTAGAAACGAAGACGAACTACATCAGGGTTTGGGCGAAGGAGGACGTCGACCAGGATGGTGACGTGGATGAAGCCGACGCGCGGATGATTCTGGAGGTGGCCGTCGGTCTTTCCTCGCACACCGGATGCGATCTCAATGGCGATCGCGAGGTGAACGCAATGGACGCCATCGTATGTCTGAAGGCCGCACACTGAGAGTGCGCACGGTCGAGAGCTACCGCGACCGTTGCCGTCCAAGCGGGCTCGTCACGAACAGGAGGTAGGGCAATGGAACGATCGAGCTACTACACATCACATGTCAGCACCGCGTTGATTCTTTTCCTGGCACTGTGCGCCGGTACGATGCTCCTGGTAGGATGCGGAGGTGGTGGGAGCGGTGGAGGCGGCGGCACACCTGGTGTGCGCGCCTGGGTCGAAACCGAACCCGTGACCCCCGGCGGTACGGGTTCTGCCTCGTTGATGATCTCAGACCCGTCGGGAGTTGCGGGGTTGGACCTCGATCTTGCTTTCGACCCGAACCTGCTCTCACTGTCAGAGGTAAGTATGACTATGCTGACAAGTGATTTCACGATGGCATACAACGCGCAGACTGATGGTTCGCTGACAGTGTCGATGGCTCGCGCCAGCGGTCTGACAGGCGGAACAGGTGCACAAGCGCTGCTGGAAATGGAATTTGCAGTTGACCAATCAGCGCAGCCAGGAACTTCAATACCTCTGTTGGTCGCCCTAGGCGTTTACAACGAGGTACCGTCGCCTCTGTCGGTTCAAGTTGAGGATGGCGAGATTACGTTCCAATAGCGAAAGTGCCTGGTCACATCGCACATGTTGAGGCACACTTTCGCCTCGCAACTCGCGACGGCAGGAGTGTCGCTCTACAAGATCAGCAAATGGTTGGGTCATCCTGATTTCAAGAACACTCAGGTGTAAGCCCACCTCCAGGCTAGCGATGATGATATAGACAGACTGTAGGTAACTCTAGCTTCCATCCCTCATCTCGTTGGCAGCCGACATTGATTGCTTGAACGTGGGTAGCCTTGTAAGTTATAATGCGTCAGTCCAACCAGGAGGAAGAGTGGGGCGGAATCTGGGCAAACAGTTGGCGACGGCCGTTGAATAGCAAAGACCACTTTCCACAACTTCTGCAGGCAGTTCACTCGAAGGCTCCGGTCACCGGATTAACGCACGGCTTCTATCGATACCCGGCTCGGTTTTCCCCGCAACTAGCCCGCGCTGTAATTGAGGCCTTCACAGAGCCCGGCGATTGTGTTATCGATCCTTTCATGGGTGGCGGAACGACCGCTGTTGAGGCCCTTGCACTCGACCGGAAGTGCGTTGGGGCGGACGTAAGTAGTCTGGCCGTCTTCTTGACGAGAACAAAGTGCACGCCTCTGTCAGGCCGGAGCGTTGATAGGATTCGAGATTGGAGTCAGGTACATCTTTCGGATCTTAACCTCAGTCGCAGCACGGATTCCTCTGGTACATGGGGGGCTTATCAAAAGAACATTCCGTGGTGGATTCGTAAAACGCTCTCGTTAATCCTAGATCTGGCTGAGCAACTGCACTATCAAAGGGAGCAGGACTTCGTACGATGCGCCCTGTTGAAGACAGGGCAATGGGCGCTGGATTGTCGCAAGGAGATACCAGGAAGCGCTCTTTTCATAGCCCGACTTAGGAAAGACATTGATGAGATGATATCGGGCGCAATCGCGTATCGTCAACGGCTGCTGGCCAACACACGAATTAGCCCTTCCCAGCTTTCTCGAAACCGGCGTCTGCTCAGCTGCTCGGCCGCCGATATACACAAGCAAGGTCGTATCCCTGCATCTTGGCTTCCTGCCAAACTTGTGCTCACCTCGCCGCCTTATCCAGGAGTCCATATCCTGTACCATCGGTGGCAAGTTCGCGGGCGCCGCGAGACCGCGGCTCCTTTTTGGATTGCAGACTGCATGGACGGACGCGGCGCATCATATTACACCTTCGGTGATCGGAAGCGCAAATCGCTGGCCCATTACTTGAAATGCTTGGAAGAAGCGTGGGACTCCATCCTACGCTTGTTGAATCAAGAAAGCGTCATTGTCCAGCTGGTAGGGTTCGCCGATCCGCAAAAGCAGCTACCGCAGTACCTAGAAGCGATGCGGCGGTTGGGGTTGCGGGAAACATCGCTAGCAAGTAGTCGAAACGTAGGACGAATATGGCGGACGGTTCCGAACCGAAAATGGTATGTCGATTGCCGCCAGGAGAAGCCGGTCGGCGAGGTAGTTCTCTGCCATAGGATGGCGCCTTAACTTGACAGAGGCCCTTTCGCTAATTGGCGGATGATGGGTAAGATCACACTCGAAACCCCTTGTGTTGCATAACGAATCCTGTCTATGAAGTCTCCATACCCGTCCCTTCCTTGGGCTGACTCTGCCCCAAGAACGCCGCGAGATTCACTTGTCTGGTTGTGGCGTCGATCTTCGTGTAGTAGACCGAGAGCAACGAGAGCGAGGCCATACCTAAACCAGTATTTAAGGACCGGGATCTCCGATTCCCTCTTCTCTCGCCGCAGTTCCTTCAGAAGATAGATGTTGTCCATGTTCACGAAGAAATCATAGCTTCCTTTCCCATCAGGCATCACAGCGAGACCGGAGTAGTCATCGAAATCGTAGTCGGCCCAGTCTTCCTTGTATACCTCCTTTACGGGCGGGATCGACAATGTAGCATCCTCAGTTTGCCCGTCTCCGTGAGAACGCGGTTTACGGGTTCCCGAGATTGAGCTTGCCCTGCTTTCTACCGCTCTGGCAACACCTATTCGAAATTCGCACCGGAAGGGGTTGTCAACGCGTGTAATGTCCGTGGCAGTTACCGTGACACGAAGTTGGTCGCCGAGGCGCGCGTTCACCGGGACTACAAACCGAGCGGTCAAGGTGCCATCCTTCAGATTGAAACTTCGGTTCAAGCCGCTTGGTACAAACTCAATCGAACCCGGATCGTCACCGCGGCTGAAGTACTTGTTCTCCGCGTCGGTCTCGAATTGCACTCGTGCCGAAGAGTTGATCGGGATCTCCTTCACGAGTCCTCCCGGGGGCTCATTCTTGAGCCGGAAATATGTTGGGAACCGCTTTCCTTTGAACGGTGTTGACTCTCGAGTGCCTGGCCCAAAGGGACGATGTATCCTCGCGCCAGCTGGAAGCAATTCCGCCAACGCCGGATCCGCTTTGATCAATTCGGTGAAGACGTCAATAGGACCTTCCTCCTCGTGTTGCTTAACGCGTTCTAACCGCCGCCGGGCGTTCACTTCCTTCAGGCCCTCGTGTTGCTTCAGATACTCCTCTAGAGCCCCGATGACATCTTTGTACACATCGCTGCCACTTCTAACGCGATCGCGGGACGTCATAAAGAATTCTTCCCGCACTTCATTACTCATGGCGGTGCAGTCAACGGCAACCACGGTGTATTTCCTGACGTAGCCTCTGTCGATCCTTCGTTCGAGAAACTCTGAGCCCAGCGACGCCTGTATCTGGCCATTAACCAAGAAGCTCACTCCAGAAGGTATGTCTCTTGTTATGTCCCGCGTAGTGATCCTGTTTCCTTCTTCGTCGGTCTCTTTGTAAACTGTCACAATTACTGGCAGGTTTCCGATGCCATCCAGGTTTAAACCTCCGCTATCCGGAAAGGCGGGCTCGATTCTACCCTTCGATTCGTGGTCTGCAATATTGATGGAGGTGCCACAGGCTGTAGTGGAGTAATAGTTTGCTCGATACTCACGCGTTTCCGTAATTCGAACGGGGAGGCAAAGGGTGTAAAGCTGCTTTTCCATTTCGCGCCGAAGCTCGGTGGTTGCCAACCCTTTTCTCTCCATCTTGTAGGCGTACAGTTTGATGCAAGTACCCCAGGCTAGTCCAGCGGCGTACGGTTTTGGTGGAACATTCGGGGCCCCTTGCCCGGGAAAGACTCTAATCTCATCGGCGGGAAATGTCTGAATCTGACCGCTCGGAGCTAAGTACACGTACATTGAGTTGAGTCGGTGCCCTGTTGGCCGTAAGCGCCTGACTAATGTGAAACCCCAGGAATCCTTGCTACTGTCACCGGGTAGATTAGGATGCCGTCGCGAAACGATGAGTTGATATTTCTTCTCGCCGCAAAACGGCAGAGCTCCCGTTCCACCAGCATTGTACTTCCCTTGTACAAAGTGAATCCCAACCTTGTTTTCCTTTCCAATTGACACGAGAGTGTCGGGGAACTCTTGTGGGCACTGGCCTTCGCCTTGGTCAATTACCATGTAATTAGGATTGCCTTTTTCGCCTGTTACGACTATATGAATATCATCCGCCAACTGGGTGCGCCGCACGGCGGTTTCATTTTCTAAACGGCCCCCACGTATTCCGAAGAACCGCTCGCTTGCTTGCGCCATGGTTCTAGGAGCAGCTTGGTCCTCGGGGTCTATTCCTGCTCGCCAACACTCTCTCATCAGCACGGCGTCAACAGAGTTGATTACTTTCTCTACAAAAGCGGCAATGGCTTTGCTCTGCTGCCCCCCCACGGTTGAGATGTTGTTCGGCAGATCACCGTATGGTCTCCATAGAGAAGGACTGTCGCACAACAAACCTTCTCCATCAAGAATTATGTCGACTTCTCCCTCAGACTCAGCATGCAGCAAGGAGTAGAACAGGTCCCTCGGACGGCTATTCATTTCTTGGTACCTCCCCGTAGTCCCGCATCAAGCGGTCCAGATATTCTCCACCACGCTCAGTCAGTTCGTACGAAATACGGACGCCGCTCCGGATTCTCCGCAGAAGCCCGAGGTCGCAAGCTCTTGAGACTGCACCAGAGCGCTGAGTGCTTACGTAATCGTCGCTGATTTGCTCATCCACACTGTCTTTCCTGTAACGGTTAAGAAAGTTGTCCACATCGGTTGGGGTCCTGTGCCCCTCCCTTATTGAGCTGAGTATCGCGAACCAGGCAAAAGCCTCAACAGGCACCGAGGTAGCGATATGGGAAAGAAGTAACTTGATCTCCTTTTCAGAGAAGCGATTCTCATTTCGAGCCCTCTCTCCATCGAGAATCGGGTTCGGCTCTGCCGCGAAATCCCAACCGACTTCTGTAAGTCTGATGCGGACATCGTCCTTCTCCCTTTCAATACTAGCCAGTTTGAGATCGACCAATAGCCCGGAGACCTCACCTCTTCCGTTCAAGCTTGCAACAAACTGGTTAGCATACCGCAATCGCCCTTTCTCTTGCCCCTGGCTAGTACCGGGGAAGCCGGTTGCAAGAGCAACTTCCCTCTTGTAACCGCGTTGTTTGTCCAACCAGTGGAGATAAACTCCCAATTCACCTGCTGCTTCAGCCAGTCGGGCAGGCACCTGCGGAAGTCGAAGGTCAGCTCTTTCCTCCAAAGTCAAGTTCGCCATAGCACGCGCGCTCGCCTTTGCTGGGAGCAGTTTATTACACTGACCGAAAATCCATCGCTTAATGGGTATCCTCTGGCCGATACGCCATACGTCGGAAGGCAATCCTGCCAACTTGAGGGGCGGTTTGCGCTTTAGCTTCGCTAGCTGAAAGATCTCGGGTACCTCCGGCTTAGGCTTGGCGCGCGTGGCCGGTTTTGTCTTGCTGTTAGTCCTCGTCTGTTCATCGGAACTCGGCAACACGTCACGATGGTCTACAGACAACTGGGATAAGATACTCCCCTGCTCATCAAGAAAAACAGCCTTACCTTCACTCGCATTATCGAGCATTTCGAGCGTTCGAATCGCAGCTGCTATAGTCTCTGACGCAGTTCCGTATCGCCCGCCTTTTACCAACCGATCCAGAGTCTCCTTGGTCTCTGCTTCACATTGGCACATTATAATCATTTTACAGCTCCTTTAAATAAACTCCAAATGCATCTACCTTGGCTTTTATTCTACACTATATCTGCGAAAATGTCAAGTACCTTTAACAGTTCTCGGCCTGCGTCTTAAAGTCACTGTAAATTGCTTATTACCAAGAGGATGCGGAATCGACAGTTCACGCGCGAGATATGCATGCTCATTGACAATTAGGAATGCATTGGCGAAATGAAGGACGCTATTGCACGCTTTGCAGGCCCATTACTGTCGGATTTGACACACCCTGCCCACACTAAAGATTGTCTCATTCTCACTTCCGCTACGACCTCATCACCGGCAGGGAGGTGGATCCTCGCAATGACTGGGGATCCACCTCTCTTACCTCAGGCCACTGGTAGGAAGATTCCCGTCAGGTAGACATCTCGTTTGATCAGCGAGCGGGCGAGGGAGAGGAGGTCGAAGGTGTCGTTGTTGTGGGAAGATTCGAGGAGGGTGTTGCCTCGCAGGTGTTTCATGATGTACATGGTGAAGACCATGTTGCGCAGATCGAACCCGTCAAGTACGGAGAAGCCTTCGCCCCTGTCCTTGCCGCCGTTGGCCACACGAACAAACCTGTGGTTCGCGAAGTAGGCGTCCAGCTCAGGTTCCCTCTCTTCATATACTCTGGTTGAGAGAGCCGCTAGCTTCTCGAGCAGCTCTTCCTTACGACCAGTCATGCTCACACCGTGCTCACGCAAGACGGATCTGATACGCTCCCCGCTGGCCTTTCCTGTGACGAACCCGCCCACTGAGAACCGCGGGACTTTCGATTGAGAGAGCTGTGCTGAGGACCTCGCTGGTTCCTTGGGATTCATGTAGTCGAGTGTCGGGAAGCCGATCTTGAACTGCTCCTGGTCGAGCATACTGGTAAGATGGACGATATCGGTGCTGAAACAGTACCGACCATGGTCGATTCGCCACCTCTGCGCTACCGATCTTGCCACCTCTCGTTTTTCTTCGTCTCTGTTAAGCTCAGGCACGAAGCGCATTGTGTTTCCGTCCCTCTCGCAAGTGTACCGCACAGATGCGTGATAGAAGGGAGCACAACGCTCTGCAGTGACCTGGAAGTGGCGTATGCCGTCACTCAACCGCAGCAGCCCGCGCTCGTCCGTAAGCCTTTCCAGAAACCGAGCGGAGCGGAAGTTCGTCACCGGTATACCCTCGCTGATAAGAACGCTATCCTCACCGTCAAAATCCCCCAGCTTCAGTATCCCGCCAAGGTTATATCTCTCCACGTCCGCATAACCAGAGAGCCTGACGTCCTTGTCCTTGGCCTTGAGGAACCGCCGCATCTCATCGAACCCCACATGCGTCCGGCTCAGCAGAGAGTGAGCTATCCTGTGCGACCAGTTCTGCTGCAAGCGTTCCCTGGAAATCTCCAGCAGCTCCAAGTACGACAGCTTGTCCACGAAGTAGATGGCCTCCCTGATGCGTTCCAGTGTCTCCTCGAACTGCGACTCATTCTGCCAGGAGTAGCTCGATACAACGCATGAGACATCTGCGCAGTAGCCGAACTGTCCCAGCTCAGCGGGCTTCATCTCGCCGCTATTCAGCACCTCAACGAACTTTTCCTTCAGCGACCGGTGAACATTGGCACCTTGCCACGGATGGATACCCTTCTTGAGCACATCCGCGATTGACACCGTCACCTTCTCGAATCGCAACCGCTTGAACCGCGGGACCTGCCGGTCTTCTTCAAACCACAGTCTGAACGTCTTCATTATCCTTCACCTCCATTCTCAATGAGTCTCTTGAACGTTTCAATATCCTGCTCGATGAGCCGGGCAGTTCCTTCAACATCCGTTGGAGTCATCCTCCCCTTCTCAGCCAGCCTGCTGACCCTATTGTACGCCACGAGCTTGCCGAGGTCTGTCTGTTGATCAAGGAGCGCTTCTACTTTCTCAATGTATTCAACCGACTCGCCTTTGAGGTTGGGTATACAATCACTCGAGAGCTGAGAAGCGCTGATCTTGCCACTAAGCCCCTCAAGCAGCTCCTGCGGAACCGTACCCGGCCTGCGCGCCTCAACCTGCAGCGCCATGTACGCCAGCAACGTTATGTCCTGATGGTCGTTGATCAAGTCTGTCCACGCCTTCGACGCAGCGAACTCGCCCAGGTCTTCCTTGAGTAGTATCTCGGCTTTCCGCATCAGGTCATCTGTGGTGAACAGCTCGTAGATGCGGTTGACCCTGTCTATCTCCGACCCTTTCTCGAAGTAGCTGCTGAGCAGGTCGAAGCAGACCTCCATCTTGTGAACCGCCTCCTCACGTTTCAGCGATTCGTCGTTCAACCCTATCGGTATGCTCGATTGGACGACGTACCGAGCTGATTCGGCAAACGGTCCGGGGTTGCTGCCGAAGACCTCTGCTTTGGCGAGCTCCACCGACCGTTTGCCGAATCAGCTCGGTACGTCGTCCAATCGAGCATACCGATAGGGTTGAACGACGAATCGCTGAAACGTGAGGAGGCGGTTCACAAGA
>Ga0180438_10002709_pt1 | contig 28177 bp, 19 predicted proteins | sample SS_ome_12_FD_132455 | JGI IMG/M metagenome (GOLD analysis project Ga0180438, IMG submission 132455) | Hypersaline lake sediment archaeal communities from the Salton Sea, California, USA - SS_3_D_2 metaG | ecosystem: Environmental > Aquatic > Non-marine Saline and Alkaline > Hypersaline >...
GGGAAGTTACTGGCGGAATGAGGATAATAATATAAGGGACCGCTACCAGGTAAACCTGGATGCGACAACCTTTATCGATGACTTTGCCGGTTCACATGAACTTAAATTCGGCGGTGAGATGCAACTGGCCAAAACTCGGTGGGAAGTTATAACCTATGACCAACCTGGTCTTGATACAACATGGGGATATGTCACCATGTATCCGGGTCACTGGTATTGGCTGGGGTATAATTTTAACGGTGGTTTTAACCGACAGGAAGAAATGCTTAACTATTCTTTCTTTGTCAATGACATCTGGTCCCTTACCAAAAACCTGACGATCACGCTTGGTGTTCGTTATGATTATCAGAGTATTATCTGGCCTGCACAGTCTCTGGATAGAGTCGATATCTGGAATCCGAATGGTGCCCCTCTGGATATGTCAATACCTGAAAAAACGACACCCATGAAGTGGAATAATATTACCCCGAGGATTGGATTGATTTATGATATCTTCTCAGATGGAACAACCCTGTTTAAAGCATCCTATGGACGCTATGTCCAACCCAACCAGGTGGGGTGGATTAACGTGGCCCATCCTGCTGGCTGGTTTGCGTGGCTCACCTTAATCGATCCTGATACCTTAGAACCTTTTGAGTGGTTTACTCCCATTGTATTTTGGGCTCCTGGTGGAGAAACCGGCATCGGCTATCCCGGCCATGATTTGAGCGCTCCCTACTCCGATGAAGTGACGGTCGGTATAGAGAGAGAACTGTGGGAAGACTGGTCTTTGGGTGTACGGTACATAAAGAAATGGGATAAAAATCTTATCGAGGATGTAGATGCCGCACATCTCAATCTCGATACGCTATTCAACACCGGTGACTTGGAGTGGATTGACTATGCACCTGTGGATCTGGTAGACCCATATAGTGGCAATACATATACATTTTACAATGATATGAACTACGGAAGAGCACCGCAACCGTACATTGTGAATCCCCCTGGAGCCGAAAGAGCTTATGATGGCGTTGAGCTTACGTTAGACAAGAGATATTCCCGCGGCTGGGCGGTCAATCTATCCTACGTATTTGCAAAATCTACAGGTTTAATTGATACGGAAAGAGGCAATGAGTCTCTAGGAACATCCGGGTTGTACGAGAATCCCAACTATCATACGAATAGGGATGGTCGGTTCTTCCTGGAAAGGCGCCATCAGGTCAAAATCACCGGGTTGGTTAAAGGCCCCTGGGGTATCAATTTAAGCGGTTATTTCAGATGGATGTCCGGCCACAGGAGAACGAGACAAATATCAAGTGATTATATCGTAAATTATGACCCTCTAAATCAAAGACTTGTAACGATTAATGCTGAAGAAAGAGGAGCAACCAGTCAACCTGAGATAGTCCTGCTGGATCTAAGAGTCGAAAAGGCTTTTAAATTGGGAAATGTCAGATTCTCAGTTTTTGCTGATATATTCAATATCTTCAATGCCAATACCTCAACCAGTTACGTTACCGATGACTCCAGTCATCCCAACTTAGATTGGCAGGAAACAGATGAGATTCTTGATCCCAGGGTAATAAGACTGGGTGCTAAACTTGAGTTTAATTAATAGTAGTAATTGAGAATCGAATCTCAAAAAGAAGAAGAGGCGCTTTTTAGCGCCTCTTTTTTTTTACCTTTCACATTCAACAAACAATGATTTCTATTGTTTTGCTTCTTTGATTAAGCTGTCAAGTTGATGCTGCTCACGTGAGCTCAATTTAGAATAAAACGTTTCTCTACATTTATTTAAATATTCCAGGGCTTTTTTCTTCTTGCCTATTTGAATATAGGTGATACCCAGGTTAAAATAGATATTTGTATGTGCAGGATCTACCTGGAGTGCTTTTTCCCAATAAAAAATGGCTTTTTCTCGCTCCCTGGTAAAACTGTACGCAACGGCTAATCCATTCAATGCCGTTACAGTCTCAGGATTAGATTCAACTGCCCTTGCATAGAATTCAACAGCTTGAGAGAGGAATTTTCTATCCTTTTTCAAACGGAATAAAGTCAGGTTTAATGTGCCCATATTACTGAGGGTCAGGGGATTTTTTTTATCTTGCTCAAAGGCCTTTTGGTAGGCGTCAATAGCTTGCTGAAATTGCCCTTTTTTAAAATATGCCATGCCCAATTGATTCAGGATGTCAGGGGATTTATTACCATTGGATAGAAGTTGGAGGCACATGGTAATGACTCTGTCATATTCATTTAATTGCAGTAATAAAAATCCTAACTTACTATTTATTTTGGGATTATCAGTGTTATTGATCAACGCATCATTTGCCATAACGGAATTTACTATTTCTCTTGATTCACTAACATTACCCATTTCAAATTGCATTTCTCCATATTCTATTTGTAACAATATATTCGAGGGTTCAATTTTCCTTGCTTTTTTATAATAAGAGATAGCGTCTTTTAGATTCTTTTTTTGTTTATAAATTTTTCCTAACAAGATATATGCAGCTGAATTTTTGGGATTTGATTCTATCACATTCTCACATAGTTTTCCCGATTTATCTAATTTCCTGTTCCGGAAATAAAATAGGGCCAAATTAACTTTGAATCTTTCCATCTCGGGAAATACTTCGATTGCCTCTGTTAATAATGCTTCTATTCGAAAATCTTCGCTTTTTTTTCTATATAATTCCAGGGATATGTCATAAAATTTGGGATTTTTTTTGGCTTCAGGATCATCGGATAATTTTTTTAAGGCAGCGTCTGCTTCGTCATAATTGCCAATTATTACTAGGTGTAAGATATCATTTAGTTTGTTTATCAAATTAATCCCCACTTTAGGATCAAGAACTATCTTTGATTTTTGTGAATCTTTCGAAATATACCCAAGGGTTTCTAATTTTTTAATATCATCTTTTGATAAATCTCGTTTTGATGACCCTTTGAAACCCGCATTTGATACCATGAACTTTTTCAATTTTTGATCCATATCTTTGGCCAGGCGATTTTTTTTCTTATATAGATTTGTCTCCTCCATAGGATCGTTCTTCAAATCGTACAATTCAGGTTCCGGGAGAGAGATATATTTGTAATTTTCGGAAATAATTCCTGTCAACGGTGCCCAATTCATTTCTTCCTTTCCAAATAGACTCTCAAAATAGACGGTTGGATCCCTTATTTCCACGTCTTCAAAAAGGAGCTGAGCAAAACTGTTTCCTCTAATGGTAGGAGGGATTTCAATTTGCAATAATTCGAGTATTGTCGGCATGATATCAATCAGTCGTGTGCGCTGGGAGACCACCCGTCCCTTTTTAAAGGTAGGGGGATTATAAAATATAAGAGGAACTCTCAGGCTCTCTTCATAACAAAAAATGCCGTGACCGATCTCTTTATGCTCGCCAAAGGCTTCACCATGGTCGCTGGTTATGATAATTAGGGTTTTATCTATGATTTTCTTGATTTTCAAATCCTCGATGATTTTACCAATCTGAAAATCAACAAAGGAAACTTCACCATCATATGGATTACTTTTAAATCGTTTGGCATATTCCCCGGGGGGCTGGAAAGGAGAATGTGGATCATAGAAATGTATCCAGGAAAAAAATTTTTGGTGGTGATTCATTTCAAGCCAATGTCGGAACTTGTTATATACAACATCGGCCGTAATTTCGGCTAAATTACCAGCCATTTGTTTTATGTCTAAGGAATCGTCATAATAATCAAATCCCTGGTTTAACCCGAATTTTGAGTGCAGTACCCAGGCAGAAATAATCGCAGAGGTCGTATAATTATGGCTTTTAAGTATTTCGGGAAAAGTCTCTTCCCTTTTATCTAGAAAATAACTCCCGTTATTCCTTACTTTATGAGTAATAGGCTCTCTCCCGGTGAAAATAGTGCAGTGGGAGGGAAGGGTTAAAGGAATTGAACTATAACAATTTTCAAATCTGACTCCCTTTCCGGCAAGACGATCGATATTCGGCGTTTCAGCCTCTTTACATCCATAACAACCAAGTCGGTCGGCCCTCAATGTGTCTATTGTAATAATAAGTAAGTTATATGGGACATTCTCATCTAATTTATAAGCAACTTTTTTTTTGCAGCTGGACAATGAAATGATTAAAAATATCCCCATAAGAAAATAAAATGAGAAATTACTTTTTTTTTGTCTTTTCACACTTCATCCTATATTATATAATATATAATGGCTATAAAACCAGGTATTTATAATTCCAAACTTTTGATAACCTCTTTGATCCCAGACGCCTCAGGTGAATCGGGATCAAGTTTCAGGAATTTTTTGAACATTTCTATTGCCTTTTTCATATCTCCTTTATTTAGATAGGCATAACCAATTTGTTTATAAGATTTTGGCCAATCCGGTTTTATTTTTATAGCCAAATTGTAATATTTTATAGAGTCATCGGTTTTTCCGCCAACAAACAGAATTTCTGCAACGTTATAGGCCAGTGCATGGTCACTCTTATCAATTTCTATCGACTTCTTAAAATATTCTTCCGCCTTTTTTAATTGATCTTGTCTCATGTAGATATCGCCGATGGTGGCATAAATTTGAGCGGCTGTTTTATTTCCTTCTAATACGGGATTCTCTGCTGTAATCTTGTCAAGTACTTTTTGAAATTCTTCGATGGCTTCCTTATACCTCTGGAGCTCAACGTAACAATTCCCAATATTTATACCGATTTTGTACATGTCTGGTTTCTTTTCCTGGAAAGATTGGAAGAGCCCCAATGCTTCTTCAAATTTTCTATCATTAAATAATGCAATTGCTTGAGCAAATTCATCCTTCAATGCTGCATTGGGATCTTCTTTTGGTTTCGCTTCAGATTCCCGTTTTAATTTAATGTATTGAGTCGGATTTTTTTGAGCACCACTCACACGGGTTTGATTACCGCCTAATACAAAGCCTTCTTTTTCAGCCGATATTCTGACATCCCCTACAGCCAGGCCAAGAAAGGAAAATTTTCCTTTTTTATTGGTGGTGGTGACTAATTTTCTATCATACTTTAGATATTCAAGTGTTACTTTGGCCCCCTCGATGGGATTTTTATCTGTATCTAAAACATATCCTCTTAATCTACCTTCTCCTCTTCCTTCCTGGGCAGCAATTGCAGATGAAAAAGCGAAAACAATACATATTAAGATAATTGGTATACGAAGGTCTTTTTTCATTTTTTATTCCTCCTAAACATATATACTTCAATTTATGAAAAAAGTTCATTTTATCTCTAAATTGTATTTTTAATATTACTATAGAATAAAAATAAAGTCAATGGAAAAACTCTCAATTTAAGCACTCACATTGTGGCGGGTGACGGATGATTGATGCTAAAAATTGGATTTTTCCCGTAAAATTTCATTCAGTATTTCACGGGTTTCTTTTGACCCAGGATTGATACGTAATGCAGTATTAAGTTCTTTTACAGCAGCCTCTGCGTCTCCTTGTGTCTTGAATAGGATTCCTAAAGTGTGGTGCAGTCTCCATGATTTTGGATTAAATTTTAAACCTTTTTGACAAATTTTTATTCCCTCTTTACTCCTTCCACGTTCATTCAGCATCATTCCCAGGTTTTTATAAGCAAGAACATAATGTGGTTGAAGGCGAATGGCTTCTAAATATTGCTCTTCAGCCTTTTCAAATTGGCCTGCCATTTGAAAGGATAATCCCAGGTTGTTATAAATATCCACTCGAAACGGATTGATATTTAGTGCTGTGAGGTCCATTTTAATGGCTTCTTTAAAACGACCTTGATGGAGTAATACATATCCCAATCCAGCATAGCCATGATAGGCATGAGGGAGTAACTCTTTTACAATACGATAATGGTGTGCAGACTTCTTAAAATCTATCAGATCCTCCTGCAGCAGTTCAGCATATTTGAGGTGAAGCCACCAGTCAGAGGTCCTTTTTTTTATTGCATCACTGTACCGCATTGAGGATATCTCCAATGATTCGGGCAGAAGAAAAGCACTTAATCTCTTTAATTTCGATTCCATTTGTTGTTCTCTCTCTTCATGAAAGAGCTGGTTGTTGTAGGGAGGCTTTTTTAAATAATTGTGTAGAATAGTATATGCCAGATTGAAACGATCCCAATCTGTATAAGCCAGGGCTTTCGCACAACGTTCCCTGGTTATTAATGTTTTACCTGGAGATTTGTTATCTTTTACCCATTGTGGAAGTATTTTTTCAATGTGAGTAAATAGTGCTTTTGCAATGATAAAATGACCCTTAAAATTTAAATGTACATGTTCATAAAAGAGCTCTTCACCTGGAGTATGATGAGGGCTATTTTCAGTAATCTTTTTTGCGCTATCTGCCAACATAACATCCTGATTTTTTTTTGTTTCGGCAACCTGGCGGATTATTTGGTTGAGCGTTTGATCAACACGAAAACGGAGTGTGTCCAATTCCCTGGCTTTCATATATCTTTGTCGTGCCTTTTCAAAATCTCCCGACATCCAAAAACAACGTCCCAACCTGAATTGAAGTTCAGCAAACTGGTTGTCGATATCGGCAGCATCCATGTACAATCGGGCTGCTTTCTCATATTCTGCATCCGTATCATAGATCATTGCCTGGTGGTACAACTCCTTCCATTTTTTCATTTCCCCATCAGTAAGGTCCTTCCTGTGCAGAGAAGCAAAGGGTGGACTATCTTTTAAATTACAGCCGACTGTACTTAGAATGACTTTTATCCCTTTTTTATGTGCGAGTGAGCATATATCCTCTAGGTTTTTTTGGAAATGTTTATACACGAATTCCAGATGAGGATCATTGGCTCGCACTTGTTTGCTTAAAAACATTTCCAAACCCCGCCAGGATATCTGGGTATTTTTTTTAGCTCTGATGGATTGAAGGGCATTAAAATATAATTGCCCCAGTTTTGTCGATTTTAAAGCAATTCCAAGTCGGATTAATGAAAGACTTGGGGATATTGGAGAAAAAATGGTTCCGGCACCATAAGGCCCTACAACCTCATTATTCCCCATATATATAACAAAAAGGTCACCATCATGTCCCGCCAGGTCTTTCGCTATTTCCAATACGACATGTGAATTAATTGCAGTTATAGCCGTATTGATTATTTCAAAGGTGATACCAGGATAACTCTCCTCAAGCATTACCTGGAGAATCCTTCCGAAACTAAAGGCTGGATCGGGAATTCCCTGGGCAGCAGAACCACCCATGATAAAAATTCGATACGTATCTGCTGGTTTTTTTTCTAAAAAAATAAAAGGGTCTACCTCTCTTGCAATTGATTTTGGGAAAAACTGCCAGGTAAATTTGTTATTATCACAAAAGGCCGGTTGACCCTTCCACATATATTTATTTGTAAATGAGGTAGGAAAACCATATCCGACGATATGCAGTCCACCTTCCACCAATAAAAGCAGCAGGGCAGGAATCACTACGATGATGATGAATCGAAATAACCATGTTCGACCACCTGTGACCGGTTTATTATCTCTTTTTTTTTTACGTTCAAGTATGTTCATTTCAATAGAAAATCAATTATTTCTTTCACGATTTGCAGCCTTATCATATGCTCCTATTATTAAGGCCATAAAGAGTCAACATCACAAATAAACCTCCCTGCGCCTTGTTTCACAAAATGATCTGTTTTTTTATACTAATAATTCAAAAGACTCGAAAATTTCAACGCCTTATATACACCTATATTTCCTTTTATTTGGCAGTCTTATTGGCTTTTTTAAACGCCGCTTCAGGTTTTGACGTCGTTTCAACAATTCCCCCTGTTGTTTTAGCTAAATTGGAAAAAGCGTTATAAACATCATTGGAGAATTCCTTCATTTCAGTGCCCTGTCTTTTTGTTTCTCTTGATTTTATATAAAAGAAGTGTAAGGTGATTGCTGCGTCGGACAACATCTGGCCCAATTTTGTTACATCTAGAAATTCACCCGTATTCTCCTGTAAAAAGACTTCCATTGCATCAAATCGAACGTCTAAATTATTCCTGAGGGCCTCCATTACATCACGATCTGGAATAACCTGTAATTCTTTCTGGTATACAACATAAATGATTCCTTTTTTAAATATCTCGCAAAATTTAATGAACAATTTCTCATCTAGCTTTCTCAAACTTTTCATTTCTTCACGGAGCTGCCGGTACGTAACCAATTGATTCTTTATTGTATTCACATTGGTTAAAGTAGCACCCATCCCACCACCACCGGAGGAAGTGTCGCCAACTCCAGAGCCAATTTCCAAAACCAACTGGGTCATTCTGTTCAAGATTTGATGATAATTTGCTGTGCCAGAGACGATGTCCCGTTTTAAAACGTTCTGTGTAAGTTTAATCAATTTCTCAGGCGTCTGAGATTGTCGTGTTTTTTGAGAAAACGTATAGGGTTTTACAGGTGTAATCAAGACCAATTGATCTTGCGGCTGAATCAGATCTTTAAAAATGTATTCGACCGTATCAGCTACTTTTGAATTGTAATCAGTGAGCTGAAAAATTACAATATAAATACTGCTTCCGGCCTTTTCATCGGTTTGGACATTACCTTTTAGGGCCAAAGGGGCAAATAGGACCAGTATTATCATAATGAATCCATACAAACCATTTTTTTTCATTTTATCCTCCATTATTTTATGGTTATATTTTTACTTTTATACTTTTAAATTCCCGCCGCACCGCATTTCCAAATAGATCTGTCACAATTGCATCTATTTTTACATTTCCCGGTGGTAGATCGATGGGTAATCGCAATTCAATCTTCGGGTCTTCATTTAATAATTTGTTCTCATCAACAGTGGTTGTCATAACTTCGGTTTTTTTTGAAAAATCTATTTCATTTTTATAGATCATAAGGTCAATTTTAAACTTTGCCATTGTTTGAGAATCTATCTTTTCAAAAAGTATATTTTTTGAATCTATAAAAAATAATAGCTCTTTGGCTTTTGAATCATATTTTAAATCAAAATCCAATAAAGTGGTTTCAAATTTTGAATCAACTTTTAGAGATATATAATATTTCCTGTTTTCTAATTCATCCAGTAACCTTAAAGAGGTTAATCGTGTATCCATACGGAAAATTCCATACCCCTTGTAATCGACAAAGCATACTAAGATTGCTGATTCTTCATAAAACCAGTATATTAATCCGATATGTTGAGTCCCCACTTGTCCACTTAGAAAAGGCTTTTCATATGTATTGTCGGGTGGACCCAAAAGAATATAAATTCTCCCCCGGTCCGTTTTCCATCCGGGTATGGGGCCTTCTTTTAAATATTTTTCAACATATTCAATCCTCTCTTCCATCTCATTTTTAAACTCATTCTCCTCAGTCAAAGGATTTGGATCCCGGATTTCCCAGAAATATTTGATAAAACGTTCCCTTGTTTCTTTATTGGGTAAGTTCAAAAAAATCTTCCTTTCATTTTTTGTGAATAAATACCGGGCAAATTTGTAAAATTCTTCACTTTCCGGGTCTAATTTCGATTTATCCGGGAAAATAAAAAGGGTTATGACTAAAGATAATACAACAAATAATGTGGCTTGTATATTTTTCTTATTTTTTTTCATTCGTGTCACCTCTTGTTTCGTTTTTTAATTGCTTAAGGATTTCTGAGATATTATTTTGGTGGGCATCGATTTTTAAAGAGGCAGACAATGCTTTTATCGCCTCTGCTTTTTCTCCAATGCCTATCAATGCGAATCCCAGTGTATTTATCACCGAAATATCACTGTCATAAATCTTATTGGCCTCAAGAAGGCTTTCCACACAAGCATTATAGTCCTTCTTATAGTAGAGAGCCCTGCCTTTTAAGGCGTAGTAGTCGAACATCTCTTTTTCCTGACCCTTCAGGTTTTCAATAACCGAAAGCATTTTATCGTATTTTTTTCGATCCAATAGAAATGATGCGTAACTCTTGATAAGGCTGGGGAAAGCGTTGTTTAGCTGGAGTGCTTTTTCATAGAAACTCTCCGCTTTCGAATATTGTTTTACCGCTTGATATTGAGCAGCCATATAAAAATAGAACATGAATTTATTTTCTTCTCCTAATTTCCTGGATGCCAATGGGGGATGGGGAACGTAGGAGTGAGGAGATACCTGGAATTCGTTCTCTTTTACATCCAGTATGATCCCGCTTTCTCCTACAATTTTCGCTTTTAATGAATAATTACCGTATTTGAGCTTCTCTAAATCTTTTGTAAAGCACCAGTACGTTTTTCCCTCAGGAAATACAAAGGTATATTTTTTCAGGTATTCGTTTTTTTTTGACTCATCCAGGCCTTCAACCTCCAGCTCAACATGGAAGTTTTTGTTATAATTGCCTTTTTCAATGTAAAATAGTGTGGAGAGGAGGTCTCGCAAACCGAATACTCGTTTGGGATCAATCTTGATACTGCGCCCCATAATAGTAAACGGATTATACCCCATTTGATTATTTATATTGATCCGATAGGAAATCAGCGGGCCATACAACTTCGGCAATGATGTCTCAGGGGGAACCGTTTCTATCATTTTTTCAAAATAACTAATCTCCTTGTTTAGGGAATTTTGAAGAACCGTAATAAATCTAAATTTTCCTTGGATTACTGGAAAATGATCGGTGATAATGATACCGTGGGAAAGCTGCTCATCCAGCTCTTCCTTGGTGTAATAGAAGGGGAAATTTTTGTCATATTGTAGAACAACGTCTTCTCCTTTTTTCAAGACCACGATCAGGTTAAAATTGAAATAATATTTATCTTTTTCTTCAGAGTACTCCACTGTTATCCGTTCGGGAAGTATCGCAAAATGAACAAAATTTAAGCCCAGTATCGGGTCCTTTAATATATATAAATCGCTTGCAATGTTGACGTAATCAGTGGTAACACTGGTTTCAACAATACCTTTGTAGTTTAAGAAATTTTTTGCATAAGAGGCATTAATTCTCTTTTTGGGCAGTTCGTATATTTTTGACATTAAAAGCGGTCCCTGGAGGGAAGGAGAAAAATTAAACAGGGGCTCGCCAGGGATCAAGGTGAGGCATATTTCAGCCACAGCCGGTTCGATTTCTTTAATTTTTTTGTAAATCTCATAATAATCATTCGGTTCCACCTCGCCGATTTGTGTTCTCACCAGGGAGATCGGACCATCCACTGCCGGAATATAGAGTTTGAACCTCCCGGAACCGTACTTTTTATAAAAAACCATGCGAAAGACCGTGGGCAAACCCTTTTCTGGCCCTCCAAAATATTCCCAAATCTCAATCGGATAGAGATCGTTTTTCATGGGTATTTCGTTTTTACTGACCGGAGGTCCCAAAAGGATGTAAATTTTCCCTCGATCGGTTTTCCAGCCTGGCAAAGGTGATTCATAACCATAATAACGATTGGCATATTGAAACCGCTTGATATGCTCCTCTTTAAATTCGTTTTGGGGGGTGCCCTTTGTTGGGTCTCGTAATTTCCAGAAGAGATTGATAAACGTATCACGGTCCCTATTGTTGGTCAGTTCAAAGAAGACTTTTTTCTCAGTAGGAGTAATAATATAATGAACCAGTTCCAGCCACTCTTTATATTTTGGATCCAACTTTTCTATGAGGGACTTACTATTGCCTCCCAGGGAAATCCATGTCAGAAGCAGCAATATCGAGAACAGGCAAATAAAAAACTTTCTCATTTTATTTTCCTTTTTTTTTGTATATACTAAGTTATACTATTACGTCTTTTTTTTCTTAATGTTCAAGTACCACAATTTTTTACAGGTAATCGGTTTACTTCTCCATTTCCTCTTCGGTAACTTCAACCGTTACTTTCCCTTCAACACACTGTCTGACTCTCTTTACGAAAGATGAAGGTTTTGAGGAGACTAATTTTATTCCTGATGTTGCTTTTGATAGTTTGGAGAAAAGACTATACAAATGACCTGTATTTTCGATATATTCGACACCACTGGTGTACCGGATATTTTTTCCTTTTAAATATAAGAAATGAAACTTGATGCCGGCATAACGGAATAGATTTTGAATTTTCTCAAGATCGATCTCCGCTTCAAATTTTTCACCTAAAAACACCTCATTTACCTTTTCCCTGGTGCTATCCTGTCCTCTAAGGATCGTCATGGCTCCTATGTCGGGAATCGGTCTAAACTCCTGTTGGAAAAACATTAAGAGATGATTATCTCCTCTAACTCGTCGAAATACATCTGCATATTTTTTCAATTTCTCTTCATAAGATCCTCTTAAGATAGAGAGATTTGCCCTATTTTGTCGATATGCTTGCAGTTGATCGCCTGATATCAACGCTTCTACAGAGCCGCTACCGCCTGCAATGAGTTGAACAGATTTTTTCATTTCCTCTAAAATAATCCTGTACTTGGAGGCCCAGAGGTTAATATCGTTCTTCAACGTTCCCAGTATTTTAGAAATCAATTGGTCTTTAGGTATTGATAATGTTTTTGGAGAGAATCCATAGAATCTTGCCGGGGTTATTACAATCAATTGGTCACCCGGGAGGAACGTTTTTTTGAAAAAGTAAACAACAGCTTCTCTCAACTGGTCCGAATATTCGGTCACCTCGAATACTAACATGTAATTCCTGATGGCATTTCTTTTGGAACCACTTTGTGACAACAACAAAACGCTCATACTCACCACTAAGATTATTATTATAAATATTTTTCGCATCTTATTTCTCCCTAAAACCGTTATTTTATCTGTGGGTCTCATTGTTTTTTTATTATATTGATGGCATCTCCGACAAAAACATTTTTTAAGGAAAAAAGGTCTTTTATTTCCACAACAACTTTATAATTTCCAGGAGGTAATAATGGAAGTTTTGTAATAAAAATTCCCTCCTGGTCAATTCCTCTATAGGTCTTTTTAAAATTTGAAATCAATCGTGACGAATGATCTAGAATTTTGAACCTCACGTGAACCGCTCCAAAACTTTTCCCTTCATAGTCGGCCAATTTAATATTGCTAAGCTTAACCGTAAGATGATCATTGTTGTATGAAATGGACTTAATCTCAAGGTCAGATGTATTTAAATCCAATTCCTTCATGACTCTCTTATACATATTTAATCTCTTATGATCATCATAAGAAACAGTGTATTTGCCATCTTTGACTTTTATTTTCACATCTAAATATTTCTTCTTGGATAAGACGGGAGCAAATGTTAAATGGTAGATAATATCTTCCTTTTTTGTGATATCATTAATAAAATCGTCGATTCGATTGGACCGGGTAATACTGCCCCCCGTCATTCTCGATAGACTCCTTAAAATACTTTCCGAGTCAGTATTGAGCGGCTCATATTTAAAATCTTCTGAAAAACCCGGATTTATGGGTTTCAATAAAAGTGTATGAAAAGTAGCACCACTGTTTAAAAAAGATTTACTAATGTCATTTATTAAAATATGATCCACTTCCCGAAGCTGTTGAATAAAATCGGTATAAAGCCTTTTAATATCTCTTATAGCTTTAAACAATGTATTTGCATCATCCATAAGACCCGCCGCACGACCCGTCGCAAATCTACCACCACTGTGTGTTGTTGTATCCATAACGCCGTCGATAGTTTCAGAAACCTTTCCAAAGCTGTCAAGTAAGGGCAAATGGCCAATCTGGTAAAAATTTAGCACCCATTTTTCACCCTCCTGAATCTTTATATATTCAGCCATTTTAATATACTCTCCTAAAGGAAGGTTCAAACAGTTATTTTTAATATCTTCTAAAATTAATTGATACATATTAAAAAAATGTCTTATGGGAATATCGGGATTCTCACCTCCCTCCTTATCAGCCATCCTTGCTTTTAGTAAAGTGGCTTCTGCTTTTAATGTGCTCTGAAATCTTAACATTTCAGATCTAACCCTATTTCTCTCTCTTTTTAATACTTTAATTATTTCATTTTTGGTTTTTTCAGGCGATTTTACAATCCATTCAGGAAAGACATAATGATTGGTTATTGCCATTAAGCGATCATTTGGCTGAATAATGCTGTTAAAAAGCAATTCTATTAAAGATTCTAATTCTTGATGATAATCATGTACATTAAAAATTAATGTAAAAAAACGCGGCTGCTTTGGTTTTTTAATTTCCTGGGAAGGGATATGGGGCGTATTAACCTCTAGTTTTTTTCTAACCTCAAAGAAACCGTTGATCTCCCTTTTCTTACCACTCACATAGAGTATAAAATCCTTCTTTTTTAATCCCCCAACCAATTGTGTCCCTTTGAAAACGCGCACCGGGACTTCTATATTTCTTACGTGAACCGTTTCGATAATTTTCTCTTGATCCTGTGTGAATGAGGGTGAACACAACATAAATGTCAGAAGCACGAAAACAAAACGTCTAAAAAGTCTCACCTTAACCTCCTTGAAATAAATTCTTTTCGCTATAACGAACAAACCTCCAAATAATTTTATCAAATTCTTCTTTATACCACGACATTATATTATAATATATTTCCTTGCTATTTTCAACAATCCTGGAATAGAAGTAAAATAGTTGATCCCAATATTTTTCATTTTTCACTCTTTTTTCTTAGCTTCTTCCCTGCTTTTGGTTCATATGAATGAGAAGAATTTCTCATTTTAAAAAATGAGAAATAGTCCCCATTGAAAATATTGCTTTTCAAATTTATTTTATGGGTGGAACGCAAAGCGTTCCAACTGTGATTTTCGAATCTCATTCATAAAAAGGATGGGATGAAACGAAGGAGCTATGAAATGTTAAAAAAATTAAAACCAAACAGTTGGCGGATACCGTCAATCGTAACGCTGCAATCTTTGATAAATAAACCGATCAATTGTCTCCGGGGTAAAAGGTCGATGTTTCTGCCACAGGCCGGACAGTTGCACCGGCTGCCCGAGAGCGGCCAAATTGACAAAAATAAAAATCCAAGGAGGAAAAAATGAAAACAAGAAGAATCAACAAAAAACTCTCTTTGCACAAAAAAACCATTGCCAACCTGCAAGAAGCGGAAATGGATAGTGCTAGAGGTGGACAGGAGACTGGGAATCCATATATCTGCGAAACTCATCTGCGATGCCCCTCACCCTATTCAATAACCGATTGTTATAGTGACTTGTGTTAGGAACGAATAGTGGGTGCGTGAGATAACGATCCATTGTTGAAAGAGGATAATCAAGATTAAAGAGAATGGAGATGGACATCACGTCTATCTCTATTCTTTTTTAATTCAGTCAATAACAAATAAGAATTAAAACCGATTGGGAAAGGATCAGGCCGGATATTAAATCCTATATGCCAGAGGATCGTACACTCATTGTCAAGAATACAGCAAGAGAGACTTTCTTCTCCTTTAAAAGACTCTAAGTTTAACCTGGGAATTAGCAAAAAAAATAAATCTCCTTATAAAGAGAAAAATTCTCCATATAAGGAGATTTTCGATACAGCCTATATATCAGAGTAATACGCCATATTTTACTCATTTTCAAAAAAAATCTCTTTATAGGGAGATTTTACTAAAATGACCGAAAATAACTGAATAGGTCGAAACCCTTATTAGCAAATACTCTTGGAGAAATCATCCGGGTTGGCAAAAAATTTGCATGTATTGATTCTGCTTGTTTGGCCTTAGGTGTTTGATTAAGTCTAAATAGGCTAAAAAAATTGTAAAAAAGGAGAAAAAAATGAAAACAAAAGGATTTAACAAATCTTTCTTGATTCAACCAATAACAAATAACAATAAAAAATGTTGTGGAAAGCGTCATATTATAAACATAAATACATGACCATTCGTATATTGAAATAGGATGTATCGATGAAAAAAATTGGCTTTGTTATGATAGTCATTTTAGTCGGTATGGGTGGAGTTCTTTTCCCTGAGAATGAGAATCGAGAGATTCAATTCGAACATATCTCTATTGAAGAGGGGCTCTCTCAAAGCACAGTATTCTGTATCTTACAGGACAGTAAAGGCTATATGTGGTTTGGGACACAAGACGGACTAAACAGATATGATGGCTATACGTTTAAGGTCTATTATTTCAACCCTGGGAATCCCAACACGTTTATTGAGAGTTATATTAACTGTCTATATGAAGATCAGGCAGGTGTACTCTGGATCGGCACAAACGGCGGCGGTCTCATTAAATACGACCGGAAAAGGGAACGATTTATCTATTACATTCACAATCCCAAATCGCCCAATAGCTTGAGTAACAATTTTGTTAGATGCATTTGCGAAGATCGATTCGGAGTGCTCTGGATTGGAACCCATGGAGGACTTAATCGATTCAATCGGGAAACAGAACAATTTATTCATTACCTGGCAAATCCCAATTCACCCCACAGCTTGTCTAATAATTGCATTTCCTCCATTTGTGAAGACAGAGCCGGAGTGCTCTGGATTGGAACTGAGAATGTAGGACTTCATCGATTTGACCGAGAAAAGGAACATTTCGTTCATTACCTGGTAAATCCTCGATTTCCCTTTCAGCGTACCGGCGTTCATATTTCTTCAATTCATGATGACAAAACAGGGATATTATGGGTTTGTACGTCTTGTGAAGGACTCATAAAACTTGATAGAAAAAATAAAACATATACCGTTTTCAGGCATGATCCCAATAATCCCCACAGCATTGGTTCCAATCGCATTCTATCAATGTGTGAAGATAGCTCTGGATATCTCTGGATTGGAACAATGGACAGGGGGATCAGTCAATTTAATCAAAAAGATGAGACATTTACCCATTTCCAAAATGATCCCCATAACCCCAGTACCATAAGCTCCAATTCCATTCTATCCCTTTATGAAGACAGATCTGGCGTTCTCTGGATTGGAACGGGTTATCGAGGAGTCAATAAAATCGATAGAAAAAAAGGTACATTTCTCCATAACGGACTCTCTCCCAACACTAATACTCAGTTAAACATTGCTAGTGTCAGGGGTATATTTGAAGATAGTGCCGGTATACTCTGGATTGGAAGTGAGGGCGGAGGCCTTTATAAAATCGATCGGGAAAAAGGGGAATCTAGGAATTACAAGTGCATCCCAGGTAAACCCGATGGCTTAGATAGCAACTTTATCCGGGTGGTTTATGAAGACAGGAACGGGATTCTCTGGCTCGGTACATTTGGCGGAGGCCTGACTCGCTTTGACAGAGAAAACGAAACGTTTACTGCTTACACCCCTGTTTGTATAAATAAAAAATCCGACAGCCTGAGTCGTTCTATGGTCATTTCAATTTGTGAACACAGTTCCGGTGAACTCTGGGTCGGAACCCATGGCGGTGGGCTTAACAGACTCTTTCGCAATAAGAACGAATTCATCAAATACCTTCATATTCCCGGTGACCCCACCAGCCTGGGGAATAATATTGTTAGGGCCATTTATGAGGACAGGGACGGAGTGCTCTGGATCGGGACCCATGGCGGAGGGCTTCAATCATTTATTCCAGGAACCGATTCATTCATCCGCTACCAATTTATTCCTGGTAACACCAACAGCCTGAGTAGTAATTTTATCTCATCCATTTGTGAAGATCATACGGGCCACCTCTGGATCGGAACTTACGGCGGTGGATTTAATAAATTTGATAAGAAAAAAGAAATATTTTCTCGTTACAGAAAAAAAGACGGACTGCCTAACGATGTGGTTTACGGGATATTAGAAGATAATAATGGCTGCCTTTGGCTTAGTACCAATAGAGGGTTATCAAAATTTAACCCACGAACCGAAGTATTTAAAAATTACGATGTACAAGATGGGCTTCAAAGCAATGAGTTTAATGGAGGTGCTTACTTTAAGAGTCGAAAAGGAGAGATATTTTTCGGTGGTATTAAGGGCTTGAATGCCTTTTATCCCGATAAAATAAAAGATAATCCCTATATCCCCCCGGTGGTAATCACAGATTTTAAATTATTTAATAAACCCAAAGCATTTGATTCTGATTCGCCTTTAGAAACCGCTATTTCATATACTGATACCATTATATTAAATTATAACAAAAACTTTTTTTCTTTTGAATTTGCTGCCATGGACTTTTCAAATCCGGGGAAGAATCGCTATGCCTACAAATTAGAAGGACTTGATGAGGATTGGATTTATTGCGATGCCAGTAACCGGAAAGCCAACTATACCAATATCGATCCTGGGGAGTACATATTCAGAGTGAAAGGTTCCAATAACGATGGCGTTTGGAATGAAACAGGGACTTCCATTCAAATAATCATAACTCCCCCTTTCTGGAAAACAGTATGGTTTCGAATATTGGTGGGATTATTGATACTGGGCATAGCTATCAAATGGTACAATATAAGAGTAAAACTTCTTTCCGCCCGCCTTAGAAATGGATTGGAATTAAACCACCTTTTTTCAAAGTATAAGATTTCAAACAGGGAGAAAGATATCGTTCGATTAATCCTCAAAGGGAAAAGCAATAAGGATATTGAAGATGAGCTTTTCATTTCATCTCATACTGTGAAAAATCACATCTACAATATTTTTAAAAAATTCGACGTAAGGAGTCGTGGACAGCTTGTCACTTTAATAAACGGTTCTAGAAGCGTTCTATAAAAAAGATGTCTACACCTCCGGGTGAGTCTTTCTTAAAATACTCAGTTTGCCTCTGATTTTTAAGCCAACAGGCATCAATATGAGCATTAACAGGGCCGACGCTAGAAAAAAGTGGAAGGTCCTATTGAAGGGCATACCCAGGAAGGTGATCACCAGGCCGCAGAGGGGGATTGTCTCCGCCACGGCTAATAATATAATGTCAATGATTCGCCATTTTTGCAGTACCTGGGTAAGGGTAAAATCCTCTTTAATAAACCGAGGAGAATAATAAATCGATCGCCTGATACCCAATATGACTACCATTATCACAATCACGATCAAATTAGCGATATCGTAAATTTTTTCCAAAGGTTCTTTATCCAGGATGGATGGTTCGATTTTGATAAAATAAGCCAGCAGAGTATAAATTCCCACTGAAATCAATAGAGAAACGCTGATAATAATGGTAGTTCGGGTCTCTTGTTTAATAAGCTTTCTCTCTTCAAATCTTTTTTCTATTTCTGTAACCATGAATATTATTTACCATTTATGAAGTAGTATGTCAAGTGCAGTTTTTAAAGACTCCAATTGGGTTGATTTTTTTCCCCTTTTATGATATCCCATGTTAATAAAATCGATATGATATGGAGAAAATGCACATGAATGCGTTTAACCAACCAGACATTGGGTCTCAGGTCATTGAAAAGGCCATCGCATTTGGAGCATCATTGGCCGGGATCGCAAATGTTGTTTCCCTTAGGGATTCATCTTCATATAAAATTTTTGGGCCGGTCGAGTGGCCTGCGGAAGCAAAATCAACGCTGGTATTGGCCTTGATCCATGAGGCGTCTGAACCTGAACTTGATTGGTGGGACGATAAAAAGGGGGGAACCCCGGGAAACCGCCAATTGATTAAGATGGCGAAACGCTTAAGTAAATGCCTGAGGGAAGAGTTCAATATCAGGGTATGGCCGCTGCCATATCATGTTGAAAAAGGTGGTATATTCCTCAAGGATGCTGCAGCTTTAGCTGGTTTGGGAATAATAGGTAAGAATAACCTGCTAATCACCCCAGAATTTGGACCGCGAGTTCGTCTCCGTGCCCTGTTCCTTGATGTGATGATGGAACCTACTGGACCAATCGATTTTAATCCTTGTGCAGCCTGTAATGATATGCCCTGCAGACACACCTGCCCTCAGAAAGCCTTCAAAGATGGCTCTTACAGTAAAATTTTTTGCAATGAACAAATGAAAAGAGACGAAGCAAATAAAGCAATTTCTGTAAAATATTGCAGGGCATGTGAACTGGCTTGCGTCGCATATAGAGATTAATATAGTTAATCTCAATGATGAATGATGAGTGATGAATGATGAAAAAAAGGCCTTTTCCGCATTAAATGGAAGGAATTCTTTAATGTTTCTGATGTGTTCTGGAAGGAGATAGTGTCAAGTGCTTTCATCACTCATCATTCACTACTCATAATTAATTTAAGATTCTCCTGTGGCCAGGTACTCTTCGATTTTGCATATTAATTTCTCATAATGACTCCCTTTCCAGAATACCTTCTGGCAAGACGTGCAAAAATGATACTCCTTTGTCCATTCAAGAACCTTGGGCGGTATTTGGAATTTTAATGTCTCTTTAAAGAACGTACTGCCTATTTCAACGGGTTCCAGGAGGCCGTTGCAGAGCAGGCAGCGGGTAAAAGGAGCAATGCTTTTGTGCAAATCCAAGCGCCGCAGTAGTTCTTTCACCTGTTTCTCCGGGTCTGTATTGTGAATGTAAACGCCCTGGGTGACCTTCTTTCGTATCAATAACCCCCGGTCACGGGTGAGAAGTATTAATCCTTCCTTTTGAGAAATATCCGCCAGTCTGACATCATCCCATTGGGAGTTAAAATAGGTATTAAAACCCAGCAGCCTGAGCCGCCGCGCCAGTTTCCACAAATGCACGTCACATATAAATCCTGGAGGGGTGAATGGTTCTGGTTTGAATAAGGGATTATCCGGGGTACGACATTCGGGAGAAAAAGGAAAAACGGTAATCTGGTCACCTTCATTGAGAATGTATGAGAACGTCACCCATTGGTCATTGACACGGATGCCGCCTACTTCGGTATGGGGAACGCACAGGGATTCCACCAGGTCTTTCACCGACCGTTTGCCCTTCCATTCAACGGTCAAATTCTCTTTCCTCCTTTTTAACGGCAGAAAATCAATAAGCTCTCCCTGGAAAAAAATGTCAACTATCACCTGTAGTCCTTGTTCTCCTCGTAATGGCTAGGCTCTATTCTTTATCCTCCATCATTCCATCATTCCAGACTTATTCTCCAAGATAAACAATCAGCTTGTCATGCACCAGCACAGCCATATCCTGTATATTGTCGCCGTTAAAATCACCTGCTCCCAGGTCGTGGGGTTCATACATACTTTCAGCCATTTGCATTTGATTGTTGAATCCCGGGTCCTGGAACACTTCAAAGACAAGTTCTTCATTTAGTGTTCCTTCTTTAAAGCTCACCAGTTCAACGGAGCGGTTATTGGCATCCAGCAGGGCAGCCATTTGGCGTCCTGGGCTTCCCAGTGATACGGGAAAGAGACCCCAGAGGGAGGGTTTTTCTATACCGGAGACGTATTCACCCAGGTTTTTCAATTGAATCGACGGCGCTCCCTCTTGCAGCCATTGCATCTCCGATTGCCCGACCAGGAGAATTCCCAACCGTTGCTTTAGCTTGAGGGTGGCAAGACCCGCAAGGTCCTTAATCCCACCATTGAGATGAATATGAGCGGTTTTTTGAGACGATTCAGGCGAAAATCGGTACACATCCTGACCATTTTCATCGTAGAGAAGGTACGTTTGTCCATCGTTCCCTTCGGCTGAAAAAAGGCACCCACTGATTATTCGGGCCGACTCGATACCGGGGTTTAATTGCTCCCCTACCACGAACCGGTCTTGCTTCCACCAGTAGAGACGGGCGACATTGCCCTCGGTTACAAGGAGCGCCTGCCTCTTTTTTGACCCCACTGGTGTTACAGACTGCGACTCAAGTGAAGAACCTAGAGCCCTGAAATGCTCCGGTGTCACAGCTGTGATTTTTCCCTTTTGTAAACGGTACATCACGGGTTTATCATAGGGCATAAAAAGCAGAACTCCCCAGTGGTTCTCCCCCTCCAGGGGAAACACTTTCATGGAAAGGGGCACATTGCGAATTCCCAGTTCGTAGCTTTCAAAAGGTGCTGCGCCGGGAACCCGGGCGTTAAAGAGATCGAGTGTAATGGTCTTATCTTTAAAAAGCGCGAAAATAGGAGAGTCACCGTCACCAGGTACTGCCATGGCCACGGGTTCTCCCGGGGCTTTGAGAAACTGGGGAAAGGCGGTTAAATCTTTTTTCTCATGGACGGCAATTGCCTTTTCCGCATCACTAAAGACCACCAGGTCCCCTTGCCCGGTAAGAGTCATGGTTTTAATATCCCTCAGGGAATCAATGGTAAGGGGGGAAACGCTTAATCCTTCGGCACTTCCTTTGTAGAGGTGAATTTGACTTAAGAGGGGAGCGCCCACGCAGAAATCACTGAAACCGTCCTGGTCAATATCTGCCGCTACCCATGTGGGCGCCTTGTTTCGACTGACTCCTTTGAGAGGCAGAGACCGGGGTATCACCTCGCCCTCATCAAACAACGGCTTTCCTATTTGGGTCTCAAATTCATAAATACGGAATATTAAACCGTTTTTGAGTATCACTGCCAGGTGGTAGGTCCCACTTCCGGTTAAATCCAATTTTTCAATGAATCGGGTATCGGGTAAATGCAGGGTCTCTTCCCACCCGAATTGGCCTTTGCCTTTTCCTGGCCGTATTCGCAGGGGAAGTGTTTCTTTTGGAAAATAAAAGAGAAGATCCTGGAATTTATCGCCATTGACGTCGAACACGATAACATCCCCACATCCATAGGATGAGAAATCCAAAAAGGTCTGGGTTTTAAACTCTCCCTGGCCATTGTTCCAGAAAATTTCTGCATTCTCCTTCCGATAGACCAGGATATCGATATGGGTGTCTTCGTTTAAATCCGCGATTTTAAATCCTACCAGTTTTGTTGCCTCTTTGATGGAAAGAGAAACCGGTTCCCGGTAGATCTCCTCTGGCTGCTGGAAATGAATTTGAATTCCTTGTTGTTTGTCTATGGTGACGATATCCGGCTGATTATCTCCGTTTATATCAATAACCTGGAAACGTTGAACCCAGTTGTCCAGCACAAATCCCCTGTTGGTAAACCGCTCACCCAGCGAAGGGAGGCCATCTCCTTCAGCGCCATTTTCTTTCCGTATAAGAATCTCCAGACGGGAAACCTGGTTATTAAGGAATAATATATCATCCAATCCATCCTGGTTTATATCGCAAACCTGGAGATTGGAGGTGCGATTGGAAAACTGGAATATTTCCATTGCACCAAAACCGAAATCTCGCTGCAAGGGGGGGGCGGCATGATTCTTTTTACCCGGATGGAGATGGATAATAAGAAAGAACAACAAACTGAGGACAATTTTAGTTTTAATTTTTTTTTTAATCATGGCACTACTTTTAGGGGGTGATTGTGGAACTCCCATTTAACGATAAATTCTTTTCCATTAAATTGATAGTAACTCATCCAGGGGCCGAAGAACGATCTCAAGAACTCTGGGGGAGGAAGGCGGTCAAACTTCAGGTTTTTAAAAAAATTGTCAAGTGGATCGGGTTTTGGTGATTTTCCTGGTTTTCTTTCACCTTTACCTTTCGTTTCAATATCTTCATCCGAAGGGGGTTGGCCTTGGGATTTCCGGCCGAGGGTTTTAAAAAAATTCACCGCTGGTTTTATCCATTGGGTGATATCTGAAAAGCCATACCCAACGGCATTATCTGGCACCCGCTGGATCATCTGAGTGAATAAGGGTGATTGATAAAATTTTCGTCCGGTCCTGTTGTCCCGGGAGCCATGAATAAAGGAACGAATTAAGTTCAGGCGGCCAAATACCAGGTCGCCATCCACAATAGTGATACCATAGGAGACGGGTTTAATTGCCGGGAGATTTTTAGGCGCGGTTTCATCGGGAGGTTCCTGGTATTGAGGAATTTTGAAACTGTAGACTTTATGTTCTTGCAGGTCGAGGTGTTCGAAGTTATCCTTCATCATCCTTCGCAGCCAGGCACCTTCGGCAAAGAGTTTTCCCAGGGTTTTCTCCATGGCCATGGAATTGCGCAATTGCCAGGCATACAAAGATACATCCTGAATTCCTTCCAGCTGGGAATAGGAAGCTAACACGGTATCCAGGTTGGCCACAATATCTCTTTCTATGTCCACCTGCAGCATTTGAGAAGCAGCCGTAAGGCCCATCCTGAACTGAGCGGACGCTTGCGGTCCAAAGGTGTCCAACATGGATGGAATTTCTTGCCAGAAAGCATGTATGTTTAAACGGATGACTTGATATGACAGGACGTCTTCTGGTACGTAACCCAGGAATAGACTGTGGGGTACAGGATCTTTACTTAGCACTGTCCACAGTCCCTTTTTTCCGCCTTTATTCTGGACATGCAGGTTGATTTCAGAGTATAATGGGGACATTCTCCATTCAAATGACACCTTCCCCAACATATCAAAACCCAGAGCTCGAAAGATGGTCGCAGAGTCCGGTGGTCCCTCATTCTCCTGCTTTGCTTTCACCAAACGGTTGATAAAACCATCTGGCAGCCATATCTGGAAAATAGGGGGACCAATGGGTTTTTGTGGTACTTCCTTTTTTAGACGAACAATACATTGCTCCACCCATTGCCGGTTGCTGGCGTTTATAAAGGTATCGCCACAAAAAGCCATCCAATCGGATTTTTCACCTTTGTCATCAATATCAGAATCCACATCCGTATCAACATCAACATCGTCATTCGTATCAATCGTAATATTTTGAATGAGTTCAACCTCCTGGAAAGTATGACGTTGGGATATGGTCTTTTCGCCGATGACTTTGCTCTCCAGCTGAAAAAGTTCCTGGATTTTTTTATAATCGGCTTCATCCATCTCTGCCAGGGCAAAAAACTCCGTATCTTTATCCTGATATTTATTTTTGCCTGATTTTTCCAATTCGAATCCTGCAATCACCTCACCCTTAAGCATAGAGAGGATTTTGCGGTTCAACTCAAGTGCTTCATCCATAGCAGAGGGCTTCACCTGGTTTAGAAACATGCTTTTAATCAGGGCATGTTCCAGGCTCTGGTTGTTGAGAAAAGGTTTCATTTCCGGGCTATTCCATAATTTCCCATAGGGTGAATCTTTGATGGCTTTCAGGAAGGCCTCACCGTTTGAAATACGAAAGACAATATGTGCCTTTGGATCCATTAGTGCACTGCGTTCATATCCATAGAGCCAGGATATGCAAAACCATAAGCATATCAATCCAATAAATATAGGTTTGGGTTTCATTTTTTATTCTTCTTTTTGTTGTTTTCCGGGTTTCTTTTTTTGTGGATTTGGAGGAGGGAAAGGGTAGACATACCCGGACAAAGGATTGGCTTCATTATAGGCAAAGGCATCGATATGGTTAAGTAAGAATTTAACGTGATGGATCGGGATGGCGAAATTGAGACCTTGCATGAACCTGGCGCTCATATTGATGACACCAATCACCTGGCCGCGGCTGTTAAAGAGGGGACCCCCGGAATTCCCGGGATTAATCGCCGCATCGATTTGTAAAAAAACCTTCCCTGCAAAATTTCGACCCGTATGACTCACCACACCTTCAGTGACCGTGCGCTCTAACCCGAGGGGGTTGCCGATCACAAATACCTTTTCTCCTACTGCCACATTGTCGTCCGGGCTCAGCACCATGGGGTGAGAGATTTGCCCGATATTTTCCTCTACCTGCAGCACGGCCAGGTCGTGGAAGGGATCCAATGCTACAATCCGTATGTTTTTATGAACGATACGTTTTAATTCCCTATCGGTTTTTTTAAAACGGGTAATATTTATATGTTTCTGTCCCTGAATCACATGAAAATTGGTGACAATATATCCTAGCTGGTTTATCAAAAAGCCCGATCCCAATCCTCCGGGAGAGCGAACCACTACCACAGACTCTCCAAAGTCCTTTACCCCTTCGGAGGTGGAGACTTCTTCCAGTTGCATGGCAGTGAACAGAGAATGTTTTTGTTCTTTAACTTGTTTTGGGATTGGTATCTCGTCGGTTATCTCCACTATTTCATTGCTGGGGATGCGAAGTACATCATATCCCAGGTCAACAATGACAGCTCGTTTGGATTTTTTAAGGATTTTTCCTTTAACCAATGCACCGCCTTTTAGTTTCAGCACTTCCCCTTGATTTTGGGCAGGGAATATCAACACCAGCACCATCAGCATGAAAGCAAGTAATAAATGGAGATAGCTCTTTATTTTTTTCATGACTATATTCTATATAAAAAATTTAAAAAAAGCAAAAAAAAGCATCTAAAATCCCTCCCCTCCCCTGCATCCTTTTTAAATCCATAGATCCATATGACAACGACATAGGGAAGAGGAATATTTTTCAATCTAATTCTATTTTATATTGGGAATTTTTATCAATACCATCAGACTCCAAAACTTCTCCGGAATTATCTTTTTCTGTGTCTGATCTTTTTTCAGATTCTAATTTTTTTAAATCAGGTAATACATGTATGTTTGTTGTCACTCCGGTTGTTTCCTCAATATCCGTTAGATCATTATCCCTAATGTCCATGGCTTTAAATATTCTTTTTTTTAGTTTCTTCGTATTCAATGGTTTTTCAAAGAAATCGATGGCACCGTACTTAGTGATTGCGTCCTGTTTATATGCTATTTTTTTTAATTTTTCACTAATAATAATAATTTTTGTCCCGGGGTAATTTTCCGATACGTATTTAGAGAGGATAAAGCCGTGAGATTTAGGAAGCAGGGTTTCTGTAATCAGCATGTCAAATCTTATCTTGTTTAATAACATTTTTGCTACTTCTTCATTACCTGCCACTGTAATGTCGAATATTTTAGGATGCAGTAACTCTTTGAGAGTATCGATGGTCTCAGAGCAATATTCGACTAGCAATATATTTTTTTTCATTTGCTTCCTTTTCCTGGGGCTATATTTTACAATATGTTTAATATTAAATCAAGGGATTATCCTTTCAAAATCCACCACCTGAAATTAGGTAATCGGTGGATTTCGTTTCAAATGCTGGAAAAAAGTGGTATGAAAGTAAAACAAAATGGACATATGCCTAAAAATATAAAAAATAAATTGAAAAAAGATGGTTTTTCGATTAAAATTTAAATCTAAATGAGGAAATGAAATGACAATAACCACAGGTCAGGGAACACATTCGAAACATTGGTATTTTAATAGGCGCAATCCCGTCCAAAGGGTCAGTTTTTCAAAATGAACATATGGATTTATCAAATACCTATAATTTAAAGGTCCTATACCCGGAAATTGCTATACAATGGCACCCAAATAAAAACGGTGATTTAACACCGGATAAGGTGACACCAGGTTCTGTCAGAGGAGTATGGTGGGTATGCGCTAGGGGGCATGAATGGGAAACGAAAATCAAAACAAGAACAAGGGGCTGTGGTTGCCCCAGGTGTGGGTCTAATACAGCAACCAGAGAACACAATCTAATGATACTGCGCCCGGATATTGCTGCCCATTGGCATCCAGACAAAAACGACTCCCTTACACCGGAAGATGTGACCCCGGTTTCTACAAGAAAAGTTTGGTGGAAGTGTTCTAAGGGACATGAATGGGTGGATGTTATAAGAGCTAGAACCAGATTTAATAACGACTGCCCATATTGTTACGGTATAGACGGATACAGAGAATACAATCTTTCGGCCCTTCATCCGGATATCGCTTCCCAATGGCATCCGACAAAAAACGGAACACTTACACCGGAAGATGTGCCCCCGGGTTCTGCTAGAAAAGTATGGTGGAAATGCAATAAAGGTCATGAATGGCAGGTAGCTGTCTTCGTTAGAAGTAGAATTGGTCACGGATGCCCTTATTGTTCCGGGAAAAAAGCTTCCAAAGAATATAATCTCTTAAAAATGTATCCGGAAATCGCCAAACAGTGGCACCCGGTCAAAAATGGTATACTTACACCGGATAAAGTCACACCGGGTTCCAATAAAAAAGTATGGTGGTTGTGTGCGAAAGGACATGAATGGCAGACAACTATCAGCGATAGAAGTAATAAAGGCTACAGATGCCCTTATTGTATCGGGAAAAAGGCTTCCAAAGAATATAATCTCTTAAAAATGCACCTGGAAATCGCCAAACAGTGGCACCCGGTCAAAAATGGTATACTTACACCGGATAAAGTCACACCGGGTTCCAAGAAAAAAGTATGGTGGCTGTGCGCGAATGGCCACGAATGGGAGGAGACTATCAAGAGGAGAAAAAGAGACAACAACTCCTGCCCTTTTTGTTCTCGTAAAAAAGTTAGCAAAGAATACAATCTTTCCGTCCTTTACCCGGAAATTGCCAGCCAGTGGCACCCGGTCAAAAATGGTCAACTGACACCGGATAAAGTCACCCCTGGTTCCAATAAAAAAGTATGGTGGTTGTGTGCGGAAGGACATGAATGGGAGGCGACTATCAAGAGTAGAAAAAGAAGCAACAACCGCTGCCCTTTTTGTTCTCGTAAAAAAGTTAGCAAAGAA
>Ga0180438_10002710_pt1 | contig 28168 bp, 25 predicted proteins | sample SS_ome_12_FD_132455 | JGI IMG/M metagenome (GOLD analysis project Ga0180438, IMG submission 132455) | Hypersaline lake sediment archaeal communities from the Salton Sea, California, USA - SS_3_D_2 metaG | ecosystem: Environmental > Aquatic > Non-marine Saline and Alkaline > Hypersaline >...
CCTCATCGACCTGCGCCAGCTCGAGCATCTTTTGCGCCACCTCCAGCGGGCTCGCCACGAAGGGTGCCAGATCCACCGGATGGTCCAGGCCGTGCCATCCTTCCTTGATGGACAGCTCCCCCTGTTCGTCGCGGATAAAGGAATAGGTTTTTCCCGGCTCGAGTTCCTGCCGCGCGACCTCACCGGAATCAAAAAAAGTCACCGTGATCTTCTTTCCCCCGGCGAAGGTGTCGATCTCGCCGGTATCCAGGATCCGGTGTTCGGGCGGTTCCTGCGTATCCGCCGGTTTGACCGTGTACTCCACAAATCTTTCCGCCCCATTGCGGATGCTGATGCTCCAGCCGGTGATGCCCCGTGCTTTCTTGAGCTGGAGCGACAGCTTGTCGTTGCTCTCTCGGGTATCCGATTTGCCGCAGGCCGAAAAGACAAGGGCCAGCACCAAGGCCCAGCCGACGGCCCGACGCATGTGTCTGGACGTCATGATCTCGCGATCAGCTCCCTTCTCGGCGATTATATGCTCTGCTCCTCATCGAATCAATAAAAATGATTGTTGCCCTCTATTTGACAACCTTGATCCGCGGCCCTACTATGGATGAGACAGAATGAGCAAGGTCGGGCGGATCTACCGGGAGGAATGGGCCCGGTTCAGATCCCGGTACGGAAAGATCTTTATCCTGCTGGCGGGTCTTTTCCTGCTGGCGGCCGTGCTCAGCCACACATATTTCATGCAGCGTCCCCAGCTGGCGGAACAAAAACTCCTTGAGATCGCCCAGCGACTCCTGGAAAAGATTCCTATGGATAAAGGTCGGTTGGTGCTCTTTATCGCCATCGTGTTCAACAACGCGACCGCGGCCGGGCTGGCTGTTCTGGCGGGCTTGATCCCGGTGTTGTTCCTGCCGGCCCTGGCCGTGGTCATAAACGGCGCGGTCATGGGAATCCTCAGCGCAATGCTCACGCTGAGGGGCGCCGACCTGGGATCCGCGCTGATATTCGGCTTGGCCCCGCACGGAGTTTTCGAGATTCCCGCCTTCCTCTATGCCGCGGCACTGGGCATCCGGCTCACCTCATGGCTGACCCGCTTCATCAGCAATGAACTGTTCGGCACCGGAATTCAAAGTCCGCCCGCCGCGGCAATGACGGATCCCCAAGGAGAGTCATTTCCTGTTCTGCTGGCCCGAACCTTCCGCAGCTGGCTGCTGGTCGTCATCCCCCTGCTCCTGATCGCCGCCTTGATGGAAGCCTTTGTCACCCCGGTTCTCATCAAGACCTTCATTAATTAGTGCTCCGAATCATCCAAATCATTATTTTATTTAGATTTATGGCGTTTTCCTACCCAGCTTGCGGCCTTAGAAATCTTATTCCGCCCTCAGAAAGGTGACTTTAGGCCTCTCGGCATTCCCTTAGTCCGAATCCCGGTATTCAAACACATCGTCCACCGACACCTCGAAGACGCGTGCGATCCGGAACGCCAAGGCCAGCGAAGGCACGTATTTTTCCTGCTCCAGGGCTATAATGGTCTGTCGGGTGCATTGAGCACGGTCGGCCAGTTCCTGTTGGGTCATCTTGCCGTTTTCAAACCGCAGCTTCCTGAGCCGGTTCTTGATCTCAGTTTTCGCCGTCACCGCTCATGCTCCCATAGAGGACCAGGGTGGCCACAGATTGCACGATATAGCCCACAAAAAAACTGGAACAGGCCAGAAACCAGATCCATCCCACCGGCATATCGGCGACTTCCTGAAAGACCTTATAATACCAATACAGGAACATACACAAGAGGAAGACATAGACGAGCAGGAGGTAGAATCCCACGGCATTGGCTTGCCGGGCTATCCGGTCGTCGCGTTCATCTTTGACCAGCAGCGTTCGACCCGGTTTGGCCCGGGTCAGGAACAGCATCAAAAATTGGGCAGTGAATCCGGCCGTGAAGAAGGCGCGCGTCAAAGTCACCTTCGAATCGCCTTCCAGGAACCGGGCCGGCCCGCCTCCGGAAAAGAAGATGATCATGAGCGCGATCATCACCAATCCCCAGATTGAAAGACTCCAGACGGCCCGTTGTTTAAGCTGTGTCATGTTTGACTCCTTTCCATTGATTCCTCGACACCGGCATCATTGTCATATATTTCAAACATAATGTATGAAATTTCTTACATTTTGTCAATATATTTTTACAATAAATTATCAGTGCCCTGATTTTCGATCCTCGCGATTCTTGACTTCCCGTTTTGCTTTCTTTTCCATGAAACTCATTGATGTGGATTCGCTCATGGAAAATCAGCGGGCAGCGAGCTGAGCAACCGACAGTGACGGAAACAGGGAGCCGAAGACATTGACCTGGGGGTGGTTCTCACTGACGCAGGCCCAATGGCTGGTGTTGATCGGCTGCGGCCTCTTGATCGGCATGGCCAAGGCCGGAATCGCCGGCACCGGTCTGATGATCGTTCCTATCATGGCCTATGTGTTCGGAGGAAAGGTCTCCACCGGCCTGGTTCTTCTTCCTGGTCAACGTGTTCAAGGTGCCGTTCCATGTCTTCGTGTGGAAGACCATCACCGTGGAATCCGCGGCCCTTCTGATCCGATAACGACCTTTTGACCGGGTAAAACAAAATCTGTGATGAAGGAAGAAAGCTCGGATTCCTATTGACCTTTTCCTATCACCGGTGATAGATATGAGAGAAGAGATCAAAGGAGGGACTTGCTGATGGGAATCGGCCTTGACTCCGGATTTTCCCCTCCAAGGAGGACGGCATGGCAGAACGAAAAGGTGTCGCAAAGTATTCGGTAATCGAAGATTCGCCCCAAAAACTGGTTTTCGAAACCCGGGGTTCCAAGTGGGTCAACCTGGGTTGCTTCTCCATCATCGGAGGATTCTTCCTCTTGGCTTACCTCACGATCGCCGAGGGATGGATCGCGCGCCTGCTCTTGGGATCGATCATGATCTTCGCGTTCGGGACGGCTCTATGGTCGGTCATCGATAAAGAACGCTGGGAGTTCGACGAGACCAACAAGACCCTGGTTTTCACCAAGCGCTTGAAGCCTTGGAAGAACCTATCCATCGCCCGAGACGATATCGGACAGGCCGAAATCGGACATGAAGTTATGACGACCGCCCACAAAGACGAAATGACCCGCCGCACACGATACGAACGCACCGACATCTACACCCTGTATCTGATTTTAAAGGACTCGCGGCGGATCGAAGTCAACCGGGGATTCGATCCTTTTATCAATAAAAGGATCTGTGAGCGCATCACCGGGGCCCCGGCCCCCAAACCCAAGGATCAGCCGCGGCAGTACCCGCTGATTCGCGCCAAAAAATGGTTCGCCTCCCTCCTCCCGAGCCGAAGCCGGAAAAAGGCCCGGCCTGCCGCTCATCCTGACGAGGAAGTTTTAACCGAAACCAAGTCTCTAAATCCCTGGATCTCTGCGTTTTCCTCGGACGACGCCTCGATCGAAATAAGAGGAGGTCGTCTCATCTTGGGGATGGATCCCAACAAATCCGTGGAGATTTTGGGTGAACCGAGGAAGAAGGAAGAAAAAGGCGAGCAGCTGCAGTACTTCTACACTTTAACCGATGAGTTAGGATCGCATACGGCGATGCTTGCGTTCCACAAAAAACAATGGTTGTCTTCTGTATCGGTGGTCCTGGGACACACTCTTCACCCCGACGACCTGGGGCTCCCCGCGAGCGCGGGCCTCGGATATGAGGTAGAAGCCGGTCCCGAAGAGTCAAGATCCTGGACCAAGATCCTCCACTCCGATAGACTTGGGGCCATCGTGATCCAATACGATGTTCCTCCCCACGCAAAATCTCCCGCCGAAATCAAGCTCATCAGCAAAAGGGTGAAGGATACCTCACGCCTGGAACAGTGACCGACCGCCGGTATATCCGCGGCTGAATCCTGTCCGCGGCCCTAATCCTCTTCGACGATCTGCAGGTATTTGAACACCGGATACACCACGCTGCGTTCCTCCACTCCGAGTTCCACCAGATAATCATGCAGGAGGCCCCAACCCACGAAACCGTCTCCCACCTCAGGCTCCAGGCAGTAAAACGCCAGATTGGCGACGGGCTGAGCCATATCCACGTGGAACGTCCCGGCGGGAAATTCTTTTTCGGCTCCCGTGAAGAATCCCCCCTCCAGCTTGGTCATCTCATAGCCGCCGCGGCGAAGCTTGACCAATTTATCGATCACAAATTCCTCGCCGCTGGCCTTGATCGGCTTGTCCAGCACATCCACCTTGATGCTGTGGATGCGCAGTTTTTCCACCAGCCAATCGAGGTCGGCGGGAATCAGATATCCCCGGGGTACTGTGGCCTGTTTGATCCCCACCGGTTTGGTGAAATCTTCGACACCCAGGACCACCACCGGGCCCTTTTCCAACACACCGGGCTTGATCCGCCGCACGCTGGTGCCGGGGATGACCTCGGATTCGATCTCCGGGTACATGAGAAGATCGATCTTGCCTTTGGATTCGTACCGCCCTTCCACCCAATTCTTCAATTCCCCGGATTCGGCTTTCCCCAGGACCTGGTCCACGGTATCCCGGTCGGCATCCCGGCAGATCTTCACCATCTCTGCACCGTGTTCATTGGTGTACTCCAAAAGCTCGTGGATATAGGCGTATTGGCTGTAGATGTGCTTCTCGTATGTGTTGTACCACACGCTTTCCACCAGGATCGACATCCGGTTCCGTAATCCGTAGCCACTGACGATGAACTTGCCTTCCACGGTCCAGGCTGCATAGTCATGGTTCCACTGCGTGGGCGGCCATTTCCCGCGCTCTGTCCCGCAGTGGAAGTAGATTTCGAGCCCCCACTTCTCCCTGACCGCCTCACGCACCGCGGGAAACAGCTCGTAGGTGACGTATCCCCGGGGCTCGGGATGGGCCGTCGGAACATTGGATGCCGCATAGACGATGGGATAGGCGTGCGTCACCCGGCCCATGCAGTGCGTGTCGTGGATGAGCACGGGATCCCACGTATTGAAGACCCGCCGGTTCAGCTCCCGCACATTGTTGGTCTCCAGCTTGATGGCATCCCGGTTGAGATCGTAGCCCAGGGCATTGGTGCGAGTGCCCCTCAGCTTTGGCAGCCCGTCGCCGGGGCTCCAGGTGTCGTTGCCGTCCACGTTGAAATTGGGGCAGACCAAGATGATCTGATTGTCCAGCAGGTGTTTCTTATCCCCCATCAGGATATCCCGCATCACCATGAGCAGGGCCTCCTTGCCCGGTGATTCGGGCGGATGGATGCTTCCCTGCAGGTAAACCACGGGTTTGCCGGACTTCTTTGCTTCCGCGGCCGAAGTGATCCGAGGATTGGCCAAGACCACCACCGGACAGACCTTCCTGAGCTCGCTGGTGAACATGTTGAAGACATGCACGTTCTCGCTGTTCCACTGAAGCACATTGATATATTCATGGATCTGGTAGGTCGAAGTGGTCTTCTCAAAATTGGTTTTTTCGGGGACGGTCTGAAATTCTTCGGCCCAATCGCCGTTCCATCCGGCCGGCACCTCGGCTCCCCAGAAGATCTTGTCCTGATCGATGTCCGAGACCGCCGCCAGGGTCAGAGTCAAAACCAAGGCCAAAGGCAGAATCACGATCCTTTTCATTTTCATTGCACACCTCCTTTATGCATATATATTATTCCGTATATTAATAGGCTCAATCCGACTATTGCAAGATAATTCTCAACGGCGGGACTCGTGACCCCGCGCTCCGATTGTTGCCGACGGAAAAAATTATCGGTATTTTCGAGGCGTAAAATTGTATTTCAGATTAGGCTGTGTTATGAAATAAGCCTATATCATGAAGGAGGTTCCTATGCGATTAAGCCAATCCCAATTTCCGGCCTATTCGGCCGTTATATCAATCTTATTATGTGGTCTTTTCCTTTTGGCTCCCAGCGACGGTTTCGGTCAGAATCTGACATCTGACATGCTGAAAAACCTGCAATACCGCGCCATCGGACCGACTCGCCAGGGCGGTAGGTATGTGGATTTCGCCGTCGTGGAGAAACAGCCCCACATCTTTTATGCCGCCGCCGCCTCGGGCGGCCTGTGGAAGACGGTCAACAACGGCATAACCTACGAACCGATATTCGACTACGAGAATGTCTTTTCCATCGGAGATGTGGCCGTATCCCAGGCCGATCCGAGCGTCGTGTGGGTCGGAACCGGAGAGGCGAATAACTCGCGAAGCAGCTATTGGGGAGACGGCGTTTATAAATCCACCGACGCCGGCAAGACCTGGACCCATATGGGGCTGAAAGAATCCCACCACATCGGGCGGATCGTTTTTCACCCCCAGAATCCCGACATCGTCTATGTGGCGGCCCTGGGGCATCTCTTTTCGGAGAATCCGGAACGCGGATTGTACAAAACCACCGACGGCGGAAAAACCTGGTCCAAGGTCTTGGAGGTCATCAGCCACGGCAAGCACATAGGGGTGGTGGATGTGGTCATGGATCCCCAGAATCCCGACGTGCTTTATGCCGCGTCCTTCGACAAGGTCCGCAAGCCCTACACCTACAACCTGGGAGGCCCGGGAAGCGGGATCTACAAGACCGCCGATGCCGGCCGGACCTGGAATAAACTCGGAAACGGGCTGCCCACCGGAATGCTGGGAAAGATCGGATTGAATATCTACCGCCAAGACTCGAACATCGTCTATGCGGTCATCGAAAACGCCAACAAACCGGGTATGTCCGATGAGGAACGGCACCAGGAACTGCTCAATGATCAATCCAGCCGGGACATCTACGGGAATCAGGTCTACCGCTCCGACGACGCCGGTCAGACCTGGCGAATGGTCAGCCCGGAGGGATATGTGGTGGGCGGAGGCACCCCCTATTACTACCAGCAGATCCGGGTCGACCCCAACGATCCGGACCACGTCTACAACCTCTCCACCCGGGTCGATCATTCCACGGACGGAGGCAAGACCTGGGAAGTGGCGTTTCGTTTCGGCGGCGACAATCACGCCCTGTGGATCGATCCGGCCAATTCCGATCATATGCTGCTGGGACACGATCACGGGATGGGAGTCACCTATGACGGCGGCGAGAACTGGTATCATCCGGACAACATCCCACTCGCCCAGCTGTATGCAATCGGAGTGGATATGGATTATCCCTATAATGTCTACGGCGGGACCCAGGACAACGGCTCGCTCAAGGGGCCGAGCACCAAGCGTGACGGCGGCCCCATCCAATTCGAGGACTGGTCCCGCGTGGGGGGCGGAGACGGTTTCTACAACGTGGTCGACCCCCATGACAGCCGGTGGCTGTATAACGAATCCCAATTCGGCAACATATCCCGGCGGGATCAAGTGACGGGTGAAAATGTCGGCATCCGTCCCGGAGATCCGGAACTGCGGTTCAACTGGAATTCCCCTATATTGATATCTCCTCACGACTCCAAGGTCATCTATTTTGGAGCCAACAAGCTGTTCCGGTCCCCCAACCGGGGCGACCAATGGGAAGAGATCAGCCCCGATCTGACGACCAATGACCCCAAAAAATTGACGACCGGCAAGGGCGGGGATGGGAACATCCAGTACTGCACCATCACGACCATCGATGAGTCTCCGCTCCAGCCCGGCCTGCTCTGGGTGGGGACCGACGACGGGAATGTGCAGGTTTCCAAAGACGGCGGGGAGAATTGGACCAAACTGAACAGCCGCATCGAGGGAAATCCCGGTTACTGGGTAAGCCGGGTCACGGCCTCCAACCATGAGCCGGGCACCGCCTATGTGACCTATACCGGGTACCGGAGGGACGATTTCAGGCCGTTTATCTACAAGACCGAAGACTTCGGACAGGTGTGGACATCCATCGCCGCCAATCTCCCCGACGAGCCCATCAATGTGGTCAAAGAAGACCGGAGCAATCCCAACCTGCTCTATGTGGGCACGGAATTCGCCGTTTACGTCTCCATCGACGGCGGCCGTTCCTGGGTCAAGATGAAAAACAACATGCCGACCCAACCGGTTCAGGACCTTCTGGTACATCCGCGTGAAAACGACCTCGTCGTGGGCACGCATGGGAGGGGATTCTTCATCACCGACATTACCCCGCTGCAGGAGCTGACTCCGGAGGTTCTTGCCAAAGACATCCACCTGTTCAAGATCGAATCGAAAATAAGATGGATCGACAACGAATTCAAGGTTTACAGCTCCTCCAACTACGAGGGAGAAAGCGAACCGGTCGCGATCGCCGTCCATTACTATCTCAAAAACAAGGTCGACGGTGACGTAAAAATCGGCGTGTACAAGGGCAGCCTGCTCATCGATGAAATCGAAGGTTCCGGCGATCCCGGGATCCACAAGGTGTACTGGAACATGAACTGGCGCAGGGAGCGCACGGAGGAAGAGAAACAGGAGGCGCGGGAGAGGATGAAGCGTTTCGCCGGCCGCGGCCGTGGGGGGACGATCGATCCCGACTATATCTTCTCGCCCGCCCCCCTGGGGGAGTATCGCTTCGTGCTGACGGCGGGGGGAAAGAAACTCAATGGCACGGCCTCGATTCTACAGGACCACTGGTTTATGAAGAAATAACGATTCCTATGGCCGCTGACGACGCGGTTGTCAGTTGTAATCGCGAACGCGGGCTTTGCCGCGCAGTTTTTCTAATGTTCGGCTGATTTCCGAATCGGACATTCCTTCCAGCGTGAAGGATTCGTTGGAAGCCAAAGCTCCGGTTAAAAGCGTTGCAATGGTTCCGAAAGCGACGCCGCCCAGCACACCGACTATAATCAACGATTCGGTTTTTCCTTTCCCGTAATCTTTCGACCCGATCGCATAGGCGCTCAACGCCCCGCCCAGTACGAATCCGGCCACGGAGGCGTATCCGATTTTCATTCTCTTCATCACGGTTATGCGGCTGATCTCTTCGATATCGACCGCCTCGTCGGCGCTGTTCTGGCTTTCCATCAGCAGGAGGGAAGTCTCCCGGACCGCGATCAGTTCCCCCCTGATGAACCGCCCATCAAGTTTATGGATAATCAACTCCGCCCCGCGTCTTTCCTTGGCCGCCGAACTCAAAGGATACACAAGAACACATGCCAATACGATCACAACCGTCTTTTTTGTCAACATCAGCTCCTCACTGGGCTTTCGTTTCTATTGTGCCTTAAATAGAGAAAAAAGAATACAGTTCAAAGCGATCCAATCAGGCCAATGCGGCTACTGTAACCGATCAATTTCATGGAATTAGTGGGCATGCCCCTGGCCGGACTCGAACCGGCGACACACGGATCAGGAATGCGCCCTTTCGTTGGCTCGCGGCTTGGCTTAACTATATGTTTCCAAATGACTTACATCGCTCTGATAGTTGTGCAAATCTGGAGCGATGCCTGCTTCGTGCCCAGATTTTTCGTAGGTCTCCCCTAGTTTAACTACGGCTCTCTGCATAGTTTCTTCGGAGGGATGACAATATCTCAACGTCATTTTTATATCACTGTGGCCCAGGATCTTCGAAGCCGTGAAGACATCAACTCCCGCATCATTAATCATGCGGGTTGCAGCTGTGTGTCTCAAAGCATGGGGTGTAACGTCTTTTATTTTAGCTTTTGTACAGGCTGACAAGAAACTTTTTCTTATGCTTTTGATCCGTGTTTGTGTTTGCCTATTAAAGAATATAAATTCATTTAATACCGGAAGGTTTCGGATCGCAGACCTTACCCTGTCATTCATAGGGATCTTGAGCGCTTTTCCATATAATGCGGCTCCAATCCCATAATTCACAAGCGCCGGCACAAATAACTGATACCAGCCTTGCCCAAGATTCCGAATATACAACAACGGAAAAAATGTGAATGCAAACCACGCTGGAGCGTACCTGGGCTGTAGCAGTACTGCCTTGCGAAATTGACTCTCAACACCAATTGCTTTATTGATTATCTCTTTCAACTCCATTTTTATCCCCCCTTCTTCCCGTGAGAATTCCCAGCATATCTGGGCGTCTCCTCTATTGAGGCCGTCTTCCGGCTAAGCCGTCATATTGCATTTGGGGCCTGGCTTCCGGCTGAGCCCGCGGGCCTCTATTTCTTATCTTTTTTTTTATGAACTCAAAGAATATGAATAGAGTAGCAAACAACAACACCCTGGAAAGAATATCTACTATTGTCTGCTCTTAGCTGGAATTTTTCTCAGCATTATAGAGCGCAGTAAGCGTAGCGCTGACCATAAACAACAAAATGACAATCTTTTGTGCGAGATTTATTTTCATTAAATGAACCTCCCGCCTATGGCGTCATCTCAGCGATCCGGAGGCGTCCTGGCCGACGTCCCAAGTGCCTCTATTCTTTGGTCATATCTTTGGTCATATATTTCTTGAAGGATCGACTTTCGGAAAGATTCATAAAAACACACGCTTCCATCGCGTCATCCCAAAGCGCACACTTTTCCCTCCAACATGCGGCTATGCCAGCTTTTGTTGACACAATTGGACACCACGTTTCTATTTCCATCTTCACTCCTCTAGGAAAAGCTGCTCATTATTTTATTTCAACCTGCCTCGCCGGGAGACAGTGTTTTAAAACATAGCGATGTCTCACCTTATCTTCAATGACTTTTTTTGTTTGTTTTTCAGATGAGGTCTTTGATATTGGATATTATCATGGTTGCTCAGCATCCTCATCATCGAACTCCCTCCCGCATTCCTCGCATCGATAGACTCGATAACGCACCTCGATTGCAGCATCATCTGGGAGCTCTACTCTTAAGCCGACTTTATAGAGCTCTGGGATCTCCCGAACCTTGTCGGAGCCACAGAAGTGGCAGCGAATCAGAATTTCAGTGTCGGTCATTCATTTATCTAACGAGGCCTCTCACGCCCTCTGTGTACATGGCGGCGTATCGTACTGGGAGGATCGGCTGACGTCGGGCCTCCAGGGGCCTCTGCTATTGATCCTGCTTCATATGCGCCTTGAGTTCAGTCACCTCTTGTTTGAGCTCATCTATTGTCTTCTGCTGCTCTTGAAGGACTTTGGTCAGCACTGCAACCACGTCCATCGGGCTCATGCCTTTGCGATCTTTAGAAGCAACGAGATCAGGAGCATCTTCCGCGATGAAGTCCACGTGCTCGTCTTCTCGGTCGGCCTTGTATTTGTATATTACAGTTTTAAGCTTGCCCAGGGCATCCAATGCCTGATCAGCTCCCAAATCATTAATGTCCTCTTTTAGCTCCCGACTTGAGGCATTAATCCAGACACCCCCTACTGTGCAACTTGCGCCGTTTCTCATTGCTAAGCTTTGATCAGATCGGAGTTCCATTTTCCAACGACCGTTGGCTACGAGCTTTAAGGGATAGTTGTTCACGGTACCGAAAGCCCCCTGAGTCGCGGTGGCATTGACGAAGTTTTTGGCACCATCCGTTCGATCTAGGGTTATGCATGCATTCGCCCCTGTTCTTTGGACATGTATCGGATATATAGGTGACTTGGTATTAACTCCGAACATGCCATGAACGGTCGCTAAATTTGCGTTGAAGTCTCCCCAGATGAGAGGCGAGCAGGTGCCGGAATTGTCGATGTAAAGCTTGTTGGAGCCGGTCTCGTTGTAGCCAGCGTTGCAACCAAGGAAGATATTGCCAAAGCCTGAAGTGTTGTATCCAGCACCCCTTCCAATGAAGACATTTCCGCCCGCACTAGAGTTGTAGCCAGCATCATATCCAATGAGGACGTTATCGGAACTAATGTTATTGTATCCGGCACTATATCGGAAAAGAAGAACGGCAAGGAATCGAAATGCTTTCATAACGCCCCCCAAATTCTTTATACTATTATCTATACTACGATCTTTAGAATAATTCAAATATTCAGCACAAATCCAGTTGAATCTGAATAAAAAGATGCTTTTTACAGGGGAAATGATTCTAACGGTATGTCTAGGGTAGTATTTTTAAATTTTGGAATCAAAATGGCACAGAAAACAAACAAGTTACGAGGAAGAAAATGGGGTCTGTGACCTTCTCTAGCAAGAAAACCTTAGAGCTGTCCTCAGGTGAAGCGTACACCATACTTTTCCTGTTCAGAATGAATATTTAGGGAAGGAAAGCGTATTTCTAATAGAGAAATAAGATGGCAAATTTGTTCTTAGGAATGGCGTTGGTTTTCGTCGGTTTATTCGTTATCCTCTCCATAATGATCGTAAATGAGGTTTCCAAGCGGGGGGTCAAAATCAATTTTTTTTTGCTGAGGCTTTACATCATCAAATACATCCATCAATACAGGAAGCTCACATTAGATGAATCCGGCAGGGTCGGTCCCCTTTATTATCCCTGCATCATTTCGGTCAATCTGGCTCTGATTCTTGCCATCGCAGGTCTTATTTTGAAGTAATTGTCATTTGCTAAAGTCAAAGATTCCTTAAATGCAATACGAATAAAATGCATATTCAAGAGGGGATTTCAGGGAAAAAGGTTTACTTTCTCTTTAAAAGTGCCCAAAATCGCTAAAAAAATGCTACCCTACCTACCCCCTCAAAATGAGCAAAACCTCCTCCGAGAGAATACGCCTAAAATTGGATATCTCGCCCCTTTTGGGCTAGTCCTACAAGACACCGCTCATGGAGCCAGTGCTTCCATCTCATTGAACATTCGCCCACACTGGCCGCAGACGTAAATCTTGAGCTTAACCTCTTGAGGCACATCACCTGGCTTGTCACATTTAATCGCCGTAGCGTACATTCCTTGCTGTTCGAGGATATCTACAGAACCGCAAAAAGGGCATGTCATATGGATTTCGGTATCACTCATTTATTTTGCGGATCATATATTCTGTAAGGAGACCAGCCTCTCCTTTGCATCTTAAACCTCAGCAATTCCAGGATCAGCGCCCCTCCAGAGGGAGAGGAATTTCTCGTAATTCTCGATGGCTATGGCTTGCTTGTTAAACTGCTTATAAGTTAGTATGTGATAAACTACACCCAAGATGATCGGGTTAGAGTAAATTAGGAGGAATGCTCATGAAAGCGATTGTATGCACAAAATATGGGCCACCTGAGGTTCTTCAGCTCAAAGAGGTAGAAAAACCCACTCCTAAGAAAAATGAGATATGTATAAAGATCCACGCGACCACAGTTACATCAAGTGACTGTATACTCCGGGGTTTCGACATACCGATGTGGCGCCCAGTAGGACTGATGATGGGAATAGTAATGGGCTTCGGAAAACCGAGGAATCCCATCCTTGGGATGGTGGCGGCTGGAGAGGTCGATTCTGGTGGAAGAGCTGTGAAACGATTCAAGATAGGTGACCAGGTTCTTGCCTATCCTGTCCTGTCGCCTACCAAGATCCGATTAGGCACCTATGCCCAGTACATATGCATTCCGGAAGACTGGATAGTATTGCCAAAACCGTCCAATGTGACATATGAGGAGGCTGCCGCGATTCCCTATCCTGGAGAGCTGGCGATGTTTTTTCTGAAGAAGGGGGATGTCCAAAGTCGGAAGAATGTCCTCATAGTTGGAGCTTCGGGATCGATCGGTACTACTGCTGTACAGCTTGTTAGGCACTACGGGGCCAAAGTGACAGGAGTCTGCAGCACTGCAAACGTTGAAATGGTAAAGTCCTTGGGAGCCGAAATGGTAATCGACTACACAAGAGAGGACTATTCGAAACGCAGTGAACGCTATGATCTGATACTGGAGGCCGTTCCGCAGCAGGTGGCGGATAGAAAGAGCTTGAGGTCACAAGCGAAAAATGCTCTTACTCCTGATGGGAAGTACATCTCAATAGATGATGAAATAGCTAAAACAAGCTATGACGATCTCGTTCTGCTTATGGACCTTGCTAAGTCTGGTAAGTTCAAGCCGGTGATCGACCGAATCTATCCGCTGGAGCAGATGGTCGAGGCCCACAAATATGTCGAGACAGGACATAAAAAGGGAAATGTAGTCATAGCTGTGGAGCATAGCACTGCCGCCTGAATGCTACCTAATGCTTTCATTAATGCTTTCAAATATTGCCTATATTTGTAAGGTGATTATTGAATCAAAGCTTATCGAATCGATGCTTAATTTTATTATTAGTATTTGTGAGGTGATCATCTCTCTGCCAGAATGCAATGGGGGGTAATGGGGTTTTTTCTGTATAAACGTTAGAGTTTTCGCACAATTTCAGCCAAAAACATCGATTCTGTATTGGTTTTCTAGGTTATTCCCCTCTCTTTCCTTCGGTCAGGACTTCGGTCAGGACTTTCAGACTAAAACCAACTATAAATGGCTTACTGTGGCTAAGTCTGACTAATCTGGCCAATTGCATAAAAATCCCTTAAGTCGCTGGTTTTGATGCAAGTTACAGGGTGGAAGGGGCATACCCCTGGCCGGACTCGAACCGGCGACACACGGATTAGGAATCCGTTGCTCTGTCCATACTGAGCTACAGGGGTATGTATCTCATGTATAGCTAAAAACTTGGGCAGGGTCAAGCAGACAGTCAAGGCTATCACGCCCCGGACCGGGGTGCGTTCGCTGCAAAAGCGAAGTCCAGGCCCATCAAATCTTTAGAGAACACGGGAGTATCCTCACCGAAAAACTGTAGGCGCTCAATCCCTGGAAGGGCGTTGAGGCTCACATGGAAGGAAGGGCCATGAGCTTCTGTTTGAGCAGCCCGTTGCGGTTGACCGGCTTGTCGTTCCGCACCGCGATGTGGAGGGCCTTATACGTGCCCACCACACAGCTCAGCTTCTTGGCCCGCGTCAACGCGGTGTAGAACAGGTTGCGCTGCAGCATGATGTAGTGCTGGGTCAGAAGCGGAATCACCACGGCCTGATACTCGCTCCCTTGGGACTTGTGCACCGAGATGGCATAGGCATGCACCAGCTCGTTCATCTCTTCGCGGGCATACACGACCGGCCGCCCGTCGAAATCCACCACCACTTTGTAGGCTTTGCGGTCGAAATCCTTGACCAGGCCGATGTCGCCGTTGTAGATGTCCTTGTCATAATTGTTGCGGACCTGCATGACCTTATCCCGCAGGCGGAACTCCCGGTTCCCGATCTGGATCCCGTCACTCAGGGGATTGAGCTTCTTCTGCAGCTCGCGGTTCAGGTTGTCCACCCCTACCAGGCCCCGGTACATGGGGCTTATGACCTGGATCTGCGGCGACAGGGGCGGCAGCCTGAGTTTCTGGGGGATGCGCGACGAACAGAGACTCATGATCAATTGGAAGGCCTCCTGTTCGTCCTCCTTGTACATGAAATAGAAATCCGCATCCCGGTCGCCTTTTTCCGGGAAGACCAGTTTCTTTCCCTGGTTCACGTTATGGGCGTTCACCACGATCAGGCTTTCCCTTTCTTGACGGAAGATCTCATCCAGGCGTACCACCGAAATCCTGCCCGAGTCGATGATGTCGCGCAGTAAGGTACCGGGACCCACCGAAGGCAGCTGATCCTTGTCCCCCACCAGAATGAGCCGCATCCAACGGGGAACGGCCTTGAGGAGGTGGTACAGGAGCGGCAGGTCCACCATCGAGAACTCATCGATGATCAAGGCGTCACCTTTGAGGGGATATCCTTCGTCGCGCCGAAACCTGTCCAGCTTGGGGACAAACTCCAGCGTGCGGTGCAGGGTCTTGGCCTCCCTGCCGGTCGCCTCCGACAACCGTTTGGCGGCCCGGCCGGTGGGTGCGGCCAGGAGCACCGACCGCTCCCACTGCCGGAATATCTCCACCACGGCCTTGATGATGGTGGTCTTTCCGGTGCCCGGACCACCTGTGATCACCAGAATATTCTGCTTGACGCTTTCTACGATGGCCTGATTCTGGCGGGCGGAAAATTGGATGCCTGATTCCTTCTCCACGCGGCGGACGGCCCCGTCCACATCAAAATCCGGCGGCTGGGCGGAAAAATTCATCATCCGGCTGAGAAAATCCACCACATCATCCTCCGCCTGTTTATAAAAAGGAAGATAAACGGCACGGCCGGCTGGGGCCTCCTCCAAAATGATCCGTTTTTCCGTCAACAGGGCCGCCAGGGCCGCCGAAAAACGCTCTCGGGTGACATCCAACTCCCCACAGCACGATTCCAATAGATCCTTTTCCAGCGAAAACACGTGGCCCTGTTCGTTGTCCTTCTCCATTAGATAGACGATGAAAGCCTTGATCCGTTCCGGCGCGGAGGGCGACATCCCCAGTTTCAGCGCGATCTGATCGGCGGTCTTGAATCCGATCCCCCAGATATCGTGGCAGGCCTGATAGGGATTGGTCTTGAGCACATGAAACGAATGTTTTCCGTACTGCCGGTAGATCTTGGTGGCCAGGGTGGTGGAGATGTTATGGTCCTGAAGGAATATGATCAGCTCGCGGATGTCTTCATGTTCGGCCCAGGATTTCTTTATCTCCCGGAGTTTGACCGCTCCCACGCCTTCCACCTGCTTGAGTTTATCAGGATCGCTGGACAAGATGTCGATGGTGGTCGGCCCGAACTTCTGAACGATGCGGCGGGCCAGCACCGGACCGATGCCCAAAATCAAGCCCGAGGAAAGGAATTTTTCGATGCCTTTTTCCGATGAGGGAAGCACCGGTGCGAAATTCTCGACCCGCAGCTGCCGGCCGAAGCGCGGATTGATCTCCCACTCACCCTTGATCTTGAGCATCTCCCCCGCGGAAAGAGGGGGGAAATTGCCGATGATGGTGACCTGTTCGCCCTCCTCCGGGGAAAAGCGGCACACCGTGTAGCCGGTATCGGGGGCGTAATACACGATGGATTCGATGGTGCCGACCAGATAGCCCTCCGTTTCCGTCATGGATCGGCCTCCGCCTTCCTTTTTAAGACGGTGAACTCATCACCGATCCGGAGCTGCCATCGCTCGGCGGCAGAACCGCGGCAGACGGCGATTTCCATCAGAGACATGCTTCCCTCTAGAAAAAGCGGGGCCCCATCGGCCGCATCGGCATAAGATTTTCCCAGCGGCACCTCCTCCTTCCCTATCATGCAGATCAGTTCCTGTGCGGCCCCATCCGACCACTCTTCGATCCATTCCCCCGGCAAGTTGGTGATCGCATTGCCGAAGGTGTCGATGTAGATGATAGAACCGATAAGACGATCTTTTCGCTTTTGTGGTCCGGGAGTCTCCAGCTCAATGTAAGAGACGCATTCCGGTCCGAATTTTTCACAGGGAATTCCGCGCGAAAGCCAGGCCGCCGCCGGGGCCATGCGGTCACGGCCCTCGAAAGTCCGGCTCACATGCGGCAGAGCATAACGGCATTCGCTTACCCAATGCAGGGAACGGGGCGGATCCTCCCTGAGCACCATGCTCAAGATACCGTTATCGGGAGCGACATAATAATAACCCGCTCGGGTTGCGGCCAGCAGGACCTTCCGCTGCGTCCCTACCCCAGGATCGACGACCGTCAAAAAGATCGTGCCCGGGCGGAAGAAAGAGCGGACCGCCCACAGCTGAAAGGCGGCAGTCTCTGGAGAATACGAGGGGATCAGGTGGCCGATATCGACCAGGCGGACATCGGGATTGATCCCGATAATCACCCCTTTCATGGAAGCTACGAAAAAATCCCGGTCCCCAAAATCCGTGAGCAGGGCGATAGTCGGTCGGTCCACTTTCTCTCATCTTATGCCAATCGCCCAAGCAGGGTCAACCTGGAAATAGGGATGCGAAATGGGGACTGTCCCCATTTCCCCCATTTTGCCCCCATTCCTCTTGAAGCCGGTGAAGTTTCGTGGTAATAATTCGGTGATGAAATTCCTCAAGGTGCTGGTCAATTCCCTTCTGACAGGATTCTTTTTCAGCACCTTGATCGCCCTGCTGGTGTTGGACCTGAATATCAACCCCTCCTTCAGCCTCCTCCCGTTTTTGCAGTTTGCCCTCTATCTCATGCCGGCCTACGGATTGACCATCGCACTGGCGGGATTGATATTTTTTTTCATTCTCCAATTTTTTGCCGGCCGTTCCTTCAAGATCGCCACCGTCTCCCCCGGCTTCCTGACCGTGGGCCTCACTCTCGTCACCCTGATATCACTGTTCATCATGAGAGAAAACTTCCGACACTTCGCCGCCCTGTTTTCGCCCGAAGTTCGATCCCTGCTCAACCGGCAATTGATCACCTTGGCATTCTTAGCGGCCCTGGGGTTGATGACCGCATTCGCCAGCCTGGCATACCGGAAACTGGTCTTCTTCTATACCCTGTATTTCCTTCTATTCAGCGCGGGCATCTGGTATGTGGCCCTGCAGCGGGACCGATATCCCGGCTTCAGCTCTCCGGAAACCGTGGCGACACTCAATGCACAACCCATAGACAAGAGGCTGACCATCATCGGCATGGAAGGTCTCAGCATCGATCTCCTCATCACGCTCATCACCCAGAATAAGCTCCCCAATTTCAATTTCCTGATCGAAAACGGATGTTGGGGAACGCTGGCGAATTTCACGCCCAACGAGATGCTGGTGCTCGGGACCTCATTCAATACCGGGAAACTTCCGGCCAAACACCGCCGCCTCTCGGCGAGCGAATTCATCATTTTAAATTTAAGCGACCGGTTTCAAGTCGTGCCCCGATTCATATTCTTCAGACAGCTCACGCGGATCGGCCTGCTGACCGAACAGGAGCTCATACCCGACAAATTCGTCATGGATATCTGGGACATATTCGAGGCCAACGGCACCGCTTATGTCAAAAGAGACTGGCCCTTGGACCGGGAAGCAACCTCGGTCACCCCGGAGGCGGAGAACGCATTCAACCGGATATACGAAGACCTTCGCTTCGAAAGCGACGGGATATTCGACAAAGTCAGAGAAGCCCTGTGCACGGATTATATGCAGGAAAATCTGGTCACGCGGGCTAAGGATGAAATACAGCCGGAGCTGGTGTATTTTCTGCTGCCCGGCCTGGACAAAGTCAAAACCTATTTCTACCGATACACATATCCCGAGATGTTCGGAGAGGTCGACCAGGAAGTGCTCACCCGCTACAGCAGCGTGATCGAGCGCTACTATCAGTATTATGATGAAATCATCGGCAAGTATCTGGCGGCCAAGAAGGACGACGAGCTGCTCGTGGTGTATTCACCTCACGGTGTCGAAGTCGTCCCCATGTGGAAGCGCATCGCGGAATGGATATTCGGGGATCCCCAGGTGTCGGGTTACCATGAAAACGCGCCCGACGGCGTGATCTTCTTCATCGGCAAGGATATCGCCACCAGCCGCAACATCCAGGACATGCATCTCATCGATGTGGCCCCCACCCTGCTCCACTACTTGGGCCTGCCCGTGGGCAAGGATATGGACGGAGTGGTCAACAGCGCCGTTTTCTCCGTGGAATTCAAGTCCGAACCCGTGCTCTATATCTCATCCTACGAGGAACACGACATCAAACGGCCTCAATAGCTGAGGGCGATCGATTCCATCCATGATCAGGCAGGAAACCTAATCCACCACGTTAAGGATCCGTTTCCAGCGGGCCCTGGGAATGTACTGCACCAGGCGTTCCAACCGGTCCCTCAAACTGGTCTTGAGATGGGTGTTTTCTTCGGCGTCATAGGAAAAGTAGATCACCCAGGGCCGTCCTTTGATGAAATCGAAGGGGAGGAATCCCCAGTACCGGCTGTCATAGCTTTCGTCGCGGTTATCCCCCATGACAAAAAGATGTCCGGGAGGCACCTCCACCGGACCGTAGTTGTCGCGGATGAAGTCGTCATAGCGGTAGTATCCGTCTTCCTCAAAAATCCGGCTGTCCTTGTGCAGTTTGAAATTCTCCGCCACCGGATCGCCGTTGATGTACACCTGCTTGTTCTTGATCTCCACGCGGTCGCCGGGAATTCCGATCACACGCTTCACCAGGTCTTTTCCCGGTTCCTCTTTGGATTTAAACACCACGATGTCGTTGCGCCCGATCTTCTTTCGCGGCAGGATCGCCCCCTCCAGGGGAAGGACCGGGTCGGCATACGCCAGCTTGTTGACCAACAGGAAATCGCCGATCAGCATGGTGTTTTCCATCGAACCGGTCGGCACCTGGGACGCTTGGACCACGAAAGTCATGACGAAAAACACAAAGACCGCGGTTTCGGCGATCAATTCAAAATATTCACGAAACAATCCCTGTTCTCTCTCTCTCGCCTTCTTTTCTTTGCGCATCAATCTTCCAGCATTTTATAATACGATGCATAATAGCATTCGTTGCATGATTTTTCCAGTCCCTACCAATCCTGACGTTTTCGATGTATGATAATCGAGCGGGAAGACCTCGAGGCCATGAACTTCAACATCTTCGGATACCCCAAGACCGGAAAGACCACCTTGTTCAACCTTTTGACGGGAGCCGATGTCGACCTGAGCCCCTTCGAGAGCGGGAAAAAAGAACCGCACCGCCGCACGTGTCATGTGCCCGACCCGCGCCTCGACCGGTTATCCGCACTCTATCCCGATAAGCACAAGAAATCCGCCCACATCGATTACACGGATTTGGCGGGCTTGGCCTTTGGCGAGATCAAAAGCGAGTCTTACTTGAATCACCTCCGCAAGGCGGACGGCCTGGCTCACGTCGTCAGGGGGTTTCACGATGAGACCATCCCGCATATCCGACCCGAGATCTCGCCGCAGGCGGACATCCGCAGCATGGAAGAGGAGATGATGCTGGCGGATCTGGTCTCCCTGGAATCGAGACTGGAAAAACTGACCAAAGAGCTGAAACGGGGCGGCACTCCCGAGCTTGAACTGGAAAAGAACCTGCTGGAGCGGCTCAAAGAGCGCCTGGAGCAGGGCCAGCCTCTGCTCGACCTCGAACTATCCGAGCTGGAGGACAAACTCCTCCGCAGCTTCGCGTTCTTGAGCCGGAAGCCGCTGTTTCATATGATCAATCTCGACGAACAGGATATCCCACTGCTGGAAACGCCGGAGCGATTCCATGTCCCGGCGGCCCCGCAGACCGCTGTCCTCGCCTTTTGCGGAAAGATCGAACTCGAGATCCGCGAGCTGGAGGAGCAGGAAAAAGCTCTATTCATGCAGGAATACGGGCTTCAGGAGCTGAGCGATGCCAAGTTTCTGCGGGCGTCATACGAGCTTTTAAACCTGGTGTCCTTTTTCACCATCGGCAAGGAAGAGGTAAAGGCCTGGACCATCCCGGCCGGGACTTCAGCCTGGGAAGCGGCCGGAGAGATCCACAGCGATATCCAGAAGGGTTTCATCCGGGCCGAAGTCATCGCCTGGGAGGAGCTTCTCGAACACGGGTCTTTTCAGGCGGCGCGGGAAAAGGCCGCGGTCCGGCTGGAGGGCAAGAGCTACAGTATCCGAGACGGCGATGTCGTATTTTTCCGCTTCTCGTCCTGATCCCGGCAGTGTGATCCGCACAAAATCCCCATCGGAATGGACGGTACCGGATGGGAGGTCCGCTGGGAAAATTTGCATTGAAGGAGAAAATATTTATAATAACTAGCAATCCGCAGATGCGGTGATCCGGTATTCCAGCGGAGATCGGGAGTCGGACGGACATGCCGGTTTTAATGGAAATCCAGGAGTCTTGCGGACATGCGGATTAAAAATCATGTTGCAAGGAGTTGAAGGTTGAAGAAGGGACCTGCGATGGTTGCGCTTCTGCGGCTTCCTTTCCTGACCGTGACCGTCGGAGCCGTGCTGCTGGGTGCGGCCTATGCATATCTGGAGACCGGGAGGTTCCATATCCTCCACTTCCTGCTGACCCTTCTCGGCGCGTGCTGCTTCCACATCGCGACCAATGTGGCCAACGATTATTTTGATTTCAGAAGCGGCAACGACGCCGCCAACGCCAGCGGCACCAGCCCGTTTTCCGGGGGAAGCCGAATGCTGCTGGAAGGACCCATCTCAGCGCGCTCAGCCTTGGCCGTGTCGCTGGCATTCGCCGCCTCAGGCTCGGCCATCGGGCTGTATCTCAACTTCATCACACCGGGAAACCGGATCCTCTTGATCGGGCTGGCGGGTTTCTTTTTCGTATACAGCTACAATGGATTTCCTCTCCGCCTGGTCAATTACGGATTGGGAGAGATCGCCATATTTCTGGGCTGGGGTCCGATCATGGTGTTGGGCGCCTACTACGTGCAAGCCCAGGCCTTTACCTCGTGGTGGCCCGTCGTGGTGTCCATCCCGTCCGGGATCATGACCACCTTGGTGCTATTGATCAACGAATTCGCGGACCAGGAGGCGGACGCCTCGACCGGCCGCAAGACATGGGTCATCCTTTTCGGCAGCCGCGTCTCGCTGGGACTTTATGTGGCCTTGGCATACATGTGTTTTGTCGTGGTCCTGGCCGGTGTGGTGCTGGACCGCTTTCCCCTCTGGTCTCTTCTGGTGGGGTTGTTTCTGCTGATGCCGCTTCAGGCCTATCGGACCGGGCGAAAAAGCCTCGGAAACTGGGGAGATTTTTTGGGCGCCGTCAAGACCACCATACTTATGAACTTCATGTTTCTGGTCGTGCTCAGCGTGTCTTTCTTGATCTGATATGTCCAAACCGAAAAAAGTCAAAAAGGAGCGCGACCGAAGTGTGTTTCGGGAATATTTCGAACTCATCGCCGAAACCGCGGTGTTTGTTTTTTTCGTCATGACCTTCGTGGTTCAAGCATTTCAGATCCCAACCGGATCGATGGAATCCACCCTCCTGGTGGGTGATTTCCTGCTGGTCAACAAATTCGCTTACGCCCGGACGGTCCTTCCGCTGGAGGACAAGATCCTGCCGCACAAAAAATTGGACGTCAAAGACATCATCGTTTTCCGCTACCCGGAGGACTTGACCAAAGACTACGTCAAGCGCGTGATCGCCCTGGAAGGGGATATCGTCGAGATACGCGATAAGCAGGTCTTTGTCAACGGAATCCCCCTGGCGGAGAACTACAAGGTCCATATCGACTCCAGCATCATCCCCGGAACCGAATCCTACCGATTCGGAGTGCGGGTCCGCGACAACTTCGGTCCCCTCACCGTCCCGCGCGGCCACTGTTTCGCTATGGGAGACAATAGGGACAACAGCCAGGACAGCCGCGTCTGGGGAACACTTCCGCTAAAGTACGTGAAAGGCCGGCCCTGGGTGATCTATTTTTCCTATGACGCGGAACGGGAGGCCCATTTGAAGACCGGAGCGAAGGAACGGCTGCAAAAATACGGCCGCTTCATCACCAGGGCACGGCTGAATCGCCTCCTCCACGTAATCCGCTAGGCACCGCCCGACAGGCAGGCTCCAGGCAGCCGAATCACAACCTCCCACAGTCTAGGGTTCGGATTTTGCTGAAGAAAACGATTATATCCTCGTGCCTAAGCCGGAAAACAGCGGCCGGTATTGGTTCGAGGACCATGGTGGAGGCTGGGAAAGCGTTGGACGGCAACCAATGGTGACCGATGATCCCCTCGCGTTCAGCGGCCCTCTCACATATAATAGATAGGATTTCCGCCATGAAACAGACTTTTGAGATCACCGCTCGGGACACAGGCTCCTCCGCCCGTACCGGAAAGGTGCACACGCCCCACGGCATCATAGAGACGCCCGCCTTCGCTCCGGTGGGAAGCCAGGGAACGATCAAGGCCCTGACCCACTCCCAAGTCCGTGAGTTGGGCGCCCAGCTCATGCTGGTGAACGCCTACCATCTGTACCTGCGTCCCGGCATGGAAATCATCGACCGCTTGCACGGTCTCCACGCCTATGCGGCCTGGGATTTCCCTCTGCTTTCCGACAGCGGCGGCTTTCAGATTTACAGCATGTCTCCGCTGGCCAAGGTGAGAAGGGAGGGAGTCCGTTTCGCCTCCCATCTCGACGGCACCAAGATCTTCCTTTCACCCGAAGACGTGGTCGATATCCAATTGACGCTGGGGACCGACATCATGATGCAGCTCGATACGTTCGTCCCCTATCCCGCGCCCAGGGCCAAGATCAAAGAAGCCGTGGAATTGACCACGCTCTGGGCCCGGCGATCCCGGGATCATTTTCTACGCCGCCCGACCGGACAGCAGCTCTGGGGCATCTGTCAAGGCGGCATTCACTGGGACCTCCGGAAGCAGAGCATCGAGCAACTGGCCGAAGTGGGCTTCTCAGGATATGCGCTGGGGGGACTGGGTATCGGTGAGCCCAAATCCCAGTTCGGGGAGATTGTGAGCCGATCCTGCGAGCTGCTTCCGGAAGACAAACCCCGCTATCTCATGGGCATCGGTTATGTTCAAGACATCCTGCAGGCCGTCCGGATGGGAGTTGACCTGTTCGACTGTGTCCTTCCCACCCGGAACGCCCGGAACGGGACGCTTTTCACCCGTCAGGGAAAGATCGTGATCAAAAACAAGCAGTACGAAATGGATCCCCGGCCTTTGGACGAGCGATGCGCCTGCCCCACCTGCCGGAACTTTTCACGAGCCTATCTTCGCCATCTATATGAAAGAAACGAAATCAGTTCCGCGGTCCTCAACACCATCCACAACCTGTTTTTTTACCTTGACATCTTCCGGAGAATACGGCAAGCTATTCAGATAAATTCGCTGCAGGACCTGTTTCGAGAATTCACCGATAAAATAAATATAAATAATATAGAGGACGTTACAGAATGATACTCGCAACTTATGCCTCAATGGCGGCGCAAGCCCAGACACAGCCCGGCGCAGGAGGAAGCTTCCTCACGGCGCTGTTCCCTTTCATTTTGGTTTTCGTGATTTTCTATTTTCTGCTGATCATGCCGCAGCGCAAAAAGCAGAAAAAACATCAAGAGATGGTCGAGCAGCTTAAACCGGGAGACAAGGTCATAACATCCGGCGGCCTTCACGGAACGGTCATGGGAGTGCAGGAGGACAAGATCGAATTGAGGATCGCCTCCAATACCAAGGTCGACATCAGCAAGAACGCCATCGCGGTGATCCTGGGGAAAAAAACCGAGGCCAAATAGCCCTCCGGCCGGATCCAGTTCGTTCGGATGTCCGTGGTTTTTGAGACTCGAGACAGCCGTCGCGGCCGACATCTTAAGTCGGATATTAAAGAGGGAGGCGGCAATAAATAGATATAAAGGTAAAGAAGCCCATGAAAAAGCAACTCCGCTGGAAAGTCATCCTGGTCGCGGCGGTCATCGCCCTGTCCATCTTCTTAGCCTATCCCCCCGGCGAAAAGATCCACTACGGCTTGGATCTGCAGGGCGGCATGCATCTGGAGCTCCAGGTCATAACCGATGACGCCATCACCTACCAAACCGACCAGGCCGTAATCAGCCTCAGGGAGGAACTCAGGAAGGAGGATATCGCCTATGCCTCGATATCCAAGACGGAAGGCCAGATCGGCCGATTCGCCATACAGGAAATCGACCCGGAAAAAGTGAGGCAGATCCGTGAAATACTGGACGATTATTTCAGTGATTGGGACTACACGGTCCGGGGCACCTCCATTCTCCTATCCATCAAACCCGGATCGGAATTCTATCTGCGCAACCAGTCCGTGGAGCAAGCCCTGCAGACCCTCGGCAACCGCGTGGATGAATTGGGGCTGACAGAACCCACCATCCAACGTAAGGGCCTGTCCGGCGACCGGATCATCGTCGAGCTCCCCGGGGTGGAGGATCCGGATCGGGTCAAGGATATCCTGAAAACCACGGCCTTGCTGGAATTCCGTCTGGTGAAAGCGGGCCCGGCTCCGGACCGGGAGACCCTTTTGGCCGATTTCGGAGGGGAGGTTCCCGAAGACATGGAGATCATGCAGGGGGATCCCAATTTCATGGACACGGCCGGATCCGGCTTTTACCTGGTCTCCAACGTGTCGGAGATCGTGGGGAACGACCTGCGTATGGCCCGGCGGACCCAGGACGAGTGGAATTCCCCCGCCGTTTCCTTCACCCTGCACCCCGAGCCCGGCAAACGGTTCGAGCGGATGACGGGCGAGAATGTGGGCAAGCCGATGGCCATCGTTCTGGACAAGAAGCTGGTCGAAGTGGCCAACATCCGCGAGCGCATCCCGGCCACCTCGAGCACTATGATCCACGGCAACTTTACCCTGGAATCAGCGGAGAACATCGCCATGATGCTCCGTGCCGGCGCCATGCCCGCCAGCGTCCGCTACCTGGAAGACCGGACCATCGGCGCTTCTCTGGGTGCGGACTCCATCCGTCGGGGCCTGACCTCGATCCTTATGGCCATCGTCTTGGTCATGGTGTTCATGATGTTTTACTACCGTCTGTCCGGAGTCAACGCCGTAGTCGCTCTGACTCTGAACATCATCATTCTGCTGGGCGCCCTCGCCTACTTCGAAGCCAGCTTGACACTCCCCGGTATTGCGGGCATCATCTTGACCGTCGGCATGTCGGTGGACGCCAATGTCCTGGTGTTCGAGCGCATCCGTGAGGAGCTGTCCCAGGGGAAAAGCGTCCTCAGCTCGATCGCATCGGGCTTTTCCCGGGCCTTCCGCACCATTCTGGACGCCAATATCACCACCATCATCGCAGCCATCTTTCTGTTTCAGTTCGGGACCGGGCCCTTACGGGGATTTGCCGTGACCTTGATCATCGGCATCTCAGCCAGCATGTTCACCGCCGTCTTCGTGTCGCGGCTGATTTTTGATCTGGCCCATGGCAAAAAGAAAAAAGTCGAAAAGTTGAGCATCTAAAATGCAGTTCTTAAAAAGCACTAAAATTACTTTTATGCGGTACAAGTTCGTGGCCCTTGCCGTCTCCGGGACCATCATCACCGCGGGAATCCTGAATTTCACCATGGGCAAAGGCATCACCCAGGGAATCGACTTCCAGGGCGGCGCCCTGATTCGGGTCATCTTCAGCAACCAGGTCCCCATCGAAGTTGTGCGCTCCGCTCTCAGCGAGGCCGGCATAACTAAAAGCCGCATCCAGGAGATGGGCACGTCCGGACGCGAGTTCATCATCCGCGCCATGCCCGAGGCGGCCATGGAGGATCAGGAAATCGAAGAGCATGAGCTCCTGGGGCGTGTGGTGGTGGAAGCCCTGCGCGGAGAAGACGAAAAACGGGCTTTGGAAAGCGGAGGGGTGGACCTCAATGCCATCGACAGGAAGACGCTTACGGTTCTCTTGGCGTCGGATTTTCCGGATCAGGCGACTGATTTGGCCGACAAAATCGTCACCCTGCGCAACTCCCTGGAATTCATGGGGATCATCCAGGATTTCTCACAGCTGGAGCAGGTAGAGGGGATGACTCCCGAAATCCTGTCCTTTCTCAAGGAAAAGACCATCCTGACCCGGCTGGCGATCCTCAGCAAGGAATCGGTGGGCCCGCAAGTGGGGAGGGACCTGAGGCAAAAAGCCACGCAGGCCACGATCTGGGCGCTGCTGGGGATGCTCATCTATATCGGGATCCGCTTCCAGTATGCCTACGGTGTGGCCGCCATCCTGACCCTGGCCCACGACGTCCTGGTCACCTTGACCATCTTTTCGTTCACCAACCGGGAGATCAACCTGCCCGTGATCGCCGCCATTCTCACCCTGGTGGGGTATTCTCTGAACGACACCATCGTCATCTTCGATCGTGTCCGGGACAACCTGAAAACATTGCGCAAGCATACCTTCGAAGACCTGCTCAACATCAGCATCAACCAAACCCTCAGCCGCACCATCATCACGTCGGGGACGACCTTTCTCACGGTTGCCGCCCTCTTCCTGTTCGGTGGGGAGGTCATCAACGATTTTGCCTTCACCATGATGGTGGGCGTGATCATCGGGACCTATTCCTCCATCTACCAATCCTGCTCCATCATCTATTTCTGGAAAAAGATATTTAAGCCCAAAAAAGGCATGGGCAGAAATTGATATTTTTCTTGTAAAAAGCTTCACAATGCTTTATACTGACCCATGATTCAATCCACTTAGAGGTAAGCAAATGGCTGAACAAGGCATGCCGAAGAAAAAGAATCAACCCCCCGACATTTTCGAGGACTCTTTTTTTCGTGCGGACAGAGGTACCGTCCGAAAGGCGATCGCTTTTCCCATTGCATTTCTCCTTCATGCCAGCCTCGTTCTTGCCGCCCTCGTCCTCCCCTTGATCAACACCACCAATATCCCCGACGTGGAAGTCTACAGCGCATTCCTTGCCCCTCCGCCTCCGCCTCCGCCTCCGCCCCCGCCTCCGGCTAAGAAGAGCTCCAGTTCCAAGCGCCGAACGCGCATCAAGCCCGTCCAGGCCAAGACCACCATCCAACCCGGACAACTGGTCGCTCCGGTCGAGATTCCCGATGAGATCGCTGAAGAAGAGCTGGTCGACATCGGAATCG
>Ga0180438_10002712_pt1 | contig 28140 bp, 26 predicted proteins | sample SS_ome_12_FD_132455 | JGI IMG/M metagenome (GOLD analysis project Ga0180438, IMG submission 132455) | Hypersaline lake sediment archaeal communities from the Salton Sea, California, USA - SS_3_D_2 metaG | ecosystem: Environmental > Aquatic > Non-marine Saline and Alkaline > Hypersaline >...
CCCTGTAGAGGGGAGAATATTCATATACCGAAGCGTTGTTTCCTTTTTTGGAATTCTCTGATAATTCGTAAAAAATCGAGCTTTCTGAAGGCGGGAAAAAAGATATCACAGAAAAAGAGTTCTGTATAGGCTGCCTGAAAGAGCAGGAAATTACTCAGTCTGATTTCCCCTCCCGTTCTGATAATCAGGTCGGGGTCTGGTCCCACCCGGTAGAGGTGATTTTTTATTGTCTCAGCGGTAATATCTTCCAGGGAGAGCGTTCCATTTTCCATTTTCTGGGCAATTCTTTTGAAGGCTTCGATAATTTCAGATCGGCTGCCATAGGCAATACACACATTCAAAAATAACGTATCGTAATCTTTTGTGGCATTCTGGGCAATATCAATGGCTTTTATTACTTTTTCAGGAAGCAGACCAAAGTTTCCAAGAGCCTTCACCCGGATTTTGTCTCTGTGGATTCGTTTATCTCGAGCTATTTCAATGAATTTTTTTTCAAATAAGTCCATGAGATGTTCTACTTCAGATGCAGGCCGGTTGAAATTCTCAGTGGAGAACGCATAGACTGTCACTTCCTGTATACCGATTTCATGACACCAGTCCAGTATTTCTTCCAGCTTGGTAGCTCCCTTCTCATGGGCTTCCCAGAACAGTATGCTCTTTTCTCGTGCAAAGCGTCTATTTCCATCCATGATAATACCAATGTGCTGTGGAATGTGGCCCTTTTCAATCTCATCTGTAAGTTGGGCTTCATAAAAATGATAGAGTGGACGTAACAGGAATGAAGGAATGTGTGAGTAGAGGAAAGACCTCAGGTGCATAGGTGGGTGTTCTGTACAGCTTTTATATAGTTTATCATGGAAAATATCCCGGTAATGAGTGGTAAAGTGGAATATCTTCAGCATGTAACTCTGTACATGTACAGGATATGCCTTATGAATCTACAGTGTTCTCCATCACCATGGTTGATCATATTTCTCCCTGAAGAGGATATCCTGAACTGATTTTCGATTCTTAGGAGAAGGTGTCTTTTCTGGATACCCCAGGGTGACCAGAGCAACAACTTTTGCCCTTCGAGGAAGATCCAGTATTTTTTTTACCCGGGATTGAGAAAACCAACCGATCCAGCAGGTACCCAGACCCTTGGCATGAGCAGCCAGTAAAAGATAGGTTATGGCATTGGACACATCAGAGAGCTGATACCCCGATAAAATGAAAGAGGGAGTATACCAGGCTACCACCACAACAGGGGCATCCAGGATATGGGAACTGGTTGAAATTATCTTTTCTCTCAACCCACCCCGGAGACTACTCTTCCTCTTTTCATCTCTGATAATCACAAATTTCCAGGGCTGATTATTGGTAGCAGAGGGTGCCCAGCGTACTGTTTCGAAAATCTCTTCAATAAGTGAATCAGGTACCTCTTTATCAGCATATGAACGAATAGAACGTCTCGTTTTCAATCCTTCTATAAGATCCATACAATCACTGATTTTTCCTTAGGCGTTGAGAGTGATATAAGTAATGGTTGGCATATCCTGCAAAAGGACCAAAATAGTGGGGACCAAACTGATTGACATCAGAGCACTCTGGATAGAGTCGCTTCATGCAGGTAAGGATGTTCACATCACAGGGAAAGGCTTCCAGTTTCTCAAGGGAGAACAGCAGCACACAGTCTGCTACTTTGTGCCCCACTCCAGGAAGCTCCAGGAGAGCCTTTTTAGCCTGTGGGTAGGGAAGGTGTTTGAGCGAGTGGAGGGGAAATCCTGAGTCCACAAAACGAGCAGTCTTTACAACATACCGGTCACGGTACCCCAATCCACACTGGCGTAATTCTTTCAGTGAAGCATGAGCGAGGGTGTGAGCTGAGGGGAACATATATCCATCATCAAAGGGTGTTCCAAAATGCTCACACAGGTTCTCGATGATACCCTTGATACGGGGTACATTATTGAAGGCTGAACAGATAAAGGATATGAGACACTCCCAGGGATCCTGTCTGATGATTCGAAGACCTCGAAGAGCAGTCAGTATGGGGTGGATTTTTTCATCTTTATCGATGGAAGCAAGGATATGATCCAGATCATCATCCAGTCTGAAATAGGATGTTACACATTCCAGGGTGCAATTACAGTGGATTGTTTCGCCATGTTGAGAGATGCAGATTTTTTTTCCATTGACAATTCCCTCCCAGCGTGATCTCATTTTTTTCCATCGAAATACCTGGCCTGAATCAAGGGTATGGTCCAGGTGGAAGGGTACAGATACTGTGATGTGCATCATCTGATAGTACAGAGCACGGTTATTATATGTTTGGAAATGGAGGTCAGCCTGTATTATAGGAAGAGTATCTCATTATTGCAGCCTCACCTTATCTTTTCACCATTCCATCATACAGTAACCCCATGAGAGCAATGAACAATAATACATATATTAAGTATTTATTGATTGTAGGAGCGGGAATATCTACTGTTTTTCTGAAAGGAGCCCTGTATACGGCCCACCTCTGTGTTTCTCCCAGAGGGATTAATTCCCGGGGAACCTGCATCTCCTTGGAGGTGACGAACAAGGCAGCTGATTTAGGATCCGGTTGATAATCAGAGGAAACTTCCTGCCACATGCCAAAGGTCTGAGGTCTTCCTGTGGTAGCCGTGACGAAACACCCCATCATACCACCAGGTATAAAGACAATTTCTGCTTCTGTGGAATTATTCTTAATTATTTCTGCCATTTTTAGATTATCTGGTGTGAGATATGAATCAGATCGTCTTCGAGGAAGCATTAAAAGGAGTGAGGGTAATTGTAAACGCCGAGAAGGTTGGATTGGGCGATTCGGGGGATTCTTACCTGCTGGAGGTAGCTGTGGATTTTGACTCTGTGGATTCTGTGTGGGTGGCTCTCTGTTTTCTCTCAATTGCTGGATAGGGAGACGTATTGGATTATTCTGAGGGAGGGGCATTGTCCTCTGCTGGCGTGGGAGAGCTATGGTAGGAGCGATTATGCTGAATATAAGTAATGAGGCAAGCACCCATCCAATCTTTTGATTCCGATTGAGTGAATCATCAATACGGGAGAGCGTAATTCCCGAAAGCATGGCCAGGGGGAGAATGGCATGTCCTGTGAACCGTCCCAGATAGGTAAAGGCGATAGGGATCATACAGATGAGGATACATATGGGGATTAAGAATTCTTTTTTTCTTTTTAAACTAAAATAGACGCCAATAATTCCTAAAATCCAGAGAAAAATCATTAATCCGCCCCCAGAAGGAGGAGAATTTGCAGAAAGACTCTCATTATGTATGAGAAGATGAAGTCCCCAGGGGATAAAGAGGAGCAAGGAAGGGATAATGATTTTCAACCCATCTTCCCATTTTTTCCGGGATACAGTATAAAGGGCAAAGGAAAAGAGGGCAATAGGTCCCATTCCCACATGAGTGTACAGACAGGCTGTGAGCAGAATAATGCTGGCAATATATTTGTTTTTTTGAAAGGCTAAAAAAAGGAGAGGAAGTAATACCAATACCAATGCTGCAGCAGAGGTGACTGCCTGAAGCTGGAAATACTGTTCGGAAGAAGAAAGGAGCAGTACAGCATAAAATCCTGTCTTCCGGGAGTATATTTCCCTGGAAAAAATCCAGAGTGTCACCTGGGAGGCTGGGAACATAATAAAACTCACTACTTTTGCCACTGTGAGAGAGGGCACACATTCAGAACCCAACAACATGAGAGAATGAAGCAAGGGAGGATAGAGATGCGGTCTTCCCACCGGTGCAAACTCCCAGAAATCCCACAATACGATGCCTCCTGCGTTTTCAAAAGAAACAGCAACAGATAGATGGTAATAAATGTCCACAAATACAGGGTATATATCAAATCGAATAAGTGTGATTATGGTAAAGAGTCCAATCACTCCACATGTCAGTAGATCATAGGCATTCAATTTTTTCATGAAATCACCAGTGTATGCCTGTGTAAAAAGGAGGACATTTAAAGATAACGTGAATTACTCATTTATTGAATTTGGACCACCTGGTTTTTCTAATTCCCAAAAAAATCAATTTCTAGCCCATGATTTGAGAAGCCACCGAAAGCTTTATATAGTATTGTTAATCAATACTATGTAGCAATCTTTGGAGGTGTTACCAGGATTGCAACTCTGATTTCCAGAGGTTGGGGTTTCTCCTAACACGAGAAGGGTCCCAGGAAGCCCCAACCTTTTTTGAACAAACTATTTAAGCACCAAGAAGGGAATAAAATTGATGAAATATGCGTGGCTAGTTGTAGTTATCCTTGGAATTGCGGGTATTTACCTAGGAATCCAGAGACTACAGGTAGATCATGCTGAAAATATTGGCAGGTATCCCTGTTTTTTCTGTGCATCTGTTCAACCTGAATATGAAATCGTGATTTTTTCCGCACCCACCTGCCCGGGATGCGAATCTGCTGTACAAAGGATACAGCGATTCTGCAGGTTAACAGGGGTTCAGTACGGTGGTGCCTATTATGATGATGCAGCTATCAGTCAGGAAAAACGTACAGAACTGGGATTGACCAAAGATTCAGATTTCCTCGTGATTATTGTGCGAAGGGGGACCGTACTTGCATCGTCAACAGATCCTGCCACTGCAGAAGAATTCCTTTCGGAAACCTTCAAGGAGGTCTCCCAGCTATGACCTACACCTCTACCCGCAGGATTTTTCAGGTGGTCACCCTGGGATTGGTCAGCACCGGTGCCATAGGACTGACCTTCTACAAAATCGTGGTACCCTTCTTATATGCACCCTATACATATTCATCTGTTACTGATCCTATGAGGGTTGTGCAGTTTTATGCTATTGAACATATTATCCCCTGGTATGCACTGGGGATGTTATGTATTGCTTTCGGTATTTTTGGGAGGGCATTCTGCGGCTGGGCCTGTCCCTTCGGTCTCTTCCAGGACATTCTCCATGTTTTTCAGGAAATGGATCTACCACACCCTATCCATAAGTTGTTGAGCTATGTGAAGTATGGCGTACTGATAGGGATTTTGGCTGTCTGTTATTATACAGCAACTCCATTTTTTGATAAAATTAACCCCTTTGCCACGCTGGTGTCGGCGATTCCGCACTGGTTACTGGTGGGATTTGCCGTGGACAGATGGGTTATTATCAGATTGACCTTTTTCTTTTTATTAATTATCTCGTTTCTCTTCATTCACAGATTCTGGTGCAGGTATTTATGTCCTGTAGGAGCTATTGCTGCAGTATTCAATAAAATCAGTGCACTCCATTTACACCTCAATCCATCACGGTGCACCAGATGCCAGGAATGTCTGGATGTGTGCCCCACAAAGGTGAATATCTTCGATGTGGTGAGAAAAAGGCCTACCGAATGTATCCTCTGTGGTGCATGTGCCGATGCATGCCCCAATAATGCACTGGAACTCACCTTTTCTGTAAAAAAGATAACAGAACCACTTCCTTCACAGGGCCGGCAGATAACAGCCACTCGCCCCATTCCCCCCAGTCAGTATACCAGACGGGACTACCCACGTCCTGAAAAAAAACCTCTTTCAGATATCAATCTGAGAAAATTACGGGCAGTACGGGGGAGAATCATATATTTTTATGAGGATAAAAGCCTCATTCCACCCTATATAAAAGAAATACAAACCCTTCAAAATTTTCAGGTGTGGCTGGTGAATATGCAGGAAAGTGTCAATTTAGTAGAACATTACAGGCTAAATGAACCCACTGTCTTTGTCAATGGCCGGGTGTATACAGGGTCCATGGATGAAGATACCTTTGTGGCCCATCTGTATTCTGAATATGCAATGCTGAAACAGCTGACCCTGGTATTTGATACTGCAAAATGCAGACCCTGCAGATCTCGGGATTGCATGAATGTCTGCAATCAGATTGATATTACCTTTGAATCAAAAATTGAAGTACATCCCCTCACCCAGATGGATTGTTTTGCCTGCGGTGAATGCCTCGTCGCCTGTAAACGGGGGGGTGTGGCCCTTGCATATGGTGAACCGAAAATTGATTTCACCCTGAATTTACCTCATCTAGAATCTCTTCAGGATAAATTGCTGGAAGTGACCCCTATGACAGTAAAAGCCTTTGTGGAGAGGGATTCTGTGCATTGCAATAAGGCCATCACCATGCTGGCAGCAATTTCCCACCTATCACGGGGAAAAATTAATTTTGAACTCATCGATGCACTGGAAGAACCTGAACGATCCAAAGCACATAATATCACCGTGCTCCCCACCCTCATCGTGGGACAGTTCAGGACATTCGGCGTCCCCACCGAAGGTTCTCTTATTCTTTTGATACGGAGAAATTCCAGGTGGAAGTCATGAAGGTGAAAAAGAAGATCATCGTGGGAATCACCGGGGCATCGGGTGCTATCTATGGGATACGGCTTCTGGAGGTACTCAATGAGGATGTGGTATTGATTATCTCTGCTCACGGAAAAGAACTCATTGAAGAAGAAACATCCTGTGAACTCCCACAATTACAGAAGAAAGTCACCTATTATGAAGATTCCCAGCTCGATGCGCCTGTTTCTTCGGGAAGCAACCTCTTTCATGCCATGATTGTGGTACCGTGTTCAGTATCCACTCTGTCCAAAATTGCCTGCGGCATTTCTGATACCCTGATTACGAGGTGTGCATCTATTGCTTTAAAGGAAAGACGGAACCTCATCCTGGTACCCCGAGAAACCCCCTTGAGCACCATCCACCTGCAGAACATGACAACCTTATCCATGCAGGGAGTCATCCTGTTACCCGCCATGCCCGGCTTCTACTCCCGACCCTCCACCATCGACCATATGGTGGACTTTATTGTGGGAAAAATCTTAGATCAACTGCAGATAGACCATGAATTATATGAGAAATGGAGACCCACTCTCCACAGAGATTCTCCATTCTAATATGTGAATAGATGTGCAATGTATGATATTGAGAAGGGTTCATGAGAGGGCAGGGATGAATATGGAAAAAGAAAAGTCGAGAATTTTCATGAAGGCCACTCTCACTCCCCAGCAGGTGTATACTACATATGAGTGTCGGCCTGTTACTCAAGAAGATATAGCCGATTGTGCTCTGTTGATGCTGGAAGCCTATAAAGGTACCATCGATTATGAGGGAGAGACATTGGAAGATGCCCGGAGAGAAATTAAGGCCATCTTCAATGGAGCATATGGAAAGATTCTCCAATCATGTTCATTTCTTCAGAAAGAAAAGAATCAGGTACGTTCCGCCTGTTTTGTAACCTTCTATGAAAAATTACAGCTCCCCCTGGTAGCAGTCATGATGACACATCCCCGCTATAAGAATCAGGGACTGGGAACCCAGGTATTGAAAACCAGTATGAATGCGTTGCTTGATGAGGGATATACAGAACTCTGTCTGGTGGTGACAGAAGGTAATCTCCCTGCATACACCCTGTATACAACAGTAGGATTTTCAAAGATGGATGAGAAGCAGGTGAAATGAAAGATGAAAAAGAGGTGCATGATCTTTGCATCTCTGCATAATCTTTATATAATTTTAGACAACATGCTTACCATGAAAACAGCATTACTCATGGGTGTGTTGACAGCACTTCTGATGATTACAGGCTACATTGTCAGCATGGTGTTTGGCCTCGATCCATACCTGGTGGTAACGGTAGCCTTTGTCCTGGCCATGTCATTGAATTTCATTTCATTCTGGTATTCAGACAAAATTGTGTTAAAAATGTATAAGGCAGAGATGGTCACAGAGAATATTGCTCCAGAACTCTATTCCATGATTTCTCAACTTTCCATGAAAGCAGGTCTCCCCATGCCCAAAATTGCTGTTATCAACAATGAAACTCCCAATGCCTTTGCCACGGGCAGGAATCCGGAAAATGCAGTGGTGGCAGTTACCAGCGGAGCATTGAGTCTGCTGCAGAGAGATGAGCTGGAAGCAGTTCTGGCTCATGAGCTTGGACATATTAAGAACAGGGACATGTTTATCTCCACCATGGCAGCAGTGATTGCCGGTACCATTGGATATTTAGGATTTTTAGGGAGAATCATGTTGTGGACACGAGGTTCCCGTCGGGATTCAGGATATACTCAGCTCATTGGAGCTCTCCTCCTGGCAGTATTTATTCCTCTCGCTGCCATGATGATTCGGCTTGCAGTATCTCGCAGTCGGGAATATGAAGCAGACAGGGCAGGAGCGACCATTTCAGGGAACCCCCATGCTCTCGCTGATGCATTGATCAGGATAGAACAATCGGTGAAAAAAACACCTATGAAACAGGGAAGTCCAGCCACCGGACATCTTTTCATTATCAATCCTTTCAAGGCAGAGAGCCTCATGCACCTTCTTTCAACCCATCCTTCCACAGAATCACGGGTAAAAAAATTACGAGCAATGAACCCCACTATGTGAAAGGTTGCTGAAGGTGAATATTGTACACTCTATTGATCCACTCTGATTGGAGGCCAGATCATGAAATCATCACTCTGTTCAGTTGCTGTCATCCAGCATCCTCCAGTTTATCTCAATCTTGCAAAAAGCGTAGAAAGAGCATGCATGCTTATTGAAGAAGCAGCTTCCAGAGGTGCAGATATCATTGCATTCCCCGAAACATGGTTACCAGGGTATCCTATCTGGCTTGATCTTTCTCCTGGTGCTGCATTATGGGATTATCCCCCGGCTAAGGCAGTATTCAGAATTTTGGTTCAAAATTCATTGAAAATTCCTTCACCCTCCCTCACAAAATTACTGGCTGCAGCTCACGATGCCCATGCGTATGTCATCATGGGAGCACATGAACTGAAAGGACATACGCTTTACAATACCATGATTTTCATGGGTCGAGATGGAACCTCATACACCCTCCACAGGAAACTCATTCCTACCTATACAGAACGGATGATCTGGGGTCGTGGCGATGGCAGCACCCTGAAAGTATTTCCCACCGAGGTGGGGGGTGTTGGAGGATTGATCTGCTGGAAGCACTTCATGCCTCTGGCCAGGGCTGCCATGCATGCCCAGTATGAAACTATTCATGTAGCTCAGTGGCCATGGGCAAAGGAACTCCACCATCTTGCCAGCAGGCACTATGCATTCGAAGGCCAGTGTTTTGTCCTGGTAGCAGGATGTGTGTTGACCAGAGGAGAATTGCTCACCAGCGTGAATGCTCTCCCCGGTATAGATAGAGAAAGACTTGACCTGCTGGAAGATCTCCCCGGAAGCGAAAAGGAGTATCTCTTGAAAGGGGGAAGTGCAGTGATAGCTCCCGATTCTTCGTATGTGATTGATCCCCGGTATGATACTCCATTGATTGTGCATGCAGATATTGATCTGGATTGTATTCTGGAAGGCATATCTACGCTGGATACCAGCGGTCATTATGCACGTCCCGATGTATTTCAGTTGAAGGTAGATGATTCCCCCCAGAAAGATGTTATTTTTAGTCATGAAAGAGAAAAAAAATCAGATGTGAATTCTTCTCAAAGACAATAATTAATTGAAAATATGATCCCATATGAAACAAAATCTGTTAAAAACCGAAAAAAACACAAACCTTTATATTCTTTAAATGCAAGAGGTTGTCCATGAAAGTGCCTCGAGGTACGAAACTGGCATCATATCGATTATCTGAAAGATCACTCTCAGATATTGTTGAACACACTACCCAGGAAACGGTTACGGGATTCATCAGATTTACCACAGAAAAAGAAACACTCATCGATTATTATTTTTTCTTTCTGAAAGGCGAGGTCGTGGCTGCATATTCAGAAACTCCTCATACCCAGTTATTTGGCGATGAAGCATATACTGCTGCCTTTTACCCTTATAAGCGGGGAATAATCGATGTGCGGGAACTTGATGCCTCCATGGTCACCCTCCTGGTGAAGAACTATCCCGAGGCACGAGTGAAAAATTCTTCCATTCCCTGTATACCTGAAGAAGAGATAATATCTGAAGATATCAGAATCTTGAGAATAGCTAACATGAAAATTCCCTTTGGAACCTGTATGGATTTTCATCTTTCAGTAGATACCACCGGGTTCTGGGAGCTGCTGGAGGATATGGAGAGAAAGTCCTTTACCGGCTATTTCAGGGTATTTGCAGAAGAAGATACGACTGTACGGGATGGATGTGTATTTTTCTCAGATGGCCAGGCACAGGCATCTGTATATGAATCTGGCTCTGAGGTAAAATATGGCGATGAAGCACTTTTCAAGATACTGTTCACTTTTTCCCTCGAAAAAGGAGTCATAGATTTCCATACCTTACCTCCAGAGTTACTGTCTACCATACTGGACCATGCTGCACTGCTGCTTTCAGGGACCCCCCAGGAGGTATTTCACCGTATCGAGGAAGAGGAACTGGAAGCAATTCAGAAAGCTCGGTCGTATTTTGGTATCTCAGAAGGGGAACTGGTAATTTCCTCTCAGGTCAAGGAACTGGCAGCCTTTGAAATTCTATTGCGAACTCTCAAAGACAGGAAAATAGACGGGTATTTAGTACTTTCCTCTCATGACGGTGCAGGGATTCTCATTGTGGAAGGAGGCATTCCCCGGGCTGCTCTTCATCTCTCAGAAAGAGAGGAGATCACAGCCAGTCAGGCTCTTGAAGTCTTTTTGGATCAGATTCAGGAAGAAACAAGTGTGAAAATCTTTACCCTTCCCTCAGAAGAAATAAAACGAGCTCTGAATCATGAAGAAGCCTATATTTCCGTCTCGGATTCGGTGAGTGAGGCTATTGTACATGAATTGGGGGAAGATTTTTTTGTGGAGATATTAGAAGCACATCGGTTTAAAGAAGAATTTGAAAAGCGGAGAGAAATAAAAAAAAGAGACCTGTAAAAATAATTTCTATTATAATAACAATCGATGAGATCACAGGTATTCTCTTTATCTAAAGACTATTTTTATCAGTGGAGGAGTGACTAATGTAGTTACCAGTACAATGGCCACTGTAAGAGAGTAGATGAAAGGAGAAGTAACTCCTGCAGTCAATCCCAGAGATGCAATAATGAGAGCAACTTCCATTCGGGGTACCATCCCCACCCCAATTTTGAGGGCATCTTTCCGGGAAAATCCACCCAGAACCGCCATGATACCTGATCCAAAAATTTTCCCAATTATGGAAAGAATGATGACTACCAGTGCCAGGTCGATCATGGTGATATCATAGATATTAGCGTTTACTCCAATATAGACAAAAAACAGGGGAATGAAAAATCCATATCCCAGTGAACTTATTTTATTTGAGATTGCTTCCTTCTGGGAACTATTGCTCATGATTATCCCCGCAATGAATGCACCGGTGATTCCTGCCACACGAATTTCTTCTCCAATGATGACCAGGAAAAATATAAAGATGATAGTTAAAGTGAGGGAAGCCTCCTGGGTACGCAACCCAGTCATTATTCTGCTCAATTTGTTAGATATCCAGGCTCCGAATTTGAGACTCACCAGGAAAAATAAGGCAATGAATCCGGTGAGTTTGAGAAATCCCACCACTGAAATCTGTTCGTGAAGGGCTGCCCCTCCCACGATGGTAAAGATGATGATGCCGATGACATCATCTATTACTGCAGCTCCTAGGATGGTGACACCCACATCGGTGTGCAACTGATTCATGTCCATGAGGGTCCGTACTGTGATTCCCACACTGGTGGCAGTGAGTATGGTTCCCAGGAATAATGAATCTGTGAGATTCCATCCATACAGAAATCCCACCAGGAGACCAAGACAAAGAGGGACAATTACACCTCCTATAGCAGAAAGCAAGGAAGCAAATCCTGTCCTCTTCATTTCCCGTAAATTTGTTTCCAGTCCTGCCAGGAACATGAGAAAAATAATTCCTATCTGGGAAATGTCGGCTATAACATCATTGGGTTTGAGAATATTGAACAGAGATGGTCCGAGAATTAACCCTCCCATGAGTTCTCCCAGGATGGGAGGTAAATTCACCCGTTCAGCCAGTTCACCCCCCACTTTTGCTACCAGCAAAAACAAGATAATCTGTAAGATGATTTCCATGATATCACTATAACTATAAGAGAATCCTGAGGATGAGCAGGAGATCTTTTATTCCCAGTAACCCAATACATTTTTTATTGCGGGCCACAGGCAGATGCCTTATTTTATGGTTCCGCATGATTCGAGCGGCATCCTCAAGAGTTGCATCAGGAGATATACACATGGGATTTCGTGTCATGATATCTCGTACCGTTTCTGCACTTCTAAAAAAGAGGGATTTGTACCCCAATCCTCCAATACCGGTATGAGGCATGGGTTTTGAAATGATCTTCATTAAATCACTCTCAGTGACCAGTCCAACCATTTCTCCCTTCTCGTTTTTAACAGTAAAACATGTCTCTTCTTTTTCCTTTAGTTCATGGAGAAGATCTATGATAGGCATGGTTTCATGAACCGTATGTATATCCCTCATAATATCTTTAACCTTCATTTTGGAAGGAAATACAATTTCTTTTTGAATTTCTGCTTTCTTTGAGCTTTTCATCTCTTCAAGCATTTCATGCAGAAAACTCTTCTTTATGGGCATTGTGTCTCTCTGTTAATTGGGATTTATAAGTGTTTCTTTACAGCAATCAGTCTGCTGAAGATTCATTACACGGAGGAGAAGAGGGGATAAAAAGGAGATAGAGACTATTCTTCATGAAAGAAACACTGGTTCTGTATACAGAAGGTATTTCATGGTTCACTGGAAGGCGAATCAATTCCTCAAAAAAGGTTAAAATTTTATGAATTTTGCTTCCATGACTTCTTCCAGCGATGTGAGTTTCTCTTTGAGATCTTCAATAGAGATGGATATATTTCTAATGTCCAGCATTTTTATCGACGTATAGAGCTGAGGTTCGTCTTCTACCATTTCACCTTCGGCATAAATAATGTTGACATTCCATTGCCCAAGCAGCGTGTCCACTTTAGCCATTGCACCAGGCACATTTCTCATCAACAGATTCATTTCTACCAGTTGCACTCCCGAAGGGGCCAATCGGGTTAAAATTGCTTCTCTGCTTCGAGAATCTGCTTCGATAAGGATATAGGCACCTGACTGGACTCTGAGTATATCCACTAATTCCTGAGGAAGGGAGAGAGATTCTCCTTCAACTTTGACTATCCAGTAATTCTTCACAAGAACACCTCATGTTCAGGTTGTATATGCTGGTTCTTAAAGGTTTTGGGTCATCCTTAAAATCCTTAGGACTCTATACATATTTTATGGGCGATGTTCCAGTAATGGAGATAATTTATATCTTATCTATTATGCTAATATATACCTGTCAGTGACTTTTTTTTTCTTTATTCTGGACTGGTGCATCAACAAGGCATATTCTGCGGTGAGCATGGGATGATAATTACATTTTTCGCAGAATGCATCATAGAGTTGTATGAATAAATGTATTTATATTTTATAATTATATTATATTATAATATATAAGAAGAAATTAGACACATATTCCTGTATTATCCATGGGAAATTATTAAAGTAATATAGAAATAGGAACCGTTTCTTCGAGATTTTCGCAAAAAAAAAGAGAGATAAGCAGATAAAGACCATGATACAGTGAGAAATCATGAAATAATTACACATTTCAACCCAAAAAGCTTATATTCCTAAGATAGTAATATGGGGTGATCAGTAGGACTATGGAAATCTCTCAAGACGAAACGAAAGATTTATAAATATACAGTTGGAAATTGTAAGAAAAGGTGTAGAGATGGATAAGCGAGATCTCAAAATTCTGGAAAAACTGTATGAATATGGTCCTAAGAATTTGCCACAGTTAGTTCGTTCTCTGGACATACCTGAAAAAACTACTTACAGACGTATTAGGAATATGGAACAGCGAGGGTATCTAATTGCCACTGTAAAACCAAATTATAAGTCTCTTCGTATGCGTTATATCGTTGTATTTTCTGAAGCATTATCTCACAGGGCAAAAGACATGCTTTGTGGGCCGGACATAAAAGGAGTGTCCAGTTGCATTGGGTACATGAATGGCTATTGCACGACTCATGCAGTAGCGGAGAAAAACGTGGATGACTTTAAGCGGTATGTAGAATATCTCCGAGGCGAGGATATTATCTCTAAATATCGCATGTACGAGACAGTCAGATTCCATCAAATTCCGGTGCAAGCTGATGTCTATCTTGAGAGAAAACCCTTCGATTGGGATGGTTGGGTTAATTCTGTTCAGGAAGGAGAACCAGAAAAAGAGGTTAGAAGAAAGAGAAAAACAAAATTCGATAAACTTGACCTCTTTATGCTCAAAGAATTGGAACTCAATCCCCGTCAGGAATGGGTCGAAATCGCTGAAAAATGGAAGAAGGTCACAGATGATGAATTATCAATCGATTCTCTTTCTAAAAAAATTGGATGGAGATTCTCAAATCGTCATCAAAATCTTATTGAAACCTTCTTTGTGGCAGCTTCCAAGATGCGAGGAGAACGTTTGTTCGATCTAACCAACCTATTCTTTGTGACTCTACACGCTAAAAACGAAAATTATGCCTATGGAGTTGGTAAAGCACTCAATGGTCTTTCTGATCTACCAGCCTTTGCCTATTGGTCTAAAGTCCAGGGTATTCCTTCAGTAATTGTGAAATTTCAGATGTACAAAGAAGATTGTTTTGACTTCTTTGAAGCATTGCTGAGATTACAGGACGCAGGTGTGTTGACTGGAGCGGAAACCTACATGCTCTCACGGCAAAAGGCACTCTCTCGAACAATTCCACTCGAACTCTTCGAGCATGGAGATTGGTCGAAAATCAACTTCGAGGACTACAAGGGGGGTGAAAAGTGTGAAGAAGTCTTCAGCAAAGCTAGCAATATTGGGAGGTCTGGTCAGCCCTGAGCACACAGACCTTTCAGGAGATTGCAACCCTGGCGTTACATGCCGATCTGCGTGGAAACCTTCGGGAAACCATCCAGATTAACCATGGTTGTATTATTTATTTCTTTTTTTTCTTTTTTTTATTAAAAATGAATAACCTCGTGATCAGATTAACCTTCATAAATAGCCTAGAATGATATATCGGTATCCCTAACAATAAAAATTTGGAGGCGAGGGGTTGAATATCAAAATATTGCATGATTTTACCTATCATCAGGATGAAAATAAAAGTTAAAATAGGAAATGTATCAGATGTAAAGGATGAATATGAATTTTGAATGTTTGAAATGTGGTCAAAATTTAGAATAGAAGGAAATAAATTTCAATCTGTCAAAAAAAGATTGATAAATTAAAAAATCTATATGATTTCAATAAAAAATTCACATAAAAATGATATTTAATTAAATCAATTATCTAATAAAGATTAAGTCATTAATAAAAATGATATGCGCATCTAAAAAAAATCAGTAAATTTTAGTATCATGCATTTTCCTTCCGATAATCAATGCATAACCAAAGAAATCTCGGGTTTCCTTATATTTAATCATGATATTTGAACCTTCCCTATAGTACCTGGCAATTCTCCGGATATCTGGATCAACCATTGATCTCACCGAGTAAGACAAGAATCTAACCAGCCCCATTGTTCTTATGATATTCACTATTTCTTTTGGTGTGATCACGCCTCTCGATGGATTTTCTTTACAATGGACAACTTCTAGTCCCGAGTCTTCAAATAGCTGTCTCAATTCTTGAGGAGTAAAAAAGGTTTTAATAGGTAATACAGCGGTGAGATGATTCAAAACTTTATCAGGCGTTTCAGGATATATAAAATCCTCGTTTGCACCCAATACTCCTCCTGGTTTGAGAACTCTTACAATTTCTACTAGAGCTTCTCGCTTTTCATCAGGTAAGAGATTTAAGACTGATTCCATGATGACAGCATCAAAGGTCTCATTCTGAAATGGGAGGTCGAACACATCAGCAATGTGGAGTTCAATTGATTTCAGGTGGTGTTGCTGTGCCCTTTCCTGTGCTTTAACAATCATGTCTTCAGATATGTCAATGCCGACAACATGAGAATTGTATTTCTGTGCGATCTTACATGCTGTGTATCCAGTGCCACATCCTATGTCGAGCACTTCACTCTCTTCAGTAATGTTACAGAGGGCTAACAGATCCTCGGTTGCTCTAGCTCCCCCTAAATGTATAATAGGAATACCCATACTACCTTGAAAATTATACCATTTAGACCAGTCAATTTCCTCGTGAGTATCCTCTATCTCATTCATGAATTAAATTTCTCATAAAAATTTAAAAAGATTCCTCATAAGATTATTGATATATTTCTTAGATACTATGAGAATTTATGATAACGATTGAAATGGAGAGCATTTTATTTTTAGGTAATATATGGTTTTCTCATTGATGCTTTTAGACATAGATATTGGTATGAGAAAGCTCCTTTCATTGACAACCGAAACCTTTATATATACCTATTGTTAACTTAACAATAAGTAAAGGTAATGAAGAGGTGATATAATGGTATGGGACATATTTGACGAGATCATGAGAATGCAAGAGGAGATGGACAAGCTCTTCAGTGATTTTTTCACAGGTCCCCGTTATCGGCAATTGGGACCAGGATCAGGACCAGGAAGGCTACCTGCAGAGGGTAGATCGGAATCCAGAATACCTGCCATGAGAAGGGCATTCACAGATGTTCAGGAAACAGATACTGATCTCATTATTACTGCTGAACTTCCAGGAATGAATAAAGAAGATATAGAACTCACAGTCACACAGGATAGAATCAATATCAAAGTACAGAAGAAGGAAGAGGTCAAAGAAGAAAAAGAAGATCAGAGATATTACCAGAGTAGGTATGCTGGCTTTTCGAGAAGTATTCCTCTCCCTGTGGGAGTCAAACAGGATGAGGTCAAAGCCACATACAAGAATGGTGTACTGGAAATAACCCTTCCCAAAAAGGAAGTCACTGAATCCAAAAATGTGAGGATTGAGTAATACTGACCTTTTTTCTCTTTTCTTTTTCCTCTTTCATTTTTTTGAATGGTGATTATTATGGTTGATGAAAGTACATTAACAGTAGCAGATGCAGAAAAAAAGGATGTGGGAAGACACATCGTACGGTTGAATTCTTCCACCATGACCCAGATGGGACTGGAAGCAGGAGATGTGGTCATGCTCTCTGGAACCCGCAATGTGCCTGCTCTGGTATGGAGAGGAGAATATAAGGATGAAGGCCTGGAGATTGTGCGCATGGATTCAAATTTACGAAGAAATGCGGGGGTCTCGCTGGGAGACAAAATTACGGTGAAAAAAGTCAAGGCTGATCAGGCCAGAATGATTCATCTGGCTCCCGCAGAACATGAAATCAGGATTCAGGGCGACATATCCTCCTATTTCAGAGATCGATTGCTGGGTAAACCAGTGGTGAAAAACAATGTGGTACTGTTCGAATTATTCAACAATGTCTTACCCTTTGTCATCACAAAAACTGATCCAGGAAATGTGGTCATTATTACCAATGGAACACAAATTGAAGTATCTGAAAAACCAGTACGAATTTCAGAGCTGTCTCGAGTACCCGATGTAACCTATGAGGACATTGGTGGGCTGGAAGAAGAAATCCAGAAGATCAGGGAAATGATTGAAATTCCCATGAAACATCCTGAAGTCTTTAAACGATTGGGTGTTACTCCTCCTAAAGGAGTACTGCTCTATGGACCTCCAGGGTGTGGGAAGACCCTTCTGGCAAAGGCTCTGGCCAATGAAATCAATGCACATTTTGCAGTGATCAATGGCCCCGAAATCATGAGTAAATACTATGGTCAGTCAGAGGAAAATCTGAGAAATGTCTTCGAAGAAGCAGAAAAGAATGCACCCGCCATCATTTTTATCGATGAGGTGGATGCAATCGCTCCCAAGCGAGAAAATGTCACCGGTGAAGTGGAACGGAGAGTGGTTTCTCAATTGCTCACCCTGATGGATGGATTGAAATCCCGGGGAAAAGTGGTGGTTATTGCTGCAACCAACATTCCCAATTCCATAGATCCCGCTATGAGACGAGCAGGTCGGTTCGACAGGGAAATTGAAATTGGTGTACCAGATGTGGAGGGACGAAAGGAAATTCTGCTCATCCACACCCGGGGAATGGCGCTGAATAAAGAGGTAGACCTCAATAAAATTGCTGGAATGACCCATGGATATGTGGGAGCAGACATCGAGATTCTCTGTAAAGAAGCTGCCATGAAAACACTGCGCAGAGTAATACCCAAAATTCATGGAGAGGCTGTGGACATTTCCCAGGAAATCCTGGAACAGCTGGTAGTCACTCCAGAGGATTTCATAGAAGCCTTCAGGGAAGTAGAACCCTCTGGCATGAGAGAAGCCTTCGTTGAAGTCCCCAATGTCAAATGGGAAGATATCGGTGGATTGGAATCCACAAAAAAAGAGCTTAGAGAAGCAGTGGAATTACCGTTGCGCAATCCAGAAGTATTCAAGCGATTGGGAATTGAACCTCCCAGAGGAATCCTCCTCCATGGACCACCTGGATGTGGAAAGACCCTTCTGGCACGGGCTGTAGCTACCGAAAGTGAAGCCAATTTCATAGCCGTTAGAGGGCCTGAATTACTTTCTAAATGGGTCGGTGAATCTGAAGAAGGTATTCGTCGAGTATTCAAACGGGCACGCCAGGTAGCGCCATGTATCGTGTTCTTCGATGAGATCGACAGCATTGCAGGAACCAGAGGCCACGAAGTAGGAACGAAGGTGACAGAACGGGTATTAAATCAGCTGCTCACCGAACTGGATGGAATAGAAAAAATGGAACAGGTCACAGTTATTGCGGCCACCAACAGACCTGATCTCTTGGATGCAGCTTTACTCAGACCAGGACGATTTGATTCTCTCATAGAGATTTCATTGCCTGATGAAGACGCCAGGCGTGCAATCTTCGAGGTACATACCCGGGACATGCCCACTATCAATGTGGATATAGAGAACCTGGCCAAGAGGACACAGGAATTCTCTGGAGCAGATATTGCTGCACTGTGCAGAGAAGCAGGAATGTATGCTCTCAGGGAGAACATTGAGACAGAATCAGTTGAGATGCGTCATTTTGAACAGGCACTGGAAAAGGTAAATCTTGCACGATCTACAGAAGAAGAAAGCTTCCCCATAGTCCGATAATTTCTGTTTATCTTTTCTTCCTTTTTTCTTTTTTTATTTTTCTCTTATCTTTTGTATCTTGCTAATGTTTTTCTTTTGAAGATGTTCAAGTGAATGTATTCATGTACATATGTACAATGAAAAATGTCTCTTCTTCTCGTGCCCTTGGTATATGGAAAAGCTTATAAGGATATTTGTGTTTCCTTTCTTGGAGGAAAGGATGAGGAATACTGCTGTGTCCAATTAACTTGGGATACGTGCTGCAGTATTCAAAAGCGAGCCATTCATGGCTTTACTGCTGTAGTGTAACCTAGGTAGGATACGGTATCTTCATCCTCCCCAGTAGTGGAGGAGGGTGAAAAGATGTATGAAACACTGAAAAGAAGCTTGAAGAATCTTGCAGGAGACGATAGTGTCTTGGAGCATCCTGCAGAAATGCAGGAAAAAGCATTAAAGCGTATTTTGAAAAGAAATGCATATACTCTTTTTTCAAAGACTCATTCACTGAATGAAATTACATCTGTAGAGGAGTATTGCAACCGAATACCCATCAGCAAATATGAGGATATGAAACCCTATATAGAGATGATGAAACACCAGCAGCAGAATGTGCTGGTTACCGGTGATTTCCCCCGATGGGTTCGAACCAGCGGGACATCATCATCCCAGCCAAAACTCTATCCCTTCACCCAGGAGAGCATAGAGAGTGCGGGACAGATATTGAGCAAACTCATACTCAGTGTACCGGAGAATGAATCAGAAGCGAGAATCCTGCTGTCGGGGAAGATGTTGATGGTGGTGGCTGATGTCATTACCGGATATGTCCAGGGAAAACCGGTGGGATACATTTCAGGAGTGGCAGCTCATGATATTCAGGACCTTGAAGGGTTGGAGGAGGTCATTTCTCCACCCCAGCATATACTGGCCATGGAGGAATGGGAATCCCGTTGGATTGAAATGGCCCGGCATGCAGTCAAAGAGTCCATGACCATGTCAGTATCAACCCCTCCCATTCTGCTCAGTTATCTCAAAAAAATTACCAGTGATTATCGTCCTCTGCTGAATACACCTACAGATATCAGAGAGGTATGGCCTGACATGATGCTCATTGCAGGAGCAGGGGTGAAGATGTCTCTCTATGAAAAAAAATTCAGGGAGGTACTGGGAGAACAGGTGCGGTGCAGGGAATTTTACTGCGCATCTGAAGGATTTTTTGCCTATCAAAAAGATGATCATGAAGGGCTCACTCCAGTACTGGATTATATTTTCTATGAGTTCATACCGCTGGAGGAATGGAGATCTGCTCTCCTGGAAAGAGAAGATTACAGAACCTATCAGTTCACGAGATTGACCTATGATCAGATCAGGCTCAACACCGATTACATCATAGTGGTGACCACCCCTTCAGGATTATACAGTTATGTAATAGGAGATATCATTCGATTCACCGGCCCTGATAGACTCATATGGGTGGGACGTGCAGACCTGGAAAGCAATATTGCAGGAGAAAAAATGAATGAGATGCATATGTCTATGCTCAAACAAACCATTGAAACGACGCTGGGGGTGGAGATTGCCAATCATGTGGCATCTATCCAGGAAGATCCCCTCAGATATGTGTTTGCTTTTGAATTTGAGGGAAATATTGAATTTAACGAATTAGTAGATGCTGTGGATACGTCTGTTCGGGAGATCAATCCAATCTATGACTGGTTGAGAGAGAAAAATGTATTGAAAATACCCGATATTGTCACTCTCCAGAAGGGGACCTTTGAGCGTTATTTCAGATGGAAACAGGAAAAAACAGGATCCCAGGGACAGATAAAACCACCGGTATTTGTAAATGTGGAAATCATTGAGAAATTGAAACAGTGAGAGGGGATGAAGATGAACCATTTTCTTTTAATGAATACTCATAAGTGGGAACCCGCTTCTCCTCCCCTCGCCCTGGATTATGTCGCCGGAGAATTGGAGGAATGTGGAATTCATTCAACTATTATCGATATTTCCTTTCTGGAACAGGTATATGAAGAGCTGGGCCATATACTCGAGACTACCCCTTATGACGGAGTGTGTATGACTATTCGAAACCTGGATGCTACCACCTCTCCAGAACACCTGAATTTTCCTCTTTCAGAAATCAGAGAATTGGTATCATTCGTGAAGTCCCATACAGAAAGCCCTGTAATTGTGGGAGGAAATGGCTTTTCCATAGCCCCTGAAAGAATATTGGAATACACAGGGGCAGATTATGGAATCTGGGGACCAGGAGAAGAATGCTTACCACAACTGGTGCAGTATATTTTCCAGGGGAAGGGGAAAATCGCTGCAATCCCCCATGCAGTGTACAGAATTGGAGACGAGGTGTTTAAAAATCCTGGTAGATGTTCATCCAGGCTTCTCCCTCCGGTGAAGAGAGGGTATGTTGATTACGGGAAATACTACAATCCAGGGTTGGAGAATCATGGAGGGTTTGGAAATGTAGAGACAAAGAGAGGATGCCCATATTCCTGCAGTTATTGCGTGGAACCTTTTATCAAGGGAAAGAGAGTGCGCATAAAATCACCGGAAGCTGTGACCAGGGAGATAGAATGGTTTTTACACCAGGGGATACAGTATTTTTTCATCACAGATAGTGAATTTAATGTTCATGAAGAAGCTGCTCTGTCGCTCTGTGAGTACTGGATTGACCAGGGATATGATTCAAAAATAAAATGGGTAGCCTATGCCACGCCGGCTCATTTTTCAGACGAACTGGCTTCTATGATTTCTGCTTCAGGAAACCTGTCTCTCATGATTGATTTTGCCCATGTATCAAATTCTCTCCTCTATCAACTGGGAAAATCATACAGATCACAGACTGTGGAGGATACGGTGGAACGCTGTGAAACCCATGATCTCAATTACCGGGGGAGTCTCATGCTGGGAGGGCCTGGTGAAACCAGGGAAACGGTGAAAGAAGCACTGGACTTTTTCAGGGGAAAATCCTGTAAAATGTTTGTAGTGGTAGGAATCAGAATTTTTCCCAACACACCACTGTCCAGGAAGATTTCAGCAGCAGGTCCACTGGTGGAGAATCCTAATCTGTATGGAAAGGTCATTGACAATGATGATTTTCTCGAACCAGTATTTTACATCTCCCAGGGTCTGGGTGAAGATATCTTTGCCTATATACGAGATGTGGTGGGAGATTCAGAGCAATTTTACACTCCTTTACAATTGAATTCCCTGACCAAAACAATGTATGGACATTTTCGAGGATTCAAACCCCACTACACACTATGTGGAAAGACAGAAACTCATTATATTACTACTCGTTCTGCTGAGGAAATCGAAAGTGGGGTATTTGATGACCCTCAGCAGAAATGATTTCTCTTTATATTTTCTTTACATTTCTCTTTATCGAGTACCCATCCCTGAAAAATCATGGTATTATCTGTTATTCTGAGGATTGAGTAGCCTTACCCAGGGTCATTCCATAAAGCAACATGAGGAATGATACAATGGCTAATACATAGAAAATCCATTCATGGCTCGATTCGACAAAAAACGAACCAATACCATTGACTATACCGTAGGTAACCCAGGCACATCCCACTAGGAAGACATTTATCCTTCGTGGATTGTCAGATTCTAATTTGTACCAGGTTACCCAGAAGATACATCCTATTACCACAGATAGAGGGAAAATGAGACCGGTAGCTGTTACCAGGAATCCCAGTTTTAAAATATTTTCAGAGCTCACAGTTACAGCCAGCACTCCCGTCACACAGACCATGAGGGCAAAGAGGATGAGAGTGAATTTTTTCCTCATGAAAGATCCCTTGACAAAGAGTAAGAGAGAAGCACCATAATACAGGATGGATAGAGACAGGGTCACCAGGAAGGTGCCCAGTATAGCAAATGCAGTTGCAGTTATGGGGTCCTGAAAATATCTATATGCCAGACCAGGAAGCTGCGACAACCCAAAAAAGAAGAATCCAGTTCCCCAAATGAGAGGAGTGGCCATTTTTTCTCTGGAATAGACTCTAATGAAATAGAATGCTAAAAAGAATTTTACACTGATGCTTACAATGGTACTCATCCACCTGAGAATTTCTACCATAGAGATACGGATCACCTCTTATTCTCCTTTATTCGTCTCCTTTTCCTTAAATAGTTTTCGGTAGGCAATAATAATTAAATTTATTCATTTTGTTAATTTTTTTGTTCTTAAATTGAAATTTGGAGAAATTTTCCAGAGTATACACTGTCTATCCTTTCTTTTTTCTGAGAGTATCTGGTCGGCGATTGGCATATCAAACCTGAGTACCTCTGAAGAGAAATATTCTTAAAGAATATGCAATGTACAGTTCTATGATCGATTATCATGTTCATTCCCATTTCTCCATAGACAGCTCAACACCATCTCACAAATTCTGTGCTTGTGCAGTCGACCTCCAGTTGCAGGAGATAGGATTTTCTGAACATGTGGATTTGGATCCACAGCTATCAGGCTATGATGCACTGGATTTTCCAGCCTATCACTGCTCACTCACAGTATTACAGAACCAGTACCCCCTGCCCATTCGCTGTGGGGTGGAATTCAGCTATCAATCTTCACTGGAAGATGGTATCAGAGACTATATAACATCAAAGCCTGTAGATTATGCTATTGGATCGGTCCATGAGGTGGAGGGAAGAACCATGGGCTCTGATTTTTTTGAAATTTCCTCCCCTGGTGAATATTTTAAAGAAGTCAAAAAAATGGTGTGCAGTGGGCTCTGTGATATTGTAGGGCATCTAGAGTATTTCAAACAGTGGGGAGCCTATGATTGGACCTGTTATGAAAAAGAAATACGGGAAATCCTTGAATTGATTATTGAATATGAATGTGCATTGGAGATAAACACGGCAGGATTCCGTCATGGATGTGGAAGACCCTACCCCTCGTATGAAATTCAACAGGTATACAGAGATATGGGAGGGAAGCGCATATCACTGGGTTCAGATGCTCACCATGCAGCACATCTTGCCTTTCATTTCCCACAGGTGATAGATGAACTGAAGACCATAGGATTCAAAGAAGTTGTACACATAAAAAAGAGAAAGATTTCTCTAAAAGGGCTATAATCAAAAATGAATCTATCTGCAGTAATACTATAGGTACAGAAAGACATGTTTTTTTTCAAGCGATGGTCTTCATCAACCGAAACATTTATATTGATCGATATTGATTAATAATTATGATTAAAGCTTTCGCCATCGCTGTCGTGCTCACTGTTGCAGGATCCTCTGTTACAGAGTTTTCCCTCTCTTCCTCAGAATCTTTCATCCTTCATGCCCAGTATGACTATCAGTTTTCGCTCATAGACTGTGGTGCAGGCTGTATTTCAGTACAGATTTCCCAGCTTTCAGAAGGAATGGTCTCATGGACAGGGAGGCTTTTCGATCTCCAGGAAGGAAAACCATATGCCATGAACATGGAATTTGATGATATTGTATTTGATACCCTGTATGTGGTTTCTGCAGACCCTGAGGTTATGCTCCGGATTCAGTACAGTGAATCCTCCCCTGTGTTACCCAATGAACGGTTGGTGAAAGCAACCGCTGAGAAGGAGACAACAGGTACAATTTCCTGGGTTATCATAGGTGAAGTGAGTGTGGTCATTATCATGGTGTTCTTCGTGGTGCATCAGTATGTCAAGAGAAAGTCGTCCCAGCCACCGGAACCAGAGAAGGAGAATTCTCTCAGGATTCCCTCACCCGTCATGGGATTCCATGATCATTGGGAATCGGGTATACCCAGACGGCAGGAAGAGGATGTAGATCCAGATTTAGATTTGCTTGAACATCTCAGAGAACTGGATAGACTCAAGGAAGAAGAAATGCAGCAGAGAATGTGGAGAAGAATGGATGAAGACGATTCATTGGGATTGGACTGGGTCTGAATACACATGAATATGATCGGTGGAAAATATCGAAAATCCATATCTAGCTCTAGCTCTATAGAGACACTGATTCTTTTTCTAACAGACCCATCTCTCTTTCAGAAAAGGCTTCAGGATCCAGGGGGATGAGCAACATACCCCCATGACGGAGTAATACATCTCTGATGATATATATCTGTTTGATGACTGGATCAAATTTGTTGTGCACCACCAGGTACTCCAGTCCATCTAATAGGATGAGAGGATTATCGTGAAGGGAGACAGTTTCGCTGATGAGATATCCCAGTTTATGGAGCTGAGTGGGGAAGAGCACATTTTTTTCTTCTTTCTGGCTCAACCACAGGAGCGGAATATTTTCAATATGGTAAAGGGATTTCATGTGAGGAGGACTTTTTCGGGTGATGATCAATCCATTCTCAGTTTTGGCAATATGATGCCGGAAGAAAGCATACGATTTTTCGATATCTCTTCCTTTTAATAAGTAAATTTTTCCTTTTTTTAATTGGGGATGTTCAGGTTCCTCTTTTTGAGCCGGAGAAAAATATTTTCCAAAATTAAAAGATGCACAGAATAGAGACGAGTTGGCTCTATGGTGAAGGGAGGAAAGAGATTGTGGAGGATTGAAAGAGACTATCATTTCTTGATTAAGCATTGGTATCCCCTTAAATATCCAGGGTTGCCTCCTGAGCATACTGCTCAATGAATTTTCGTCTGGGTTCAACATTGGCACCCATGAGAATATCAAAAATCCGGGAAGCCTGTTCTGCATCTTGTATGGTGACCTTTCGAATGGTGCGGGTTTCAGGGTTCATGGTGGTTTCCCATAGCTGGTCTGGATTCATTTCTCCCAATCCCTTATACCGCTGCACCTCCACAGATGATCCCAGTTCTTCCATTTTTTTCTGGAGATCTTCATCGGTATAGAGATACTGTTCTTTCTTTCCCTGTCGGATTTTATACAGTGGGGGCTGTGCAATATAGATTCGCTCCTCTTCCACTAGGGGACGCATATACCGATAGAAAAAGGTGAGTAATAGGGTCCGGATATGGGCACCATCAACGTCTGCATCTGTCATGATGATGATTTTACTGTAATTGAGCGTATCAGAAGAGAGAGTTTTTCCATACCCTGCACCCAGGGCCTGAATCATGGCAGAAATTTCGGAACTCTTCAATACCCGGGTTTCTGCAGCTTTTTCAACATTCAATATTTTTCCTCTCAGGGGAAGGACACTCTGAAATCGCCTGTTTCTGGCCTGTTTGGCAGATCCACCTGCAGAAGGACCCTCAACCAGGAAGATTTCACAGAGTTCCGGGTCTGAAATAGAACAATCTGCCAGTTTTCCTGGAAGAATGGATGTATCTAAGGCACTCTTCTTGCGAGCCAGTTCCCGTGCCCTGCGGGCTGCATCTCTGGCCTCTCTGGCCTTGATGGATTTCTCGATGATGACTTTGGCAACATCGGGTGTTTCTTCAAAAAATTCACTGAGTTTTTCATATACCACCGAATCTACTAATCCTTCTACATTTTTATTGGAGAGTTTAATCTTTGTCTGTGCTTCAAATTGAGGATTGGGAAGTTTTATAGAGATGACTGCAGTTAAGCCTTCCCGTACATCTTCACCAGAGAGTTTGGCCGTGTCTTTCACATTTTTTTTGGCATAATAATTAGCTGCACGGGTGAGGGCTGCCTTGAATCCACTGAGATGCGTTCCGCCTTCGATGGTACGAATAGTATTGGCGTAACTCAATATTGAATCTGCATATCCTGAGGTGTACTGAATTGCTACCTGAATGAGAATGTCGTCTTCTTCCCGTTCAAAATAAATGGGCTCATGAAGCAATTCTTTATTCTTGTTGAGACGCTGTACCAGGGCAGCAATGCCCCCTTCGAAGGAAAATGTTCTGGAAATTTCTGTACGTTCATCTTTCAGTGTTATAGTCAATCCCATATTGAGATAGGCTAATTCTTCCAGGCGTGAAGAGAGCACATTAAAATCAAACATGATGACATCAAAAATCTGGGCATCGGGTAAAAATGTGGTTTCAGTCCCTGTTTCATCACAGGTTCCAATGATCTCAAGTTCGGCGATGGGTACTCCCTTTTCATATTTTTGATAGTACACCTTTTCATCCCGTTTGACCTTTACGCAGAGCCATTCAGAGAGCGCATTGACCACTGAGACACCCACACCATGAAGCCCTCCTGATACTTTATAGACTCGATTATCGAATTTTCCTCCTGCATGGAGGGTGGTCATGACAATTTCAAGCGCAGATTTTTGGTATTCTTCGATGGTATCTATAGGGATTCCTCTGCCATTATCACTGATAGTAATACTGGAATCAGGATGAAGGGTCACAATGATTTCATCACACACACCAGCTAAGGCTTCATCAATACTGTTATCGATGACTTCATAGACGAGATGATGAAGTCCTTTATCATCTGTAGATCCAATGTACATGGAGGGTCGCTTTCGGACTGCATCCAGCCCTTCCAGGACCTGAATATCTTCTGCTGTGTAGGTATCCATATGCAATCTTTTTCTTTGACCTTTATAAGCTTTCTAGCACCAGGGAGAAAGGAATAAATACCCTCTGCATACCACATATAATTGATGGGATAGGTAATGTGACATAAAAAAATGGGAAGAAAAATCCAGGATAACAAGAAATAATATGGAAATATGTCTCCTTTTCATTCATTTGAGTACTTTTGTCTTGACAATTTCTACTCTGCGCAGAGGATAGACATTCTTTGCCTTTCGAAATGCATCAGAAGCCACTTTGCTGAGAAAGAGTTCCTGTACAAATTGCTCCAGAGTGAGATTCTGGGCAGATTCGATGAGGCTGTCGCTGATGGCTTTCCGGAGAGCAATTTCCTGTTGACTGGTGGTGGTTCTGTAACAGAGTCCTGCTGCAGTAACCCGGGCTTTCTTGCCATCTTTTGTCATGATGTCGGTAATCGTTTCTACCTTGGTATTCCGTCTCCTGATCTGAGCTCGCATGTATGACCTGGATACTTCATGACTGGCAAATTCGGTCTGTAATTCGTTCCCACTGATTTCTGAAATCCTGAAGTGGAGCTTGATGTGACTTTTCTTAAA
>Ga0180438_10002713_pt1 | contig 28139 bp, 19 predicted proteins | sample SS_ome_12_FD_132455 | JGI IMG/M metagenome (GOLD analysis project Ga0180438, IMG submission 132455) | Hypersaline lake sediment archaeal communities from the Salton Sea, California, USA - SS_3_D_2 metaG | ecosystem: Environmental > Aquatic > Non-marine Saline and Alkaline > Hypersaline >...
AGCCATGCCTCAGAAAACCCCGCGGCGCAGCCGCGTCTTTTTCGGGCACCCGGCCAGACGCGTCTCGGTCCGAAAGGCAGACCTCGCGCCAGGAAAGCGACCCACACATTCTTCGGAAGAGCCACTATTTTCTGATGTATCGGGCCTGTCTTGCATGCTCCAGACAGGTCAGGGTTCGCCGTGGTCGTGCCGCCGGCCTGAGATGCCCGAAAAAACAGTATGGTGTCACCGAATTATGGGCCTGAGATGCCTGGACAGAAGTACGGTGTCACGATCTCATCGAGGGTGGCTGCTCACAGGTTCTCGATGTACACCGCCTCGATCTCGCCGGCGGGCTGGAAGCCGAAGATCCGCGAGAAGAAGTACAGCTCGGCCTCGAGGGCGGTTCGGACGGATTCGGCCCGACGGAAGCCGTGCTGCTCGCCGGCAAACTCGATCAGGGCCACCGGGATGCCCTTTCGGCGAAGCGCGTCGGCCATGCGGCGGGCCTGGTTCGGCGGGACGATCTCGTCCTCGAGCCCCTGGAAGAAGATCACGGGGCAGGAGAGCGAATCGACGTGGTGGATGGGGCTGCGCTCGACGTAGAGGTCGCGCCGCTGCGGGTACGCCCCGATCAGCCCGTCGAGGTATCGCGACTCGAACTTGTGCGTCTCGACGGCGAGCGCCTCGCAGTTGCTGACGCCGAAGTGGCTGCTGCCGGCGGCGAACACGTCCCGGAAGGCCAGGCACCCCAGCGTGGTGTAGCCGCCGGCGCTGCCGCCGGTGATCGCCAGGCGCCTGCCGTCGACCTTGCCCGCCTCCGCAAGCCACGTCGCGCCGCGGCAGCAGTCGTCGACGTCGACGATCCCCCACTGCCCCGCCAGCCGCTGCCGGTAGGCCCGCCCGTAGCCCGTCGAGCCGCCGTAGTCGACGTCCAGCACGGCGAGGCCCCGGCTGGTGTAGTACTGGATGCCCAGCCGCAGCGCCGTCGACGTCGCCGACGTCGGACCCCCGTGGGCCATCACCACCAGCGGCGGCTTCTCGTCGGCCGGGGCGGCGTAGGCGGCGTTGCGGGGCGCGTAGAACAGCCCGAACGCCGTCCGACCGCCCGTCGTCGCGAACTCCACCGCCTCCGGCACGGACAGGCAGCCCTCGTCGAGGTCCGTCTCGGTGGCGCGGCGGAGCTCTTCGGTCCGGCCGGTCCCCACGTCCAGGACGACCACCGCCGTCGCCCGCGTCGCCGAGCCGCCCACCAGCGCCACACGCCCGCCGCCGGCGCGCACGCACGAGATCGACGTGTACGGCGTGTCGATCGGCTCGAGCCGGCGCGAGGCCACGTCCAGCCGCGCCAACTGCCAACGGCCGCGCTGCACGTACGCGCAGACGATCATGCCCGGCTCGGCGAAGCCGTACGTCGACCGCCCGAAGCGCCACAGCGGCGCGGCGAACTCGGCCTCGATCCGCGTGATCGCCTCGACCTGCCCGTCGCGCAGGCGGTAGAGGTTCCACCAGTCCGTGCGGTCGGAGATGAAGTACAGCTCGCCGTCGGGCGACCACTCCGGCTGAACGACGGACTCTCCGTCTCCCCCGGCCAGGCAGGTCGGCTCGCCGAGCGACCCGTCGTCGCGGATCGGCGCGGTCCACAGTTGTGCGGCGTCCCACGGCATGTGGGGGTGGTTCCAAGTCAGCCACGCCAGCCGTCCGCCGTCGGGGCTGATCCGCGGGGAGGCGTAGAAGTCGTTTCCGCCGACGAGCACCTCGCCGGCCGCCTCTCCGCCGGCCAGCGGCACGGCCGCGACGGTGTTGACCGGCTCGCCCTCCCCTCGGTGGTCCTCACGAATGCAGACGACGCGATCGCGTCGGGCGTCGTGGACCATGTCGGCGTATCGAAGCTCGGCGGCCGGCGTGATCGGCTCGGGGTCGCCGCCGGCCTCGACGCCGTAAAGCCGTTGATCGACGAAGTTGGCGAAGATGACGCTCTCGCCGATCGGCAGGTAGGGCGCCCCGCCGTATTCGTGGACGCGCGTGCGGGCGTTGAAGCGGCGCGGCACGCGATCGACCGGCCTCTCGCCGTCGCGCCACTGGACGACCAGGTACCGCCCCCCCTCGGCCGGGCGATGCTCGATCCACCAGACGCCGCCCTCACCGAGATGCACATCGCCCAGGCTAAGCGTGCCCTCCGCGATCTGCCTCGCGTCGATCGGCGAGGCCCACGACCCGTACGGTACGATCTTCTGTTGAGCCATTCACACCTTCCTCCGCGTGCCGCCGCCGTCACCCGTCGCCGCGCCAGGCGGTGCAGCGCGAGGCGAAGTGCTTCAGCGCGCCGCTCTTGACGATGATCGCCTCCGGCCTCAGGACCGTCGCGTACATGTTCAGCAGGGCGATCACGTCCAGCAGCGACCGGTAGCCCGACAGGCCGGAAACGTCGATGTAGACCTTCGTGAACTGCCTGCCGAGCGCCAGCGCGGCCGGGATGTCAAAGGCGTCGAGCAGCTCGAAGCGGATCTCCGGGTGCCGCTCGCGGGCCCGCTCGAGGCACTCTTCGCTGATGTCCGTGCCGATGACCTCCCTGCATTGCGGCGCGATCAGCACCGTCGTCGTGCCCCACTCGCAGCCGATCTCCAGCACGACGTCGCGCTCGTTAACCCACGCGGGGATCGTCTCGCGATACTCCCTCACGTTGCGGACGGCAATGAACTTCGTCTTGAGCTTGTACTGCTTCTCGTTAGCCATGACCTGCCAGCTCCTGTCCTATCCGCCGCGCCTCGGCCATCGCGTCGGGCAGGTCGCCCGCCTCGCCGCGCCGTGTCACCCCGGGCACGAGCAGCCGGGCCGCCAGGTTCATCTCCAGGTGGGCCAGGGCCCTCTCGAAGAACCGGACAACCGGCGCGGACGTGTCGTAGTCGGTCTCCTCGAACGGCACGACGATCGCCGCCGACTTGCCCCGCACGCCCGGGCGGTTATCCGGGCAGTTGAAGAAGACGAACCGGTCGATGAACGCCTTCATCAGCGCCGTCGGGGCGTACCAGTAGACCGGCGTGCCGAAGACGATCGCGTCGGCGGCGACGATCTGGTCGTACAGGGCGATCATGTCGTCGTTCCTGCTACAGGGCCGGCGGGCCCAGCAGGCGTGGCAGCCGATGCACTCCTCGATCGTCAGCTCGCCCAGCAGGACCCTCTTGCAGGCGGCCCCGGCCTCCTCTGCCCCGGCCAGCAAGGCCGAGACGAGCACGTCCGTGTTGCCCCCCTTCCTCGGACTGCCCACAATGCCCAGGATACTCCTCATACCAACACACACAACCTTCCGGCCGCGCCGTACCGCACCCGTCGACGGGCCGTTACGGGCGGCTTCGCTCTGCCCAGACTCTTTGCGTATCGTCCGTGTGACCGGCCTGCCGGCAGGCCGGTCTGCAGACGCATCATTGTACCGCCCGGCCCGCCGAGAGGCACGAGGTCGTCCAAGGTTGCCCCCGTCGGTGTCCGCGCGCTACACTCACTGCCCGACGCAAGCTGAAAGGACCCACGGATGAACATCGCCCGGACAATCGCTCTGGCCTCGGCCCTGACGTGCGTGCTGACCGGCGGCCTCGCCGCCCGGGACGCGAAGCCGAAGGCCCCGAAGAAGCGAACAGCGAGGAAGGCCACCGCCGTGTTCCGCCCGGACAAGCAGATCGTCTTCAAGACCACCACCAACGCCGACGCCTCGGAGGTGAAGCTGAAGCTCCACGTCTTCGAGCCGGCCGGGCACAAGGCATCCGACAAGCGCCCGGCCGCGGTGTTCTTCTTCGGCGGCGGCTGGGTCGGTGGCTCACCGGGGCAGTTCTACCCGCACTGCAAGTACCTCGCCTCCCGCGGCGTCTGGGCGGCCGCGGCCGAGTACCGCGTCCAGAGCCGCAACAAGACCACACCCTTCCAGTGCGTCGCCGACGGCAAGAGCGCGGTCCGCTACGTCCGCGCCCATGCGAAGCGGCTCGGCGTGGACCCGAAGCGGATCATAGCCGGCGGCGGCTCGGCCGGCGGGCACGTCGCCGCCGCCACGGGCACGATCGCCGGCCTCGACGAGACGTCAGAGGACAAGGCGGTCTCCTCGAGGCCCGACGTGATGGTGCTGTTCAACCCGGTGATCGATTGCAGCCCGGAGGGCACGTACGGCTACCGGCGCGTGCGCGAGCGCTGGAGGGAGATCTGCCCGACCCACAATGTCACCAAGGACACCCCGCCGACGATCGTGCTGCACGGCACGAAGGACACGACCGTCAAATACGCTGACGCCGAGCGGTTCGCCAAGGCCATGAAGGCCGCCGGGCGGACGTGCAGGCTGGTCGCCTACGAGGGGCAGGGCCACGGCTTCTTCAACTACGGGCGAGGCGACGGCAGCCACTTCCTCCGCACCGTCGAAGCCGCCGACCGCTTCCTCGCCGCCCTCGGCTACCTCAAGGGCGAGCCGACCGTCAAGCAGTTCGCCGACGAGGCGGCAAAGACAAAGCCCTAGCCGTTCGTCAGAACTCGAGGCGCCGCGAGGGATCGCTCTGTCCGGGAGCCAGAGGAGACCGTCATGGGAACGCAGGACCCACTTCACGGCGCTTTCTGTGTCGCCATTGCGCTGTCGCTGTGCGGGCCGGCCCCGGCCGACGAGACGCCCGTGGGCAAGTTCGTCCTGGTCGCCGAGGACGGCGTCGGCGGGCACTACTACAGCCAGGTCATCTACGCCCCGACGATCAAGGCGATCGTCAGTTGGGGCACGCGGACGCACAGCAAGCCGATCCGCGCCCACGAGACGCAGCACTTCCTCGTGGCCGAGAACCGCTGGATCGACGCCTGGCCGATCGGCAAGGAGAAGGCGTGGGGGGGCGAGTTTCGCAAGTGGCCCGACTGGGAGATATGCAGCCCGACCGGCACGTTCTACGAGCGGGACGGCGTGAAGATGCCCCGCCCCAATTCGTCGTTCTATCAAGTCTGCTGGGACGGCCACAACAAGCGCCTGGTCTTCTACGTCGGATCGATGACCTTCGCCTACGAGCCGACCGCCCGCCGGTGGACGCAGATCCACGCGATGGACGTGGCCGATCAGCCGCCGGCGCTGCTGCTCTGGTCCTCGCTGTGCTACGACCCGGTCAACCGGCAGGTGCTGCTGTTCGGCGGCGGCGGGATCGACGCGCCCGACGGCCGGCCCCACACGTGGGCGCTCGACGTGACCAACGACAAGTGGCGGCGCCTCGATCTCGATGTCGAGCCGCCCCCCCGCTGCAACAGCCGCATGGTCTACGACGCCCGCAACAAGCTCATCGTCCTCTTCGGCGGCGACGGGCAGGATCGCGGACTGGCCGACACGTGGGTCTTCGACACGGTCAAGCGGAAGTGGCAGCAGCGCGTTTGCCCGGGCGCGCCGCGCGGCGGGCAGGGCAGCCCCCACCCGCGGTGCTGCCACGCGATGGCCCCGCTGAGCAAGTCCGGCCTGGTCCTGCTGGTCGGCGGGCATCCGATCCACACGGGCTATCGATGGCATGAGAAGCTCGCCCGCCAGGCGTGGGTCTACGACGCCGCGGGCAACAAGTGGCGGCCGCTGGACGTCGACGTGCCGAAGTTCCACTGGGCGTCGATGGAGAACATCCCGGGCACCGACGAGGTGATCCTGGTGACGGCCGACAAGTACGGCCACGGGCGGAAGACGTACCGATTTCGATACGGCCCGTCCGTGGCAACGGCCGTGCGGCAGGGACATCCGCCGAATACGCCGACGTTCCGGAACATCCGCAGCCGGCCATGGTACGAGGACCAGCCGGCGCCCGACCGCGAGGCCCACGCGAAACGGCTGGCCTTGCTGCCGGCGAACCGGTGGGTCGAGCTCAAGCCCCCCAAGTCCACCAAGGGCCGGACGTGGGGGACGGCCATCTTCGACACCGACCGCGGGCTGGCGATGAAGTGGGGCGGCGGGCACAGCGGGTACCAGGGGACGGACATGGCCTTCTACGACGTGGGGGCCAACCGCTTCACGATCGACCGGCGGGCGGCGTTCACGCCGGACCCGTTCGAGCGGTGGGCGCGCCGCCCGGCGGGGCGGACGTTCCTCAACCAGCCCTGGGCCCGCCACATGCGGCACACGTGCGCTTACGACCGCGCGGTCAAGCTCGGCGTGTTCACCGACGCCGGGGGTTCGCAGTGGTACGACCGCGAGGCGAACGAGCGGATCAAGCACACGTGGCTGTACGATCCGGCGACGCGGCGATGGCTGGAGCCGATCGCCCAGCCGTTTCCCGGCGGCGGGACGCGCTCTCCGATCGCCGTACCCACGCCGACCGGCGTGGTCGTCTACCAGCGAGAGAGGATGTGGCGCTTCGTCGGGCAGGCGGGCAAGCCGGCCACGTGGGGCTGGCGCGAGATCAAGATCGAAGGGGCCGACCGCCCACGGCATCACGAGCACATGACGATCGTCTACGACTCGAAGCGCGATCGGCTGGTGTTCCTGTCAGCCGAGAAGAAGGGGGCCGGCTGGGGCCACCGCGGCGACGGTCCGTCCCGACTGTGGTTCTTCGGCATGACCGACCGCCGCTGGGCAGCGAACCCGAAGCCTGCCGCCGGCGGCGTGGTCACGCGCGAGGCCGTCTACGTCCCCGACCAGGACGCGATCCTCGCCTACGGCCCGGCCAAGGCCGACGAGGCCGTCTGGACTCGCGTCTACCTCTGCGCCGAGAACCGCTGGCTGCCCCTGCCGATCAAGACCCCGCAGTACCTCGTGCACGAGGTGGCCCTCGAGTACGACCCGACCCACAAGCTCGCCCTGCTGCTCTGGCCCCCGAGCTTCGAGGCCGACCTCCGCCCCCACCTGCTCCGCCTCGACGCGGCCAAGCTGAGGTGACCTCCGTGGACAACGGAGCCGTCGGCCGGCCGGTGGGCCGATCGATCGCCGAGGGGGCTGTTCGCCACTCGGCAAGAGTGTGTAATCGGGACTGGTGCCCAATCGTGGAGTCCTCGTCATGAAGCTGAAAGTCATCGTGCACGAAGCGGAGGAAGGCGGCTACTGGGCCGAGGTCCCGGCCATACCCGGCTGCGCCACGCAGGGCGAGACGTTCGAGCAACTCCTGGCGAACATCTATGAGGCCGTCGAGGGCTGTCTTTCCGTGGATCTGCCTCAAGACGGCCCCGAGCCGGGCCGGCGCGTCATCGAGATCGCCGTATGAAGGCCGTGACGGGGAAGCAACTGGCGCGGACCCTCGAGCGCCACGGATGGGAACTCAGACCGGACACCGGCAGCCATCACATCTGCGCGAAGGCTGACACGGCCGTTCGCCTTTCCGTTCCGATCCACGGGAACAGGCCCCTGAAGACGGGCCTCGCCAGACACCTGCTCAAGATGGCCGACCTGAGCGAAGAAGACGTGTGATCCGAGCCGACATGCGACGGGGCTCGCCCCGAGAAGCGGCTGCATCACTCCGGCTGCTTCGCCCGGCGCGTCGGTGCGGTTGTCGGGCGCGTCGGTGGGCGGAAGGGGCGGCTGAAGGGGTGACTGAAGGGGTGGCCCTGCTTCAACTCATCCAGCGTGATGGTGCCATCGGCGTTCTTGTCGGCCTCCAGAAGGCGGCTGCGGAGCGGCTCGGGCATGGTCCGCAGTTCGGCCGGCGTCAGCCGTCCGTCGCGGTCGGCGTCGAGGCGGCGGAACGTCTCCATCGGGTCCGGCGGGCCTCGGTGTGAGCCGCCCTCCCGGCCGGGCCCGAAGCCCGGGCCGCCGGGGCCGAATCCGGGGCCCCCACCGCCGCGCCCGCGGCCGAGGCCCGGGCCGCGCCCCCTGCCCCGCCGATGGAACCGCCCCCGCTTCTGGGCCTCCACGAACCGCTTGTCCCATCGCTCGAACTGCTCGGGCGTCAACTCCGCCTTCAACTGCTCCCGCAGCGTGTCGTGCTCGGCGAGGACCTTCTCGACCGTCTCCCGGCGGATCTTGTCCATCGCCTCCAGCCGCTTTGCGTGGATCTCCCGAATCCTCGCCGTCTGCTCCTCGCCGAGGCCGAACTCCTTTGCCATGTCCCGCGCGATGTCCGTCGCCACCATCGCCGGCGGCCGATGCGCGTCCGAAGGCGACTTGGGCAGCCAGAGCATTCCCACGCCCAGCCCGATCGCCACGCCGCTGAGCAGGATCACCACGCCGAGCAGGACGGTCACCCACGTCTGTTGCTGTCTGGAGGTCCGACGCGCGAGATGCCCGCTCGCCTCGGCCGTTTCGCCGCCGTCTACCATAGCAGTCCCACCTGCACCGGAGCGCACAGCTCCGCCATCGGGTCCGACCCGGTCAGCCACAGCCACATGCCGACCGCCAGCACAATCGACGCCGCCAACGCCGATGCCGCCGCGAACAGCGACAGCGGCCCGACGCGGACCGTCCTCGGCGGCCGCAGGTGCGACATCACCCGCGACCGTACGCTCCCGACGGACGGCTCCTCCAGCCGCGCCTGTCGGGCCAACGCCTCGATGGCCTCTAGCTCGTCCATTCGTATCTCTCCAGCAACCGCCCGGTCCGGGCGATCCGGCGGAGCTTCTTCCGCGCACGGTAGGCCCGCATCTTGACCATCCCCGCGGTCCAGCCGGTGCGTCGGGCAATCTCCTTGACGCTGCACTGCTCGAGGTACTGGAGCGTCAGGACCAATCGCTCGGGCGGCTTCAGTTGTGACAGCAGCACCTCGAGGACCCGGCCGGCGGCGGCGGGGTCGCTCGGCGCGGCCGGCGCGGCGGGCAGGTCGGCGTCCGAGAGCGGCACGTGCCGCCGCTGCCGCTGCTGCCGCTTCCAGAAGCGGTAGCCCACCCGCGTGCCGATCCGCCTCAGCCAGTGCAGAAACGGCGCCCGCCCGCGGTAGGTTTCCAGGCTCAGGTATGCTTCCACGAAGACGTCCTGCATGAGTTCCTCGCACGTCGTGCGGTCGCGGCTGAACCGCCACATCAGCTTCGCCACCTGCGGCTCGTAGCGTTCGACGATGCGTGCGAAGGCGTCGTCATCGCCGGCGAGGGCGGCCTGGATGTCGTCGCGGTCCGTATTCGCCACGCCAGTATGTTAATCGATCGGCCGCCGGGCCGACACGTCGTCGGTTCCGGTACCGACGGCGGGGCGGCGCTTCGGAGGCCCGCCGACCGATCGGTCCGCCGCCGCCCGAAGCGCCACCCGCCGCCTCCGGTCAACTCCAGATTCGCTCGCCCGGATCAGCGCGAGGCGCCGCGACCACCGCGGCCGGACGGACGCCCCATCATCTGCGGGCGGCCACGGCCGCCGCGACCGGACGGACGCCCCATCATCTGCGGGCGGCCACGGCCGCCGTGACCGGACGGACGCCCCATCATCTGCGGGCCGCCACGGCCACCGCGGCCGGACGGACGCCCCATCATCTGCGGGCCGCCACGGCCGCCGCGACCGGACGGACGCCCCATCATCTGCGGGCAGCCACGGCCGCCGCGGCCGGACCGACGGCCCATCATCTGCGGGCAGCCGGGGCCACGCCGGCCGAACGACTGACCCATCATGGGCGGACCGCCGGGACCACGCCGGCCGAACGACTGACCCATCATGGGCGGACCGCCGGGGCCACGTCGGCCGAACGAACGACCCATCATGGGCGGGCCACCGGGTCCACGTCGGCCGAAGGAACGACCCATCATGGGCGGGCCGCCTGGGCCGCGTCGGCCGAATGAACGACCCATCATGGGCGGGCCGCCGGGCCCACGTCGGCCGAACGGCCGACCCGCCATCCGGCCGCTGCTCGGACCTCGGCCAAAGGGCATCGCTCCGCGCGAGCCGATCATCGGGCCGCCTCGGCCGTGGCGTGCCCGTCCGCGATCCGCCTGATCGCCCCTGCCCCGACCGCCACCACGATGGGCGGCCGGCCCACGATGCTGGCCGCCCCGCTCACCGCTCGCGCGGCCTTGGCGTGCCTTCGGGTCGGGCCTGCCGGGACGGGATCCCTCCGGCCGCTTCTGCGGCTCGGGGCGTCGGGGTGGCTCGCTCCTGCGGGGCTCGCCTCGTCCGGCGCTCGGGGGCTCGGGGCGCACGCCCCGGCCTCGATCGCTTCGGCTGGACGGGCCGCGACGGGGGCTTTCGCCTCCGCGCCCCGGGCCGCCGCGAAAGCCCGTCCGCTCGCGGAATTCGTCGAGCTTCTTCCGCTGGTCGGGCTTGAGGATCTCGCGGATCCGCTTCTGCATCTGCTCGAACAGCTCCCGCCGGGCCTCCATCGAGTTGGCCTTGTGCATCCGCTCTTGCGTGTCGCGGCGGATCTCGTCGAGCTTCTTCCTCTGCCCCTCGTCGAGGTCCAGCGCGCCGATCATGCCGGCGCCGGGTCCGCCGCGTCCCATTGCGGCGCCTCGGCCCGGCCCGCCGAAGCCGCCCGGCCCGCCGCGTCCGCGCCGCTGGGCCAACCCCGCCGCGGCGGACAATCCGATCACCGCCACCGCCGCCACTGCCGTCCATCTTGCCTTCATCGTACCGATCTCCTTCTCTGCCTTTCCGCTCTCAAGACGCTACGTGAATCGCTCGATCCACTGCCACTGGATTAGTGGACAGATCATCAGGGAAGTAACCGGGAAAAGGCGCGACTCTTGGGGGCGGGCTTTCCCCGTTGCCCCCTCGGCCACATGCCGATAGGATGACGGTGTGGCGGCGGCCCCGGCAGGCGATGCCCCGCGACGGCCGCGCCGCGGCGAAAGGACTCGTGATGCGTTTCACGAAAATGCAAGGGCTGGGCAACGACTACGTCTACGTCGACTGCTTCCAGGAGCAGATTGCCGATCCGCAGAAGCTGGCGGTGGCGGTCAGCGATCGGCATTTCGGGATCGGCGCCGACGGGCTGATCCTGATCTGCCCCTCCGAGACGGCCGATGTGGCCATGCGGATGTTCAACGCCGACGGCAGCGAGGCGCAGATGTGCGGCAACGGCGTCCGCTGCCTGGCCAAGTACGCCTACGACTACGGGCTGACGACGGCCAACCCCATGGAAGTCGCCACCGCCGCCGGGATCAAGACCATCGAGCTGAGCCTCGGACCCGACGGCAAGGTCATCGCCGCGACCGTCGACATGGGCGCGCCGATCCTCGATCCGCAGCGCATCCCCGTCAACATCTCACAGCCGAAGGCCGTCGATATCAGCATCCGGACCGTCAAGCGGATGTTCCAGATGACCTGCGTGTCCATGGGCAACCCCCACGCGGTGATCTTCGTCGACGACGTCGCCGCCGTCCCGCTGGCCGACGTCGGGAGCGAACTCGAGATCCACCCGCTGTTCCCCGAGCGGATCAACGTCCATTTCGTGGAAGTCCACTCGCCCGAGGAAGTGACCATGCGAACTTGGGAGCGGGGCAGCGGGATCACGCTGGCCTGCGGGACGGGCGCGTCGGCGGTCTGCGTGGCCGCCGCGCTGACGCAGCGTACCGGCCGGCAGATCACCGCCCACTTGCCCGGCGGAGACCTGAAGCTCGAGTGGGCCAAGAAGACCGACCACGTGCTGATGACCGGCCCGGCCGTCGAGGTCTTCCGCGGCGACTGGCCGGACTAGCAGCCATCAGAAGACGGGGACGGGCTCCGCGGCGAAGCGAAGGTGCCTGTCCCCGTTTTCGCAGCAGGCGACACTGAAGATCTGAAGGCGGCGCGACGCCGAATCCGGGTGCTTGGGAATTGGGAACCGAGAATCGGGCATTGAGCATTCCCGTCGGCCGCAACGGCTGAATACCGCCCCGCCGACGAACGTCCATCCATCAGGCAGGCACGAAACGCCACCGCAGGGAGAACGCCATGAGCCAACTGGTCTGGGGTCTCGGGGCCGAGCGGACCACCGGGGCCGAGATCGCCGCCGCCGGCGCCGCCGAGGCCCGCGCCGAGCAGGCCTCCCGAGACGCCGGGCGGGCCGAGGAACGTCTCGACCGCCTGACGCTGATCTGCATGGCCATCTGGTCGCTGCTCAGGGAGCAGGGGAACCTGACCGAAGAGGACCTCCTGGAGCGCGTCCGCCAGGTCGACATGTCCGACGGCGTGGAGGACGGCAAGGCGAGCAAGCAGATCGCCAAGTGCCCTCAGTGCAACCGCACGATGTCCTCCCGCCACAAGCGCTGCCTGTACTGTGGCGCCGAGAAGCTGGACTACACCGCCTTCGACGCGGTGATATAGGAGTGCGCAGATGCCGTTTCCCAGAACGGAAATCGAGGGAATCTCCCTGCCCCGCATGCTCGTGGGGATCAACTGGTTCATGGGCTTCAGCCACCAGACCGGCGCGAAGGACCGGCTGATCAAGGACTACCAGACGCGCGAGAAGCTCGCAGACGTCATCGAGGTATTCGCCCGCGCCGGCGTCGACGCGGTCTACGGCGTCGTCGACGAGTGGCAGATGCTGCGAAGCGCGATCGCCGACGCCGAGGACCGCACCGGCGGGAAGATCACCACCATCGCCGTGCCCACGCTGGAACCGGACGGCACACCCGAGGCGGCCGACGCCAACGCCCGCATCCTCGATTCCCACGCCGCGACCGGCGCGACGTTCTGTCTGCCCCACCAGGCGACCACCGACGCGCTGCTGGACCGCAAGACCCGTTCGATCCCCGGCATGGACACCATCTGCCGCATGATCCGCGAGCGAGGCATGATTCCGGGCTTGTCTACCCACATGCCCGAGACGCCCGTCTACGCCGACGAGAGCGCCCTCGACGTGGCCACCTACGTCCAGATCTACAACGCCGCGGGCTTTCTCATGCAGATCGAGGTCGACTGGATCCACCGCTCGATCCAGAACGCCGGCAAGCCGGTCATCTGCATCAAGCCGATGGCCGCCGGGCGGCTGCACCCGCTGGTCGCGATGGCCTTCGTCTGGTCCACGATCCGCGACCGGGACCTCGTCTGCGTCGGCACGATGACGCCGGACGAGGCCCGGGAGCTGATCGACCTGTCGCTGTCGCTGCTTCAGCGCCGAGGCAGCGGCCTCCAGCTGCAACGCACCCGCTCGAAGGCCTCCGTCGAAAGGGGCGACGACGTCTAGGGTCCGCAGCTCTGCTGCACTCGCGCAGCCGGGCGAGCGCTCGGCCGCTTCGGTGAGTCATTCCGACGTCGCCTCGGCGTCGCGCTGCTCGATGCGGTAGAGGTGGGTCTTCGTCCGGAGGATGATTGCCTCGCCGGCCACGGCGGGGGAGGCCATGCAGCCGGCGTCGAGCTTGTTGACGGCCAGTTGCTTGTACTGGGGGCCGGCCTCGGCGACGGTGGTCGTGCCGTCCTCGCTGAACAGGTAGACGCGCCGCCCGGCGGCCAGGGGCGTCGCGGTGAAGCGCCCCCTGATCCGCTCGCGCCAGACCTGCTCGCCGGTGGCGGGGTCCACACACGTCAGCGTGCCGCGGTCGGTCAGCAGCAGCAGTCGCCCGCCGACGACGATCGGTGAGGTCTTCGTCGGCCCGCGGCGGAGCGTCCAGGCCACGTGCGTCTCCGTCACATCGCCGCCACCGTCCGGCCGGACCGCCAGCAGGTCGAACCGCGAGAAGCCCGAGTTGACCACCACCACCCCGCCGGCGAAGACGGGCCTCGAGGCCGTCGAGAAGCCCCGCCCATAGCGCACGCGCCACAGCTCCCTGCCGGTGCCCGGGTCGTACGCCATCGCCGCGCCCGCCCCCGCGCTGATCAACTGCCGCCGACCGCCCGCTTCGATCACGATCGGCGTGGAGAACGCCTTGCGAAGGTCGCCGTCGATGTCCCCGAAGTCCGTCGAACGCTTCGTCTTCCACACCGTCTTGCCCGTGGCCTTGTCCAGCGCCGCGAGGAACTGCGCGTCCATCCCGTCGAACGTCAGGATCAGCAGCCTGCCGACCATCAACGGTGAGGAGCCCGGCCCGACGCCGTGGTCGCACTTCAGGTCGCGCCGGAGCCAGAGCGTCCTGCCCGTGGCCGTCTCCAGGCACGCCGTGCCGTAGGAGCCGAAGTGGACGTACAACCGCCCGGCCTCGACAACCGGCGTCGGTGAGGCGTAACTGTTGACCGCGTTGATCTGGTCCGGCTCGGCGTGGGTCAGCAGCGGGATGTCGCTGGTGATCCTGCCGCTGTCGCGATCGACGCACAGGACGGACATCCGCGTGCCGTTGGCCGTCGCCGTCGTCAACCAGACCTGCCGGCCCCAGACCACCGGCGAGGACCACGCCCGGCCGGGAATCGCCGTCTTCCACGTGACGTTGTGCCCCTCGCCCCACTCCAGCGGCAGCCGCTTCGCGTCGGTCTGCGCGTCGTGGGCGGGGCCATGGAACTGCGGCCAGTTCTCCGCGCCCCCCGCCGTCGACGACACCCCCGCCAAACCGCACAGCACAAACAAGGCTACTCTACGCATCGTCTCTCCTGCGTCTGGCTCGGCCGGCCCATCGTCGCCGGCCCATACACTAAACGCGCCCACCTTCCTCGCGGGCCGGGCTTGTTTGCCCCACCAGTTCGGGTATGCTGGCAGGCCGAACATTGGACGAGTAGGGAGCAACGATGAAGTACCGCAAGTTGGGGCCGCTGGACGTGGAGGTCTCGGCGCTGGGCTTTGGGGCCATGCGCCTGCCGACCGTCACCGGAGGCGACGACGTCGACGAGCAGCAGGCCGTGGAGATGATCCGCTGGGCGATCGACGAGGGGGTCAACTACGTGGACACGGCCTGGCCGTACCACGGCGGCCAGAGCGAGACGGCCGTCGGCGCGGCGCTGGCCGACGGGTATCGGCAGCGAGTGTACTTGGCGACCAAGCTGCCGGTCTGGGACGTCAAGCAGCTCGACGACTGCGACCGCTTCCTCGACGAGCAGCTCCGGCGCCTCCGGACGGACCGGATCGACTTCTACCTGCTGCACTGCCTCAACAAGCAGCGCTGGCCGGCGATGCGGGATCTGGGCGTACTCGACTGGGCCGAGCGGGCCCGCGCCGACGGGCGGATCGGGCGGATCGGCTTCAGCTTCCACGACAGCTTCGACGCCTTCCGCGAGATCGTCGACGGCTACGACTGGTCGCTCTGCCAGATCCAGTACAACTACGTCTGCGAGGACGTGCAGGCCGGCACGGAGGGGCTGAGGTACGCCGCCGAGAAGAACCTGGCCGTCGTGGTCATGGAGCCACTGTTCGGCGGCACGCTGGCTGCCCCGCCCGAGTCGGTCCGCCGCGTCCTCGACGAGGCCGACACCGACGCGACGCCCGTCGAGCTCGCCCTCCGCTGGCTGTGGAACATGCCCGAGGTCGCCCTTGTGCTCAGCGGGATGACGGAGATCGAGCAGGTCCGCCAGAACGTCGCGACGGCCGGCCGATCCGGCGTCGCCGCGATGGACGACGCCGAGCTGGCCCTCGTCGCCCGCATGGCCGAAACGTACCGCCAACTCTCGCCGATCCCCTGCACGAAGTGCGGCTACTGCCTGCCCTGCCCCAACGGCGTGGACATCCCGGGCAACTTCGAGCTGTACAACAACGCCACCGTCCAGAAGGGCAGCAGCTTCGGCCTCTGCAAGAACCTCTACGCCATGCAGCCGGAAACGCGGCGCGCCGCCGCCTGCGTCCAGTGCGGCCAGTGCGAGGAGCACTGCCCCCAGTCGATCCCCATCAGCCAGTGGATGCCCCGCGTCGACGAGAAGTTCGCGTAGGGCTGTCTATCGTTTACCGCAGAGGCACAGAGGGCACAGAGGGTGCGGGCTTCGCCCGCGACAGAATGCTGATTGCTGAATGCAAGAAACGGCCGAGGACGAGGACAGCCCCGCCGACAATCTCTGACAGCACCCGCGCCCAGCCGATACAATGACCGAAGAGCCATCGCCGCCCCAGCACGGGTGGTTCAGTCATCGCCTCACCGGGGCAGGTTCGGTGGTGGCGTGCGGCGCGGCAGGCGGGCGGTCTGGCTGCTCAATCATGGCCCCACCGGCACAGGGCCGGTGGTGGCTGGATGCACGGTCGCGTCGTTGTTGCGGGCAATTCGCCAGGGAGGCCTCCTACGATGGCCGATGCGTTTCGACCCAACCTGATGACGACCGGCATTGGCAGCTTGCCGATCGTCGAGCCCGCCGAGGCCGTCTCCTTCCTCCTGGACGCCGACCTGTCGATCCCGTTCTGGCCCCAACTGCCCAAGCGAAGGCAGCTTGAGCAGATGGTCCCGCAGTTCAGCGAGTTCATGCCGTGTGTGTGGATCGATGAGGCGGAGGGGCGGATCGGCTTCGACGCGGCCGACAAGTACGAGCGGCTCGGGCCGTTCTACGAGGCGTTCCTGTCCGAGGACCTCTCGCCGTTCGCGATCAGCGAAGACGCCGCCGCCGGGCTGTACGAGTTCGAGCGGCGTGCCGCCGGACGGACCTGGCCGATCGTCAAGGGCCACGTCACCGGCCCGCTGACGTTCTGCATGGGCATCCCCGACGCGGACAAGAGCCCCCTCTACGCCGACGCCGACCTCCGCGACGCGGCCGTCAAGCTCCTGACGCGGAAGGCCCAGTGGCAGATCGAGCGCCTCCGGCCCTTCGCAACCGACCGTGTTCTGATCTTCGTCGACGAGCCGGTCCTGGCCGCCTACGGCTCCAGCGCGTACCTGGGCGTCACGGAGGAGGACGTCTGGCAGTTGGAGGGCGAGGTCTTCGCCGCGATTCACGAGGCGGGCGCGATCGCGGGCATGCACGTCTGCGGCAACAGCGACTGGGGCGTGATGATCTCCGCGGGCCCGGACGTGCTGAACTTCGACGCGTGGCAGTACGGGCCGACGATGGCCCTCTACCCGGACCAGGTCCGCGCCCTGCTCGACCGCGGCGGCTGCATCGCCTGGGGCGTCGTGCCCACCACGCAGGTGGCGGGCGCGACACTGGAGCAGGTCGTCACCCGCTTGGACGAATGCCTCGACGCCCTCGCCGCCAAGGGCTTCGACAGAGACGAACTCCGCGCCGCCGCCCTGCTGACCCCCGCCTGCGGCACCGGGTCGATCGGCCTCGAAAACGCCAGGAAGACCTTCTCCCTGCTCGGCCGGCTCGGGCAGCTCGTGACGGAGTAGCGATCCCGCCTCAACAGGCGCCCAGCGCCTCCCGACGGCTTGCCGTTTGGCCCATGCGGATGCGCCCTACTTCGTCAGCTTCCACCCGCCCTTGCTGACCTCGAGCCCCGTATGTCCCTTGTACCGGTCGTAGACGCGGTGCATCTCGTCGATCGAATCGAAGTACCCCACGACAAACGCCGCGCTGAACGACTGGCCCGCCCGGATCGGCCGGCCGCCGAACTCCTCGATCATGCACACGTACCCGCGCTGGTGGCACCACGCCTCGTGGACGACCGATGGATCGAGCGTCATCCCCGCCAGCCATGGGCCCGCCTTGCCCGTCCTCGCCTCGCGAAGCCGGTACGCCCGGATGAACCGCTCGGGCAGCTTGTCGCGGCTGCGGCGGTAGTTGAACTTGGCATCCGGCGGGAAGTCCTTGCCGAACTCCTTCGACGCGATCCGCCCGTGGTAGCTCAGGTAGATCTCGCTGAACGTGTCGCCCGCCTTGTGCTTGACGTGGCCGGGCATGTCGATCCGCAGGAACATCGCCTCGCTGTCGTTGACCGCGTCGATCCGGTCCATCGACACGAAGTACCGCTTGCCCGCCGGGAAGACGAGCCACTGCGTCCACGTCGAGCCCGTCTTCTTGCCCGGCGCGGCTGTGCGATACCTGAACTGCTGTTTGACCGCGATGAAGCCCTTGCCGCGCACGGTCACCGGCCTCAGCTCGCGGGCCCTCGTGCAGATCTGCGGGCCCTCGATCGACCGCTTCGCCCGACGGCCGTGATACGCGTTGCCGTACCGGTAGACCAGCTCCGCATCGAGCTTGTCGCGGTACGCCCGGTCGCTGCCCGGCTCCATGATCCAGTCGACGATGTCCAGCCCGAACCCCGCGTCGCGGAAGCCGGTTCTCTTATCGACGAAGCTCCCCCCGGCGACGCCGCTGACGTAGCCTTTCTTGCGAACCACGGCCGACAGTTGCGGCGTGTCAATGCGGATCTCGGTATCCGTCTCGGTCATCGCGACCTCCGCGCCTCCCGCCGCGGCGATAGCGGTGGCCGCGGCGGCGAGCAGGCAAGACGTCACGGTTGGCAGGGCGAGTTTCTTCGTCATGTGGACGATCATATCGCCAAGCCGGGCTGCGTGAAAGCCTGCCGCTTGCCGCAGCTCGGCCGGCGGCGTAAGATCTGGTGTGCGTTGATCGACTCGACCGAAGGAGAAGGCGAATGGCCGGCTTGGTGGATCGGAGAGAGTTCATGCGTTGGACGGGCCTGGGCGCGGCGTCGCTGGCGATTGGCCGGGCGGCGTCGGCTGCGGCAGCGAAGGGCGGAGCACCCGACGAGGCGAAGCGCAAGCCCAACGTCCTGTTCATCGCCGTGGACGACCTGAACGACTGGATCGCGTGCCTGGGCGGGCATCCGGACACGAAGTCGCCGAACATCGATCGGCTGGCCGGGCGCGGCGTGCTGTTCCGCAACGCCCACTGCCCCGCCCCCCTGTGCAACGCTTCGCGGGCGGCGCTGATGACAGGCATCCGCCCGAGCACGTCGGGCGTCTACACCAACAGCCAGCCCTGGCGGCCGCCGATGAAGGACGCGGTGACCTTGGCGCAGCACTTTCGCGCCCACGGCTACCGCGCGATCGGCACGGGGAAGATCTACCACGGGCGATTCCCCGACCCGCCGAGCTGGGACGAGTATTGGCCCGACCAGAAGAACAACAGGCCCGGCGATCCGGCCCCGCCGAACCGCCCGCTAAACGGCATCCCCAACACGGCCCACTTCGACTGGGGACCCGTCGACGTCAAGGACGAAGAGATGGGCGACTGGAAGGTCGCCGACTGGGCCTGCAAGCAACTGGGCAAGAAGCACGACAAGCCGCTGTTCCTGGCCGTCGGGATCTTCCGACCGCACCTGCCCTGGTACGTGCCGAAGAAGTACTTCGACATGTTCCCGCCCGAGAAGGTCACACTGCCGAAGGTCCAGAAGAACGACCTCGACGACGTTCCGCCGATCGGCAAGAAGATGGCCCGCCCCCAGGGCGACCACGCCAAGGTCATCAAGACGAACAACTGGCGCAAGGCCGTCAGCGGATACCTCGCCTCGATCGCCTTCGCCGACGCCTGCATCGGGCGCGTCCTCGACGCGCTGGACAACGGGCCCAACGCAGAGAACACGATCATCGTCCTGTGGGGCGACCACGGCTGGCACCTCGGCGAGAAGCTGCACTGGCGGAAGTTCACCCTCTGGGAGGAGGCCACGCGATGCCCGCTGATGTTCGTCGCGCCCGGCGTGACGAAGGGCGGCGGCCTCTGCGACGGCCCGGCGAACCTGCTGGACATCTACCCGACGCTGATCGACCTGTGCGGGCTGAGTCCCAACACGGCGCTGGAGGGCGTCAGCCTCCTGCCGCTGCTGAAGGACCCCGCCGCGAAGTGGGACCGCCCCGCCCTGACGACCCACGGCCGCAACAACCACTCGCTGCGGTCGCGGCGCTGGCGATACACGCGCTACTCCGACGGCACGGAGGAGCTGTACGACCACGGCAGCGACGAGATGGAGTGGACGAACGTCGCGGGCGACCCAAGCAACGAGGCCGTGAAGAAGGACCTCGCCCGCCACCTGCCGAAGACCAACGCCCCGAACGCCCCGTCGCTCAGGCGCAAGAAGAAGACCACCAAGCCCGCCGGGAGCAAGGGCAGGAAGGCCACATAATCGGCGCCGATTGGCCAGCGCACCTGGACGGGCCGTCCCCTCGAGCCACGTGGTCGGCCTCGTGGCGCAAGGGCTCACGGCCGCGAGGGACCACCGATCTCCGCGCCGTGCTCTGCCCGAACCAACGGGCTGCCCGACGGCACGGCGTGGCGCGGTGAGCTTAGTTTTGAGAAGAAGCAATGCAGCCCGAGGGCTTGTCGGCACGCGGGCCGCGCGTCTCGGGTATTCCTCCGCCTCCCGGATGCCCCAATCCGGCCGATGATCCGGGGCCTCCAGGATGCCGCAAGCTCGTCGAGGCAGCGCCCCGCAGGCCCGGGCCAGGCCGGGCGGGCCTCGCGCGGGAGCCCTGGGTCGGCGATCACCACCTCGGCCGGGGACAACGCGTCAAGGCGAGGGGGCAGGAGTTCGACATCCTCGGCCTGCCCGGCATCCCCCAGCGCCGCGGCGATCAGGGCGGTCTCGGGCGAAGGCGGGGCCGACGGGGGGATCGACGGCTCGCCGGCGGGCAGGTGCGTGTTGCCGAGGCGGCGGACCTTGATCACGTCACTGCTGCGGATCTCGCCGGAGCCGTCGATGTCGTATCGCAGGGAGTAGTCCGCGTCGCCCGTCGAGGTGTTCGACTTGCGGCGGACCTTGATCACGTCACTGCTGCGGACCTCGCCGCTGTCGTCCACGTCGCCGGGCAGGACGTTGAGGCGGAACCGGAAGTCCCCGCCGGCCGATCCGTTGCCCGACGGGTATGTGCTCACTTCGTCTGCCCATTCGCCGTCCAGCGCGTTGCCCGCCAGGTCGCCCACGCTCTCGTCGAGCACCAGCAGCAGCTTGTCGGCCGGGACGGTGCCGGGCAACGTCCACGTGGCCGTCAACGTGTCGCTGTCGAAGCGGAATTCGCTCGGCGCGTACTGCGCGACGCTCACACCGTAGACGTCCAGGTCGTCCCGCCCGACGTCCACGTCCTCGCTGAAGACCATCCTGATCTGATCGACGTTCATCCACGGCAGGACGTCGAGTTGCCCGTCCGAGCCGACCGGGACGGAGTACCCCCCCGCCCCGAGGCCTTGGGCGGCAAGGAAGTCCAGGAACGTCTGGTCCCACGCCGTTGCGGCCACCTGCACGTCGACGACGGTCGGGGCCGTCAGATCGCCGGGCACGGGCGGCGTCGGATCGGCGATGGCCGTGGCGTCGTGACCCAGGTTCGCGTCGATGGCGTCGACGTCCCGGCTGTCGATCCGCCCGTCCACGTTGACGTCGGCCCGGACGAGGCCGTCGGCGCCGGCGTCGATCGGGTCCGTGCCGTCCAGCAGCAGCGCCGCGTCACGATCCTCGGCGTCCACCACCCGGTCGCCGTTGACGTCGCCGGCCAGGGCCGTGACGAGCCGATCGCTATCCCCCGCCAGCGGATGCCCCGCACTGTCCGTCACGCCCGTCAGGCGCACAAGGTATCGGGCCGCGTCTGGCAGTCGCTCGCCGAACGTGATCCTGCCAACCGTGTTGCCGGCCTGGAGGTACGTTGTGATGCCGATCCCGCGCAGGTCGACGCGCTCGTTGTCGGCGTCCCGTCCGCGGACGTGCACGCCGGCGGGCGTGAAGCTCGCCGGATCGATCGGCCGGTCGAAGGCGACGGCCAGCCGGCTCAGCCCACTGTCGCGGGGCTCGCAGAACGCCCCGTCGTCGCCGATCTCCAGCACCGCCTCGCCGACGCCCCGGCCATGTTCGACGGCGGAGCCCCAGGAGACGATCCTGGGATGGGCGGCCGACGGCCAGGCTGTCACCGTCCAGGAGATCTCCGTCGAGTCCCACCAGTAGGCGTCGGCGCGGTCGACGGTGAAGCACACGCGGTCGCCCGCCGAAAGCGGGCCCAGCTCGTACGTGTTCGAGTCGGTCACCCAAAGCTGATCGGACGTGGCGGTCAGGGACGCGACGACGGCCTTCGAGGGGTCGAACGCCCTGTAGATGACATTCATGCTTGTCGGCCGCCGGTCGTCTATGCGGCGGGCGGCCAGGTCACCGATGGTGTACAGGCCATCCAGCGGAGCAACGAAGGCCACGACGATCAGGTGGTCGTTGCCCGGCGGATGAACCTGAAGATCTCGCGCGCCGGCGGGGTAGGGCGTGTTGGCCTCGCCCACGTCGGCCCCGCGGTCCACCGTGCTCTTGCCGACGTACGGGTACTGATACACGCCGCTCCCGTTGGCCCAGAGGTCCTCGACACGGCACTGGTTGTCCTGTTCCGGGTGGGGGCCGGCAATGTAGTTGGCCAACGGCGTGCCCAAGGCGACCCCGCCGTCGTCGGCCGACTCGTAGAACTCCAGTTCGGCCTCGACGCCCCAGAGATCGTCGGCGACGACGGCCTGCGGCGGCCCGGCCGACGTCACCACGTCGTAGGAGTGCCAAGTCAGCGGCGTGAGCTGGCCGGCGCCCGTGACGGTCACGGTGACCGTGCCCGTGTCCGTGCCACCCAACCCGTCGTCGACCGTGTAGCCGAACGTGTCCGCGTATGACGTGCCCTCGCCGAGCCAGTCGAACCGGCCGGCCGGATCGTATGTGAAGCTGCCGTCCGCGTTCACCGTCACGGCCGCCCCCGCCGCGCTCGTGCCGTCGTGCCCGCTGACCGTCAGCACGTCTCGGGTGGGGTCCGGGTCGCCGTCGTTGTCCAGCACGCCCGGCCACGAGACCACCAGCGGCGTCTGCTCGCCGGTCTCGTAGGCGTCGTCCGCCGCGGTCGGGGCGTCGTTCGTGTTGGCCACGTCGATGCTGAACGGCTGGTAAGCCGTCGCGCCAGCCGCGTCGATCACCCACAGCGTCAGCGCGTGAACGCGGACGTCCCGGTTCAGCGCAATGCCCGACAGCGTGGCCGTGCCGTCGCCGTGATCGACCAGGTCCAGCCAGACGGGCAGGCCCGGCGCGACGATCTGAAGCGTGTCTCCCGCGTCGACGTCGTCGGCCTCGACCGTGTAGCTGTAGAGGGCGTCTTCCGTCGCGGCGGTCGCGGGCGTGCTGATGAACCGCGGCTCGTCGTTGCTGTTCGTCACCGTGATGGTGAAGGGCAGCTCAGCCGTCGCGCCGAGCCCGTCGGCCACCCGCAGCGTCACGGCATGATCCCCGACGTGCTCGTTCCGCGGCGTGCCCGAAAGGACCGCCGTGCCGTCGCCGCCGTCCTCCAGCGCCAGCCAGCCCGGCAGGCTGCCGACCGCGACGATCGAGAGCGTCTCGGCCCCGCCGGCGGTGTGGCGGTCGACGTCGTCGGCCGCGATCGGGCAGAAGTACGGGGCGTCCTCGACGGCCTGCGTCACGGGCTCGCCGCGGAACGCCGGGGCGTCGTTGACGTTGCCCACGATGATAAAGCAGACGTCGCTCGCCTCGGCCTGGCCGTCCGTGGCCGTCACCTTGACATATATCGTGCCGACGTCCTCGTTGGCCGGCGTGCCCGTGAACGTGCGCCCGGCCGGGTCGAACGCCAGCCAGGCCGGCAGCGGCCCGCCGAGGGCCGATTCGGCGGTGTAGGTCAGCGCGTCGCCGTCCTCGTCGACGAACGTGTCCGCCGCGAAGGCGAAGTGGAACCGATCGTCTTCCGTCGCCGCCCGGGAGCCGATGGGGGCGTTTACGACGGGCGCGTCGTTGACGTTGGTCACCGTCAACACAAAGCCGACGCCGGCCGACCCGCCCTGCCCGTCGTCGGCCGTGACCTCCACGCTCAACGTGCCGACGTCCCCGTTGGTCGGCGTGCCGCTGAACGTGCGCCCGGCGGCATCGAAGGCCAGCCAGGCCGGCAGCGGCGATCCGCCGGCCAGTGCGGCCGTGTAGGTCAACGTGTCGCCGTCCTCGTCGCTGAACGCGCCGGTGCCGAACGTCAGGACAAAGGGCTGGTCCTCGGTCGCGCCGGCAGGCGGGATTCCGGCTGCCACGGCCGGCGCGTCGTTGACGTTCTCGACGACGATGGCGAACGTCCCGCGGGCCTTCTCGACCCCGCCGTCGGAAGCGGCGACCTCGACGTGGATCGTGCCCACGTCGCCGTTGCCGGGCGTGCCGGTGAACGTGCGGTCGGCCTGCTCCTCGAAGCCCAGCCAGCCCGGCCACTGCGAGCCGTCGGCCAGCGCGGCCGTGTAGCTCAGCGAATCGCCGTCGGCGTCGGCGAACGCGTTCTGCGCGAACGTGAAGCTGAAGGGGACCTCTTCGACGGCCTGCTGATCGGGGAAGGCAAGCTCCAGCGTCGGCGCGTCGTTCACGTTGGTCACGGTCAGCGCGAAGGTGGCGGACGCCTCGCCGCCGTGGCCGTCTTCGGCGGTGACCTTCACGTGGATCGTGCCGACGTCGCCGTTGGTCGGCGTGCCGACGAACGTCCGCGCCGCGCCGTCGAAGCTCAGCCACCCCGGCAGCGGCGTGTCGTCGTCCAGCGAAGCAAAGTAGGCCAGCGTGTCGCCGTCGTCGTCCTGGAACACGGCCTGGTCAAACGTGAACGTGAAGAGGGCGTCCTCGAAGACATCGCCGGCGGCGCCCTGATCGGGGATGCTGCCGGGCGCGGTCGGCGGATCGTTCGTGTTGAGGACGGTGAGGGTGTAGATCCGCGTGGCGGCGGCCCCGCCGGAATCCTCCACGAGCAGCTCCACCGGATGGTCGCCCACGTGGTGGTTGGCCGGTGTCCAGGTGAGCGTGGCGCTCGTGCCGTCGGGGTTGTCGGCCATCGACAGCTCCGTCGGGCCCGACACGATGCTGAACAGCAGCGGGACGAAGCCGCGCCCGTCGGCCGTGACGACGTGGCTGTACGCGGCGTCCTCGACGGCCTGGCCGAGAGAGTCGGTCGTGATCGCCGGCACGCGGCGGTTGCCGAAGTCGATGCCGGTCAGGACGCCGTCGAGGCCGACCGTCACCGCGTGCGTGCCAACGCCCACGGGCGCCGTCTGCCACCAGCCCTGCTGAAGGGCTTCGCCCACCGTGTAGTTGCCGGCGGCGAGGTCCGCAAACGAGTACAGGCCGGCCTCCGTTACCGGGTCGATCAGGCCGTCGCCGTCGATGTCCACGTCGGCGGTGCCTGTGCTCGAAATCAGGCTCCCGCTGCCGTCGTAGAGCTCGACCGTCCAGCCGGTCAGGGCGGGCTCGTCGGCGTCGCGGATGCCGTCGCCGTCGAGGTCATCCCACTTCATGCCGCAGATCTCGCCCAGCCGCCGGTTGGTGAAGCTGACGTCCTGCGCAACCTGCCCCGAAGCGAGGACCACTGTATGGCCGCCTCCCGCGGCCGGAACCGTCTGCTGCCAGCCGGGCTGCTGCACCTGGATCACCGTGTAGCTGCTCGGCGAAAGGCCGACGAACCCGTACAGGCCGGCCTCCGTCGCCGGATCGATGCTGCCGTCGCCGTCGACGTCCACGTCGGCAGTGGTGGTGGCGGCGACCAGGGCAGCGCCGTCGTACAGCTCGATCGTCCGACCCGAAAGGCCCGGCTCGTCGCCGTCGTGGGCGCCGTCGCCGTCAAGGTCGTGCCACGCCACCCCGCGGATCTCGCCCAGCTCCCGGTTGCCGAAATCGACGCCGCCCGCGACTCCGCCGTCGGTGACCGTCACGTTCTGGTGTGTCCCGCCGCCGCCGGGGTGAGTCTGCTGCCAACCGGCCGGGAGCACCTCGGCCACCGTGTAGCCGCCCGGCGGCAGGTCGACGAACCGGTACAGGCCGGACTCGCTGGCCGGATCGATGCTGCCGTCGCCGTTCACGTCAATCTCTGCCGTCCGCTCCCGGGCGATCAGGTCGCCCAGAGCGTCGAACGCCTCGATGGTCCAGCCGTTCAGGGCGGCCTCGCCCACGTTGCGGACGCCGTCGGCGTCGAGGTCGTCCCACTTCATGCCGTGGATCTCGCCGCGCTCGAGCTGGTTGCCGAAGTCCACGCCCATGAACACGTGCGGCTGCCCGGCAAACGGCAGGTAGCGGCGCATTGGCGTGGTCGCGGCGGCGTGGTCCGGCACGGCCTCGGCGATTGGGATCCGGGACGTGCCCCTGGCCCATTGCGGCACGGAGAACCCGATCTCGCCGGCCGCGCCCGCCAGGTCCCTCACGTAGATCGACGCGTCGAAGCCCTCGAGCGTCGTGGTGAACGTGATGCGCTCGGTGCCCGCCTCCTGGCCGGCGACCACCGCGCCGCTGAGCGGCCCGGAGTTGGCGATGGCGAGGTTCAGGTCGTCCACGAGTTCGGCGATGCTGTTGTTGTCGCTCGTGTCGTTCAGGGCGCCGAAGGCGCGGACGCTGTCGATGAAGCCTGCCAGCTCGGCCCCCTCTCGCGGCGTGACGTCAAGGCGAATCTCACTGCCCTGCTCGAGTGTCAGGAAGGCCAGCCTCTCCTCCCCTTCGGCATCGATCGGCATCGCCTCGACCCATGGGCCCAGATCGCCGGAGAGAATGAACCCGTTCAGGTAGTCGGCGATCTCCTGCGTCGAGCCGAACGGCGGAAGCGGCGCGGTGTCGCCAACGGTTTCGGAGACCCGATATTCGTCCTGCTCGCCCGGCCGCATCGTGAACGTGACGTCGAAACGCAGGCCGCTCGGGTAGGGCTCTGCATCGACCGGCGAGGTCTGAGCGAAGGCGATGGCCGGCTGGGGCGAATGGGCCGGGATCACCACCATGCCCGGGAGCCCGTTGACGACCATGAACAGGTCCAGGCTCGGGGAGATGATCCTGCCGTTGCTCGGCGCGTCGAACGTGCCGATCACCTTGGCGGAAGTGCCGACCGTGTCAAAGGCGACGCTCGCCAGGACGTACTCGCCGTTGGCATCCGTGTACGTGCCCGCCTCGCCGGCGTCCCACAGGCCATTCTCGTTGCCGTCGTTGTAGACGCCGATCGCCTCCAGGCCTCGCTCGCCGGCATCGCGGCTGCCGTTGCCGTTGAGATCCTCAAACGCCGTTCCGTAGACGGCGATGCTGCCGGCGGTGACGTTGAACGACTGCTGTGCAGCCCGGCCGCCGGCGGCGCCCGACTTGTCCTGCCGGTCGTAGGCCGTGACAGTCAAGCCGATCGTGGCGTCGGGGATCGTCTCGGCGGCGGCGCCCGCGGCCTGCGCGCCGACGGGGCCTGCCCCGGGCTGCCAGCCGTAGTCGATGACCTCCACGTTGTCGAATGTCGCGGCGGTCAGGACGCCGTGGACGTGGCTGGTGACGGCCATTCCCACGAAGGCGGCCGAGGCCATGGGAATCACCTCGCTCTCGATCGGGTCCCAGCTCCTGCCGTCGCCGGAGACGTAGCCGGTGAACAAGTCCCCCTGTCGCACCAGCCGGACCCAGTACGGCGGCCAGGCCGAGCCCTGACCGCTGTGGAACGTCTGTCCGCCGGGCTCGAGGCGCCGCTGGAAGAACCCGCCGCTGGAGGCCGACAGGCCTGCCGTGGCGTGGGGCGAGTCGGGCTCCAGCGTCTGGCGGATCATCACGCCAGCCTTCGCCCACGGGTCGATCGGCTCGACGTGCAGCACGCGGGCGATGATCTCGCCGTCGCCGTCGAGCGGCCGGTAGACGTACCGGAAGCTGTCCGCGGTGTCCCAGATGTCCTCGCCGGCGCCCTGGACCGTCCACGTGCCCTCGTACAGGCTCTGCCGGCCGGCCTCGCCAACGTCGCCGATGTCCTCTCCCTGCCAGGCGAGGTAATGGAAGCTCGCCCGCGAGCCCTCGGCAGCCGCCTCGCCGACGAGGTCCCTGACGTTGTCGGCCGTCACAACGTACGTCGTGCCGTCGGCCATGGGCTGGGCGAGGGTGAGCGTGACGGTCCTGCCGTCCCGCGCCAACTCCGCCGATCGCACGGGCGGGCCGCCTTCCAGGCGATAGCAGACTGCCGTCTCGGCCGCCACCGCGTCCAGCGGCTCGCCGAAGGTCACCGTCACTTCCGCCGCGTCCGTAGCCGTCGCCGACTCGAGCCGCGGCGGGCCGGCCAGGTCCACCAGCCCCGGAATCTCCCACGCGCCCAGACGCCGGCCGTAGATGCGCACCTCGTCGAGCAGACCGTCCCAGCTCGACGCCGCGTCCTTCGCGCCCTTGCCGACGAGGAGCCTCTCAACCGAGTCGATCTCGCCCGCGACGGTCGGGCTGATCGAGCCCGGCGCTCGCAGGACGCCGTCGAGATACACCTGGATGTCCTCGCCGGACTGCCAGCCGACGACGATGTGCTGCCAGTCGGCTCTCTGGACGTTCGGCGGGCTCTCCCACTGCTGCGTGCCGCCCGACGTTTGCAGCCCCCCCTTGATGCCGTTGGGCCGGTTGTCCTGGCCGGCCAGCTCCCGGTCATAGCGGAAGCCGTACTCGTCCTCGCCGTCCGGGTCCCGCCAGTTGAACAGCCCGCTGTCCGTGCCCGTGCGGTCGGACTTGATCCAGGCGGAGAACGTGAAGGCCGTCAGGCCGTTGAGGTAGTCCTCCGCGTCGTCGTCGAACAGGTAGTCGTCGATCCCGTCGAAGGCCATCGCCCCGCCGACCCGGCCGTCCGCCTGCCACGTCGCCCCGAAGATGCTCATGTCGTGCCCCCCG
>Ga0180438_10002714_pt1 | contig 28137 bp, 24 predicted proteins | sample SS_ome_12_FD_132455 | JGI IMG/M metagenome (GOLD analysis project Ga0180438, IMG submission 132455) | Hypersaline lake sediment archaeal communities from the Salton Sea, California, USA - SS_3_D_2 metaG | ecosystem: Environmental > Aquatic > Non-marine Saline and Alkaline > Hypersaline >...
GTCTGAAAAAATCTCCGTAAAATGAAGAGCGCACTCAAAATCGATCAACAGGCGACCTACATTATCCGGGTGGCCGGTTATCTGGATGAGAACTGGTCAACACGCTTGGGCGGATTAAAAATTAGTAGCAATTCTTGGGATGAAAACACGCTGATTACAACGCTTTCCGGCGCGTTGGTCGATCAAGCCGCCTTGTTTGGCGTGCTCAAAGCGCTGTTCGACATGCGGTTACCGCTGCTTTCCGTTGAGTGCCTGGAATTTAATTTCATCCCATAAAAATCACCCTGATTTTATAAACAAAGCAGGAAAACATTTAGGAGGTCTGAATCATGAGAAAACGACGCGCGGATCGCAGAGAAGAACGCGCCACCTTTGGCCGGAGAGGCACGGCCACCCGTTACCAGATGCGCGAAAAGCTGGTGGCCTTTGGGGATGATTATTACATCCAAAACGAGGCCGGGCAAAAGGTTTTCAAGGTAGATGGCAAAGTCTTACGAGTAAGGGATACGCTCAAATTCAAAGATATGCGGGGCAACGTGCTCTGTCAGATTCAGGAGCGCATGCTACGCATTAAAGATGTCATGGCGATCGAAGATGGGCGTGGGAAAAAAGTCGCTGAGGTCAAGAAAGCGCTGATCACCCCGCTGCGCGACCGCTGGACGGTCAAGCTCCGCAACGGCCCGGACCTGGACGTGCAGGGCAACATCCTGGACCACGAGTATGAGATCAAAGAAGGCCGCCGCAAGGTGGCCGAGGTTTCCAAGAAGTGGTTCCGGGTTCGGGATACCTACGGCGTGGAGGTCGCGCCGGACCAGGAGGATGTCCTCATCCTGGCTGTCACCGTGGCGTTGGACCAGATGGCCCATGACTGAAAAGCAGAGATAAAGTAAAGGAGAACAAAAAATGTCTGACATTATCGAATATAAACCTGGAACCCCCTTCCCCGGCGTCATTGGCCGGACATTGGACGAGTCTTCACCGGCCTGGCCGGAACCAACGCGGGCCAAAGAGGGTGCGCCCAATGTCATCTTTTTTGTGTGGGATGATGTGGGCTATGGGCAAATGTCCGCATTTGGCGGCCTGTGTAACACCCCAACGCTGGACAAGCTGGCTAACCGGGGTTTGCGCTACACCAACTTCCACACTACGGCCCTCTGTTCGCCCACGCGCGGTTGCGTTCTCACCGGGCGCAACCACCATACCCTGGGTCTATCGGCCATCACCGAGATTTCTATCGGCTATCCGGCCCACAATGGCTATATGGGTTTTGAACACGGTTTTCTCTCGGAGATGCTGTTGGAGCATGGCTACAACACCTTCGCCCTGGGCAAGTGGCATCTAGCTCCCCCGGAAGAAACCACCACCGCCGGCCCCTTCCACCGCTGGCCGCTGGGGCGCGGCTTTGAGCGCTACTACGGCTTTTTGGGTGGCGATACCGACCAGTTCTTCCCCGATTTGACCTACGACAACCACCCGATCCCTGCGCCCAAAACGCCCGAGGAAGGCTATCACCTGAACATTGATCTGGCCGATAAAGCCATTGAGTTTATACAGGATGCCCACGTAAACGCCCCGGACAAACCCTTCTTCCTGTATTACGCCACCGGCGCCGGGCACGCTCCCCACCATGTGGAGCCGGAATGGATCGAAAAATACAAGGGCAAATTTGATATGGGCTGGGACGAATACCGCAGAATCGTCTTTGAGCGTCAGAAGGAAATGGGGATTCTCCCGGCGGGGGCAGAACTTTCCGCGCACGATCCCGACGTGCCAAAATGGGATTCCTTGTCGGATGACGCGAAAAAGATGTACGCCCGCCAAATGGAGGTCTACGCCGCTTTCTTGGAACAAACGGATTATCACTTCGGCCGCATTGTTACTTATCTGGAAAAGTTGGGCGAACTGGATAATACCCTGATCGTTATTATCTCCGACAATGGCGCCAGTGCCGAAGGCGGCGTTCACGGCACCTTCAACGAGGCCCTTTTCTTTAACAACGTGGAGGAGACGCTGGCAGACAATCTGAAATATTATGATGAATGGGGCAGCCCCAACACCTTTAACCATTACTCCTGGGGCTGGACCTGGGCCGGCGATACCCCCTTCCGCCGCTGGAAGCGTGAGACCTATCGCGGCGGGGTCAGCGATGCCTGCATGGTATTTTGGCCAGAAGGCATCAAGGCCAGCGGCGAACTGCGCACCCAATACGCCCACGCCGTCGACCTGGTACCCACGGTTCTGGAGGCGTTGGATATAAAAGCGCCCGAGATGATCCGCGGCGTGCCGCAATCACCTATTCAAGGCCTTAGTTTTGCCCACTCCTTTGACAACGCCGCGGTCGAGAGCAAACACCACACCCAATATTTCGAGATGTTTGGCCATCGCTCCCTCTACCACGATGGTTGGAAAGCGGTCTGCCCCTTCCCTGGTCCCAACTTTACAGAAGCGGCCCAGAAAGAACGCTACTTTGGGATGCCGCTGACGACTGAACTGCTGAATGATCTGGATGCCCACGGGTGGGAGCTTTACAACGTGGTTGACGATCCGGCGGAAACCAAGAACCTAGCCGCGGAGATGCCGGACAAGGTGCAAGAAATGGCGCAGCGCTGGTACGCAGAAGCCGGCAAATATGGTGCTTTGCCCCTGGCCTCGGCTGAACTTGCCCGTATGAATGTGCCGCGCCCGACCGTCTCCCGACCGCGGCAGAAATTTATCTACTATCCTGGCGGCGCTCCAATCTCCTTTTCCGCTGCGCCCAAGTTGTATAACCGCCCGCACAGCATCACCGCCGATGTGGTCATTCCAGAGGGAGGCGCTGAGGGGATGCTGATGACACACGGCAGTCGCAATGCGGGCTATGCGCTCTTCGTCAAAGATGGGCATCTGCATTACATTCACAACTATGTTGGGTTGGAAAGGTTCGAGTTGGTCTCGAGCGAACCGATTCCCACGGGGGACGTCAGCCTGCGCTACGAGTTTGAGCCAACCGGCGAACCCCAGTTCAGAGAGGGCAAAGGCTCGCCCGGCCGTCTCCAACTCTACATCAACGAAGAGCTGGTCGGCAACCTGGAAGTCCCGTACTCCACCCCCCAACTCTTCGGCGTGCTGGGTGCGAGCTGCGGTTATGCGGCCTTTGACTCCGTTAACCCGGCGGTGTACGAAGCCCCATTCCGCTTCACCGGCGAGATCAAACAAGTGGTCATTGATGTGTCTGGCAAACTGCTTCAGGATGATGAGGCCGAACTGAAACGGCTGATGACGCAACAGTAGAATCTCGACCGGGCGCCCTTCAAGTTCAACGGCAAGATCGAGAAGGTTAACATCAAGTATATCTAGCTCCGTCTAGATCAAAGCCTTGGGGTGTTTCGTCCGGGACGAATACGCCCGGCGAAACACCTCAAGGATGGAATAATTTCTCAAAAGGTGAAATAAAAATGTCTGAAATAATTGAATACAAACCTGGAACCCCCTTCCCCGGCGTAATCGGCCGGACTCTAGATGAGTCCTCGCCGGCCTGGCCGGAACCAACGCGAGCCAAAGAGGGCGCCCCCAACGTCCTGTTCTTTGTTTTGGACGATGTTGGCTATGGACAACTGTCACCTTTCGGTGGCCTGGTCAACACGCCAACCCTGGATAAATTGGCGCAGCGGGGATTGCGCTACACCAACTTTAACACCACGGCGCTCTGTTCGCCCACCCGGGGCTGTGTGCTGACCGGGCGTAATCACCATACCCTGGGCCTGTCGGCCATCACTGAACTATCGATTGGTTATCCGGCCCACAATGGCTATATGGGCTTTGAACACGGCTTTCTCTCGGAGATGCTGCTGGAACATGGCTACAACACCTTTGCCGTCGGAAAGTGGCACCTGGCTCCCCCGGAAGAAACCACGACTGCCGGCCCCTTCCACCGCTGGCCGCTGGGACGCGGTTTCGAACGCTACTATGGTTTTATGGGCGGCGATACAGACCAATGGTTCCCAGACCTGACCTACGACAACCACCCGATTCCCGTGCCTAAAACGCCGGAGGAAGGCTACCACTTGAACATCGACCTGGCCAATAAAGCCATCGAGTTCATCCAGGATGCCTACGTCAACGCCCCGGACAAGCCCTTCTTCCTGTATTATGCCACTGGCGCCGGGCATGCCCCGCATCATGTGGAGCCGGAATGGATCGAAAAATACAAAGGGAAATTCGATATGGGCTGGGACGAGTACCGCAAGATCGTCTTTGAGCGCCAGAAGGAAATGGGCATTCTCCCGGCGGGTGCGGAACTCTCCGCGCACGACCCCGACGTACCCGCATGGGATTCGTTATCGGACGACGCCAAAAAGATGTATGCACGCCAGATGGAGGTCTATGCCGCCTTCGTCGAGCAGACGGACTACCATTTCGGGCGCATCATCGAGTTCCTCGAAAAGATCGGCGAGCTGGACAATACGATCATCGTGGTCATCTCAGACAATGGAGCCAGCGCCGAAGGGGGCGTCAACGGCACCTTCAACGAAGCCCTGTTCTTTAACGGTGTTGAGGAAACCCTTGAAGATAATCTAAAGTATTATGATGAATGGGGCAGCCCCAACACCTTCAACCATTACTCCTGGGGCTGGACCTGGGCCGGCGATACCCCCTTCCGCCGCTGGAAGCGGGAAACCTTTCGCGGCGGCGTCAGCGACCCCTGCATTGTCTTCTGGCCGGAGGGCATCAAGGCCAGCAACGAAATACGGACGCAATACGCCCACGCCGTTGACCTGGTGCCGACGGTTCTGGAAGCGTTGGACATCGAAGCGCCGGCGATGATTCGCGGCGTGTCGCAATCGCCTGTCCAAGGGCTCAGTTTCGCGCACAGCTTTGACGATGCCGCGACCGAAAGCAAACACCACACCCAGTATTTCGAGATGTTTGGCCACCGTTCCATTTATCACGAGGGTTGGAAAGCGGTTTGCCCCTTCCCCGGCCCCAGCTTTGCCGAAGCGGCCGAAGCGGGACGCTACTTTGGCGCACCCCTGACGACGGAAGTGTTGAATGACCTGGATGCCCATGGCTGGGAACTCTACAACGTGGAGGAGGACCCGGCAGAGACCAGAGACCTGGCGGCAGAGATGCCGGACAAGGTGCAGGAGATGGCCCAGCGCTGGTATGCCGAAGCCGGTAAATACGGTGTTTTGCCCCTGGCTACTGGAGATCTGCAGCGAGGGAATGTCCCCAGGCCGACCGTCTCCCGACCTCGCAAGCAATATACATATTACCCCGGCGGCGCGTCGGTCCCCTTCTCCGCGGTGCCCAGGCTCTACAATCGCCCGCACAGCATTACGGCGGAAGTGTTCATTCCAGAGGCAGGCGCTGAGGGGATCCTGATGACGCACGGCGGTCGCAATGCCGGCTATGCCCTCTTTGTAAAAGAGGGGCATCTGCAGTACATTCACAACTATGTGGGGCTGGAAAAGTTTGAGGTGATCTCAAACGAACCCGTCCCCACCGGAGAGGTCAGCCTGCGTTGCGAGTTTGAGCCCACCGGCGAACCCAGGTTCAGAGAGGGCAAAGGGGCACCAGGCCGCTTCCAGCTCTATATAAACAACAAGCTGGTGGGTAACCTGGAAGTCCCATACTCCACCCCCAACATGTTCGGCGTTCTGGGAGCAAGCTGCGGCTATGCGGCATTTGACTCGGTGAACCCGGAGGTTTACCAAGCGCCGTTCCCCTTCACCGGCGAGATCAAGCAGGTGGTGATTGACGTATCCGGCGAGGTGATCAAAGACGACGAAGCCGAACTGAAACGGCTGATGACACAACAGTAGCATCTCGCATGGAGCAGCGCCTCGGCTTTGCCATGGCGCATCCGTAAGCCAGTTTCTCATGATCCCGGCGAGGGCGCAAGTGAACGAGCCTTCGCCGGGATCGCAAAGGAGGAAAAATCATGGAACTGTTAAATACACTCTACAACCTGATGAGCCTGGTCTTTGTGCTGGGCACCATGGCTTCCATGGGCCTGAGCCTGACGATCGCCCAGATCACCGGGCCGCTGCGCAACGCCCGGTTTGTGATCGTCGCCTTGCTGGCCAACTTCCTCGCGCCGCCCATCCTGGCATTCCTCCTCATCCAGGTCTTTGCCCTGGACGAGCCCCTGGCGGTCGGGCTGATGCTGGTCTCCCTGGCGGCGGGCGCCCCGGCATTGCCCAAAACGGCGGTGTTTGCCAAGGTGGATGCCGCCGCCGCGACCGGCTTGATGGTGCTGCTGGTGGTGGTCACGATCCTCGTCCTGCCCATCGCCCTGCCCCTGCTGCTGACCGGCATCTCGGTCACCTTCTGGGACATTGCCTCGGGGCTGATCATCCTGATCCTGGTCCCGCTGGCCGTGAGCCTCTTTGTGCGCGCTCGCTATCCGGAAGCCGCCGCATCGGCGCTGCCCCACTTTGCCCAGGCCTCCAACCTGAGCCTGCTGATCCTCTTGGTGCTGATGATCGTGCTGAATTTCAGCGACGTGGTCGGCCTGCTGGGTTCGGGGGGCTTGCTGGCCAGCCTGGTTCTGGTGATCTTGACGACAGCCGGGGGGTATCTGTTGGGCAAGCTCGGCAGAGCCGGTGACTGGTTACAGGGCCTGGGCTCCGGGCAGCGCAACATCGCCGCGGCGATGGTGGTGGCCACAATGAACTTTGGCAACGACGAGATCGTGATGGTGGTGGTCTACTCGCTCATTGGCATGGTGATAATCATCCCGCTGGCCCTGGAATTGGGCAAGCGGTCCAAAGCGGCAGCGAATACATGAAGGAGTTTTGATGGCACGCGAGAATATCCATCTTTCGCAAAGGCCGCTGAGAACCCCATGGGCAGCAGCAATCGCAGGAATCTTGTTTGCGGTATTACAGATTGCCAGCACTGCAATGATGCAAATTTCCGTACCGGAAGGTTCAATCCTGCAAAATGATTGGATGAGGGAGCAATCTGACTGGATCGGTTTATCTTTGGGCTTGATACCGTTTGCCGGGATCGCATTTTTGTGGTTTATAGGCGTTGTGCGCGACCGCATGGGGCATATGGAGGACCAGTTCTTTTCCACCTTATTTTTCGGCAGCGGCTTGCTGTACCTGGCGATGACTTTTGCCACCGCGGCGATTGCTGGGGTTATACTGGTCGTCTATCGTTATGACCCAGATCTGGTAATTAACAGCGGATTCTACTATTTTGGCCAGGCGATGATCTACAAATTCAACAATGTCTATGGCATCCGCATGGCCGGCATGTTCCTGACCGCATTGGGCACGATCTGGGTGCGCACAAAGTTAATGCCGCGCTGGGTCGCCTTGTTACCTTTTCTAGGCGCTTTGGTCCTCTTGATCGGCATTGATATCAATCCCTGGACAACAGTAGTATTTCCCGGTTTGGTATTGTTAATTAGCGCCTATATTCTTGTATTGAATTACGGCAGTAGAGGCCGGGATGGCGTTTTGCTAGATGGGTAAATCATTGTTGGATATTTGAAAAAACGCTAAGGCGTCTCGATTCAACTTGCCTGATGCGACAAATCACTGCGATGCCGCTGCCCAGACCGTCAAAGGTACCATCCTGAAATTTTAATTACCGAAGACTCATGTTTCATGACCGGTAATGAATGTAGTCCCCTCGGTCAACAATCTGGTCACATTCAAAGTTCACGGGCAACTACCGGTAATTAAGTAACGCCCGCGTTACTTGACGATTCCGGGTGTCAGAATTATCATTCTGTAGAGATAATTTGATTACTTCCCATTGTTGCTGCCATTATTGGTGCCTTTTAGAAGAATTGTCAATCTTTGATTCAATGTCGGGGTGTTCGAGTCAGGTGTCCGTAGGGGTCGCGGAACGCAGTGTAGCATCCCGCGTTTTTTACAGGATTGCGGGACACACGTTTATAAGGACCGTTCTACTGATGACGTAGAGCGGTTTTTGTCTTCGATTCGCTCTGACCCCAAGGAGAAATTGAAAAAATTTGAAGTCGAGATTGGAAAAAATCCATAAAATCTCATACTTAGTGATTTGAGTGTTTGAGGTGAACGCAGACTAGATACAAGATTGCGATATTAATGTTGAATATAATACCCCTTTGAAATTTTGCGTTTACGACTACTTCACCGGAGTCAATGCAAACCTATACTGAGTTAAGTGCATTTCTAAAGTGTCTTCCACAATAAACTGCCCAACGAAATTTTCAAGAAAAGGAGATATACGATGAGTACAGAAGATAAGATCCAACGATCCGTTTTGCCCATCCCGGAGGTGCAGCATGTGGGTCTGACGACCTATGATGCCAAGGATCCGGAAACCAAGTTTCCGCCGATCCGGGATATCCGGCCCCCGAAAGGCGCGCCGAATGTGTTGATCATCCTGCTTGACGATGTCGGTTTTGGCGCGAGCAGCGCCTTCGGCGGTCCGGTTAACACCCCCGCTGCCGAGCGGCTGGCGAAGGACGGCTTGAAGCTCAATCGGTTCCATACGACTGCGCTGTGCTCGCCCACACGCCAGGCGCTGCTAACCGGTCGTAATCATCATTCAGTGAACATGGGCGGCATTTGCGAGATGGCGACCTCGGCGCCTGGTTATACCTCGGTGCTGCCGAAGGACAAGGCGCCGCTCGCCATGACCCTCAAACTCAACGGTTACGCCACCGCACAGTTTGGCAAATGCCACGAAGTGCCCGTCTGGCAGACCAGCCCGCTGGGTCCATTCGATTCCTGGCCATCAGGCGGCGGCGGGTTTGAGTACTTCTACGGTTTCATCGGCGGAGAAGCCGACCAGTACTATCCAGGCATCTACGAAGGCACGATCCCGGTAGAACAGGATAAAACCCCCGAAGAAGGTTACCATTTCACCGAGGATATGACCAATAAAGCAGTGGCGTGGGTGCGCCAACAAAAGGCGCTCATGCCAGACAAACCCTTTTTTATGTATTACGCGCCAGGCGCCACCCACGCCCCGCACCATGTACCTAAGGAATGGATAGATAAATATAAGGGTAAATTCGACGGCGGCTGGGATAAACTGCGCGAAGAAACTTTTGAGCGCCAGAAGAAGTTGGGCGTGATCCCTGAAGACGCCGTCCTCACCAGACGTCCCGACGAAATCCCCGCCTACGACGATATGCCCGAGGAACTCAAACCCATTCTTGCCCGCGAGATGGAGACCTATGCCGGGTTCCTGGAGCACACCGACCATCAAATCAGCCGGCTGGTCAATGCCCTGGAAGACCTGGAAGTCCTCGACGACACGCTGATCTACTATATCATCGGCGACAACGGCGCATCCGCTGAAGGAACGCCGAACGGCTGTTTCAACGAGATTGCTGTGCTCAACGGCATGGGTACGATCGAGACCCCCGAATTCCTGATGAGCAAGATCGATGATTTCGGCAGCCCGGAAGCCTCCAACCACTATGCAGTGGGCTGGGCGCACGCCATGGATACGCCCTACCAGTGGACAAAGCAGGTCGCTTCACATTGGGGCGGCACCCGCAACGGCACGATCGTGCACTGGCCAAATGGGTTCGAGTCCAAGGGTGAGATAAGATCACAATTCAGTCACGTGATCGATGTCGCGCCGACTGTCCTAGAAGCCGCGGGCATTCCTGCGCCTACGATTGTGAATAGTGTGCAGCAGGCACCGCTCGAGGGCGTCAGCATGCTGTATGCTTTCGACGATGCCAAGGCGGCCGAACGGCACGAGACCCAGTATTTCGAAATGTTCTGCAACCGCGGTATTTACCATAAGGGTTGGACGGCGGTGACCCGGCATGGCGTGCCCTGGGTCGGCGCCTACGAGCGCGCCTTTGACGAGGATGTCTGGGAGTTGTATGATACGAATACCGACTGGACGCAGTCAAAGGATCTGGCGAAGGTGAACCCGGAAAAACTCGCTGAATTGCAGCGGTTGTTCCTGATCGAAGCGACCAAGTACAACGTACTCCCGCTCGACGATCGATCATTTGAGCGCTTTAATTCTGACATCGCAGGCCGGCCGCAGTTGATCAAGGGAAAATCGCAAATGCTGTTTGGCGGCATGCACAGGCTGCAAGAACACGTGATTATCCAGACGCATAATAAATCGTATTCGCTGACCGCTGAGATCGAGGTGCCGGAATCCGGCGCTGATGGCGTTATCGTCTCCATGGGGGCTGGCATCGGCGGCTGGAGCCTGTACGCCAAGGACGGCAGGCTCAAACACTGTTATAATTTTTTTGGCATCGAAAATTACTTTGCTGAAAGCCAGCAGGAAATCCCTGCTGGCAAGCATCAGGTGCGTATGGAGTTCAACTACGACGGCGGCGGGCTTGCCAAGGGCGGCAGCGTCTCGTTGTATGTGGACGGCAAGCTGGACGGCGAAGGCCGCGTGGACATGACTGTGCCCATGCTTTTCGGTACGGATACCTGTGACGTTGGCAGTGATGCCGGCTCGCCTGTCTCCCCAGACTACGGTCCGAAAGACAACAAGTTCAGCGGCACGGTAAATTGGGTGCAGATTGATATCGATGAGAAAGCAGAGGATCTGGATCACCTGATCACGCCCGAAGAGCGTTACAAAGTCGCGATGGCGCGACAGTAAGCAGTTGGATTGAGCGTAAACACACCAGCGCTGGCCCACTGCCGGGCAGCGCTGGTGAGGGTACGCGATTTATACTGAGCATCTTACTTTTATAGATTCTTTCTCCTGTAGAATATTGCCATAGATGAAGGATTAACCTTTGCGATATCACGGTACTGTAATCCGCCCGCCCAGCGAAGCGCACAGTTATATTTTGCAGGTCACTTACGGCTGTTCCCACAACCGCTGTTCCTTCTGCGGCACTTACCTGGATAAGCCATTTAAGGCGCGGGAGATGAACCAGGTGATGGAAGATATTGAGATAGCTGGCTCGGTTTATCCAGAAACTAAACGAGTTTTCCTGGCGGATGGGGATGCCCTGGTTCTCAGCACCAACCGGTTGACCAAAATCCTGGATGCTCTGAAAGGCGCTTTTCCACATCTGGAGCGTGTGGGAACTTATGCCAATGCCCAGAACCTGTTGGGGAAGAGTATTGATGAATTGAAAATCTTACGTGAGAAAGGACTCAGGATTCTCTATCTGGGATTGGAAAGCGGTGATGATGAAGTCTTGACGTATATTGAGAAGGGATCTACCGCAGCGGAGATGATTTCAGCAGTGAATAAGGCTAAGCAGGCAGATCTGCTGGTCTCTGTCATCGGTATTCTAGGAATCGCTGGCTTGGAAGGCTCCACGCAGCACGCGCGTTTAACCGGTCAGGCGGTCAGCCAGATGGATCCGGATTATTTCTCTATGCTGACATTAATGCTGGTCCCGGGTACGCAGCTGTACCAGCAATGGGAAGCGGGGGATTTTTACTTGATGGATGCAGAGCAGATGCTCATCGAACTGCACCAGGTCATCGAAAACCTGGACAGCCTGACCAGCTGTGTCTTCCGCACCAATCACGCCTCAAATTACCTCGCGCTGCGGGGTACTCTTCCGGAGGATAAACAGCGCCTGTTGACAGCCTTGAAAGCTGCCATCGCCCGGGGTTCAGATATTTTACGCCTTGAAACCTGGCGCGGATTGTAACTGAATGCATGGATAAATGAACCATCCGTAAGTTACATGATGAAGGATCAAATGTAATTTTCGGGAAAATTGGGCTTATGTAAAACGTTATGCGATGTGAGTATCAAAATGATCCCAATATTCCTTTCATCTTGTATCAATCAATGAAGTTTTGCAGGTTATAATTTTTGATTACTTTTTGGCCGTACAAAAACATAATATCTGTGATTCATTGAAACAATATTCAATAAAATTGTTTAAGGGACCTATTTAGTGACCATTTACAATGTGATTGTCAATCCAACCTCAGGGAGGGGGAAGGGAGAAGAGGTCTTTCCGCTCGTTAGAAAGGAGTTAACCAGATTAGGATTGGATTTCGAGATGTGTCGGACTGATGCCCCTAGACATGCGATTGAATTGGCCGAAACAGCCTCGAATGAAGGGTGTGAAGTGGTTGTGGCGGTTGGGGGTGATGGGACCGCTAACGAGGTCTTGAACGGGTTGATGCTAGCGAAACTTAGAGGGCAAGGAAAAGCAGCGCTTGGTCTGATCAGTGTCGGGCGCGGCAATGATTTCGCTTATGGAGTGGGAACATCGCCCAGGCTGGGAGACGCATGCCAGGCGTTGGCTGATCGTAATCAAAAAACCATAGATGTGGGATTGTCGACCGGCGGCGATTACCCTGAGGGACGTTATTTTGGAAACGGTGTTGGCATCGGTTTCGATGCGGTGGTGGGTTTCGAGGCGTTAAAGATGAAACGGCTGCACGGCTTCCCTTCCTATATTGCGGCAGCGTTAAAAACGATATTCCTGTACTTCCAGGCACCCACGGTACGCATCGAGTATCAAGGCGAAACGCTAGTCCAGCCAGCTTTAATGGTCTCAGTGATGAACGGGCGGCGATTGGGCGGCGGTTTTATGATGGCGCCAGAGAGTCAGATCGATGACGGCTCCTTCGATCTTACCATCGTCGATCAAGTGGGGCGGGCAATGATGTTTGCGTTGATCTTGCGATTCATGCAGGGCAGCCAGGTTGGACACCCAGCAATCAAGATAGCTCGGTCAGCTGAAATAACCGTTACCGCCGATCAAGGCGGGATTCCAGCTCATGCGGACGGGGAGACTCTTTGCGAAGCCGGTGAACAATTGGAGTTGGAGATTGTGCCTCAATCCATGGAAGTGATCATCCCGGTTAAGCGGCAGAATGGAGACACACAGGTATGACTGTGACTCATCGTTTAGTTACGAATGCAATCAAAGGAATCACACATGTTCTATGCCGTATAGATTCCGAGGCGTTAGAACTGGTTCCAATGAGTGGGCCGCTCATCATGGTGGTCAACCATGTCAATTTTCTGGATGGTCCAATCATGTATACACATCTGCAGCCGCGCAAAGTGATCGCATTCGCCAAAACTGAGGCCTGGGAGAACCCTGTGATAGCGGCGCTGTTTAACCTGTGGGGCGTGATCCCATTGCGGCGCGGGGCGGCAGACACGACTGCATTACGAGAAGGTTTAGCAGTTCTAAAAAAGCAGGGGATTGTGGCGATCGCCCCTGAAGGGACGCGCACCAACGACGGAATCCTGGTCAAGGGCAGCCCAGGTGTGGTCATGTTAGCCCAGCACTCCAACGCGCCGCTGCTGCCAGCTGCGTATCACGGAGGGGAGCGCTTCAAAGAGAATTTTCGCCGCCTGCGCAGGACAGAATTCCATATACGGGTTGGCAAGCCTTTTCATTTAAACATCGAGGGCGTAAGAATCAATCGTGATGTTCGCCAACAAATCACGGATGAGATCATGTTCCAGCTGGCCGCGCTGCTTCCAGCACAGTACCGGGGGGTGTACAACGACCTGGAAAATGCGACCAGTGCGTATCTTGAATTTTAGGGTATAACCAATCACCGGTGTAGGAGTTGATTTATATAGTGGACCCCAAAAACTGGAGGCCAATTAAAACTTGAATCGGGCTGCAGGAACCGTATCCATAATCATAATCCGATGTAGAAGGGGTGTTAGTAGTTGTAATGTTGAAAACCGATTCCTATCTATTTCTAAAAAAGTGCGTGAGGTACACAATACCGAAGCCAGCCTGGCGGATCGAAATTTGTAAACGTATCGATATGATCAATATCATAAGGAAACCGAACTAGAGCTTTTCGCTCTCGCTGGCGAGCTGTTGAAGGATTGAATATCACTAACGGGTAAATGCTCCTTAATTTCAAACATAATATTGTTCGAATGATCATTTACTGCTTAAATCTTGACAATCCAAGCAACGAAGCTATAATCTATCCGAAACCTGCCTCTCCAAATTAGCGCGCCACTTAAAGGAGTACTAACAGTTTAACGGTAGAAAATCGTGGAAGTTAAGTTTATACTTTTAATTCTCAATGGATTAACACTGGCTTCCATATTATTTGTATTGGGGAGCGGATTGACCCTGGCTTTCGGGTTGATGCGTGTGGTTAACCTAGCCCACGGCGCCTTTTACCTGCTGGGCGGCTATATCGGCTGGACAGTTGTCCGGGCAACCGACAACTGGCTGGCAGCGTTGGTGGTGGGGGGCATTTCGATTGCCCTGTTTGGTTTCATTTTCGAGCGCTTTATGTTAACACGCGTGCGGGGCGGCGATCTGCCCGAAACGCTGCTGACGGTTGCCCTGGCGATGATCATCTCCGACCTGGCGCTGGTCTTCTGGCCGCGCAACCCGGTCACATTAAATGTCCCTGAATATCTCAATCCTTCTATCCAATTTTTCGGTATCACTTATCCCGGGTTTCGATTTGTTATGATGGGGGTCAGCATTCTGATCGCAGTATCGCTCTGGTTCTTAATCTACCGCACCAAATTGGGCGCGGCGGTGCGGGCTGGCGTGGATGACCGCGAAACTGTGAACGCCCTGGGGATTAACATCAATATAATTTACACTGCAGTCTTCGTACTGTCTGCATTCCTGGGCGGCTTCGCCGGCGTTCTGGGCGGATCCTATCTGCAGCTCAGTCCCGGAGGGGACGCCATCATCCTGATCTATTCCCTGGTTGTGATCATTCTGGGTGGAATGGGGAGCCTGGGCGGGACAGTGGTCAGTTCGCTGATTCTGGGACAAATTATTTCTTGGGGTCTGGCATACGCCCCGCAGTATTCTTATTTCTTAATCTTTATCCCCATGGCGATCGTGTTGGCAATACGACCGCAAGGATTGTTCGGCAAAAAGATATGAAATCTTTGGATGCCAGAACCTGGAAAGTTATTTTTGCAGCCGCGCTGGTTGTTTTACTAATCCTGCTGCCATTCTTCGCCAGCCAGTACACGGTTACCACTTTTATACGCATCATTTATTTTGGCTTCCTTTCCTTATCAACCGGTTTCCTGATTGGCCAGGGCGGAATGGTCAGCCTTGCCCAGGCGGCTTTCTTTGGAATCGCTGGTTACGCGCTGGGTTTAATCGGTCATGAACGCGGCGTACCGTTTCTGTTGGCAGATATTTTGGCGATCGGAGTCGTACTGTTCTTTGGCGCTGTCTTCGGGTTGATAGCAAACAAAGCCAAAGGCATTGTATTCTTGATGATCACATTGGCTTTCGGTCAGGTAGTCTTCGCTTTCGCACTTCAGAATACAACCTTCCTGGGCGGCTGGGCGGGCATTCGCGGCATCCGCCCGCCTATCCTGTTCGGGATTGATTTCAAACAGACAGCCAATTTTTACTGGGCTGTCCTGATGATTTACTTTGTTGGTTTATTTGTATTATGGCGTATTGCCAAATCTCCCTTCGGGCTGATGTTGAACGGTACGCGTGAGAGTTCCGAACGCATGGACGCTCTGGGGTATCCCACTTACTGGATCAAAGTGATCGCATTCTTGATCGCGGCAGTGTATGCAGGAATTGGGGGATTGATTGCGACCTACAATACGGGTGTGATCACCCCAACGACGATGCAGCTGCCGCGCATGATCTGGATCCTATTAATGGTCATACTGGGCGGCGCCAGTTATTTCTGGGGCCCAGTGATAGGCACGATTGTCGTGGTCTGGTTGGATGTGCTCATCAGCCAGGTTACAGAACGGTACAATCTGGTGATCGGCATCATTTTTGTGTTGACCGTCTTGTTCTCGCCAACTGGAATCCTGGGTTATCTGGATAACATGCGCAGGCGAAATAAGATTCCAATACTAAACAAATTCAACAACCGAAAGATTCAACAGGAGAAAGAGAGTTCCTAGTTCAAACAGGAGGTGTTTATCGAATCTTGCTTTTGATCATCGAACAATATTTCGAAGAATAAAATTTAAGTGAGAAGGAGAAAACGAAATGTCTAAAAAGTGGATAATCTTATCATTACTTGTTATGGCAAGCATGATGTTGGGGGCATGCGCCACACCAGCAGTGCAGGCGCCTGTTGAAGAAGAAGCGGCTGAAGAAGCGCCTGCCGCAGAAGAGCCGGCAGAAGAAGCGGCGCCGGAGGAAGCGGAGGAACCAGCCGCGGAAGAAGACACGATCGATATCGGTTTCATCAGCGCCTTCACAGGAGTATTCTCCTCATTTGGCAAGATGCAGAAAGAGGGCGCCGAGCTGGCGTTGGATGAATACGGTTATGAAGTAGCCGGCAAACCGATCAATGTGATCTATGAAGATGACCAGCTGGATAACGAGCAGGCGGTAACAAAAGCCAAGAAACTGGTCGAACAGGACAACGTGGATGTGCTGACCGGGCTGGTTTCAGGTGACGAGGGTCTGACCGTCGGCGACTACATGAAAGATAAAGGTATCCCGGTAGTTCCGATGTATTCCGCCTCCGAAGACATGACCATGCGCGAGTTTTTCCCAATGGTTATGCGGGCGACATGGACCGGCGCGCAGGCGCAGGACGCCTTCGGGTACTACCTGGCTGATGAATTGGGATACAAGAAACTCTACCAGATCGGTGAAGATTACTCCTTCCCGTGGAATGAAAGCGGCGGTCTGATCCGCGGTTTCTGCCGCGGCGGCGGTGAAGAAGTCAGAAGCGTTTGGTTCCCGCCCGGGTCCACTTCGGACTTCTCCTCGATGATCGCCTCCATCCCGCTCGATGAAGATTTTGATGCGGTTTATTACAACGGCGCTGGCGGTGATGCAGTTAACTTTGTTAAGCAGTTTGTCGAACTGGGAATGGTGGATAAGATCCCCTTGTTGGGTCAGTCGAATACCTTTGAGAAACCCGACCTGGATGCGCTCCCGACAGACATCGTTGGTTCGCTCTCAGCTCACCATACCACCGACGACCTTTCCAATCCTAATTGGGTTGATTTCAGCACCCGGTTCAACGAAAAGTACGGTTACGATCCTTCAGGCGCCTCGGCATTCGCTTATACTTCCATGAAGATGATCCTGGAAGCTATCGAAGCACTGGACGGTGATGTATCGGATAAGGAAGCCTTGATTCAGGCGATGTTGGAAGTTGACATGAGCGATGATCCGCGCGGCCCTATCGTAATGGATCCCGAATGGCATGCAGTCATTGAAAACGTCTATATCCGCGAGGTTGCCCTTGCTGATGACGGTTCGATGTACAACAAAGGAACCATCACTGTCAAGGATGTGAGCCAGTTTGGACCGTATGACCCTGATCTTTATATGGCGCAGCCTCCTGACGGAAATTCATATCCCAGTGGTATATGCGCTGAACTCCCGCCCGAGATGCTGGAAGGCGGCGGGTATGAATATGTAGAATTCAGTGAGTAATTCATAACCGGAAGTTGATTAAAGAAAACGCATAGAAAAATGCCCGATCAGCCGCACGCCCTCCTCGTGAAAGAGATGTCCAAAAGCTTTGGCGGCGTTCATGCTGTCCGCTCAGCCGACCTTATTGTGCCGGTTGGTGAACGGCGTGCCCTGATCGGGCCGAACGGTGCTGGAAAAACTACCCTGTTTAACCTGATCACGGGCGCGATGAAACCTGACCACGGTACGATAAAGATTTATGGGATCGATATCACCCACAAATCGATCCAGGACCGTTCGAGGCTAGGGCTTGGGCGCACCTACCAGATATCACAACTGCTTCTTGAACTCTCTGTGGAAGAGAACCTGTACCTGGCAGGTAGAACCAGCAAGAGGTTAGGTCTGCAGTTCATAAAACCCTGGCAAAAATATGAAGATGAACGGGAGTGGGCTCACCAGGTGGCTTCTCAGGTGGGGTTGGAACAACATCTCGATGAAACCGTTGCTGAAATATCGCACGGCCTGCAGCGCCAGCTTGAGGTCGGTATGGCGATTGCCATGCGCCCGCGCCTGATCATGCTGGATGAGCCTGCAGCCGGTTTATCACCGTCAGAACGCCTGGTACTAACCGGTCTGATAAAAAAATTGCCCGAAGAAGTCACTTTGATTTTGATTGAACACGATATGGAAGTTGTCCTGGATATTGCGGATCAGATCACTGTCCTTAACCGTGGATCGGTTATTGCTGAAGGGACACCTGATGAGATCCGCAGCAACCAGGAAGTACAGGATGTTTATTTAGGGGATACCAGTGTCTGAACCCATAAACGGTAATCCCCACAACGGCTTGCAGATCAATGACCTGCAAACCTATATCGGCGACAGCCATATTCTGCAGGGCTGCTCGCTCAATGTCGGTAAGGAATGCGTGTCCTTGTTGGGCAGGAACGGAATGGGCAAAACTACCCTGCTGCGTTCGATCATGGGACTGACACCGCCGCGCAGCGGCATGATCAAATGGAAAGAGCAGAATCTGGTTGGGATGGTACCCTTCAAAATTGCTAACAGTGGAATCGGCTACGTACCCCAAGGCAGGCGCCTGTTCCCATCCTTATCTGTGGAAGAACATTTAACCCTGCCCTACCGGAAAATTGACTCGCCAGATTGCTGGACGCCCGAACGGGTGTTTGAATTTTTCCCAGAACTGGCTGACCGCAGGAGATTGAGCGGCACCAAGCTGAGCGGTGGAGAACAACAAATGCTGGCGATCGGACGTGCATTGGTCACCAATCCCGACATTCTGCTGCTGGATGAACCGTCGGAGGGTCTTTCGCCAGTCGCCAACGAACGCGTGATTGAGATCTGCCGCGAATTATTAAAGGCGGGCATCTCGATCTTGCTGGTGGAACAAAACATTCACGTCGCCGAAGCGCTGGCTGAACGTATTTACATCATCCTGGGGGGCAGAACAATTTATGAATCGGAGGCGCACGAATTTCTAGAAAACACCAGTTTGCGCCAGAAATATCTCGGTATTTAAGAGGAAATTATGGATAAAACCATTGCAATTCTCGGTGCCCTGGATACCAAAGGGGCTGAGTTTGAGTACCTGAAGAACGAAATAGAAAAAAGAGGCTGCCGGACTTTCGTGATCAATTCCGGCGTGCTGGGCGAACCACCATTTTCACCTGATATCAGCGCAGAAGAAGTCGCCCAGGCTGGCGGTACCCCGCTTACCGAACTGATCAGCAAGGATGACCGGGGTGAGGCGGTCGCAGTGATGACGGAAGGGGCGGCTAAAATTGTCTCGAAATACTTCGAAGAAGGCAGGTTCGATGGGATCATCTCCATGGGGGGCGGCGCTGGCACTGCCATGGGGACCAGCGCTATGCGCCAGCTGCCGGTAGGCGTTCCTAAAGTGATGGTCACTACCATCGCCTCGGGTGATACAAGCCCATATGTGGGAACCAGCGATATCAATATGTTCCCAGCGATTGTAGATGTGGCTGGTTTGAACCGTATCAGCCGCACGATATATGCCAATGCGGCTGGAGCAATTTGTGGAATGGTCACCGGGGAAGTGGAAAAAGATTCCGATGATAAGCCGCTTATTGCAGCCACAATGTTCGGCAATACCACTACAGCTGTGGAACATGCCCGTGAGATTCTGGAAGAGGAGGGATATGAAGTTTTGGTTTTCCATGCCACTGGTATCGGTGGACGCACCATGGAGATGCTGGTCGACAGCGGGTATTTTGCAGGCGTGCTGGATATGACCACCACAGAATGGGCTGATGAAGTCTGCGGCGGTGTGCTCAGCGCCGGCAGCCAACGGCTGGATGCGGCTTCAAAGGCCGGGGTTCCGCAGGTCGTGACACCAGCCTGTATCGATATGGCTAATTTCTGGGCGCGTGAAACTGTTCCGGATAAGTATGCCGACCGCCTTTTTTATGAATGGGCGCCCAACGTCACGTTGATGCGCACCAATCTGGAAGAAAATGAGGAGATGGGCAGGATATTTGCCAGAAAACTGAATACATCCGATGGACCGGTTGCGGTTTATGTTCCGATGGGCGGCTTTTCGCAGATCGATGCGCCGGGAAAACCTTTCTGGTGGCCTGAAGCGAACCAGGCGTTCGTGGATGGGTTGAAGAGTGCGCTCAAACCTGAGATACCGGTCGTTGTTTCGGATAAAAATGTGAATGATCCTGAGTTTTCAGGTCAGGTTGCACGAAAATTATTAGAAATGCTTTCAACAGGAGGTTAGAGATGGCAATACCGCGCAGTGAAATTCTTAAGAAACTATATGCACAAGCCGAACAGGGAATCCCGATCATCGGCGGCGGCGCAGGAACGGGTATTTCGGCGAAGAGTGAACAGGCCGGGGGTATCGACTTGATCGTGATTTATAACACCGGACGCTACCGTATGGCTGGCCGGGTTTCGCTAACTGGTTTGTTCGCCTACGGCGACGCCAATGCCATCATGATGGAAATGGCCGGGGAAGTGCTGCCGGTGGTTCAGAACACCCCTGTACTGGCCGGGGTGAATGCCACAGACCCGTTCCGTATGATGCCGCAGTTCCTTAAAGAAGTCAAGGAGATGGGTTTCTCCGGTGTTCAAAACTTCCCAACAGTGGGATTGTTTGACGGTATTATGCGCGACAATATGGAAGCCACTGGATTGGGGTACGACAAAGAGGTCGAAATGATCGGCCTGGCACACGATTTGGATCTGCTGACCACACCTTACTGCTTCAACGAAGAAGAAGCCCAGGCAATGGTAAAGGTTGGGGCGGATATGATCGTAGCGCATGTCGGGTTGACCACTGGCGGTACAATCGGCGCGGCAGCCGCGATGACCCTGGACGAGGCTGTTGATGTCACCAATCGCATTGCGGATGCCTCCCGGGCAATTCGGGACGATATCCTGGTGATCTGCCACGGTGGTCCCTTCGATTACCCTGAAAATGTAGCCGCTGCGCTTAAGAAGATGCCTGGTGTGAACGGCTTTTATGGGGCAACCAGCATGGAACGCCTACCGGTCGAACGAGCCATCAAAGAGCAGGTCGAAGCCTTTAAAGCGATCCGGCTTTCCACCTGAATAAATCCTGAGGCTCTAATCATAAATATGGGATATCTCTGATTCCCATAAAATATCATGGATGATGAACAACCCCGGTATTTACTGGGGTTGTTCGATATCCGGTATGTTTGACTTACTATGAAAATCACAGGTTCGCTCCTGTATCCAGCTTAGATGAACCTTGATATACAAAACGGGAAGCATGAATATTAACGAGAGAGTGATTACCGTACTGCAAGGCGATTCTCCGGATAGGATACCTTTTATATCCCGCATGGATTTCTGGTACGAGGGTTTGAAATACCAGCACAATCTCCCGGAGGGATTCTCTGGGGTAAGTCTGAGTGAGATTCACCGCTCTATCGGTCTTGGCCAGGAAGAATGGCAGATGCCGTGCGCATTCCGTTACCGTAACCTGGAAATGGTGGTCACCCGGTGTGGACAGCAGATCCTACACGAATATGAACCCGAGATCGAATTCTTTCCGGACCTGTGGGGCATCATCCCTACAAACCAGACCGGAGAAACCACCACCGAGTTGATCACTCCGAACGGTAAGCTGGAATGTGTACACCGGGTAATGGAAAGCAGTCTCCGCAATGGAACTACCCGTCCACAGCTAATTAAACCTCCGGTATCAGAACCGGATGATTTCAAAGTCTATGAATACATCATCGAGCATTCCGAATTTGTGCCGCGTTATGAGGAATTTAATAAAAAGGTTGAAGAATTGGGAGGTGATGGGTTTCTGGTGCCTAGCTTAAACCGGGTGCCATTTCAATCGCTGCTGATTGACGTTATGGGGGAGATGGCCTGTTTTTATGCGCTCTATGACACTCCAAAATTGCTGGAGCGGATTCTGGCGGTCATCGACCAGCAGACCGTCGAACTTTTGGAAAACCTTTCCAGTTTCGATTATCCTTATATTGAGTTTATCGATAACCTGGACGGTTTCATGACAAATCCGCGCCTGTTCAAGAAATTCGTGCTGCCAAGTTATCAGAAATATGCAGACATTGCGCACAGCCAGGGAAAAATGATCGGCAGCCATACCGACGGGAATTTAAAAAACCTGGTTTCCCTTTTGAGTGGGAGCGGATTGGACGTTTGCGAATCTTTTACCCCGGCGCCGTTGACCGACTGTACGTTTGAGGAAGCCTTTGAAAGCTGGCAATCCGGTCCGGTGATCTGGGGCGGGATCCCATCATATTATCTGGAGCAGAGGGTGGGAGAAGAAGACATGCAAAATTATTTAGAATCAATTTTAGCTTTGGTTGAAGGTCGCCCCATCATTCTTGGAATCGCAGATGCGGTTATGTCGGACAGTAATATTGAACGTGTACGTTGGATTGCTGAGAAGATAGAAAGGATATCTTGTTAATCCGGTTTTGGTGAAATATTTAATCCGCTGATGATCACCCATTGTTCCAGTCAACATTTTGTGACCGGTAGATGAATTTAAAATTCTGTTGGAACCAAAGCGACGAATTCAGAGAGGTGGTTTAAGAGCATGGTCTTAAAATAAATATTTGACTAAAACGGTCATGTTCGTTAGAATTAATTGCGTCCCGGCTATGACGGCCGCAAAAATAGGAGGTACAGCATGAGCACAGTTCGAATTTTAATCGGCACTAAAAAAGGGGCTTTCATTCTTTCTGCCGACGGAGAACGCCGGGAGTGGCTTGTAGACGGTCCTCATTTTCCAGGTTGGGAGATTTATCATGTAAAGGCTTCTCCGGTCGACCCCGACCGGCTGTATGCTTCGCAGACTTCAGGCTGGTTCGGGCAGGTGATCCAGCGTTCCAACGACGCCGGTAAGACCTGGGAACCGGTGGGCAACGAGTTTGCATATGATGGAGTACCCAGCACGCATCAAGATTTCGACGGCATACAACGCCCGTGGGAGTTCAAGCGGGTTTGGATTTTTGAACCATCCCTGACCGATCCAGATATGGTTTACGCAGGGGTGGAAGATGCCGCGCTGTTCCGTTCGAATGACGGTGGTTCGACCTGGCAGGAACTGCCTGGACTGCGCGATGCTAAGGGCGAAATGTGGCAGCCGGGCGCAGGCGGTTTGTGCCTGCATACTATTATCCAGGATCCCAATAACCCAAACCGTATATTTACAGCCATTTCAGCTGCCGGCGCATTCCGATCTTTTGACGGCGGTGAAACATGGAAACCAATCAACGAGGGATTGAAGTCCGATTTTGAACTTCCTGATCCGAATGCTGAAGTTGGACACTGCGTTCACAATATCGCCATGCATGCCTCGCAGCCGGATGTACTTTTCATGCAGAAGCACTGGGATGTAATGCGCAGCGACAATGCTGGCGATTCGTGGTACGAGATCAGCGGGAACCTCCCCAGCGATTTCGGATTTCCAATTGCCGTTCATGCGCATGAGCCGGATACCATTTATGTCGTACCCATCAAGAGCGACTCTGAACACTACCCGCCTGATGGCAAGCTGCGCGTTTACCGGAGCAGGATGGGAGGCAATGAATGGCAGGCGCTCACGAAAGGGCTTCCGCAGAAGGACTGCTATGTAAATATACTGCGCAGCGCCATGGCGGTCGATTCGCTCGACCCGTGCGGGATTTATTTCGGAACTACTGGCGGGCAGGTGTACGCCTCCGCTGATTCCGGTGACAGTTGGATGCCCATCGTGCGCGATCTTCCGGCTGTGCTGTCCGTTGAAGTGCAGACACTGTCATGATCCGGGTTGTGCTGCCCACGCATTTGTGGAGGCTGGCGGAAACCGGGCGCGAGATTGAGATAGAGGTTGAAGCGCCTGTAACGCTGTACTCGCTATTGGACGCGCTGGAAAACCAGTATCCAATGCTGCGCGGGACAATCCGCGACCATGTCACCAAGGAACGGCGGCCTTTTATCCGTTTCTTTGCTTGCGGTGAAGATATATCTCACGAACCCGGGGATGCGCTGCTTCCGCAGGATATCGCCTTTGGAAAGGAGCCTTTAAAAATTGTGGGCGCGATGGCTGGCGGATAAGCATGGTTTAAACAAGGGTAGAACACCTGGCATGAAAAATTGATTGCTAGTTTGAGTACGATCATTGCGGGGTGAAGACTTCCTAGTAATTGCACACACCCCCACCATTTAATAAAACATTTGCTAATAAACGAAGATTTCTTTTATTATCGAGTGCAACAACTATATATTAATGGATCCAACAACTCATTGTATAATTGTCTTATGAATAATCCGCAGAAATTAGTTGATGATCTCTGTTTACAGCTAAAAGAAATCCTTCCATATCTGCGTTCCGAATATCATATTCGGACGATGGAAGTTTCCGAATCTTATGTGCGAGGTTAGGCTAGCGAAAATAGTGATTTAGATTTGTTGGTCACATTTGATGAGGAACCTTCACTTTTCAAATTTATAGCATTAGAGAACCACTTAAGCGATGCATTAGGTGTAAATGTTGATCTAGTTGTGAAAGACGGCCTTAAACCTGGATTACGTACCCATATACTGGATGAGGCACAGTTGCTATGAAAAGAGGGCTGTACTTGGATTACGTGAAAGATATGCTGGAAAACACAGAGAAGGCTATAGAGTTTGTAACAGATATGGAATACAAGCAATTTGCTGAAGATGACAAAACCACTTACGCGGTTATCCGCGCAATAGAAATTATCGGTGAAGCAGCAAAAAGTATTCCTTTAGATTTTCGAAGGAACTATCCAGAAATTCCTTGGAGGGAGATAACTGGTACAAGAGATAAGCTAATTCATGATTACTTTGGTGTGAATAAGTCTGTAGTATGGCGGACGGTTCAAGATGATCTTCCGCAATGATGAGACCGATTAAGGTTTGTTTTGAGCGAAATTGAAGACGATCAATAATTGAAAGCCAGAATTTATCAGCCGTTGCCTTGGTAAGAATTTTTTAACTGCCACCCTCTAGATAATTAGTAATCTATAACCTTTGTCATGAGGCAGGCGTCCAATGGACGTAATCCTGAGAACATAAAATGGAACATATCAATAATACATCGTCGATCGATTGAGGTGCACTGGAAATGAAACGTTCTGAAATAAACCGGTTAATTGAATCTGGTAAAAGCTTTGCTCGGGAGAGTCATTTTTACCTGCCGCCTTTTGCTTACTGGACAGCGAAGGATTGGGCCTCAAAAGGACAAGAGACTTTGGAGATTGTGGAAAACGGACTGGGGTGGGATATCACCGATTTTGGCCGCGATGATTTTAACAATTTTGGTCTGCTGCTGTTTACAATCCGCAACGGCTCCCTCGATGCTCTCGAAAAGGGAACTGGAAAATGTTATGCTGAAAAGATGCTGATTGTCGAAGTAAATCAGATCACTCCGTTCCATTTTCACTGGCGGAAAACGGAGGATATCATCAATCGCGGTGGGGGCATGCTTAAGATAAAAATTTTCAACTCAAACACCGATGAGGAACTTGACCAAAAAAGTGATGTAGAGATATCTCTGGATGGTGTCCGGAAAAAATTTCCGGCAGGCAGCGTTGTGAGCCTATCACCAGGTGAAAGCATCACGCTGGTTCCTGGCTGCTACCACCAGTTCTGGGCTGAAGGAAAACGTGTGCTGGTTGGTGAGGTGTCTTCGGTGAATGATGATGAGCTGGACAACCGCTTTCTTGAACCTTTGAGCCGCTATCCAGATGTTGAAGAAGATGAAGCGCCGTTACACCTGTTGGTTTCGGATTACGAAAACTATATCAGTATTCAACTGAATTGAACCGATATCCGATAATCAACTTTCAGCATTCCACAATTCAGCAAGTTTGACACACATTTCCGCGGAGCGCCGCATATCCTGCACGCTGATCCATTCCAGCGGACCGTGGATGTTCTGCATGCCTGTGAAGAGATTTGGTGTGGGAACGCCCATCTCGGTCAGCCGCGAGCCGTCGGTGCCGCCTCGAATCGGTATTGAGAAGGGTTCGATACCTGATTCCCGGGAAGCCTGGCGCGCTAGTTCAACAGGCCGCATGTCATTCTCCAGCCAGTAGCGCATGTTGCGGTACTGGGGTGTTATGGTGCAGGTAATTTTTGCGCGCGGCTCCGCAGCCTGAACCGTCTCGCAGACTTGCTGTACCAATTTACCATGTTCGCCCAATTCATCTACTTCGAAATCACGCAGGATGAAATTCAGTTTAGCTTCCGCTGCAGTGCCGTTCATCTGGTAGAGGTGGATAAAACCCTGCCGCCCGCTGGTGGTTTCAGGGGTCAGGGTGACATGGGGCAGGGTATTAATGATTTTTGCCGCCAGATGCAGCGCGTTTACTAATTTATCTTTCGCCAGGCCGGGATGAATTGATACCCCCTGAATATTCACGGTAGCTTTGTCGGCTGAAAAGGTTTCGTAGACGATCTCTCCCAATTCAGCGCCGTCCAATGTGTATGCAACGGCAGCGTTCAGGTCAGCGGGCAGATTCTCATGCACACCGCGGCCGACTTCTTCATCCGGTGTGAAGCACACCCGCAGTGTACCGTGGAGAACATCAGGGTTCTCCAGTAAGTGCTGAGCCATGGTCATAACGATAGCAACACCTGCTTTATCGTCTGCCCCAAGCAGGGTCGTCCCGCTGGCGGTGATAATGTCTTCCCCCACTTTATCCGCCAGGTAAGGGGATTCCTTTGGTGAAATGACGGCGCTGGGATCATCGGGCAGGATGATATCGCCTCCATTGTAATTGTTGTGTATGATAGGCTTGACGCCCGTTGCATTAAAACCGGGCGCAGTGTCCACATGAGCCATAAAGGCGATCGTTGGGGCTTTGGAGGCCTCACTGGCTGGGATTGTAGCTAACACGGCGCCGTATTCGGTTAGCTTCACATCCTGCGCGCCCATCGTTTCTAATTCATCTACAAGCAGTTTGAGCAGGTCAAACTGCACATTTGTGCTGGGTGAGCTTGAAGAATTTTCGTCGCTCTGGGTGTCGATGCTGGCATAGCGCACCAATCGCTCTTGAAGTTCGTTGTCAAATATATTCGTCATTGGATCCTCTCAATTTTGATATAAAAAAATTCTAAGAATTGGGGGTCGAACTTTACTTTGCCGTTTGTGTTTCGGAGATTCTATTCACGTAGTGTTCATATTATATCTGTTTATACTTGGTATGTATTGGTTTATCTTAATTCTTCGGACCAAATCTGGCTGCAAATGTTTATATATCAAGTCGGCTTTTTAAACAGAATTATCCTGTGCGGCTGGATAATTGTTTACCGCACAGGAGTGGAAGGCGTTGGAATTTCTAAGTTTTTACCTGGACCAAATTGCAGTATATTCAGTATCACCTGGGCTGGCATGCGGTCCATCAGGGGTGCCAGCGCCGTTGTCATTTGTGGTGTGTACGGGAACATTTACGTCAGGACCGGGAACTGTATAATCGCCACCGCCAATCTCAACAATTTTGCTGGGATCGGAATTTCCATGAGCTTCTCCAGCTTTCCCTCCAAGCACCGGGCAGACAAATCCATCCGTTTTTTCAGGTCCGCCAGCGAATGCAGCGGACACAAATATTGTACTCAGCAAACCGGTTAATACTAAAATTTGAAATGTTTTTTTCATCGTGTTCTCCTTACGATATTTTCAGGGTTGCCTTCCATGGATACAGTCTAAAACTGTAAGGTTGCATAAGTATTGAAATAAAATTACATCTTCATTACGTGGAAATATCCGGTTTAAGGTGTGGCGGTAACATTCGATAATGATCTTTATTCTGCGGCAATCGGGGATAAAAATCCCTGTTCCAGCATAATTTATTAGCCAAACATTTTGGAAAAATAATCAATTGATGTGAATATTGCTATTGATTAGGTCTTAGATTATAATTTTGACGAATATCAACACAATTTACAACAATGCGGCAGAAATCATCGTTAAAAGCATCACAACTGCCGAAGGCTAGCAACACATGATTATCAATTAGCCTTCGGTGTTTGTTTTTAATTGGATGTGTTGTGAAACAGGTATTTGGGACGGATAATTACTTCAAATTTCATTGATCAATCACAATAAAATCATTTGTATTCTGTATTACCAGGGATTTAAATACATATTACCAAAAGAAATTAGGAGAGCGTAAGATGAAAAAGGGACTGGTTGCGATGATTTTTTCTGTGCCTGCTGCGCTTGGCGTGTTGTTTTTATGCTTATGGTTGATGGGTATCCCAGACCTTATTTTTTCTTCTCATGCGTATGCTGCAGATGCTTCCCCTAAAGTCATCGCTGTGGATCCTGCCTATGCTCCTAATGACCTCGACGCTGA
>Ga0180438_10002715_pt1 | contig 28135 bp, 30 predicted proteins | sample SS_ome_12_FD_132455 | JGI IMG/M metagenome (GOLD analysis project Ga0180438, IMG submission 132455) | Hypersaline lake sediment archaeal communities from the Salton Sea, California, USA - SS_3_D_2 metaG | ecosystem: Environmental > Aquatic > Non-marine Saline and Alkaline > Hypersaline >...
CTCAGGCTGGGAGACTCAGACGGTGACTCGCTGGGAGACTCCGAGGCGCTCGGGCTTAAACTGGGCGACTCGGACGGACTTTCAGACGGAGACTCGGATGCCGATGGGCTCAAACTCGGCGATTCGGATGGCGATTCACTCGGAGATTCTGACGCCGATGGTGACAGTGAGGGGCTCTCCGATGGCGACTCACTGGGTGACTCAGACGGTGACTCGCTGGGGCTCTCACTGGCCGACGGCGACAGGCTCGGTGATTCTGACGGCGACTCTGATGGTGATTCCGATGGCGACTCCGACGGGCTTTCGCTGGCCGATGGTGACAGGCTTGGCGATTCGCTCGGCGATTCCGATGGCGACTCTGACGAACCATCCGAAGCCTCAACATCAAAAATTAATTTATGATGATAAATCGTCATAGATTAAGCCGTCACGATATTAGTATCAATGTCTTCATTGTCGGTTATACTCAATGCCGTTGCCCCGCGCTGGCGGTTTGCTCCGGTTATACTGCTGTTGGCGACATCGCTTGCGGTATCGTCCGTATCTTCCTGTAATTTTGTATTACTACTCGCTCCGCTGGCGTCATGCTCCGGGTAAATGTTTACCGTCACACCGTCCCACTCGTCGGCATCATAATAGCCATCGCAGTCTTGAAGGCCGGTGTCGGAAACTGTCTCGGAATTTAAAAGGGTTAGGATGGTTTGGGTTTTTGTAATCTCACTTGCGTCCGTTTGCTTCACCACCAGTTTGGCATTGTAAATAGTTACATCGCCATACTTTGCATCCGCCGCTTGCCATACAAGCCTATAATTTCTGCCGCTTATCATGTTGGCGCTAAAGTCTGTTGTGTAGCGGGTGAAAACAACAACCCCATCCGTGCCACTTCCGCTGTAAATAGTTGCAACATCAGTCCATAGATTGAATGCCTCTTCTAAATTGTAGCTTCGTATTCCGTCAGAGCCACAAGCGCAGTAAATGTAGGTGCCGTCACCCCATACAGAATAGTAATAATCACCCTGATATTCAACGTCGATATAGGTTAGATTGCCAGAAGCATCGGCTAAGTAACTTCGTATGCCATCATCATAACAAGCGCAGTAAATGTAGGTGCCGTCACTCCAAGCGTCGTAATAATCATTCCCCTGATCGTCAACGTCGATATAAGTAAAATTTCCCGAACCGTCCACGGAATAGCTTCGGATACCGTCTAAGCCACAAGCAACATATAGATAAGTTCCATCCCCCCAAGCTCCGATATATGACCCGCCCTGATAATCAGTATCTATGTAAGTCAAATTTCCCGAACCATCTACGGAATAGCTATGTATCCCACTGGTCAAAGCTAACGCATATATAAAATTGCCATCCCCCCAAACTCGCCAATAGCTTCCGCCCTGGTCGTCTCCGTCGATATAAGTTAGATTACCAGAACCATCGACTGAATAACTTCGTATGCCGCCACCATAACAAGCCGCATAAATAAAATTACCGTCCCCCCAAACTTCGCGATAATCATCCCCCTGGTCGTCAACGTCGATATAAGTAAAATTTCCCGAACCGTCCACGGAATAGCTTCGGATACCGTCTAAGCCACAAGCAACATATAGATAAGTTCCATCCCCCCAAACGCCCCAATAAAGACCGCCCTGATAATCAGTATCTTTATTGACCAAATTACCAGAACCATCGACTGAATAACTTCGTATGCCACTACCATAGCAAGCGCAGTAAATGTAGGTGCCGTCACCCCAAACGTCCACGTAAGTATCACCATGATCTTCAACGTCGATATATGCTAATCCAAGTTCATTTTTTTCCAGCTTGAACGTGGCCGTAGTTTTATCGTTGTTCTGCATCCATGTCAGGTGTGCCTCAAATGATAACGTACCGTCAAATTTGCTTGAATCATAATAAAAGTACTTCGGATAGGTTAGCGGGTAATCGGTGGCGTCGGCAGCGCCAGTTTTATTTGCTTCATAGTCGCCAATCTCCGCTTGCAGTTCTGTGTCGGTTATGGCGCTTGCGTCTGACTGTACGATTACTATTCTGGCAGATTTTACAGATATCAAGATTGAATTTATATTTATATGATAGGTGTCGGTTGCAACTGTCATTGCGGCTGAACGATAACGAGTATAGGTTGCTGCTGAAACCGTGATCGTGCCGTCTGCGTTATTTGACGAATCTTGAAAATAAACCGAACCGCTGCCGACTGAAATCTTAGCCACTATCTCAAAATAATATAACACCGTGCCGTCATAATCGGTTGTATCAAGATAAACTTTTTCAGCAATATTGCCGCTGCTGCTGGTAATTTCACGGTCTAAAATATTAATGTATTTGACAAACTTAACAGCCATTATTGCACCGTCCAAACAGCGTTAGCAGCATAATAATTCTCCACCGCTTTTCTTTCCTGCACCGATAGAGATTTAGAAAACTGAATTTCAATTTTGTCATAATTACCACTTCCGGGCGTTGACTCACGAAACCATATATCCGCGCCGGGGTCGTTCGCAGCAGTTCTTACGCTTTCAAAGTCTTCATAAATATCTTCAAGCGAAAAGATGCTAACGCCTGTCGGGTTCGGTGGATCAAAAGCCGCCGCGCCTTCTGCCATAAGGGTGTCAAGGTTTGTTTTCTGCCCAATCGTCAATTCAGCATCAAACGTGACTACTAATTTATTTTGATCGGGGAAGGAAGACACCCCCAAAGGTGTAACACCGACATCTTTTGTGATGCGTCTTCGCAAAGTCCAACTGCCTAACCCATCATATTCATGATATGGGTATTCATATCTTTCTTCCGCCATTTTAATTTTCCTTACTATCTAAATAATATAAACGGTTTCAAGCCAAATTTTACCCATAGTGATAAGTCATATCGCGGCCCGATTTGATATTACTTAAGACCATTGACAAAGGTGTCTATGTCTTTGCCTAATTCTGCAAGGTTTTGCTTCAGTTCGCGCACAGTTTCCTTTGCGCTTATTTTCGTTGCCTTTGCCGAAAGGTCTTCAAGCAAATCCTGTATAATTACAACCCGATCTTTTCCAGGATATGATCGTTCTTGAACCGGGCGAAACGGATTTATCTCACCGCCCTGACCCTGTTGCCGACACCACGTCATGGTGTCAAGAAAACTTTGAAACGAAGGACTAAATTTTATTCCCATTTTTAATCTCCTTTTATTTATTCATTAATTATTAATTTTATCCTGTTTAACTTATCCAATGATTGTTCTAATGCTTGTTGACACGATGAGCAATCTCCAGTCGGTGGCTCAGGCTCAGGCTCAGGCTCTGGCTCTGGCTCAGGTTCTGGCTCTGGTTCTGGTAAAGGTGGATACTGTAACAAAACCCTATAAGACCAGTCTCTAACGTATGCCAGATATGCTGGGTCGTTCTGTTTTGAAGCCCAACTGATAGCGATGTCGGTTATAATTACCGCGGCTTCAGCCAAGGTCTTGCCCCTGACCCTATAATAATTTGCCATCAGCCAGGCCTGGTCATTTTGAAACAACCAGAGGCAGGCCGACCCGTTGCCCCAAGTGCGGCAATCCGTCTGGGACAGTATGAGTGACTGAGCATGGTCAGTCTCTGTATATTTTAACGTTCCTAAAAAAGCCATTCCAATTCCCCTTATTTGAATGTTATTGAGTAGTTTATAATTACTTTGTCAGCCGCATACCGGTCGGTTTCGATACGGGTTCTGGTGAGACAAAAGGGTCCGACAGAGTGGAGCACCCCCAGGGCCCCGCACAAGCTTTGGATGTAAAACTGTACTTGCCAGGTGTAATATCCTTAAGATCATATTTCAGTGATCCGTCCGTCTGGGCTGCAACATTATCAGAAAGCAGTACGTTGTCTTGATACACTTGATACGTCTCCACTCCAGGCTGCGGATCGCAGATAAGAAACGGTCCTGTAAAAGCGACGCCCGGGAGCAAAAAAAATAATAAAGCTGTAAGTAATTTTCTCATTTTTCACCTTTTGATATCCATTCCGATCAATCGGTTGGGGTCCGGCCCGTTCGCAATTTCATATAAGATTGACTTCCGTTCGCGTGGAGGCAATGCAACAATCATTTCGAGCGTCGTTTGACTTATCTGTCCGCGATTTATAAGCATATCCATGCCCGCCATTCTCCGCGCCTTTTGCAGCCACGAATCCGCCTCTAATACCGCCCGTTTTTCATAACTCAGCTCGCCGATTTTCCGTTTCAGTTTTTTAGCCAATGAAACGAATCGTTTCAGCTCGCGCTCGGTTTCATTGATACTTTTTACCAATTCATTACGAACTCGTGCCCGGCGTTTTTTTCTTATTTTTGATTTTTTACTGATTGAAAATTTCCACTTCCATCGTTCGATATCCATCAGTTCCAGGTCCTCTTTTAAGGTAACTAAAGAGGTAGAGCGCATATGAATTTCGCGCAGGCATTGCTTATACATGGACCAATTGTCACCCTGCTTTCCGATGATAAAGTTGTCGATCTGGAAATCACTATGCCGGGACTGATAGTCTGACAATAAGGTGTCTACAATGCGCATGCGGTCCCCCAGTCTAAATTATAAAATTGATCAAGTGGCATCAAATCTTTTACTTCCCACGTATCTGTTGACGGGATAAAGTTTTGTGGTGGAACAACATTATAAGGGGCGCCGGTATAAACCGCCGTCTGAAAAATAGTTCCGATCCCATATCCGTCGGCGGACGGTATTTGAAACGGTCCGTCGCCATCGTTTCCCGTATTAAGGGTATAATCAACAACCCATTCGCCCGGTGGATCATTGAAAAACCCAAGATAGCCGTCATTATTCCAATCCTGCTTTCGCGTATAGTTATTGCCGACGGGATCGTATTCGTAATTTCTTTCAGTTAACCAGCCATTCCAAAAGCTGCGGGAATAAGAATCAAATTTCGGATCATTATCTCCCCCGACAATATACCCCTTTCCTGTTTCGCGGTCCGCAAACGTGACCAGACCGTACCTGTTGCGGTCTAAGTCCAGTCTATCTATATAGCTATTCGAAACTGGATCATATTCAATATTCCGATTTGTAAATGGCTGTGAAAGTGACCCGCCGTATCGGCCGCCGATAGTGTAGCCTTTTTCCGACAATACGAATGTCGAAAAATAAGTGAGTTCCAGCGGGTGATCGGCCACGCCCTGCCATGTATCTGTTGAAGGAGTATATTGGTCGTTCCTGTCGTAAAAAATTTGATCGCCATACCCGACATAAACAAGCAGCTCCGAGCCGGATCCGCACAAAACAAAGAGATTATCAACAATAGAAAAACATTGTGTCCAGGCCCGCTTGACGTCCATGTCGGTTTTTTTGGTCCACGTGTCATCTCCGATCGAATATTTAATATTGTAATTTTTAAATAGATACCTCTCCGACACAGGATCAACTAAACCGGGGACCCTTCCGCCGAAATAATAGACATTGCCGTTAATTGCTTCGCAAGAAGCGTATAAGACAGCTTGCTCCGCATAAATTGCGGATTGAGAATATGCGTCTGTGTCCCGGTTATATAAAAAAGCAAATATTTCTGTCGGCGCGGAGGTAACCCCCTGAACAATAAAAATTTTATTTGGACAGCTCGCCGGATTACTTTTAAAACCGACGACCTTTGGATTATTCCATTCTTGAGATTCGAACTTAACTATGACCGAGTCGCCGTCGGCAAAGGCTAAAGCATCGCAGTTCATATACTCGATAGCCACATCGTCAAGCCGGGTAGTAAAGCTCGCCCAGGTCTGCCCCGCCAGCTGGTAGGTCTCCACCCGGTATGGTACATTTACAAGCTGCATAATATTTTGGTAGCGGTTGTCCAGCACCAAGGTTCCGCGGTTGACAGTCTGGACCAGTAAAAAAGCATGACCCTGTCCGGTTTCTGTGATCCCGGTTGCAAGCTGCAGGTTTTTAGCCGCATATCCAGCGTCGAGCAGCATTTGCATTTTTGTCAAAGCGAAATCTTCGCAGTCGCCACTATCTCCCTCCCCCATGATTGCCCAGTGGTCGCCCACGTTGTAGCCGCTTTGATCGGTCCGATACCGGTGCTCGGTGTTAACCTGCCGCTGGACGGCCTGCAAGTCGGCGTAAGCAGCCTCATTTATAAAAAGCGCCCCCGGCGCCTCAGTGTTGACTCATGTCGGATGCCCAGGGTTGTCATTGCAAAACTGGGTAAACCCAGACGGCCCCGTGACTTCGCATTGAGAATATCCCTGATTCTGGTTTATATCCAGGTTTTGCTGACTGGAGTAAGCTGGGTCAAGGCACACCGAACAGGTTTCGTTTTCAAAGTCGAGGCTGTCGGCCACGATCGTTCCGTAGCGATAGGTCGGTTTGTACTTTTGCCAGCCGGGCATGATCGCCCGGTTAAAATAGGCTGCTGCCGCCGACGTGGCCACCGCCGGCAGCAGTTGCCCGTCTCGCTCGGCGTCGTATGCCGCCGCCTCCCCATATCCCGGATAGATGTTTATGCCGTCGCTGCGCTCGCCCGGAATTTCGATTGTCCCGACCTCACCGGTCAGGCCCTCGGTCAGGTCCGCACACCAGGCCGGCGCGGTAAAGTCCGCCGGCATTTTCGTTTGCAGGTAGGCTTTTTTGTTTTGGAGCGCTTTTATCCGAAGCTCTCCGATGGTTTTTTCCAAACCCTCCATGTCTTCGACCGCGGCCTGCAGGGCGGATATCTTGACATCTATGTCGGCGATCCACTGGTTGACACGTGCCCGGCCGGCATAGCGGATAATCACGCTATATTTGCCGCTGCCGATCTCGGACGCTATCTCGCCTTTTCCCATTAGATCTCTCTTAATTCCATGGTTTTGAACACATGATCGCTTCCCACGCTGACCATGTAGGTGATATAATCGATCACAAACTCATCATCTTCCACCCGACAGGTGTCGCCCGGGTTCAGGTACAGATCCAGCCGGGCGAACCGATACAGTATCCGTCCTCCACTAACGTTTTTATAAGTCGGGTTTTCAAGCTCAACTATCTTTGAGCCGAAGGTCTGGGTTTTATGCCCCGTCAAGATAATTGATCGGTTGACCGGGCCTTCGTCGGTGCGGATGTCTTCTAAGTCCGCGCGCAGGATTTCTTCGCGGATCGACTCCTGCCCATCTATTGTGTAAGCCATTTCGATGACCATCTCCCCGTTTGAGCGGTCGGACACCGCCTGGGCCTGGCCCGCAAAATCCGGGATCACCACCGAAAGGTAGGTTGATTCCCCCGTGCGTTTTCTGGCCTGAAACGATGAGATCGGGATTTCAATGTCTGTTGTGCTGTCCGCGTCCCCGGTCAGGGTGAAGTAATAACGCTCGATGGCGCGCTCTTTGTTGGCGGCAAGCCACTTGCTCCAGTTAAAGGCCGCAAACTCGACCCCGATGCCGATCTCCTCGCCGGTGTCGGTCTCTGCGATCGACGGGCTGGGCGACGGCGACTCGCTGGGAGATTCGGATGCACTCGGCGACAGACTCGGCGATTCGCTGGGAGATTCGGATGCGCTCGGCGACAGGCTCGGCGATTCCGATGGGGATTCGCTCGGCGACTGGCTCGGTGACTCGCTCGGCGATTCTGACGCGCTCGGCGACAGGCTGGGCGACTCAGACGGCGATTCGGACGGCGACTGGCTCGGTGACTCGCTGGGAGATACAGACGGGCTTTCGCTGGGCGATTCGGATGCGCTCGGCGACAGGCTCGGCGATTCGGACGGCGATTCGCTCGGCGACTGGCTCGGCGACTCGCTGGGCGATTCGGATGCGCTCGGCGACAGGCTGGGCGACTCAGACGGTGACTCGGACGGCGACTGGCTCGGCGATTCAGACGGCGATTCGGAGGCGGATGGACTCAAGCTGGGCGATTCTGACGGAGACTCAGACGCGCTCGGCGATGCGCTGGGTGATTCGCTCGGTGATTCACTCGCCGAAGGCGACAGCGAGGGGCTTTCCGACGGGCTCTCACTGGCCGATGGCGATAGGCTGGGCGATTCGGACGGTGACTCGGACGGCGACTGGCTCGGCGACTCGCTGGGCGACTCAGACGGAGACGGAACTGCCTCGGCCATCATCTCGATTTCATTTACCCGAAGCCAGAGCGATTCGTTGTTGTCTGTAATTACAATCCGATAATAAGTATAAGTGTTGGTGTTTTCAAATTCCCATTCCTGCCAGCCTGCCGCCCCTCCCCAGTTGATGTTATTGACTGTCAGCAGTGTTGTTTCTTCGCCTGAAAAAGAGCCGGTGTTGCTGCCGTACAAAACAAAATCTTCTGGCGCCTGGTTCCATTCGTTTTGGTACATGCGCAGCTTGATTATGGCAGGCGCTGTGGCAAATTGCACTTGTATCCAGTGCGGAAAACTCGGGGTCTGGATAAACCACGCCGAAGTCAAAGTGTCGTCAAACGCCTTTGAGGGCGGCTCCCCCGTATGATAAGAGTCAGCCGAAAAAGTCTGGCCGCTGGTTAGGTCTTCCGTAAATGCCATTTTTTAACCTATGTCAGAACAGGTTATTTCAACCGTTACCTTGATCACCGAACCGTCGATAACCGCCTCCGCCCCGCCGGCAAAGGCCGCCTCGCAAAACAGCACCCCGCCTCCGGCGGCGTCTCCCTTGGTAGATGGAGCGGATCCGCCGCCGACCAGGGCCGCGCCGTAAATAGTCTTGACAGCATTAAATGTCATGCTGGCTTTGTTGGCAGAATTGTCGATCACCCCTGCTGCTGCAGCACCCGGCTGCAAAAGGGGCCGGGTGGTTTCGTCATAGTCCTCGCACTCGGTGAAGCCCGGCGCGGCATAGGTGTCCCCGGCCGCCGGGCTGTGGTCGTTTTCGTAAGGCACCACATACCAGGATGTGATCTGGGTGTCGGCTGCAAAAACCGAATCCAGTATGTGATTTCTGCCTTCGGTTGTGCACAGGTTGTGGTCGGTCCATTTTTTTAAAAGCACCCCATTATACCAGTGTTCCCAGTGCCAGGTGGTGCCTATTTGGATTTGATTTTTCATTCTTTTATCATCAGCGTTATTAGAAAATCGCCATAATCGCCTGACAACCGCGAAATCACGCCGGTATAACAGCCCGTTTCCGTTGCGATTATGACATAGGTTTCGTTTTCAAAAAGGGTTTTCACCACGGCCAGCTCGGTTTCGGACAGGGTGCAGCGCACGGCCAGGGTGCGGTCCCCGGCCACCACTCCCTGGTGGTCGATCACCACGCCGCCGTCCAAAGTCCCCTGCCGGCTGACGCGCGCGGCGGCGTCGTATATTTTTGAATTATAATTTTCAGTGATCAAAATAGCCCCGGAGGCGTCCTGCGTTTTTTTTGAAAGTCCGATCATGATGTTATGTCACCCCTATCAGGTACTCCAGCCCCTGCTCGTTGGCCTCTATCTGGGTCAGCTCCAGGATCCTGTGCAGCACCAGCTGCAGCTCCGGCTCCAGGTTGTTGGCGTTGATGGTGATCAGCCCCTGGCCGTTGGCCAGCGCCTCGGTGCGCGCGTTCATGTATTCGACCTGGGCCTGGCTCAGCGCGATCTCGGCCTCCACCAGCTCCCGCTGCGCGAGCGCCTGCGCTTCAAGGGCGCTGGTTATTTCGTTGTAACCCGGGGACCCGGGCGAAAATGCCGCCAGCTCGCCCGCCAGCCCCACAATGCTGTCGCCGGCACTGGCAAACATCGCCGACAGATCGTCTGACAGCGCAATAATGGTTTCAGCGGCTGCCTCGGCTTCGGCAATGTCAACTTTTGCCGTCCACTCCATGGCGGTCTGCACGGTTTCAGCCTCTGCCTTGATGCGCGCGATTTCCGTGTCTATATCGCCCTGGATCCGGATCTCGATCTGTTTTTCGGTCGGCACGGTGGCCAGCTCGGCCCTGGTGGTGGCCAGGCTGCCGGCGTCCATTTTTGTCTGCACGATGGTCACCGTGCCATCTGGCAGCTCCTCGATGATATAGTCTTTGACAGTCTGGACGCTGCCGGTGTCAATTTCGGCCTTGACTTCGGTCGTTTTTTCTTCCGGAACGGACTGGATCTGCGTCAGGATGTCGTCAAACTCCGAGCGGTACTGGTCCGCCCCGTCGACTGTCACCTGGGTGGTTTTCTGGTCCGGCAGCTCGCCGGCGGCCTCTGCGGCCAGCACCATGGCGACCGCCGCATCTCCTAAAGACCTGGTATAGGCCGCCTGCTGTTCGGCCGCCGCCACGCTGTCGTCGCCAAAGTGAATGATGTCATATGCCAGCCCGCCCAGGGCGTCTCCGAATTCTTCCACAATCGGGATGTTGTCCCTTAACCATGTGCCCAGATACCACCCGCCTATTGGGGCGGCCAGAACCGCCACAAATTGACCGACGCCCAAGGTGGCCGTCCCGATTGTGGTCGCAAATCCCTTCAACGCGGAAACGGCGTTCGGGATGTTTGACACCGCCATCACCGACAGCGCCCCTCCGATCAGGTTCAGCGACCCGGTCAATACGCCGATGTTGTCGGCCACGGTGTTGATCACCTGGCCCCAGCCCAGAAACTGGCCCACCAGGCGCTGGATGCCGTCGTCGGACTCTGCAAAAACGTCTATCCCATCGCTCAACGCCCTGACAAAAGGCTCCCAGGCGTCCAGGATCCCGCCGACCACGTTGGTCAGGGCCGTGGCGCTGTCGATAATCTTCTGGATGACTTCGGCCAGGCCCTCGGGCGTGGCAAGATCGATGTCGCCGAAAAAAGCCTCGAACAGATCACCGATCTCGCCTCCCAAACCCCGGATGGATTCCAGCAGCGGCTCCCAGTCGACCAGGTCAAAAGCGTCCGGCAGATTGGCGGCGATCGTTCTCAGGTCGCCGCCGAGCTGGTCGGCAAACTCGTTTATCTGGTTGAATATCGGCGCAAACGTGCCGTCGCCGACGATGGTGGCCAGGGCGTTTTCGATCTCGGTGCCGCCGGCGATCGCGCCCGCGGCCGCTTCCCTGAACTGGTCGCCGACCACGATCCCCAGATTAACAAATCCTTGCATGAACCGGTCGACGGTCACCTCGGCACTTGCCAGCCGGGCCGCGACCTCCCCGGCCGCCGATCCTGCGGAATTCAAAGCCACCGCCGTCACCTGGGTCGATGTTGAAAGCCCGTCAAACACCTCCACCATGCGCGCGGCCTGGTTGATGCCGACCAGCTGCTGGGTGATATAAAGTTTCTGGTTCTGGTCTAAGGTCTGGAATGCCGTGGAAACATCGAACAGGATGTCTTTGCCGGAGCGCAGCGCGCCGTTGGCATCGTACTGGGAAACCCCGATTGCTTTTAAGGCGTTTTGGACCGGAACGGAGTCGTCCACCAGTTTTAACAGGCCTGTTTTCAAGGCCACCGCCGCCTCGTCGCCGGACCTGAAAATTTCGATCACCGGGGTCAGGATCCCGGCGGTTTCGGCCATGGAAAACCCCATGGTGCGCGCGATCGGGGATAGTGCTGCCATGCCGACGCCCAGTTGCTCGACGTCAGTGGCGAAGTTGTTGGATACCTCGTTTAAGATGTCCAGGGCCACGCCGGCTTCGCTGGCCGGGGCCTTAAAACCTTTAAGGATCGCCACCAGGATCTCGCTGGATTGCGAGGCGTCCAGGTTGCCGGCGATAACAAGATCCAGCGCGGCCTTTGTCAGGTTCATGGCGTCGGCGACATCAAAGCCCGCCTGCTTAAAGTCCGCAGTTGACTGCAGGATGTCCTTTGCGCTCAAACCGTACTGGTCTGAAAGCCCCAGGGCGTTTTCCCGCGCCTCGTTTAAAAGCGGGATCTCGTCGCCGATGACTTTTTTAAGCTCGATGGTGGCCGACTCAAAATCACTCGACGCCGCAAAAGCCGCCACCAGGCCCCCCACCGTCAGCGCCGCCAGGGCCGCCTCGGCCTTTAAGGCGCTTTCGGCCAGGTCGGCCAGGGGCTGGGTGGCCGTGACGGTCTTGCTTGCCAGGTTGTCAAGCCCCGACGATATGCCGGTGATCGTTTTGCCGACCCGGTCGTCGCCCTCAAATATGATTGCTATGGTTTTTTCAAGATCGGCCATGGCGGTTTAATTCCTTTTGCCGCTTGTAGAAGCGGTCCCACAGCTCCAGCTCGGTCCGGGTCAGGTAGCCTTCCGAAAAGCTGTCCGGCAGCACTTCATATAAAAAACGCCCTCTGGCATGACAAAGGGCTAATGCGCTTTGGATTTCGCTGTCTTGCCAGAGGGCGGCGCTTTTCCCGGGATGTGCCCCTTTCCCGAAAGCTCGATGATTTTGTTAGTGATCAGAAAAAACTCGATCGGAAACGCTTCACACAGGCGCACGATGACCGGGTAGTCCAGGGCGGGCTCCACGGACCCCGCCTTGAATATCTCGATGCGGTAGGCGACGTCCTGCGGCACGTTTTTGGGGTTGCCGATAATCTCCAGGACGGCCTCGGCTTTTTTTTTTGAATTGCCTTCCAGCAGGCCCTCGACCACGGCCCGAACCGTTTTGTTCTTGTCCGAGGCCTCCCGTGCCCGCCCGATCTCAACGCCCTTTAAGCCGCGCACCTTCCAGACCGGCTTTTCGCCGTCGCTGAAAAATCCTTTGAGATCGGGGACCGGCACGGTTTCTTCGCGGGCCACAAACTCGGTCGCCATGAACTTGTCCTGGTCAAACGCCATGTCTATCTCCGTTCGGTCGAAGGTTAACTGTAAAGACGATCCGCCTTGACCTCGGACGTGATCGTGCAGGCCGCGGCGATATTGGCCCCGGCCGGAAAGCTCTGGTTCATCCCCAGCGAGCCCTGGCAGATCAGATAGGGCGCGTTCAGCCGGTTGGGGTAGAACTTGAACCACAGGTTGGCGTCGATCACCGCCAGCAGACCGTCGGTCACGCCGTCGGACAGCTCGATGGAAAATGAGCCCTGGTTCAAGGTTGACGACTTGGCCCCCTTGGTCCGCCCGTAGACCTGGGTCGAGTTGATGCTGTGGGCGTTGGCCGGCGGCACAAAGTCATAGGCGTCCACCGCCTCGGCAAATGTCGGCGTGTAGTAGCTGGAATAAACCAGTTTTCCGGCCACGGTGGTGCCGGCGTCCTCTGAGTGAATGCCGCTTAAAGCCGAGACAAATGTCACCCCGGCGTAGCCCAGCACCCCGTTTGCCACGGACGCGTAGTCGACCGACCAGACCGGGTAATCATAGCGCTCCAGGCTGTCGCCGGGCACCTGGTAAATCTCGGTGGCCAGCACCACGGCCGTGTCCTGGCTGCTGTACCAGACTTGTCCGATCTCGATAGCGTCGTTGTCGATGTAAGGCGGCCCTCCGGCAGCCCCGCGCGTGGTCGAAAAGCTGCTGCCCTCGGTGCCCTCGACCACCGCGACCGCACCTGCCGCGGTCACCGTCACCGAATGTTTTTGATAGTTGGACACGGTCGGGCGGTTGACTGTCACGTCCGTGTCCGCGTTCACGCTGGTCAGGACCCCGGCCAGGTAGCAGGTCAGGGCCGCCACGTCGATCAGCTCCTCGGTTCCGCTGGCCGCCGGCGTGATCGCCCCGCCGGTAACCAGGCCGTTGGGGCGGACCACCGGAAGGTAGCCGGCCCGGCCCGACCAGAAGTTGGCGGCCGATTTAAACGTTTTGCGGTCCGCCAGGGCGTTGGTCAAAAGGGTCTGGCCGACCGGCGTCTGGGCCGCTTCGTAATATAAAATTGCATTTTCGGAAGTTGGCATTTTGATTTCCTCCTGTTATGACTATTGGGTGTAAGGATCGCCTATCTTGGTTTTGTACTCTATATTGAAAACAGCCGAGGCGCCGATCAGCGACTGCCCTGGCTCGGGATATTCATCGGTTCCGCCGGCGCTGTACTTTAACTGGTTGGCCAGGCTGCCGGTCGGGTCGGCCGATGTCTTGGTCATGGCCCGGATCAGGTCCCCAAGGATCTCTTCCGCCACCACCTGGGCCTCGCGGCTGCCGAAATCCATCAGCCCCTCGACGCGCAGCGGGAAGGTGCAGAAATTTTTACCGCCCTGCTGCACCACGGTCTCCGGCGTCGGCCAGACCACGATCGCCTCCAGCTCGTCGGGGTCCAGGTCCTTTCGGGCCCGCTCCACCCGCCGGCCGATGTTGGTGTTGTAGCCGTTGGCGGTCCGCACCACCTCCAGGTAGCTGACCACGTTGTCGATTATCTGCGCTCGGATGGTTCGTGACATTACAGTTTACTCAGTTCATAGTTAAGTTCGGCATCCAGGTTTATTTCTATCCGCTCATCGGCGTGATCCATAACTCTTTTGATAATGTGCGGCTTTGACAGCTCGTCTTCAACCCGCGGGCCGGTCAGCCGGCTGATTCGTCCCTTGCCGCCCCCGGGCGGCACCGGGAACCGGTATTTTTTAGGAAGCGCCCCGTAGGCAAACCCGGGCCGCACTTTTTTGCGTTCGCCGGTGTAGGGCCTGCGCCACACGTTTTCGGCCCGGTTGGCCACCGCGATAAAGGCGTGGTCGATAATTTTGCGGGCCCCGCTTTTTTTGACCTTGACCGATACGCCGGCTTTTGTCGCCCGGGTCCCTGAAAAGCTGATAAGCCCGACCGGCTTGCCTTTTGAGATAAATGTTGCCGACGGTTTGGACCAGGTCGCTTTAATTTGGCTGAAATCTTCCTTGATGCGTTTCTGGGACAGATTTAGGTCATCGGCCACCCGGCGCGCCGCCTCGGTCTGGACATTGGCCAGCGTTTTGTTGAGCGCCCGGGTCAACACCTTGACCGCTCCGTTTTTCACCCCGGAAAGCAGGATCCCGATTTCGGTCAGATCGGCCCGGTCGATTTCGATATTCATCGCCATCAGGTGCTTATCCTTCGCACGATCATGGATGTGATAACCCCCAGATCGTCGCTTTGCTCCAGCACTTTTTCCACCTTGTAGACATCGCTGCCCACCTCGAAGCGGTCACCGCGATCCGGCTCCTGCCCGACTTCGGCGGACAGGCACTCGAGCATCACGGTGCGCTGCCAGGTGGAAGTTTCCATTCCGACAGGCTGCAGGTCGATCTCTTTGGTGATCAACACCTTGCAGTCTGGGACCTGCGGTCCTGAAAGCGGCCGGTAAATCGCCGTCTCTCCCATTTGGTCGAAGATATCGACCGCAGCCTGCTGGAATACGGTTTTAATCATGGCCTAAATCACCATTTTAGGTTACGATCGTGTCGTAAAACAGGCATCCGGCATCGGCGCAGACCGCCTGGACGTCGAAGTTTTCCGCGGCCTCGATGATGTAGGACTTGATGTCTTTTTCCCACCAGTAGCGCACGGACCGGTAAAGATCGGCCTCCAGCTCGGCTGAAACCGGATCCTCGGACCCCTTCCAGTTGAAAGTGTACCCGGCCGTCGGCTCATCGATGGCCGGCGCCGGCGTGGCGTAGTACAAAAACGCCGACCCCTTGGTCGCGGTCACTTCCCAGATGTCCACCGCGTTGAAGTCGGTTCCTGCCACGACCTCCTCGGCGTCGGACTTGATAGCGCCCGCGATGCCGACCCAGTCCAGCTCAAAAAGCTGTGCGATGGTCTGGGTGGTGACATCCGCCGGCCGCCCCTGGGTGCCGGTGTACTTGATGCGCTCCAAAACCGAGTACTCGGTTTTGATTTCCTTGAAGGTTTTGGCGTCCATCACCAGGCGGTTGGGGTAAACCCCGATCAGCTGCCGGATGGTTTCCTTGTAGGTCAGAATGTCCTCGATGAAAGTGTTGCCAGTCCCATCGACCGTTCCGGCCCAGCCGGCGGCGACATCGTTTGACGATGTCCAGTTGCCGCTGGTCGTGCACAGGCTTGCCACCGCGATTTCCTTGGCCAGCATCACCTTGTTGGTGGCAAAACGCGTGCCGGTCTCAAACGGGCGCACCGGGGCGTCGGCGTTGTTGATCACCTCGATCGGCACCGGGTGGGCGAAGGCCCGCTCCTGGCAGGAGTACGTCCCGCTGGTCACCGGGTATCCGCCGCGGGCTGCCCGGGCGCCGGGCCCGCGCACTTCGGCTTCGTTTCGAAACCAGGCGCCTTTGAGAAATTTATAGTAATAGTCGCTTTGTTTTCTGACCGGGACGTTGGGAAAAACCATGTCCGCAACGAACATCGGGTTTTTATAGCCGACGCTGAATCCGGTCAGGTAGCTATCCTTATGGACATCTTTCGGGGTAGGTTGCATTGAAAAATCCTCCTAAAAATTCTTTAAAATTATCCACGCGCCATCAGCGGCTGCCCTATGCTACCATCAGGGTGTCGCTGCACAGCAGAACGGCGCCGACATCGTCCTCCGCCCCGGAGGCCTTGATGCAAATGCCCCGGACCAGATCGTAATCCGTGTCGGCGGCGTCGCCTTTTCCGTTGTCTGTTGCGCCGACATATTCCGCCTTTAGCTTTGTGCCGACAGCCACCGCATCATTCATCACCAGCTTGGAAGTCCCTTCAACCCTGACCACTGCCACCTCCCCGGATTCCGGCGCGTTCTGCAAAATGCCGATCGGGTACTCGGTGGCCCCGTCCATCAGATCCACGGTGGTGTCGGTGGCCTGGTGCACGAACCGGTATTGTTGAGAGCTGAGATCTTCCGCGGCGACAAAAGATATATCTAATCCTCCATATTCGATTGCCATTTTTATGCTCCTTGTTTAAATCAAAAAGTTAATATCAGTTCGTATCTGCCGCGCCAGCCTATTCGCTGGGGCTTGCAGACGGTGATTCGCTCGGCGATTCAGATGCGCTCGGGCTCAATGACGGGGATTCGCTCGGGCTTTCGCTCGGGGATTCGCTCGGCCCGATCGCAACCGTGTTGACCACCAGCAAAACCGCGCCGACATCGTCCTCGGCTCCGGTCGCCTTGATGCACATGCCGCGGATGTTGTCGTAATCCGTGTCGGCCACGTCTCCCTTGCCGTTGTCGGCCGCCCCGACGTATTCTGCCTTGATCCGGGTGCCGACCGCCATGGCCCCGTTCATTACCAATTTGGATGTCCCTTTGATGCGGACCACTGCCGTCTCACCTGATTCCGGCGCGTTCTGCAAAATGCCGACCGGGTACTCGGTGGCCCCGTCCATCAGGTCCACCGTGGTGTCGCTGGCCTGGTGCACGAACCGGTACTGGTAGCTGGATAGGTCCTCGGCAGCGACAAAGGTGACATCCAATCCGTCATAATGTATTGTCATGATGTCGATCTCCTTTTAATCAACTTATAGATTTATAGTTGATATTTATTTTGCCGCCGGGCCCAGCACCGGAGCCCATTCCCGACGCGTCTCCTCGGGGGTTTTTTCCTTTGACGATTCCTCGTCCTGCTGGTTTTCTGACCCGGCAGGCGGGGTTGCTTCGGCCTCCAGCTCCTTGAGCCCGTTGGCGCGCTTGGCTCTTTCGGCCTGGTAAAACTGTTTAAAGGCCGCGTCGGCCTCGATGCCGCCATCGATGGCTTTGCGGGTTTCCTTCGGGTCCGCATCGGCGTCCAGGATTTCTTTTACCCTTTCCCGCTCGGCGTTGACCCCTTCGGCATAGCCCGCGGCCTGCGCCGGGTCGGCGGCCTCTTTTTGGATTTGCGCCAGTAGCTCGGGCGCTTCTGTTTTCAGAATTTCTAAAGTAAATTCCATAATTTCATCCTCCTGTTCAGCCTTTTTTAAGGCTTCAAAGTTTATTGGATTTATGATTTCGACCGGCACCTTGCCTTCCGACACGCTAAGCGATATGGCCGCCGTGTCGTCGTCGCGGCCCAGGCTGACAAAGCTGACCTCGCCGACATCGGACTCCAGCCAGATCTCGGCGGGCCCCGCAATCTCCCGGCCGTTAACGGTTTTTTTGACTTTTGCGCTTTCCAGCATCTCGACCACCCTGGGCCAGATGGCCACCGACGCCTGCCAGGGAAAGCCCTCGTCGGCCAGCTGCTGGACCTCCTTGGAATCGGTCGTGACCTGGGAAAACTCGCCCTTGACGTAAAGGTTTTTCTTGTCGTTAAAAGAGCGGCCCGACCCCACCACGCGGTCGCGCTGGTGCTCGCGCAAAATGGGTATCTTGTCCTTGGTTTTAATGCCGTCGATGGCAAAAACCACCTGCCCAAACCAGGTTTCCAGCGGCTTGCCGGTGTAGGCCGTGATCATAAACTCCCGGGCCTGGTCGGGCTCTCCGGCCGCCAGCTCGACCGGCAGGTGCATGTTGATCACGCTGCGCTGGTTGCGGTGATCGTCCCAGTTTAAATTGCACAGCTTAAAGGCCTGGTCGGGGTCGCGGTTTTCCTTCCCGATCAGCTCCTGGGTGCAGCGCTTCAAAAAGTCCTGCTTGGATTCATTCTTTTTGGGGTTGGGCATCTTCTTTGACCTCCGTGTCTTTGCCGCTGTGATAAATCGTGATTTTCTTTTTGTCGATGGCGTCACGCTCGCGGGCCAGCTGGTCCAGATTTTCTTCCCAGTCGTCGCCCTGGGCGGCGACCTCTTTGGCCAGGGTCGACAGGCCGTAGTCGATCGCCTTGCGGCTGGCCTCCACCTCTTTGACCGGGTCCACCCAGCCCCAGCCGCCGCCGATCCAGGCCGCCCGGGTGTATTCGAAATAGTGGTCGTAAAAGTCGGGCGCGTCGAACTCGCCGCGCAGATAGGCCTCTTCGATCACCAGCTGCCAGATCGGCTGGCAAAACCGCTTTGCCATCCACCCGCGCCAGGTTTTAAACACCCGCCGGCCCTCCAGCAGGGCCGCGCGCGCGCTGGAATAATTTGTTTTGGAAAAATCTTTGACCAGAAGCTCGTAGGGAAGGCCCAGGGCCACACCGATCAGGCGCAGCACCGACTCGACAAAGGGCGCAAAGGAATCGCCCGGCCGCTTCGGGTCCACCACGTTGATAGACTCGCCGATCCCCAGCCGTGCGATCAGCCCCGGGGTCAGCTCCTGAAAGCCCGTGTCCGACTCCTTGCCGGTGGGCCCGAAGGCCTGCTCTTTTGATATGAAAACCGACAGGCAGGCCGCCACCCGGGCCGCCACGATCTCGGCCTCCAGGTAGCTTGCCAGGTCCTGAAAATAGGTCAGCACCGGGGCGAAATAGGGCACCCCGCGCATCTGTCCCGGGCGGCGCGATGCGAATATGTGCAGTATTTTGGGACGCCCGTTTTTGTCCCGGGCGGGGATTTCCAGATAATCGGTGGTGGAATCGGCCTTGCGGATAAAATAGGTTTGCGGCTGGCCGCGGCCGCCGGCTTTTATCCCGTGCCGTATTTTAGATTCAAGCCCTTTTCCGATCGGGGTCGCCAGGCGCTCGGACTCAAGAAGCTCGACACAGCGCCCGAAAGGCCGCCAGTCGTCTTTGGCCCAGGTCGGCAGCGCGATGATCTCGCCGTCCTCCACGGTTTTTAAAAGTGCCAGAAACTGCAAATCGTCAAAATCCAGCCGGTCATCGGATGAGGCAAACGGCTTGAAGCGCTCGAAAGCGGCCTCGGCCTGGATCTGCAGGTCAGCGGCGCGCTCCTCGGTGATGCCCAGCAGCTTGTGGGGGATCCGGCTCTGGGGCTTTAGCCCGCTGCCGATGATGTTGTGCGCCAGGGTGTCGATCGCCCCGGCCGCCACCGGGTGGTTGCGGGTGGCGTCCCGGGACCGGGCCCGCAGGATGGCAAGCTCGTTTCCGGCCGGTGTCTGGCCGCCGCCCGCGGATTCGCTGATCCAGTCGGCCCGCAAAGTCGTTATGTCGGCGGCCTTGTAGTCTGTGGCGTAGGCCAGCATCTGCCGGCGCAGATTGCGCTGCAGCGCCCAGGTGGGCGATATGTAGTTGATGGCCCGCTCCAGGCGGGTGGTTTTCGGGTCGTCTTGGAAAATGGCTGGCGGCATCAGGTGGGATCCTTAAACGACACGGACTGCAAAAAGCCCGAGCTGTCGGATGAGTTGTTGACATCGGCCTGGATCAAATCGCGCAGGCGCTGAATCTGCTGCAGCTGGGCCGGCTGGTAGCGGATGGTCTTGCCGGCGATCTCAACTTCCACCACCCGGGATCCGGTGGCCAGCTCCACCATGGCCGCTTCGACGTTGGCAAGATCGGTTGCGGTAAATGCCATGAATCAAACCTCCAGCGGCTTGCGCCAGTAATCGCAGCCCGAAACCGGGGCTGCTTTGTCGATGTCAATCCGCAGTTTCAGGCAGAAATTTGACTTCCAGTCGGCCATGCGGCAGTCCAAACAATCGTCGGCAGGCTTGTTTTTTAATCGGCCATCGGACTTACCTCTCTTTTTAGCCATAAATAAACCCCAAAATATGGTTGTCTGATTTTATGAAACAACTATATCATGGGGTTTTGGACTATTCCGGAATTATAACGGAATTGTGCCGGTTTTTTACCGGATTTGTGCTGTTAAATTACTTGACATGGAAATTATTCCACTGCTCTTTGGCATATTTTAAACCTGCCCACTCGGTAGCAAAATGAGATTTTTCAGGGCATTCTGGACAAATTAATCTATAAAAAGAATGATTATCTTGTTCTATAAAACCATTCTCATAAATGCGTATTGATGTTTTTTTTTCCACCTCAGGAAGAAAATTACAATACTTACACCCCCTCAAACGGTCCCAGAATCTTTTTGTATATAATTCTTTATCAAAAACCCTCTTACCTTCGAAATTATGCGGGACAACTCCGGCCCATTCGCAAACCTCAGTATGAGTCTTGAACCCATAATTACCTAACCGTGAACCTCTCTCTTTAGGACCTGGATTCAATCTGCCTTTATTTAATGCCTCAACAACTTCCTCTTTACTTTTTAAACCGAAATTGAGAAGACAACGTCTCGCTCTGGCTGATAAACCATAAAACCAATATTCAGCTGCACCTTGCTCATGATATTGAACCTTGTCTTTAGCTCTATTATAAATTTCTCTAATGTAGCCCCGGCTCCTGCCCACCAATTCCGCTATTTCGCCAAAATCCTTTTTTTCTATATCTCTAAGCATAATGGTCTTTTTCTCTGTAGGGCTCAGTGGTGTTGTATAACTCATAATCTTATCCTCCAGTTAAAAATCTTAATTTGGCATCAATTTCCCATCGAATTTTTTTAAATATTATTCAAAAACCGCCTTCTAATCCGTTGACGGATAATATTCGGAATTTTATTTTTGCTATGTTCATGGGTAATTTCAATTTTGTTTTTTTGACAAACAGGAATAATCTTTTTTATTGTTGTTCCCGTTGTTCCTCCAAACAAGTGTAATCGAAGATTTTTTCCAGGAAAATATTCAGCATATACTAACAATTGTCCAATTCCACCTTTCCAACCGCCCACGTTTTTAACCTCTATAATTTCATCTGGAGTCAAAATATCAATAACCCCCGATTCAAACTTGAATTCAAGTTCCAGTTCGCTCTCCTGGTAATACTCTTTTAATTTATTAATTAATCTTTCCACCGCTTGCTTTTCACTTTTTGAATTTTTTTCTTCTGAATTTAAAATATGATTAGATTTATCATCTAAAAAAGCAAATTTTTCAGCTTCTAATCCACGACCGAAATATTTTCTTTCCATACTACCATTTTGATTTCTATATTGGGTAAACCACCTGCCGTCTTTCAATCTATGTACTGACATAAATTCTCCTTTTCACTATTCTGCGTCCGGCGGAATTTCTTTTTCACGGCAGAGGGTGTACTGCCTGAAAAACTCGTCTATATTGTCCTTGTGGGCATACCAGCGGTTGTTGATCACCCTGGCCGGCAGCCCCATTTCAATGAACTGGTAAAACATCGGCTTGCTGATCTTGATGTAATCCAAAATGTCGTTCAGCCCGATCAGAATGCGGCTGCCGTTTTTTTCCATATCACATCCTTTATCTGCCGTTTATCCACCCGGATCCGCCAGACCCGCCGCCGATCCACCCGCCGGCGGATGATTTCGGCAATGCCGGCGGCCCGGAGCTGTCGGACGGCGCCGGCCGGGCCCAGTATTTGATACCCAGAATTTCGTGGCACACCAGGTTTAAGACCGCGCAGTCCCACAAATGGTTAGGCTTTCCGGACGGGCACTCCCACAGGCCCTTTTCGTTGATCACCTCTGACAGGTAATGAGCCGCGAACTCTTCGGGCAGCTCCGCGTGGAATAAAAAAGCCCCCGGGTCTCCTTTTATGATTTCCAACATCCCCGCCAGCCGGTCCTTGAAAAACTTGGTGTTGACCACCACGCCCTTTAGCCCGCCCCTGAGCGCCTTTTTGCTGCCCGGGTAAAACTCCAGGTTGGTCCACGAAAAAGGCGCCGCCATCACGTCGCGGCCGATCGACGGGAACACCCGGTTGCGGTTTCGGATGCAAAAATCATAAACTTCCGATGTCCGGTGCCCCAGGCAGTCCTGCAGCGTCATCAAAACCGCGTATTTTTTGCCCTCCGGGTCCGAGTATTCGTCCTCCCATAGGATCCGCTCCACTTCGGCAAAGCTCATCACAAACCCCTCGCGGACCTGCCAGGAGTCGGTCGAAAGCGTCTTGCCGCCCCAGCCCCAGGCCCGGATCTCGTACCAGAAACCGTTGTCCTGGGTGTCTACCGCCGCCGTCATGCCGGCCACCACGTTGCCGCCGGGCACCCGGCCCCTGGGGCGGTCGTCTTTTAGCGCCAGGATCACCGCCTCGCGCCGCTCGCCCTCCCCGATCTTCCACGGGGCGGCCTCGATCGCGTTTTTAAAGTCTTTGAGCTTGTTGCGGTAGTCCGGCTGGCCCTTCTGGGCCTTTAAAAAAGCCGCGGCACAGGTCGAAAGCGACACAAACGGCGACAGCCAGGCCGGCACGTGAAACCCGATCTTGGTCGGGCGGTTGGCCGTAAGGTAAGCAAAAAGCTCCGTCCCGGACTTTTGCTCCACCCACTGGCCCGTTCGCACCGCCAGGTCCCGCTTGCGGTCGGTCCATTTTTCGTCGCAGTGCGCGCACTGGTACCAGGCCAGGTGGTCGCGCTCGACCACTTCCGGGTCGCGCACGCCCTTTGGCCAGCAGATCCGGTGCGTGCCGCCCTCTTCGGAAAAAACCATCTTCTGCAGCTTGCCGCAGGCCGGGCACCGGACGTGGTAGTCGAACCGCGCCTGGGCCTCGGTGGTCAGCGCCCGCCAGATCGCGCCGGTCTCGATCGTCGGGGTCGATATTTTCCAGATCCTGCGGTTGTAAAGGTAGGTGATGGTCCGCTTTTCGGCCAGCCCGATCGGGTCTGTCTCACCGGTCAGCTCCGCCGGGTACTTGTCGATTTCATCCAGCACCAGGTACCGGATGGGCTTGTTTGCCAGGCGGCTGGCAGAGCGCGCCCAGGCCAAATAAATCGGCATGTGCCGCAGCCGGATCCGGATGTTGGTCAGGTCGTCGTCGGACCCGGTCAGATACGATCTCAGCCGCGGGCTTTTTTCGAACATCGGCTGCAGCCGGTCCCGGGAGTTTTCAGCGGCCGTGTCCCGGTCCGGGTAGACGTACATCGCCGGGCCCGGGTCCATGTCGGAGGCAAACCCGATGCAGTTGTTGACCGCCTCGGATTTTCCCGTCTGGGGCGTGGCGCAGGCGATAATCGTCTGCACCCCCGGGAAAAACGAGGCGTCCATGATCCCCGCCGTGTAGGGTGTCAGGTCGTTGCTCCACTTGCTGCCGGCCAGGATCCCGTTTGACATCACCCGGTGGCGCGGCATCCAGTCCGAAGCCGCCACCCGCCGCCGCTTTTTTAAAACCAGCCTGTCCGCCCGCGAAAACGCCCCGGACAAAACCAGCCTGCCGGAAACCTCCAGCTGCCCGAACAAAGACCCCGGCAGCCACTCCGGCGACTGATCAAGCTCGATGGTTTTTATGTTTTCAGCGGCCTGCATCTATAATTTTAATAACCTCCCTTATTGATGATAACCTCAAACCCGTCCAGGCTCGCAAACTCGTTAAAAAGCGCGTTTAAATCCTGCTGGGCGGCGTCCATGGCCGCGGCCATCCCGGACGCGGCGACCAAATCCAGCCAGTCGGCCAGGCGCGTGTGCAGCAGGTGCCGGATCCCGGCCTCGAGCACCGCGCACTTGCCGGCCACCTCCATCTCAACGGTGCCCCGGTCCAGGTATTTTCCCTCGATAATCTCCCGCTCGCGCCGCAGCTTTGATATCTGCTCCTCGAGGCGCTCAACTTCCTTTTCGTTTTTGCGCGCCAGCATTTCACTGGCCGGATCTGACGCCCTTTTCTCCAGCAGCTGCAGCCCCACCCGGCGCACATAGCGGTTGACCTCGTCTTCCGTGATCGACCCGTCGGCCGCCATCCGGCAAAGCCCCACCTTGCAGTCGGCATAAAATTTGCTTTTTTTAACCTTGTATCCCTGCCCCTGCAAAAACGCGACCACCTTAACACGGTTTTTAAATACCCGGATGTCCGGCTGCCGGCTGGCTGAATTATATTTATCAATTGCCTCGCGCGCCCGCTCAAACCCGGCCACAGCTTCCGGTGTCGGGTCCGCCAGCATTTTGGCCCTGGCCGTCTCTTTGGCCTGCTCCAGGGCCTGGCGGTCGGCATCTATTTCGATATGGTCATTTTCCATTAAATGATCCTCTTTTCAAACGCCGAAAGCAGCCGCGCGCAGGCGTCATATTCCAGGTCATAGACCAGCACTTCGTTTTGCCTGGGGTCCACCGCCTGGCGCCAGATGCCGTTATGCCTGACCTCGACGGCATAGCGGGTGCGGCACTTGCCGTTTTTAGTCTCAAACCTTTTCACCGTCCGGCCGTTTCCTTTTTTCATAATCAGCCCTCCTTTTGCCTGTAATTCTGGATTATGGTTTTTTTAATCCTCGACCCCTTCAGGTATTTTACCTCCAGCTTGCCCTTGTTTTTGCCCCGCCGGATCTCCCGGATCCCCCTGGCAAGCCGAAACCCGTTGTTTATCCAGACCAGTTCGTTTTTTTTCATGGACAGACCCCCTATCCTGACTTGTTTATAATTAAATTATCCGCCCCGATCCGCTCGTGCGGATGGGAGCAGATGTATTCGAACACCGGCGGGTCAAAATAGACCAGCTGGCTTATCTCTTTTTCAAGCTCCCAGTGCCTGTCCGACCAGCTGCGCGGCGCATGCAGGGACGTGCGGTTTTCGGAATTCAAAATAAACACCGGCGTGCCCTTTAAAAGCTCATAAAGCCGGCGCACCCCTGAAGGGATCTCGGCTGTGAGCTCGATGGGCTCCTTTGCCTCTTTTTCCGGGGCCGGCGGATCCGCCTTTTTTACTGGGCCCGGATGCGCCCCGAGCAGCGAGGCCTCTATAAACCACCCCCGCGGGCAGCCGGCCGTCACCCAGGCCCTTAAATCCACCCCGGCCTTATAAGCGTCCCCGGGGTCTTTCGCCTCGGGCACCGGCCAGTATTTGACCCGCTCAAAATGCCGCTCCCACCAGGGCACCTGGTTGATCCCGCCGGCGTCAAAATCCACCGAAAGCAGAATCAAATTGGCCGCCCGAAGGATTTCGGCGGCGGCCGCGTCCGGTTTGCGGCTTGAATTTCCTAAAGCGATGATCCTGGCCATGTCCTCGACAAAGCGCTCCAGTAAAATCGCGTCCAGCTCGGACTCGATCACCACCGCCAGGCGGCTGCCGGCGCCGGTGATCATGCAGTCCATATTCGATCCGGGCATCGCGTAGTATCTGGGCTCGCCCTCCGGGCGGCGGATCCGGATGCGCATCACGGTGTCGCCGGCCATCAGCGGGATGACCAGGCCCTGCGGGATCCACAGCTTTTTTTTCTTGCCGTCCTTTTTGACCTCATCGGCCAGCCCCCAGGAGGCCCTCGGGCGCCACATATTTTCCGGCACCCATCCCAGGCGATGGCGCTCGACCATTTTTTTCAAGATCCCGCGCTCGAGCAGCCAGCGCATCCGGCCCTTATTTTCCAGCAGGTTCTCGTTTGCCCAGGTTACCAGCTTCGACGCCTTTTCACGCCACAGCGTTTCAGGCTCGGCGGCCGCAACCGGCTGCCACCCGCCCGGCCCCTCCCCGCATATTTGTTTTACACGCGGAGTCCGAAACGGCTGTTTCTCAGGCAAATCCACATCCAGGGACCTGCAGGCCTCGACAAAGCTGACACCATCAAAATCGATTAAAAACTGGATGTTGTCACCGCCTTTTCCGCACTGCCGGCACCAATACGATCCCTTGCCCTCATTTTGAGCCGGCCAGACATGAAATCGGTCGTCTCCACCACATCCAGGGCACGCTGAATGATATTCACCGCCCTTGGTGGTCGACGCCTTTTTCGGAGAAAATCCCTTTGCCTCCAGTAATTCGATCACGTTTTTCATAAAAATACATCCTAACTATTTGTTTTTGTTAGGTTTGGACCATCTGGACGATAAAAACCTATGGTCCGCCCTATCGTCCAATATTACTATTCCAATAAATTCAGGCATTTAAAAACCTCTTTTTATGTCCTTTGGACTATTGGACCTTTTATTCTTATTTAAGAAGAAATATAATTTAATAAATATTAATATAGAGAGTTTATGGGAAACACCCCTCTATGGTCCAGATGGTCCAGAATCAGGGTCCAGGACGTCCAGTCCGATATAAAAATACGTGCCGCGCTTTTCTTTTTTAAATTTCTTGGCCATCCACTTGCCGAACATCTTCTGGGAGGGCACTTTTTTCTTGGACACGTTTTCCTCCCACCAGGTCTGAAAGTGTTCGTAAAGCGTTTTGGCCGGGCACTCGGCCGCCGGATCCAAGTAACAGGCGTCATCGACAAAATCCGCCAGGATATCCTCATCCCGGCGATACTCTGCGGTGGCATCCATCACAAACTGCGGCGGATCCAACCCGCGCTGCTGCCAGGCAATGCAACCCCTGACCAGCCAGGCCAGTATCCCCGGCGATTCTGCCATCAGCTTTTCCCTCAAATGGATGTCAGCCGGCCGCTCGTTTTCTCCCTGGGGCTCGCGGTTTTTGATAAAGCTTATCTCAAAGGGGATCAAAAGGATCCGCTCCCAGAAAGCGGCGTCGTTTGCCGGCGCATGCGGCTTGTTGTTTGTCATCATCACCAGCAGGTGGCTGGGTTGAAATGAGATCGGCCGCTTCTCATGCGGCCAGCGGCCCTTCAAAGTGTCCCCTCCGGATAGCCATTTTACCCGGGAAGTCGAAAACCGCCGGTGCTCATCCGTCTCGGAGGCAAACACGATCCGCAGCCCCTTTAGATCCATAATGTCCGGGCTGGGTCCGGCGCTGTTTCCGGCGCGGCCGGAATCAAGCAACATTTCAGACTGGATCGGGTCCGCGTAGTCGCCAAGCACCCGCATGATGGTCTCCACCATGGTGCCCTTGCCGTTTCGGCCCTCCTCGCCCCACAAAACCGGCACGATGTGCTCCACCGTCAACCCAGTGAGACCGTATCCGAACACCCGCTGCAGGAATTCCACCAGCTCGCGGTCGCCGCGCAGGACCTCGCTTAGAAATTTTTCCCAGGTGGGCGCCGGCGTGTCCACCCCGTTGTAATCCACCGGGCACGACCGTGAAATATATTGATCCGGACGCCCCTCGAGCAGCTCGCCTGTTTTAAGATCGATTACCCCGCTGGCGCATCCCAACAGCCAGGGATCGGAATCAAAATCAGCTCCGTCCGTGTCAAGGGAAGCCACCGAGTTTGAGCGCGCAAATTTTAAAGCGTTCTGCCGGCCGGTCTCCCCCCGCAACCTTGATACCCGCTTGTATATAGCGGACTGCCGGTCTTGCAGTGCTTTCATTTGATCCTTGTCCTGTTTTTGCATGGCCCAGTCGATCCGATCCACCAGGCGCCGGGCCTCCGCAAGATAGGCCTGGGCCACCGACTCGATCGCTTTTAAGGCTTCGTTTGATATGTCCCAGGTCCACCAGTGCCCCGACCAGGCCATCCACTCATCGGCCATGTTGTGGTAGAGGAACTTATCCCGGAACAGCTCGGCGAACAGGATCCCGTCACCGGCAGCGTTCGCATGCAGGCACTCGGTTATCAGCTCGCTGTCGACCGCGTCTTTTTTCTTGGGGTCCCCGGCCTTTCCCTCGAGCAACTTTTCAGCCTCCCGCCGGCGCTTCTCAACCGCCTCGCGTATCAGCTCAACATCAGATGTTTTTTCAGCCATATAAAATTACCAGCCCCGGCCGGCGGCCATAATGTATTGATAAGAATCCATATTTCCATTCCGAAAATAATTTTAAAACGTGCGCAAACCTCGCGC
>Ga0180438_10002716_pt1 | contig 28123 bp, 31 predicted proteins | sample SS_ome_12_FD_132455 | JGI IMG/M metagenome (GOLD analysis project Ga0180438, IMG submission 132455) | Hypersaline lake sediment archaeal communities from the Salton Sea, California, USA - SS_3_D_2 metaG | ecosystem: Environmental > Aquatic > Non-marine Saline and Alkaline > Hypersaline >...
AAGCCTGCTTTAGTGGATCATTAATTGGAATTAAATTTACTTCCTTTCCTAAATTTTGTTTGAGGGCAGCTTTTGAAACTTTTAAATCATCTTCACTGATAGATTGGTCTTTTAGAGGGAGAAACACTAAAAGGCGACCATGGCTTTCAATTAATACGTCTTCTAGAGAAAAAGATAATTTGAACTCGCGTATCATATTATAATCTTTGTTCTTGTTCCAATCCTCCAATTCAATTTCATAGATTCGCCAGTTCTTATTCCATTGAATCTTCAAAGGCACAACATTCAACAAAAATTCAGCCGAATTCTTTTCGTTTTCTGAGTTACGAAGATCTGTCAAGCTTACCCTCCTCTTCTAATTGTGAAAGAAGTTCTTTAGCCGCGTCCTTTTCTCCTTCCTTCTTTTTTGAGAAATTACCTACCCAAGGTCCCTCAATTTCTATCTTGTCGTTAATTTTTCGTTTAATAATAACACGCACTTTAAATTGAGGTGCATTGCTTGTTCCTTCATTCACACTTGGGTAATCGACACTAACCTCATTACTATATTTCTTGCGAACCCATTCGTGGAGAAAAGATTTTGGATCCTTTGATCCCCATGGTGCTTTTCGAAGTTCTTTAAGCTTCTTTTCAAAATGCGTAATCCCTTTCGCAAGACCAATCATATCTTCAAGATTTCCTTTATCTACATAAATTGCGCCGATTAATGCCTCGAAGCAGTCAGCAGCTTGGTTTGGACTTAGTCTACCTATTCCTAACAATGCTCCAATTTCATTATATTTCAGCTCTTCTGCAAGTGGTGCAAGATTTTCATTACTCTCCAAGTTTTGCCTAAAAACACTTAATTCTCCTGGTTGAAATTCTTCGCTTTTTTCATATAATAGAATTCCATGAATTGTCTTTAAAATTGAATCTCCAAGAAATTCCAACCTCTCAAATTCCTCAGAAGGTAATGTAGTGCCGCGTATAGACATAGCACTCCATAGAACATCTTCATTTGCAAAATCATAGTGGATAATATTTTGAATTTTTTTCCCGATTTTTGGAATTTTAACCATTGACCAGGATAATTTTGTTCAAAGATTTCCTTAAAATGAGTCAAAATATTCACCAAATTTCTTATTTCTTTCTTTTACGGAGTGCTTTCGCCAATGTATCCACTAGTGCTCCAACTGAGATAGCGGCTAAGATACCACCAATTCCTAAAATAGGCAGCCATTGAGGTGAATCCTCGATTATGTGTCTCAAAGGGTCAATTGATGGATCCCATCTATCCCGATGTATGAGATAATAATCATCGTATTCCTTTACGTGTAGACCTCTGCCATCCGGTAAAGCAAGTCTATAATTAGCTTTTTGTCCAGCGTAATCACCGCGTCCTTTTCTAAAACCCGCCTCCAAAGGGTGAGGAACTGACAACTTCATAATTTGTAGATCTGTGTGTTCTTGTTGATTCAACACTACTCTGGCTATATAGCCCCAATCATACGTTCTGGTCATGTTATCACAACAAATACTTAGTTCATCTTTAGATTTTTCAAGTTATAATCATCCTTTATTTCCGAGTGCAAACAGTAACCCTAAGAAAGCGATGGCACCTAATGCGAATGCCAACCCTTGTGATCGTTTTTTCTTTATCTCTTCGAGTTTCTGTGATAAGAAATCATGCAAAGCTGAACAAATCGAACTTAGGGTTTTTTGGACATCATCCTTATTAAGGCAAATATACGCCTTTCCCTCTAAAGCATCTTTTAGTTCAACTCCTTCCTCGACTATAGGAATGATTATTTTTCCTGCATTTTTTGCTACGCCTATTTCTTGGTTCACGAATGCAGAATTAAGCGCGTTCTGAGTCCATAGAATTATGAAAATATCAGAATTTCGAATCATGAGTTCAATCTGAGTCCATAGGCTCATACCTGGCTCGGGATATAATTCTCCCAAATAAACAGGCACACCTACTTCAGAAAGCATTTTGTGTAACTTATAAGCTAGCCAAAGATCTTCTCTCGGATAACTGATGAATATTTTGATGGGAATTTGCTCTACCATCTTTTTCAGGTTGTAATAGTTCATCGCAAACCATTCAAAACCCTTAGGCACAATAACTGCTTTATTCCCCTTACGAAGATACAGTCGGGAAGCAGTCTTATTAAACGAAGGATTATATCCTTCATCGACTTGCTCGCTTATCTCAAGGACTTCAGGATAGTGACCTTCAGCTATAAGTTTGATTATTGGATCTTCATGCATTATACTCAGCCCATATAAAATAAACAATGTATAATTTATAAAGTTTGTGTATCCCCTATATTATGTGTATTATAGCATTAGAAGGCTTGTAAGCTAAGTATAAAAGCTTGATTCTTTTGTAAACCAAGATAATCAAGTCTTTGCGTCTGTTTTTTCAAATGTTTCATTTTAAAGCCAATATTTTCCTGAAAAATGAATTTTGGATTTACCAACAAAAAATGGGATATGCTATCACGCATTGACCAGTTGCTCAATCAGCCCTTTGAGTTCAATAACTTTGGGACCTAACTCTACATCAGGTATATCATTTTTCCAGCAGATAATATAGTCAAATTTTTCAGGGTCGTGTCCATGTTGCTTAAAGTTTGACGCTACGTACTCGAACTCGATTTTTTGAGGCTCACCATCCTCATCTATCACTATGGCATCAGGATAGGTAGTCCTGATTTTCAGGATATAAGGAAAGCCAAGTTCTCTGTGGTGCATCGAGAAAAGGCAAATAACTCCCATTTCATTTGCGGGCTCGAAGAGCATGCCCACCTTGCCTAATAATCCCGCTTTAACCTCCATAGGCTTTGGGGGAGAATACTCCTCATAAAGAAATCTCACAAAGAGCGCGTTATCCCAATCCTTCATCTCATTCATCTTCTCTTTCTCTTGGAGAAGAATATTGTTAAAAAGTTCCCACTTTTCACCGCAGGAAAGATCACTGTACCCCTTGTTACACTTTTCATGAGCCTCATCTTCGAAGTTTAATCCAAGTTGTTCCGCAAAGTATTCGAGATTCTCCGTCTTAAAGATTGGTATTACCTCTTCTGTATAATAGACTGAGATTATCTTCTTGGCTATGTGCTTGTCTCCTCCAAAACCACTAATTTTTTCACAAGGCAAGTCAACCTTCTCCGAGAGAGATTTGGAATCGTCTACAACTTGTTTAATCAATTCCTTAAAGAAATCTATCTGTTCACAAGCTGAATCCAACCATTGCCCCCAAACGGTATAACGTCCAAGCCAACCTAGGGGATATTGCAACCAATAAAAGAAAGATTCCTTAGAGCCCGTTTTCCAAAGTCTCTCCTTAGTCAGTTCTTCTATGGAATCAGGATTTTCCCTAAAAGGAAATCTTTTCAAAAAATCTGAATGATTCTCCCATGCCTTATTCATGTCTTGAGCAATGTCTTCCCTTTCATGAAATTGCTGAATCTTCTCCCGTGAAATATTCATTCAACCACCCTTCGTCATGCAATAGGATACTCTAGAAAGTATATTAAACTGAGTATATAATGTAATAGCCGTTCAGTTCAACATAGCCAAGATGCATCGTATGAGTTAAAAAGAGGCGATGAATTGCACCCTGTTGCGATTTCAAGTACTGGCAACATAGAACAAGATATAACTAAGGCCCTTGATGAAATAGGCGGTCTTGATACTGTAATATCTAAAGGGGATATTGTATTATGCAAACCTAATGTACAGGGCTCATTTTCACCAGGTTCGGGTATCATCACGGATGCAAAGGTAGTTCATGTCATAGTTAAAATGGTAAAAAAGTTGGGAGCAACACCGGTAATTGGTGAGAGTTCGGTTTATGGGAGAGTCACCGAAGAATGCTTACATGCCTCAGGAATGCACGAAGTAGCAAAAAAGGAATCTGTGAAAATTGTAGATTTTGACAAAGATGAAATCATAAGAGTCCCTATTACAAAGGGAACTGTGCTAAAAGAAGTTCGAACTGTCAAAACTGTAGTTGATAGTGATGTGATTATCGATATTCCTGTAATGAAGACCCATGTCGCAACGGGCGTCACATTAGCTTTGAAAAATATGAAAGGCGTGCTACCTAGGAGAGAGAAAGCTAAGGTACATTTTGCTGGGCTGGAAGAAGGTATCGCCGATTTGAATGCAACGTTCACTCCAGATATTGTCATCGCAGATGGTATTGTAGGTTTAGAAGGACTTGGACCTTCAAGAGGCACTCCAGTAGAAATGGGTTTGATCGTTGTAGGATTTGAACCAGTAACTGTAGATAGCGTTTGTACAAAAATCATGGGGATGGATCCAAACGAAATTAAACACATTAAGTATGCATATTCAAAAGGGTTGGGCGAAATTGATATTGATAACATGGAACTGCACGGAGAGCCAATAGAAACAGTCAAGAGGACCTTCAAAGAACCCTGGCTACAGTTAAAAGAGTTTAAAGGAATTGAACTTATAATTGGGAACGCCTGTAGTGGATGTCTTACAGAATTGCTAAGAAATTTAGAATATGCGAAAATTGATGGAAGAATCGACGACCTAAAAAATTCTATTTTTTATATAGGTCCAGATGTTCAAATTGATGAAAAATGTGAAAAGAATATTTTGGTTGGTAACTGCTGCAAAAAATTTGCAGAGTTTGGAATATTCATCGAAGGTTGCCCGCCCCCAGGTTATGTCATCAGAGAAAAATTAGATGAAGCACGCAAATCGTAGACTCCTCTTCATTTATCTATATAGCGACTTCTGGATCTGGCATCTCACTATTCATCCAAGCTCTAGGCATCTTTTTTGTATTATAAGATAAACCCACATTTCCATTTTTATCGATCACGATAACTCCGCCTTTACCACCAACTTTAGTCCATAGAAAATCAATTGCAACATCCGCAGCTTTCTGGGCGTTATGTCCGCGCTCTATTAAAGCGCAAGTAGTTTTCGCGAGAGTTGTTTTGATAATTGACTCTCCATGCCCTGTTGCTGAGACACCACCAGAGTCATTATCTGCATAGGTGCCACATCCAATCAATGGAGAGTCACCAACTCGTCCTGATAACTTCATCGGCATGCCACCAGTACTAGTTCCAGCTGCTATATCTCCGTTCATATCAATAGCAACCGCACCGACAGTGTCTAAGGGCACGTTTTTTAGAAGAGGATATTTGTCAAGTAGTTCAACCTGAGCTTTGAGATATCCATCAACGAGTTTTTCGCCCATACGCTCATTTATATCCTCCCATAATTTTTTCCTTCTTTCAACAACTAATTCACCAAAAGTACAAACTTCTTGTGCGCAAACTGCCCTGGCAAAGTTATCGGCTCCCTTGCCAACAAGAAACACATGGATCGTTTCTTCAGCAATTTTTCTGGCCAAAGAAATAGGATGGCGAACGTTTGAAACAGATCCTACAGCACCCGCCAAGAGCGTTTTTCCATCCATGATCGCAGCATCCATTTCAATATGTCCGTCTAAAGTTAGTACTGAACCAATTCCAGCGTTAAACGAATCATCATCTTCTAAAATCCTAATTGCTGCTTCAACAGCATCTAAAGCATTGCCTTCGTCTTTAAGGGCTTCAATTCCAGCTATAGCTGCGTGACCTATTCCAGTTTTATTTGGACCAACTAGTTCACGACTTACATCCCACGCTCCACCATGTACAACTATTGCAGGCGCATTCTTCAAAAACTCACCTCAAATTCAATTCATACGCGAATTGGTGCTTCAAAGGGATCTGTAATGAATTCAATTACCGCAGGGACGCCTTCTTTTGTAGCCTTCAATGCGTTCTTCAATGCGGGTATGATCTCGGATGGCTTTTCCACTCTTTCGCCATAACAATTGAAAGCCTCAGCAACTTTTACAAAGTTGGGATTTGAGCCCTTAAGATCACATGAAATAAATCGAGAATCGTAAGTTCTACGTTGAAAGGTTTTAATCACTCCAAGGCAATCATTATTTAGCACACAACTTATTACCGGCAAATTATGTTTCACACAGGTTGCCAATTCCTGAATTGTCATAGAAAAACCTCCGTCTCCGGCTATGACAACAACATTATCATTTGGTCTGGCAACTTTGGATCCTATAGCTGCTGGAAGTCCGTACCCCATGGGTCCAAATTCTCCAGAATTAATCCACGTGCCAGGTTCGTAAATATCTAATAAGCCATTGGCAGCCGCTAGCATTTTATGCTCACCTGCATCAAGCGTAAAAACTGTTTTACGGTCGAAGAATTTACGAATCTCTTTCATAACTCGTTGGGGCTTCAAAGGGACATCATCCGATGTTATCTTGTCATGTATTTCATTTTGCCACTCTTTCTTTCCATTTTCTAGCATTTGCAACCAAGGAGTATCCTTTGCTCGTGGCGTTGTTAGACGCTGTTTGAGGACAGTTATAAGATCGGACAGCGTGGCTTTTGCATCTCCAACAATACCTATTTCAACTGGATAATTCTTCCCAATTTCTGTAGGATCTATATCAATGTGAATAATCTTCGTTTCGGAGCTGATAATCTTCCAATGATTCGTGCTTAAGTCAGCAAAGCGGCATCCGACTGCCAGAAGTACATCCGCTTGATAAACAAATTTATTGACGTATCTTGCGCTAAAAACTCCTGTCCTGCCAATAGAAAGAGGATGATCTTCAGGAAAACATCCACGCCCATTAAGGGTACATGCAACTGGATTCCATAATAGTTCTGCTAATTCTATTAGTTCTTTATAGGCACTACTGGGAGAATAGTGGCATCCACCACCCGCCAAGATTACTGGGCGTTCAGCCTGTAAAAGGAGATCAATAGCTTTCTTGATTAACTCGGGATCTGCCCTTGGCTTTGAAAGGGATCTATATATTCTTTCAATTTGGACATCTTCCTTTTCCTCTAATTCTTCACGAAGTACATCCTCAGGTATCACTAAATGTACCGGGCCAGGACGTCCGCCTAAGGCAACGCGATATGCTGTACGCATGGTATGATACATTTTACTTGTTGAAATAATAGCACTCCATTTTGTAATCGGCTTAAATATAGAGTGAACATCAATATGTTGAAAGGCACCCTTCCCTATGATTTCTTCTCGCCTATCTCCAGTAAAAGCGATCATGGGTGCAGAATCAATCCAAGCAGACCCGATCCCAATGCTCAAGTTCAAAGCACCAGGTCCAAGTGATGCATCACAAACGCCCACCTTGCCTGTAATTTTTGCATAAGCATCCGCTGCTTGTGATGCAGTCTGCTCATGCCTGACTAACACGTGATAAATGCTGGAATCATAAAGAGCATCATAAAATGGAAGTGTTTGTGTTCCAGGATGTCCAAAAACAAATTTAGTTTTTTCAGACTCCATGAGCTTTATAATCGCCTTTGCAACATTCATTTAATATCATCCCTCATCTTGCCTTAAATAGAAAACAATGTGATAAACATTCGTATACCTGTAAAGGCCATCACAATGGCAAAGATTTTCCTAAGTTGTCCTTTTTCTATTTTTTGTGCCATTCGTGCACCAATTTGCCCGCCTATAATCGTTCCAATGGCTAAAAAAATGCCTACAGCAAGTAACACGTTTCCTGCAAAGTAGTGGGTTAGCGTGCCGAAACTAGATGTAAACACGATAATAAGCATCGAAGTGGCAATGGCAACATGAATTGGTACTCCAAACACTAGAGTAAGTACTGGAACTTGAACGATTCCGCCACCTACTCCTAGTAACCCAGACAATAAACCTGCACAAAAACCAAAAAGTGCAATTAACGGAATATTAATCACATATTCAAATGTAGTGCCGTCAGGATTTGTAAATGTACGATTAAATGTCAAGAATTTAGAAGATGATGCCTTAGAAGTCACATCTGATTGAGTTGCGAGGTTAGCCTTCTTATTATTTTTCAAAAACATTCTTACGCTAGCTATAAAGAGTGTAATGCCAAAAATTGCTTGAAGAACGTTTTCAGGAATTAGATTTGAAAGATTGGCACCTAGTATTGCACCTAAAATGGTAAAGGGGACCATAGCTGCTCCAAGTGAAAGATCAGCAATTCTTTTTCTTACATACTCAACACTACTACTAAGCGAGGTAAAAATGATCGTGAACAGACTTGTTCCTATGGCCTGATGTATTTCAAGACCAAAGAGGAGATTTAAAATAGGTACCATCAGAAAACCACCCCCTAGTCCTAGCAATGCCCCTGCAAAACCGACTGCAATGCCTGCTAAGATGTATAACACTATAATCAAATCAGCCATAGTTAATCCTCCTAGATTAAGGGGTTTTAAGAATGGCTGTCTTTAATAATCTTTTTAATATGGAACGTGTGACTATTTCCCATATTTTAGCGAAAAGATTTTGTAAAATGAATGTAAACGCATAAGTGGAAGGTTAACCTTGCGAAAGGGGTCTCCAGAGGCGATTTAATGAATACATAGGAAAATATAATGGGTTCTAAGCTTGTACAAGGAACTCAAAATTTGCATTTGTAACATTCATTCTACTTACTCCAAGTTAATTGTTTTAAAATTCTTCTCTTAGATAGAAAATATCGAAATAATCATCCGAATACCTGCAAAGATCATTAAAACTGCAAAAATCTTCCTAAGTTTTATTTTATCTATTTTTTGCGCAGTTCGTGCACCAATTTGCCCACCAATGATCGTTCCAACAGCCACGAAAATACCTACAGCCAGTAATACATTTCCTATATAGAGATGCGTTAGCATACCGAAAGTTGATGTAAACACGATAATAAACATCGACGTGGCAATGGCAACATGAATTGGTACTCCAAACACTAGAGTAAGTACTGGAACTTGAATACTTCCGCCACCGATGCCCAGAAGCCCAGATAATAAGCCGGCAAAAAAGCCAAAAAACCCAACTAGCGGAATACTAACCGCATATTCGTATCTAGTACCATTAAAATGCACAGCAGTTCGATTCAATGTCAAGAATTTAGAAGGCGATACTTTGAAGGATTCATTAATTTGAGAGGCTGATTTGTCCGTTGAATTATTCTTAAGAAACATTCTTACGCTAATTATAATAAGTACAATGCCAAAAATTGCCTTAAGAACGTTTCCTGGAATATTTGTGGATATGCTAGCACCTATTATTGCACCGGTAATAGTGAAGGGGACCATAGTTGCTCCAAGTAAAATATCAGCGATTCTTTTTCTTGCATATTCAACACTACTACTAGTTGAGGTAAAAATGATCGTAAACAAACTTGTTCCAATGGCTGAATGCATTTCAAGGCCAAATAGGAGGTGCAGGATCGGTACCATTAGAAATCCTCCACCTATGCCAATGAGCGATGCCACAAAGCCAACTGCGATGCCAGCCAAGATATATAAGATGATAGTCAAATCAACTAAAGATAATTCCTCCAAAAGTTGAAAGGCTTTAAGGGGTTAGCTTTAATAAGTTTTTTTAAAAAAATAAATAGAGCTATAAAGACTACAATATTAATAGGAAAGATAGTCGGTCCTATTTCCTATAACTTTTTTAAAGTGAAGCATGCAACACATGCATAACAGGAGGAATGTGATGAGTTCAGAGCAGCTGGCGCAAGAAACCAAGGCATACAAAAGATTGAAAAAGAAATTGACAAAGGAGAATCTATGGATTTACATCCTACGGCTTCTCCAAGATCGTCCAATGTACGGATATGAAATCCGGCAAAAAATTCAAGAAAACTTCGATTTCTCGCCGGCTAGAGTTAGTTGTTATGTAGTGCTGTACAAAATGGAGAGAGAGGGACTCGTGGACACTTCTTGGGAAGAATCGCCCATGGGAAGACCTGATAGGAAATACTATAACGCGACAGAACTTGGTAAAAAATTAATGCTTAATGCTAAAGAATTCCTCGAACAATTATTAGAAGATGTTTTTTCAGATAAGGTATATGAAAACATGAAGAGTTAGTTTATATGTTTCACTCGATCAACTATCAATGTTGAAAGAAACGGTAATCCTCTAACTTTTTGATTGGTCTCGCGAAATATTATAAAATTAACTAGATTCTTTTTCGAGAGATATAGGCTCACCAGGTAGGTTTTTCCAAGCATACCAAATCCTTTGCATTAATGTAATTTGTGTGAGGATTGTAAGGATAATCATGCCAAAGTTAAGGCCGTATGTTAACATACTGATCCGAATAATAATATCTCCCTGCGCATTAAATAGGTCTATATAATTGACGGTATTGAAAAGTTCACGGTGAATTGAATAATTGAAGAATGAGAAGAATGCGATTATAGTAAGCCTTTCTGGTCTTTCAGCGAGACCAATACCTCCTAGTTTTGCCCCTGCGCTCTCCGCTCTAGCCCTAACATAACTAACTAAGAGTGAACCAAAAATGGCAAGAACGCCCCAAATCGGTTCACAGTTTCCTGAAAAAGTAATTGCGCCAATAATTACAGCATCGCTATATCTATCGAAAACCGAATCTAGAAAACCACCTCTAACCGTAACGGTATTAGTGATACGGGCAACTAAACCATCAAGAAGGTCACACCCACCTGCAATAAGCAATGCTACCGCAGCCCACGCGAAATCATGAACTAGAATTAAGTACGCTGTAAGAACTGAAAGGATGAAGGCGATTACTGTAAGATGATTTGGTCTGAGTCCAAGCTCCGCAAGGATTTTTGCAAATGGTTTAAAGACTTTTTCAGTTATTTGCTTGAAACGACCTAACAGAGATGTCAACTCCAATGAGCAGGATTTAGTTATTTGTGATCGCGACTTAAAAAATATCTTTTCAATTTTCCGCCTTAGCGTACGTGATTGTTGAAAAATTATATATAAACTTGAAATTTTGGAGAGGAGTTATAGTAATCATATTTAAAACCATCGATTTTTGATTGAGATTTACAAACTCGTTAATGTTTCCTTGACGGATTTCTATTTTCACATTTAACTTTATCGGCGGGAAGCCTCCTTCCGAGAGGAAGGAATGAATGCCGATGGCTTTTTATAGTTTTTTAGAACCTTTATATATGGTACGGTGAATGTACCCGTAATGCCCGACTGGGTGGGGGCATATCCTCCTGTATGCGACCAGTCAGCAGGTGACAGGGCTAAACGTGAGGAAGCCCGTGCATGCTGTCTTATCCGGCGTTACAAGAACGTCACCTTATGGTGTGCAGCGTGCTAACCTGTCGGATAGCGGGTAAAAGATCAATAGCATCCTGCAGGCAGTTAAAAAAGGGGCAGGATAAGGGTGAGCAGCGTGTGCAACCTGGCAAGCTTCCGTAAGCCCATAGTTGTAGTGAATGTGGCGAAGCGTCGCCTCCCGTGAGGGAGCGAGAACTACAGTGGAAAGCTGGAAGCCCTATCCGAAAGGGTAGGGAGGATTTAACAGTTTTTGTTAATTTACTATAACTTTACATAACTTCATAGTTCTGAGGGGATTCGTCTTCCGCTTCATCTTTTTAGTTACATGGTGGGGTCTGTCTGTTCATAAGGGTGACGCTCCTTACTAACTAGTGTAAGGGACCTACTATGGCAGTTTTTACACTTCCTGGAGTTCTCACCTCACTAGCAAACACACAAGTGCTGGACGACCTGATGAGACACTTCGGTAACGCCCGAAGACGTGCCTTCTCCATGAAACGCAAAGGCGTCAAGACTCCATCTATCGAAACCATCCTTCAGCAAGAAACCGGGCTTAATTCTCGCTATATTAAAGACGCTTATTACTCCATCAAGAACTTGCCTTACAATACTACTTTTGGCGGCTTGAAGAACCAGCGATTACGAGAGAAAGGTAAAATCACCAAGGAAGAATACAAAAAACGCCGAAATGCGCTCCTTCTTTCCCGCGGAGATCGTACCAAGCAGGGCAACCTCAACCTCCGACTCGACCTTTCCACCATGCAACTGCGTATCAATACCTGCTGCAACGATACGGGTAACAAGTGGATGTTTGTCAGGATATTCATCCCGCAACAATATCTCGATAAATATAGTGGGTATCTGGACGGTTCTCATCCTTACACCGTGCAGCTCAAGAGACGGGACTTTGGTATGGGTTATGACCTACGTATATCCATTAAACTACCAGATATGATACGGGAGACCTCGCGGGTGATGACGCTGGACGTAAACGCGGGGCACACCGATTTCGCGGTGATGAACAAGAACGATGGGCGGGTTGTGACGATAGGGAAGTTCAACCACCACGAGACACAACACACCCGACAGGGAAAGCGAGATCATTTGTTGAATAAACTGGTGGAAAAAATCGGCAATGTGGCGAGACACTATAACGCAGAGGTAGTGGTGGGACATCTCAATACGGGCAGGTTCTGGAGTTACAGCAAGAAAGCGACGCGGAAGATTAAACAGCTACCGCAGTACCGATTCCGTCAGCGGTTGAAGCGGTTGGAATTGCAAGGTATAAAGGTAAGTGAGAGGTCGGAGGCCTACACCAGCAAGTTAGGTGACGTAATTTCTCACATTGTAGGGTATGACATTCACAAGTGTGCGGCGATGATGTTCGCCCTGAAGGTCATCAACTATGACTTATTTCAGCAGTTGAAGACATTTCTCTTCGGAGTCCCGTCATATGAGGCTTATGGAAGGCGGAGACGCAGGCGAAGGAGAGAAAGCGGGCTAACTGCCCCCATTCAGTACCAAAAGTTGTTAAAAAGTATGAAGTTCTGGATGACGATGAAGTCCTCACTAATAAAAGAGGATGGAGGCTACCTCCCGATTCCTGGTAGAGAGGGGTTGTCCTTTTTGGACAATTTAAAAGCGCCCTTCCCATGTCTGACTATCACTATAGGGTAAATATGTGATGCTATGGTAAGGAATCGTGACCAGGATGTCACGACTTTCTCTAAATATAATTTCTTAAAAAAGAATTTGGAACCGATTTGAATAAAAGGTGTAAATTCAATTTCAGATTGATATGATGACATATTATTAAAAAGTTTAGTAATCTCAAAATATGCTAATTTTGGATGTCGTAGTGAATCCACTACACCTTTAAGGTTGTATTTTGAAATAGGGCTAGATACACGTCGCGGGCTCTTAAAATCTGCAAACACCCACCATGCTGCACCGACAACATATCCAGTGTTGTTAGAACTTCCACACATTCGTTCTTCTATTTGACTCCAATATCCTTTCAAAAAGGTTACTTGAAAATCTTCCGTAAACTTTCCTTCTCCTCTTTTCCCTAAAACAGCACCAGCACCAAATTCACTTATCAGAATAGGTTTATTGGGATTATATTTGTGGATATCATCTAATATTTTTCCAAAATCATCAATCTCCGCAGTATACCAGCCCATGTACGCATTGATTGATATAACATCAATATAATCATAGCCAAGATCTCCTTGATATTTAGTTGTAGCATATGTAATTAGACGTGAAGCATCTAAACTTCGTGTATAATTGACCATTGTGCGCACATAAATTAGAGAAGGAGCAGACATAGTATCAAACTCGTTTCCAATCGACCAGAACATGATGCAGGGATGATTTCGATCGCGTTGAATCATTTCTCTCATTTGTGGTTTTGCCCATTCTTCTATAATTTCTGAATCAGATAAATTCTCGGGAGAAATATGCCAAGCAGGAATTTCTTCCCACACTAAAAGTCCTAACTCATCACAAATATCAAGAACAACTGGGTGATTGGGATAATGTGCCAAACGAACGAAATTCGCACCACTTTCCTTAATCATCTTAAGATCTTCATATTGGATATTGTAAGGCAATACATTTCCATAGCCAGGGTAATCCTCATGGCGAGAAAATCCTTTCAAAAAGATCATTTTATTGTTTAAATATAGTGCATTCCCCTTTCTCTTAATCTCACGTATTCCAAACCGCTCTTCAACTCTATGGAGTACTTGATTATCTACACTAACACTAACTATTGCTTTGTATAAATCAGGGTCCTCTGGAGACCATAATTTAGGATTACTCATCAATAAAGTCTTAGACCATTGATAATGATTATTAGAACTAGTTAAAATATCAAACGAAGAGTAATAGGCAAGGATATCATCACTCAATAGTTTTAATTGGATGTTGCTCTCCAAGTCAGAATTATAATCGTTTATAATTGTGCCAGTCACATTTATGAGAGCAAGATCATTCAATAATACCTTTGTAGAAATAGAAATATCTGATATCTTCAAACGAGGATGTTTTTCTATAAATACGTCTCTAGTTAAACCGCCCCAAAACCACCAATCAAAGGATTTACCAGGGATTTGAGTATTATATAGACGATTGTCAACACGAACAGCAAGAATATTTTCCTCTCTATAATTAACAATTGAAGAAATATCAAAAGAAAAATCAGTATAGCCTCCATGATGATTTCCAAGATAATGACCATTTAACCAAGCATCGCATTTAAGAAATACAGCAAGGAAGTGTACATTTATCAACTCGTCACTCCGCGACGCTTCCCAAACATCAGGAATAAAAAAATGGGCACGATACCATCCAAAACCTTTATACCATTCAAGATCTGTTTCTAAATTCCATGTAGAAGGAACTAAAACATCTTGCCATCGTGAATCCTCGCAATCTATCTTAAACCATTTTTCCTCCATTCCATCTTTATTTGGATCTATCTTGAATTTCCATGTAGTAAGAGGAATTCGATCTTCGCCCTTTGGTGAAAAACGATCTTTATCTATGAGTGGTAGATATGACGACAATATTGCGAAAGAACTAGTTACTAAAATCAGCAAGAGAATAAGAGAAGTTGTCCTTTTTTTTACGAATTTGTTAAGAGTAACTTGCATGAGGAACAAACCTAGCCTAAAAATTATTTAAAGTGGTTATTAGCAATTTTTTGATTGCAATGGTGACTAAGAATGACAAGGATTCTCTTCAGCACCAAATTTATTAAAAAAGATCTGAGTTTTTTTATCATCATTGTTAATTTTAGTCGGAGATTCATCAGGATATCCTATTGGAAGAATGACTACAGGTTCGTACACTTCTGGCAAGTCTAATAGCGGAATGAGAAACTTCATTTGCCCGGGTGTGTATGTCAATGTAGCTAGACCTTCCTCTTCGGTAGCTAGGATGATATATGCTATTGAAATCCAAGTTGATTCTAACCAATAGGGCATTGTGGTATTTCCAGCTATTACAACCAAGAACGGAGCGTCTGTAAGGAACTGTTTCTCAGATGTGATTTTTTTTTAGCAAACCACTCTTTTAGCCAATCAGGAGACTCTTCATGGAATCCTTTGTCTGCAGTTTCGCATTCTGTTCTTATCTGTCCTTTTAAATGTTCTTTATCAATTATAATTGAAATATATGGACTTTGATCTGCACCTGAAGGTGCAAGTAAGCCTGCTTTCAAAATTGAGCATAACTTTTCAGGTGCAAATGTATCTCTCTTAAATCGTCTAATACTTCTTCGTCGTTTCATAATGTCTCGGATCACTTTCATCACTTTTTCATCAATCACTGAGACTATTTGACAAATTCTATAGCTGTATTTTTACTGAGAATTCTATTAACAATTTAGTTACATCAAGTGCAAGTTCAATAGGTATTCCAAGGATTATAGCATGATCCTCTGCGCGTTCTAATACTTTTTCTTCTACGTTTGCGTTTTTAACGGGAATTTGGTGTTGTTTTTTGTAGAGACCTATCTTTTTAGCGATATCCAATCGTTTTTTAATGAGATCCAATATTTTAAGGTCAATTTCTTTGATCTCGTCACGTAATTCTTCTAGACTCAATAAGTTTCCCCCTTGATCACTGGCGAAATTAGGCTGTATCTTATCGCATGATCGGCTAAAACCACCGCCGTCATGGATTCAACAATTGAAATTGCCCTGGGGACTATACATGGATCATGCCTTCCCTCAATTTGAAGTTCAGTTTCTTTTTTATCTAAAATTCTAACGGACTCTTGTTTTTTCCTGATTGAAGCTGTAGGTTTGATAGCAATTCGGAAGGTAATAGGCATGCCAGTGGATATACCGCCTAAGATTCCTCCAGCATTATTTGTTTTTGTGACAACTTTCCCATTTTGAAAGGTAAACGCATCGTTATTTTCAGAGCCTTTCATTCCTGAAACGCGAAACCCAGCGCCAAATTCTATTCCCTTAACTGCAGGAATCGAAAAAATGGCTTTACTAATATCGGATTCTAAAGAAGAAAAAACAGGTTCACCTAAACCGATTGGAACATTTGTCACTGTGCATTCAATTAGCCCTCCTACACTATCTCCTTCTTTCTCGGCCTTTATTATTATTTCAATCATCTTTTCTGCGATTTCTAAATCAGCAGTTCGTATAGGAGTTTTTTCAACATTTTTCGTAATTAAGGAAATATCTTCTATTTTCTTAGCCTTGATTCCGCCTATTTCAATTGTATAGGCAGCGATATCTACCTTTAGAACATCTCGTAGGAGTTTTTTAGCGACAGCACCTGCCATCACCAAACTTGCGGTTATTCTACCTGAAAATCTACCACCACCTCGGTAGTCGTCGAATCCACCATATTTTTGGCGTGCAGTAAAATCAGCATGACCTGGTCGAGGTACATTCCTAAAGAGTTCATACTTAGAAGAATCAACATCTTTGTTCCAAACAAGCAAACAAATTGGTGCACCCGTAGTGTAACCGTTGAAGATGCCAGATAGAATTTCTACTTGATCTTCTTCTTGTCGCTTAGTAGTAATTTGACTTTGACCTGGACGTCTTCTGTTTAATTCGGATTGGACATCATCCTCAGATAACGATAGACCACTAGGGCAACCATCTATCACAACACCCACACATTTTCCATGGCTCTCGCCAAAACTCGTTATCCGGAATTTTTCTCCTAAGCTATTACTCATGTTATCTCCTCAAAATTCATGCCTAAGTATTTCATTACATCCCAAAAAGTCGGAAATGATTTTGACACACATTCTGCATCTTGGATTATAGTCTCACCCTCTGCAACTAAAGACAAAATGGCAAATGCCATCGCTATCCTATGATCATTTTTCGGATCTATTATGGCTCCCTTAGGTTTTGAGGTTTTAATTATAATACTATTTTCCTCTTCCATCACAGCTACATTCATTCTCACTAAACCTTCTTTCATTGCAGCAATTCTATCCGATTCTTTTATCTTGAGTCTTTTGATCCCCGTTAATTTACTTTTACCCTCAGCAACTGCACAAAGAACTGTAAGTATTGGAAATAGATCCGGGCAATCAGATACGTCAAACTTGAGGGCTTCTAATTCGGATTTCTTTAGTTTAATATTCCTATTTTTTGAAATGGCTTCTGCTCCCATTTGTTTTAGCACATTCAAGATCTCTCTATCTGCTTGTAAACTTTTTTCATTCAAATTTTGTACTTCAATTTCCCCCGCCAATACACCAGAGGCTAATAAGAATGCTGCACTTGACCAATCACCCTCAACTTTGTAATTCCTTGGTGTGTAAGCGTGTTTTTTTACCCAAAATTCTCTTAAATCTTCAGAAGCCCCGATTTCTACACCAAATTGTCTTTGTGCATCTATTGTCATCAGAACATATGGCTTAGATTCTAAGGGTGTTGTCAGGATTAGTTCTGTATCTTCCTTTGCTAGAGGTGCAACTAACAGCAGAGCGGATATAAATTGAGAACTTATATCACCTGGAATTTTTGTTTGTCCACCTGTCAGCCCTCCTTTCACAGTTACAGGAGGAAATCCTCTTTCAGAGGCGCATTCAACGCCTAGTTGTTTCAACCCGTCAATCAATGGTTTCATTGGCCTTTTTGATAGTGAACTTCCACCAATCAATCTGCAAGTTCCGTTTACCAGTGAGCAAATTGCTGTCATAAATCTCATAGTTGTTCCAGATTCTCGACAAAACAAATCTCCTTTAGGTTGATATAACTGTCCACCATTTACGTTCCAAGTGTCTTCTTTTACACGTATTTTAACACCAAGTTTCTCCAATAAATCCATCGTAGCTTCTGTATCATCACTGTTTAGCGGCGAAATTATTGTGCTCTCACCGTTAGCTAACGCTGAACAAACTAGTGCTCTATGGGTGTAACTTTTGGAAGGAGGCGCTACAACTTGTCCTTCAATCGTTGAGGGCTTTATTTTCACTTTCATTGCTAATCCTTCGCTTTCACGATCTCCAAGATCCTTGAAACAATATCATTAACCTTCAGATTCGTTGTATCTATACTAACATCTGCTGCTCTCTCGTAGAATGGTTTTCGAAACCTTAAAAGTTCAGTAGTTTTTTCCTTTGCATCCTGAACGTTAAGTAAAGGTCTTTCTGGGCTTGAGGCAGATCTTTCCAGAATTTGTTCTACTGACGCTGTGAGCAAAATTATAATACCTTTCTCTTGCAACCGGGCTACATTTATCCAGTTTAGAACTATGCCCCCACCGCAATCAACTACAAGATTGTCCATTTTAGAGATTGCTTTAATTACTTCAATTTCTAGTTCTCTAAACCTGATCTCGCCCTCTTCTTCGAAAATTAAATTGATAGCCTTGTTTACTTTTTTAACAATCATTTCGTCTGTGCTGATATATTTTTTTCCTAATTCATTAGCAAGATATCGGGCTACGCTTGTTTTTCCTGTCGCCATGAAACCGATGATCACAATATTATTTTTCATTTTTATTGCCTTTTAGATTATTAATGACTATTTCTTTCATCCTCTTAATTGGTGCTTTTGTTCCTGTCCATAGCTCAAATGCGTAAGCTCCTTGATAAACAAACATTTCCACACCTGAAATCGTCTTTGCTCCTGCCTTTTTTGCATCTCTTAATAATTGCGTTTCAAGAGGATTATAGACCGTATCAAACACTGTGATTGTTTCAGGGATATCCTTTTGATTAAGTAAAGATTGAGTGATATTCGGCCACATTCCTACTGATGTACAGTTAACGAGAAGATCTGTATTTTTCATCTCTTCTCTCAGAATTTTTTCTGATAAATCACGAGATCGGGCTTCAACAATCACACTTTCCATTAAGTCGTTACAAAGATCCTTAGCTTTTTCTATTGACCGGTTCACAATGACAAGTTCAGCTGCTTTTCTTCCGATTGAAAATGATGCAGCCCGTGCAGCACCACCAGCACCTAATATCACAATTTTTTTGTTTGTTGGATCAAATTCGGCTTCCTTTAATGCATTTGTCACGCCTAGAAGATCTGTGTTATATCCTCTGAGAAATCCTTGATTATTTACAATTGTATTAACAGCACCAATGCTTTGAGCTGTCGTATCGATAAGATCAAGGTACTCCATTACAGCAAGCTTATGAGGGATTGTGACATTCAATCCTCGGATGTTTAATGTTTTAACTGCAGTTATCACCTGTTTTAAATCACTTTCAAGGACGTCAAATGCTACATAACAATATTTTTTATCAATGCCAACTTCTTTGAATGCTGCATTATGCATCATTGGTGAAAGAGAATGTTTGACTGGATGTCCAATCAGTCCACAAAGTTGTGTTTCTGACGTGATCATTTCACTCACTTATTAATTTCTGAATCTGTCTCATTTTTTGAAGGCTGATCTGTCTGAGCTCTATTGGTGACCTTAATGATGCGCTGAAAGTTCCGTTTTAAACTCCTATTGGATACTCCAGTGCTTTTCTTCGAGTCTTATTAATTTTCCCATGATTTTAACAGGATCTATGATCTGTAAGAATTGTTCTAGAATCTTTCCTGCATGATCATCTGTTTTGGGATGAATCATGACTATAATGATACCCAAGTGCTCCTTTCTCGATGGATATAAAAAATCTCTATCATGAGTGATAAGGATAAATTCTTTAGAGGTAGCATAATTCAATAGATCGCTGTTCTTCGCTCCTAAAAGTCCTAGAGTCTTCACTGACTCTACTATAAAGCCTCGCTTTCTGAGCCGTTTTAGAGTCTTGTGAGAAACGTCTTCATCCAGAAGAAACTTAAGGGGTGACAAAACGGGAAATCTCCTCTCCTTCAACGAATCGTCTCGCAAAAGCAATGCAAGCCTTCACATCTTCTTCTTTGATATGGGGATACTCTTCCAGAATTTCTTGGATTGTCAAACCATGTTCCAACATCTCAAGAATGATATACACCGGGATTCGGGTTCCTCGGATGCACGGTTTGCCATGTTGGATCTCTGGATCAATGGAAATTCTTTTTTCAATATCCATTTTCAATAACTCCATTTACATATACATAATTTTTGAATAGATTCTCCGACTTGTTTCTCCAGTAGTTTCGAAGAAATCTCTCACAATCTCATATTGCGCTTTAAAACGCTATAAAGATTTCTTTGAATTGGACAATTTCAGTAATTTTTTCTCTCTTAAAGATAAACATTCCTTGTCTATTCTCGTGATTGTTGTAAACTTCAAGACAGCAAAAAATGAATTAAAATATCGCCCCAATATGTTTTTGTGAAATCAAATTGTGTTTCTGCTGTAATCACTTTAATAATTCTTGAATTTGTCTCATTTTTTGAAGGTTAATTTGACCCGAGGCGGTTGGTGCTCCTAATGATGCAAATGTAAATTTTGAACCGAATAAAGGACATAATATCCTAGAGATTGAACCATTTTCACCCATGCAGAATGTTACAATTTCCATTTCTCTTAGATATTTCTCCGCCGCGTTATGTAAACTTAAAATTATTAGGTTATCTTCAATTTCTTTTGCGTAAGTTACTATTTTCACTATATCTAAACCCAATCTGGATGCTGTCTCTATTTTCTTTAAGAGGGTATTACTTGGAGGAGTATCTTGAAGTGAATGATATGAACCAATGACTTTTACTCCGTTCATTTTCACGAAATCTACAAGATCTTTGTTTAAAAATGAACTGCTTAATTCAATGTCAATGAAATCGGGGCGCAATCTAACACATTTTTTAAGAATTTCTTTACGCTCTTCTTCTTTGCCCCCTTGAAACTTACCCCCCTCTTCCTTACGTCTAACGGTAAGAATTACAGGAATCTTGGTTTTTTCTAACAGATTTTCTAATTCATTGAAATCGATTATTTCTAAATAATCAAGACGAAATTCAATGAAATCTGCTTTGAGTTCAGATTTTGATATCAGTTTAATCATTTCTTCAATTGTTCGTTCTCCTAAGGCAACACAAATTGACCACATAGGAATCACATGAGATCTAAATAATTGTATAATCTTGTTTCTTTTCTTAAATTGTGATTTCAATAATTTTGCTCAGCAAATATTTTGTAATCTGATATTCATGATTTACGCTTACTCAACTCTAGAAAAAGGTCTAACCTTCCTTTAACGAGGTTTTTTGTTATAATACTTTCCGAGAAGTAAGAATACTAAATCAATTTTATGTACGCCAAGCGAGAATTTTATTGATAAATGTGCTTATAACCCTCGATATGCTTTTTTTCGGTGACGAATATGATAAATAATAACAGTATTCGCTTCAACATCCACAAAATAGATTATTCTATAATCTCCGATCCTAATTCGGTAAAATTGTTCAGTACCTCGAAGTTTGCGATGATGGGGCGGAAATGGGTTTTCTGCAAGTTGCTGGATGGCGCTAATAATTCGAGAAATTTCTTGTTGATCAATGTTTTTTAAGTCATGCTCCACTGATCGCTTCCATAGTATTCTATAGGAGTCCATTTTTCTTAAGTCTCTCTTTTATTTCTTCAAAAGATATCTCATCTTCATCTCGACGCTCAGCAATAATAGCCAAATCATATAGGTCCTGCAAGAGTTCTTCATATTCCTCAATTGGAAGAACTACCGCAGTCTTTTGGCCGTTTTCATCTATGATATATCGTGTTTGGAAATTCGTGTCACTCATATAATCACCTGCTGTTCTTATTAATGACAAATTCTGTTAAATGCTTTATTACTGTACAAATCATAGGTCTGAATGTCAACTTATCTTTAAGGTTATGTGCCTTAGACTTTGTTCATACTTATTATGTGTGAATAACTTAAAACAATTGGAGGATGGAGAAATTGACTGATTCAAAAAAAGATGGCGAAAATCAGGAACTTTTTATTCCCCGTATCGAAAAGCCTATTATCCGAATAGAGGCGGATAAAGAACTTTACTTCATGAACGACTATATTTTGAAACAAGTCGGTCTATTGCACGTCAGAGACTTTGAGATAGACTTTAAGGATTTGAATGATGATTTAAAGGAGAGATTTAGAGAAGTCTTTAAGGAGCACTATGAACAAGACAATCAGGAGCCGTTGGTGAAGTATGTCTACAACTACCCTAAGGAGGGATTCCTCCCAGAGGGAGAGGAATTTAAATCGCTTTGAGAATTGAAAAAAGAATATCTTCAATTGAAAGGCTTTGAATTCGCGACACCTGGATTCGGCATAATTCCTCGCTTTGATGGAGATTATCAAAGTACATATGTACAAGGGGTTGTATTAACCTATTGCTCGGAACGGGATCTAACACTAAGTCAGCTTAATGAGCTCTTGACTATCATCTGGGAAAAATTACAAAGCATCGTTGCTGACATCGGCTTGGACATGGACATCATCAGAAAAATTACCGTGCAAGGCTATCGAGAACCAAGCGTTGTTTTCGATGTATTGAATGACCTGATTGATTATATCGAAAATTATGGTCTCCATACCTGTAACAGGGAAGATGCTATCACACACGAACTTGAGTTTATAGGTGTGACTGATAAGACTGATTGGTTTTTAGCAGCGGTGATTGCGAAGTATGGATCGGAAAACGTCTGGGAAATTCTGGATTTGCTCGAAGAGAAACTCGATAAATTCCGCAATGTGCTTAAGGCGAGGAGATATATATAGAGGATATGTTCCTCTCATCTCTTCATTATTTAGGTGTAGATCTCTCACGATCTGGTTTTAATTTCAATTCAAAGTTTCTCCTAATTTCGTCAAGAAATTCGTCAAGTTTTTCAGCGACAAAATATGTAATTTTTTCGTCTTCCACCCACCCGCGCTTCCCAATACCTTCAAATCTATCTACCAAATCAATTAAAAGACCAAAATAGTCTATTAAACACTCCCAATAAGTGTGGCGACTAAATAAATCTTCGAGAACATCGTGAGATTTAATGTGATCTATCATCTTGTCAAAAACCTTTAAAACGAGACCTTGTTCGGGCGTTTCATGTACAGTAATACGCTTGATTGTATACCTATCTTCCTCTTCTGTTTTTGCGTTGGCTTTTTCTTCCGACGCTTCTTTCAACTTATGCAAGATGAATTTTCGAGTAATAGCAGCCCTACCTCTTGGTTGATAGAGATCTATGATTACCGTTCGAAATTTGTTCACGATGGCAGTCAAAAGATCGTCAAACTGGCTTAAGGTGAGGTCTTGTTCCGAGCGATAAGTTATTAATAAGCTTTTTTTGTCTTGAGAGTAGCTGAAATCAGGAGCAATATCTATTACTTTAAGATACTCTTTTTTCAATCGCTCTAATTCTGCAGGGATCATATTGCTGGGGGTCGACTCGATCAATTTTGGAGGATGGGAGAAATCATCATATTCTTCTGGATCAAGCAGGGCAAAGATCCCAGCGACATGCCAGTCCATGTCAGATTCTATTCCAATATCCATCTCTATTTGGATCGATGGTTTTTCGATACAGGGAATTGGGAATATGTTGCCTAACAAACTTAAAGGTTCGATTTTGCCCTCTTTTTTATCTTGACAGTATTTTACAACATCTTGCGCACTTCTCCATGATAAATACCTTTCATCCTCTCTTAGCGGATTATTGCCAATGTAAAGTTCTTGGAGGTTAGTGAGGTTTTCCAAGCCTTTGATCTCTTTTATCTGATTTCTATGAAGATACAATATACGAAGATTGATGAGGTACTTTAATTCTTTGATCTCTTCTATCTGGTTATCACTAAGTTCCAGATAATAGAGTTTAGTAAGGTTCTCCAGCCCCTTAATCTCTTTTATATGATTCTTGCTAAGGTTAAGCTTTTGAAGGTTAGTAAGGTGCTCCAATCCGTTAATCTCTTCTATTTGGTTATTTTCAAGTAAAAGTACTTGGAGGTTAGTGAGTTCACTTAAACCGTCAATCTCATCGATATCAGTAATGCCTATACCAGAAAGGTCTAGTGTGCTGTCGTCAACAGCGTATTTTATCCCTTCAACTGTCACAAAAGGCATATCCACTTTGCTCTCCTTTTTTTCTTGACAGTATTTTACAAGTTCCTGTGCACTCTCTTCTATTAAATCTCTCTCAACCTCTTTGATTTGATTCTCTTTAAGATTTAGATCATGGAGATTAATAAGATTATCCAAGCCCTTGATCTCTTTTATCTGATTCTTCCTAAGGTTTAGATCATGGAGATTAATAAGATTATCCAAGCCCTTGATCTCTTTTATCTGATTGTCAAAAAGGATCAGTTCTTTTAGCTTAGTGAGATGCTCTAGCCCCTTGATTTCTGTGATCCTATTCATACCAAGATCAAGTTTTTGGAGATTATTGAGATGCTCTAGTTTACCGATCTCTGCTATCTGATTCTTCCTAAGATCCAGTGTTTTGAGGAGAGAAAGCCGTTCCAAACTTTTAATCTCTTTGATTTGATTGCCACTAAGGTCTAGACTTTTGAGATTCTTGAGGTGTTCCAACCCCTTGATCTCTGTTATCTGGTTGTCCCTAAGGTCTAGTGTTTGGAGGTGAGAAAGTTGTTTCAATCCTTCAATCTCGCTGATATCAGCAATTTTCAATCTGCTAAGGTCCAGTATGCCATTCTCAACATAATATTTCCTTCCTCCAAACAAAACAGCTTCAAGCGACGCCAGAGGGTTTCTACCATCTTTTTTGTCTTTACAATACTTCACTATGGATTTTGCACTCCATCGTGTTAGAGAACTTTCATCCTCATTTATTGGATTATAGTTCGGGATACATATTGTAGATTAATGCGGTTCTCTAATCCTTTTATCTCTCGTATCTGGTTTCCATCAAGGTCTAGTTTTCGGAGGTTAGTGAGTTTATCCAACCCCTTAATCTCTTTAATCTGATTCCCACTAAGGACTAGTTCTTGGAGGTTAATGAGGAGTTCCAAACCTTCGATTTTTTTGATATCAGTTATTTCTTTCTGGCGAAGGTCTAGCCTTCCATCTATGACGTAATGTCGTTCTCCTCTAACAGTTACATGATCTAAGGTCATTAGTTTCGCCCTGCCCCTTCATATTCAAAACATCGATATTGCCACAATATTCTTTCTGGCGTCTTCCCATAAGTAATTTACCTAAAATACTTGAAACACAGACACCTGTTTTCACATTGAGCGCTGATTAAGACATTTCAGGAAGAGTGCTTTTCCGCCATAAATCTGCCAATCATCATCTTTTATTGGTTTAGATAGTTAACATCTATATCAATCGCAGTTTATAAGTAAACTTCTGAACAAGCGCAAATAGGCATAAGTAGAATGTATGATCTTTTGAATAATAGGGACGTTTTTAAAAATATTTAGAGCATTTGCGTCAGGAAAATAATTTAGGGGGTAGTTGATCCTCATTTTGCGACAAGTATTACTTTTTCGACATAAATATGTAAACTAGTTATGCGCTATACGAAAGATTTATAAATAGTCATTACTTCCAAGTGTTTAATTTCATATTCGAAAGATCAAGAAATGTACAATATTAGTCAAAAAAACTGTACATTTGATGAGTCTATATATAAAAAAGTGTGGACGAATATACTTGAACATTACAAAAAAGAGGTTCTTAAAATGAAAACAGTCGAAACTGATGCAGACAAAATTGCAGAATTGGCTACACTCGCAGAAAAACATAATGTCAAATTTCTGCGACTTCAGTTTGTAGATATTTTTGGGACGCTTAAGAACGTCGCAATTCCTATCGGTCATCTAGGCGATTCATTAACTCAGGGTACAGGATTCGATGGCAGCAGCATTAAAGGATTTACCCCCATCTATGATAGCGATATGATAGCGATGCCAGATCCCAATACTTGGGCTATTCTTCCGTGGAGACCCAAGGAATTGACAACTGCAAGAATGATTTGCGATATTATGCGCCCCGGCGGGAAACCATTTGAAGGTGATCCACGCTATATTCTAAAAAAAGCACTCGAGAAATCCTTTGATATGGGGCTCAATTTCTTGACTGGGCCAGAGCTTGAATTCTTCTTAGTACAAGACGAGGGAAAAGGTAAAATTAACGCAATGGACTCTGGTGGCTATTTTGATATGATGCCCATGGACATGGGAACTGATGTTCGTAGAGCTGCAATTTTAGCAATGGAAGACTTCGGTCTTGAAATTGAAATGAGTCACCACGAGGTGGCTCCGGGTCAGCATGAAATAGATTTTCGGTTTGCCGCGGCTCTGGAAGCTGCAGACAAAGCGATCACATACAAACAAACAACAAAAGCGATGGCATCACAGTATGGTATGATAGCTAGTTTCATGCCTAAACCCTTCTATGGTGAAAATGGTTCTGGGATGCATGTTCACCAAAGTCTGTTTGAAATGGAAACCGGGAATAATGTGTTTTATGATGCTAGCGCGGAAAACTCACTTAGTGACGTCGGAAAATGGTATATCGGCGGATTGTTAAAACACGCGAAAGCCTTATCAGCAGTTGTCGCACCCACGATCAATTCATATAAACGTTTAGTTCCTGGTTATGAAGCGCCTGTTTACGTTTCTTGGGCATTTGGAAATCGATCTGCTCTAGTCAGAGTCCCAAATTACCACCCCAACCTCGAAAAGGCTATCAGAGCGGAATTCCGTTGTCCTGATTGTTCATGCAACCCGTATCTGGCATTTGCAGTTATGCTAACGGCAGGACTTGATGGAATTAAGAACCAAATCAATATACCAGAAGAATTGAACTGTACTGGACTAAATGTATACAAACTTACTGAGCAAGACTTAGTAGACAGAGGCATAGAAATGCTGCCAGGCTCCTTAAGTGAAGCTTTAGATGCATTAGAAAAAGATCCAGTGATAAAAGACGCGCTTGGCGCTTGGACTGCCGATTGGTATCTCAAACTCAAGAGAAAAGAAGTAGCAGAGTACGAAGAGCTTGTGCAGGGTGATCCTGATCACATGCAGAAAATCACAGAGTGGGAAATTGAAAAATATCTTATTAGCGTCTAATGAAGGGTTAACACTCTTCTTTTTTCTATTTCTTGGCATTATTTCGAGCTAGGAAAAAGAATGCTCAAGTACATTTTACATATGTAAAGAGACAATGTTCAATTACTTCATTTTGACTTATGAAAATCTGAATGTTTGAATGTTTACCTTTTAATGTCTTATTCAGATGTTCAAAAATAACATCAATCAGTGGATATTCCTTCATTTTGACATTTACGTATAACAAAAGATTTTTATAGGTAAGTCAATTACGTCAATGGATTTCATTCATATGATGAATTCATTATTGACATATGTAAACTATTGAATCTATGGACGATGTGTCCTATGAACAAATACAGGTACGTTATCATTGGAAATTCAGCAGGTGGAATTGGTGCTGTTGAAGCCATTAGAGAGGTTGACAAAGCCAATGAAATAGCAGTAATCTCTGATGAGCCTTATTCTGCCTATTCAAGACCCTTAATTTCATATCTTTTAGCCGAGAAAGTTAAATTAGACGATATTTATCTACGAAAGCCTAATTTCTATGAAGACAATAGCGTAGCAACTTTTTTTGGTACTCAAGCGACAAATATCGATTTTAACGAAAAAAAAGTCACGTTAGAAAATGGTAATGAATTACAGTATGATAAACTTTTACTAGCTACTGGGGGTACACCTTTTGTCCCAAATATGCCAGGATTAGATAAGACAGGGGTTTTCAGGGGTTTCAACTCACTTGACACTACACTTGAACTCCAAAAGATAATAGCCGAAAAAAAAGGAAGAGCTGTTATTCTAGGTGGAGGGCTAATTGGACTCAAAGCCGCTGAAGCGCTTAGAATGAAAGGAATCGAAGTTATTGTTGTTGAACTTCTAGATCGACTTATGCCACTAGTAATAGATCAACCAGCCTCTCAATGGATTGAAACAGTACTGGAAAATCAAGGCATCAAGATAATAACCAGTAACACCATTTCCGAAATTACTGGAAAAATTTCAAATCCTAATGAAGTAGGGGGAGTTAT
>Ga0180438_10002717_pt1 | contig 28117 bp, 38 predicted proteins | sample SS_ome_12_FD_132455 | JGI IMG/M metagenome (GOLD analysis project Ga0180438, IMG submission 132455) | Hypersaline lake sediment archaeal communities from the Salton Sea, California, USA - SS_3_D_2 metaG | ecosystem: Environmental > Aquatic > Non-marine Saline and Alkaline > Hypersaline >...
GCCGTCGCGCGGCTCCGGAACAGGAACCAAACCAACCGAGAGTGAGGTAACCAATCATGGCAGACGAGTATCCGACGCTGTTGGACATCGCCAAGGCCAACGGCAGTGACGGCCTGGTGGGGCTGATCGACGAGACGGTCCAGGCCCACCCGGAAGTCAGCATGGGCTACGCCCGCACGATCTCCGGCATCAGCTACAAGACGCTGGTCCGGATCGCGCTTCCGACCGTCGCCTTCCGCAACGCCAACGAGGGCGCCGAGGCGAAGACCGGCAAGTACGAGAACCGCCGCGTCGAGACGTTCATCTTCGACCCGCGGTGGCAGTGCGACAAGGCGATCGCGGACCGACACGAGGACGGACCGCAGGCCTTCATCGCCCTGGAGGCCAGCGCGATCATGGAGGCGAGCTGGCAGCACCTGGCCACGCAGTTCTACTACGGCACGGGCACCTTCGGCGACACGAAGGGGTTTCCGGGCCTGGTCCAGGTGGTCAATTCCGGCCTCGTCGTCGACGCCGAAGGGACGACCGGCGACACCGCGTCGAGCGTCTGGGCCGTCAAGTTCGGCCCCAAGGACGTCGGCTGGGTCTGGGGTGCCAACGGCCAGTTGGCGCTGGACGAGGTCCGCGTCGAGACCGTGCTCGACGACAACAACAAGAAGTACGACGCCTACGTCCAGGCGATGCTCGCCTACCCGGGCTTGCAGTGCCTGCGGGTCAACTCGATCGGGCGGATCAAGAGGCTCACCGAGGACTCGGGCAAGGGGCTGACCGACGCCCTGCTGGCCAAGCTGCTCGCCAAGTTCCCGGTCGGGATCGTCCCCGACGTGTTCCTGATGACCAAGCGGTCGCTGGAGCAGCTCCGCACGAGCCGCACGGCGACGAACGCCACCGGGGCCCCCGCGCCGACGCCGGCCGAGGCCTTCGGCGTGCCGATCCAGCCGACCGAGTCGATCAAGAACACCGAGGCCCTGACGCTGTAAACGAGGAACGAGGAATGATGAACGAGGAACGCCGCTAAGAGTGTCTTCCGTTCATCATTCATCGTTCATCCTTCATCATTCCATGAGGAACGACCATGTCCCAGTTTCAACTCAAAGACGCCAAGTTCATCGAGACCAAGGCGCTCAGCAACGGCGCCGGCAGCGTCAACAGCGACGGCTTCGACCTCGGCCAGATGACCGCCCGCGGGGCGCGGCTGCCGGAGGTCGAGGGCAAGATCACCGCCCCGGCGCTGACGACCACGCAACTCCCCGACTCGGAGACGATGACCTACAAGGTCGAGCACGCCGATCAGTCGAACTACGGGGATGCCGTGACGCTCTACGACGCGGTCCTCGTGCAGACCGGGGCCAGCGGGGAGGGCGCCGCGGCGGCCAGCGCCCGCTACCGCATCCCGAGCGACTGCAAGCGCTACGTGCGGATCGTCGCCACGAAGACCGGCACGGGCGACTGCTCGACGGTGAGCCTGACCCACGAGCTGGTCTTTTGAGCGACCCCATTTCCTGAGAAATAGCTGGCCCGGAGCCGACGATGAACGCGATCGAAAAGGCGGTCGCGAGGCTGAGTGCCACGGTCCAGCGGGCCGCCGGCCTGGCCGTGCAGTATTACCAGGACGGCCTCCTGATCGAGTTGACCGCCGTGATGGCCGACGTGGACGCGGAAGTCGTCGGCCCCGACGGCTTCCCGGTCGTTGCCCGGGCGACCGACTTCCTGATCCCGTGCGCCGAGCTGCTCGTCGGCGGCGAGCCGGTGGAGCCGAAGGCCGGCGACCAGGTCCGCGTCCAGCGGGGCGGGAAGCTGGAGACGTACGAGGCCATGCGGCTCGGCGGCGACTCGCACTTCGAGCCGGCCGATCCCTACAGCAACCAGTGGCGCGTGCACACGAAGCGGGTGAGCGTGCAATGAAGCCGACTCCCAAGCGAACCTGGAACGCGAAGCGACTCGCGGCGATCGCGGCCTCGATCGCCACCGTGCTGGGGCTCGTGCTCGGCGCGGTGTGGGCGGCGTCCGCCGATCGGGCGGGGAGCCACCAGCAACTCCACCAACAGGCACAGCGGATCGAGGACCACGAGCGGCGGCTGCGCAGCGTGGAACGGGACCTCGCCCAGATGGCGGCGGACGTGCGCTGGATCCGCGCCACGATGGAGAAGCGAGACGGGAAATGAGCCGACACCTGGACATTGCCGACGCCGTGGTGAAGGCGCTGAACGGCCACACGTTCAGCCAGGGCTTCACGGCGATGCGTGCCTATCGCCCGGTGCGCCGCCGCGAGAACCTGGCCGCGCTGACCGTGACCGTGATCCCCGCCGGCTTCACCACGGAGATCGCCGACCGCACCCGGCGGCAGTCCCGCTACTCCGTCGACGTGGCGCTTCAGCGGTCCGTCAAGCCGGACAGCCTGGTCGAGTGCGATGCCGTGTACGAGCTGAAGGAGGAGGTCGAGGCGTTTTTCGCCATGAAGCGGCTCGACGGCTTGCAGCAGGCGATCTGGGAGAAAGTGGAGACGGTGGCGGGTGCCGAGGCGGGCTACGCCTACGAGCACCTGGAGTCGCTCAACCTGTTCACGGTGATTATCCGCCTCACCTTCAAGGTGATCGAAGCATGATCGGCGCGGGGTTCAAACTCGACCAGGCCAAGGCCCTGTTCTTCGACCGCAAGGCGGTGACCGACGCCACGGACCGAGGCACGCGCCGGATGCTTTCGCGGTTCGGGGCGTACGTGATGAGACGGGGCCGATCGAGCATCCGCCGGCGGAAGAAGGTGAGCGACCCGGGGAAGCCGCCCAGCGCGCATGAGGGCTCGATCAAGAAGATCTACTTCGGCTACGAACCGCGGCGGCGGTCGGTCGTTGTGGGTCCGGTGCTGCTGAACCTGGTCTCCTTCGATGACCAGATGCGGCCGGTGTCTGGCGCCGTGCCGGAAGTGCTCGAAAAGGGCGGCGCGATCAACGTGCTGGAAGAGTGGACCGGCAGTCGATGGTGGCGCGTGAACTTGCGCCGCCGGGGAGCGGTGTCGGATGTTGGGGCGCTGCGCGAAAGCGGCCGCAGCAACGTGTTTAATCGTCGCCGGCCGATCCGCAAGCGGCGCGTGACCATCGCGCCCCGCCCGACCATGCGACTGGCCTTCGAGGCCGAGCGGCCGAAGCTCCAGGGCATGTGGGCCAATTCCATCAGACCATAGGAGGCAACCATCATGGGTGCTCTTGTAGGACTCGACGCAAAACTGTATCGCGGGAACGCCGGTTCGCCGGCCGCGACCGAGATGCTCAATGTCCGCGACGTGACCCGTCCGGATTCCAAGTCCGAGGCCGACATCAGCCGGCGGGGGTCGCGGTGGCACGTCGTGAAGGTGACCCGCCGCAAGGTCGAGGTCAACTTCACGATGATCAACGACGATTCGGACGCCGACGTGCTCGCCCTGCGCAACGCCTATGACGCCGACACTCCGCTGGCGTTCAAGGTGCTGGACAAGGCGTCGGGCAAGGGGATCGACGCGGACTGGGAGATCACGAAGTTCGAGGAATCGCACCCGGACGAGACCGAACAGACGATCTCGGTGACGATCAAGCCGACCTACGTCACCCGCTGGCCGGCGGTGGTGTGACGAGGAGAAACCGAACCGTTTAGCTGGCGACGGCACGTCGCCAAGGAGAACTGCCATGCCAACCGGAAGCATCCATCAAGTCGCGTCGGTGGGCGGCCTGTCGATCCAGTCGACCGTAATGCGGAGCGAGTCCGGTCAGATCGGCCAGGAGGTCTCGCTGCCCGCCGCCAAGGCGGGGACGCTCTCGACGCGGACCAACGACACCGACGGCACGCTGACCCTGGGGGCCGGCCACGGCATCGTCGACGCCGACGTGATCAACATTTTCTGGATCGACGCCAACGGCGTGGGCAAGTGCGCCTATGGCGCGATAGTCGGCACCGTGGCCGGCAACGACGTGCCGTTCACCGGCGCCAGCGGCGACGCCCTGCCCGCCGAGGACTCGGATATCAGGGCGAGCAAGGTCGTGGAGATCGACACCGACTTCGATGGCGACCTCGTCAAAATCATCGTCGCCTGTGCGAACCACTTGTCGCATATCGCGTTCCGCGACGTCACGCCCACGGTGCTGAAGGCCGTCACGCTCCCGGCGGGAGAGAGCTGGTCATGGATTTCCGACCAGGGAATCGCCAATCCGCTCGCCGGCAACCCGGTCAACGATATCCGGGCCTCGAATGGCGACGTAGCGGCCCCGTCGACGCTCAAGGTCGGCGTCCTCTACGACAGCAGCTAGCCCGTCGGCCGCGGCGTCCAACCCAACCCGAACCTCCACGCGAGGCGACCATGCAGACGTTCACCGATACCGAAAACCGGACCTGGACGCTGAACCTCACCATCGGCGCGGTCAAGCGGGTCCGCGACGAGCTGAAGGTCAACCTGATGGACCCGCTCGGCGGTGCGAGGCCGGGCAACAGCAACGGACGCCGCCGGCGCCCGCCGCTTCTGACCCGATTGCAGCTCGACCCCATCCTGCTGGTCGCCGTGATCTTCGTGCTCGTCAAGCCGGAGGCCGACCGGCAGGGCGTCACCGACGAGCAGTTTGCCGAGGCCCTGGGCGGCGATGCCGCCTACGACGCCTTTGTCGCGTTCATGGCGGAGTGGCGCGGTTTTTTCCAAAGGCTCCGCCGCGAGACCGAGGCCAAGGCGATCGACGCGAACCTGGCGATGGTCGCGGCGGAGGACAAACGGACCGCGGCGTTGGTGCCGAGGGCGACCGAGGCGGCCCAAAAGGCGGCCGAGCGCCGGAGGCAAGAGGCGATCGAAAAGATCGAGGCCCTTGGCGACTCCGTGACTGCTACGAGCTCGCCGGAATCGTCGGGCTCGGGCCCCGCGACATCGACGCCCTGACGCTCCGCGAGCTGGTGTGGATGGCCGACGGGGCGAGGAGGGAGCGATGGAACCACACGGCGGCCCTGCGGGCGGACATCCACAACATCCTGCGCGAAAAGCCGCTCAGCCCGGCCGAGTTCCATCCGTTCATGAAGCGGAGGCCCCCTGCGAAGGTGCGCCCTCGCCCGGGCGCCGTGGAACGACTCGCTCGCGACCTCTGCGGCGACGAGGCCTGCGACGCCAAGTGGGGCACGGACAAACCCGCGTGATCCGCCAGAAGCCGTACATCGAAAACGTCCCCGATCCTAGCGAGGCGGAAACCATGCAAATCGGCGACAAAGTAGTCAAAAACCCCAACACCTGGATCGCCAGCGAGTTTGACGCCTGGGGCCGCGGCGAGGGTGTCGGCGAGATCGTCCAGCCCCCGTTCGACCTCGGCGGCGACTGGCTCGATGTCCGATGGCCGGCGGGCCGCTGCTTCGAGCACGCCTCGGGCCTGTCGCCCGTCTCGAATGACCGCTCGTCCCTCACCCCTAACCCCTGACCCCTTGTTCTCATGACCAACGCGGGTGCAATCCGAGCCGGGCGCGCGTTCGTCGAGCTGTTCGGCGACGACTCGAAGCTCGTGCGCGTGCTCAAGTCTTCGGAGGCACAGCTCCGCGCGTGGGGCAACCGCGTCAGCGGATTCGGCCGGCAGATTGCGATGGCCTCGGCCGCGGCCCTGGCGCCGCTGGTGATGGCCACGCGGAGCTTCGCCAGCCTCGATGACGAGATGCGGATCGTCAAGGCGGTCACCGGCGCGACGGCCGACGAGTTCGAGCGACTCTACGAGATCGCCAAACGGCTGGGCAGGACAACCTCCTTCAAGGCCGTCGAGGTAGCCGGCGGCCAGCGGGAGCTTGGCCGGGCGGGCTTCAAGCCCGCGGAGATCGAGGCCTCGATCGAGGGCGTGTTGAACCTGGCCCGGGCCACCGGGACCGAGCTGCCCGAGGCCGCGGGCATCGCCGCCGGCACGCTCCGGGCCTTCTCGCTCGAAGCGGACCAGATGAACCGCGTGGTCGACGTCCTGGTCGCCACGGCCAACAACTCGGCGCAGACGCTCACCGACCTCGGCGAGAGCATGAAGTACGCCGCGCCGATCGCCGACGAGTACGGGGTATCGCTGGAGGACACGGCCAAGGCCCTGGGCGTGCTGGCCAACATGCAGATCAAGGGCTCGATGGCCGGCACATCGCTGCGGCAGATCATGCTGAGGCTTTCGGACCCGGCAATCCGCAAGCGGCTTCAGGACATGGACGTCGACCTCAGTAACATCGGCGACACGATGATCGGCATCGGCCGGGCCATGGCCAAGATGAGCCGACCGGAGCGGCTGGCCTTCGCTAAGGAGTTCTTCGACCAGCGGGCCGCCGCGGCGGTGGTGAAGCTGGCCAAGAGCGACTTCCCGGCCCTCTCCCAAGCCATCGACAACGCCGGCGGCACGGCCGCCAGGACCGCGGAGGAGATGGACGCCGGGATCGGCGGCGTGCTGCGCCGGCTTTGGTCGGCGGCTGAAGGGGCCACGAACGCCCTGGCCGAAGCCCTGGAACCGTCCATCACCGAGCTGGGCGAGACCGTCACCGAGATCCTGGGGCCGGTGACGACGTGGATCGAGAACAACCGGGAGCTGGTCACGCTCCTTGCCAAGGTGACGGCCGGGACACTGGCCTTGGGCATGGCGCTGCTCGCCTTGGGCGGGGCGGCCAAGGTGGTTGCAGCGCTGAATGTGGCGCTGGCCTTCCTGGCAGCCAACCCGCTGGTCGCGGCGGCGACCGCCGGAGCGGCCCTGGCGCTGGCCATCAGCCGCATGAGCGCGGCCTGCCAGGCGGCGACCAAGGCGATCATCGGCATGACGGCCGCCTGGGCGATCTTCACGGCCAATCCGGTCCTGCTGGTCTTCGCCGCCACCGCCGCCGCGGCGATCTACCTCAGCGACGCCCTGTCGGACACGGAGGAGAAGTTCGCCGATCTGTCGCACGCTGCCGAACGCGCCCGCAGTGCCGGCGACAAGCAGCGCGAGGCCGCCCTGAGGCAGGTACGGGAGCTGGAAAAGCTGGCCGCCAAGGAGCGGCTCAACAACGACCAGATGAAGCGGGCCGAGACGCTCATCGAGTCGCTCGAAAGCCGCTACGGGGACCTGAGCGTGTCGGTCGACCGGGCCACCGGCAGAATCGTCGGGCTGACCAAGGCCCACGCGGATCTGAACGAGCAGATGCGCCAGACGGCCATCCAGGACATCGAGCGCGAGATCAAGCAGCGGACCGGAAACCTGGAGCGGTTGGCCCGCGAGCAGCAGGAGGAGCATTCCGACGTGGCCATCGTGATGATGCGCCAGCAGGCCGACCAGGAGCTCGCCGCCATTCGCCAGGCCATGAGTCGCCTGCGGATGCTCAGGCAGGAGGGCGCGACGCCCGAGGCCCTGACAGGAAAGCCCGGCCTACCGGGCGGCGTGCCCGGCCCGGCCAGCGGAGAGGAAGACGAACGGGTCTACGAGGAGACGGTCGCCCACGAGATGGAGCGGATCCGGCTGGGGATGATCGAGAACCGGCACCGGCGGGAACTGGCCCTGATCGAGGAAAAGTACCGGCACGAAATGGCCCTGGCGATTCTGGCGGGCAAGGAGAAGGAGAAGGTGGACGACATGGAGCGCAAGCGGGACTTGGAGCTGGCCGCCGCCCGCAAGCGACACGCCAAGGAGAACGCTGAGGAGTCGAAACAGCAGGCCGACGACGTCGCCGACCGCGAGAAGGCGCTGCGGTGGGAGATCCAGCGGCTGGAGGTCGAGAAGACGATGACCGGCCGGGCGAGGGAGAAGGCCCTCTTGAAGATCGAAGAGGAGCGGGCCCTGGAGGAGGCCCGGGCCGCCGGCATCGATCCGGGCCTGGTCCGCCGGAAGTACGCCCTGATGGGCCGCGACATCATGGGCCAGACCAGGGAGCGGTTCTCGGTGACCGGAACCTTCAACGCCCTGGTCGCCGGCCGGATGGCCGCGGGCGGCCCCGCCGAGCGCACGGCCAAAGCGACCGAGGAGACGGCCGGCCACCTGAAATACATCCGCCGCAAGTTCGAGTTCACCGGCCCGAAGACCAGCAAGTTCACCTAAGAGCCGCCTGACTCCGTTGTCTCTGTTTCCTCCTGTTGGAACGGATCATGGGCATCGCCATCTACGAAACGCCTGAAAGCCCCACCGTCGGCGATGACAGCGCCGAGCGGCGCTATAAGATCGAGGGGACCCTCCAGGAGCTGGTCGCCCGCACGACGCTCTTGTGGGCCTCGCCCGTGCTCTTCTCCAACGGGGCGCAGACGCTCGTGCGCCAGAACGCCCGCGTCGAGCCGGACGACGTGGACGTGTGGAACGGCATCGTCGTCTACGGCGAGCGGAAGCGGCCGGAGACGGGCGAGAGCACCTACCAGTTCGACACGGGCGGCGGCACCCAGCACATCACGCACAGCGTCAAGACCGTGGGCAAGTACGCCCCGCCCGGCAAGACGGCCCCGGACTTCAAGGGGGCGATCGGCGTCACGCTCGATAGCGTCGAGGGCGTCGACATCCACGTGCCGATCTACCACTTCTCCGAGACCCACTACCTGCCGGTGGCCATGGTCACCGAGTCGTACAAACACCTGGTCTACAACCTGACCGGCACGGTCAACGACGGCGCGTTTCGGGGGAAGGCCAAGGGCGAGGTCCTCTTCTGCGGGGCGGCCGGCTCGAAGCGCGGCGAGGAGGACTGGGAGGTCACGTTCAAGTGGGCGGCCTCGCCAAACAAGACGGACATCAAGATCGGCGACATCACCGTACCGAGCAAAGAGGGCTGGCACTATCTGTGGATCCGCTACCGCGACAAAGACGACCAGCAAGCGATGGAGCTGGTCAAGGACCCGGTGGCCGCCTACGTCGAGCAGGTGTACGAGTACTCGGACTTCGGCCACCTGGGGATCGGGACCTGAGAAAGGAAGAAGTGAAAGATGAATGAGAAGAAGGACAGGTTGCTCCTCGTGTTGGCGATCTGCATGGCGATCACCGCCGCGAGCATGGTCGGTCAGTTGGCGTGCGTCGTGATCAAGCTGATGAGGTGAAGCACGAGGCCGGCCACGCCGGCGACCGCCGCGACGATCCCCGCGATGGCGGCGACCCGCATCATGCGATCCCGCTTGGCCTGCGACCGTCGTTCCAATTCTTCACGGTACTGGGCAACGAGCTGGTTGGCCCGATTGATCTGACCTGGATTGGAGCCTGTTGTGTGCGACAGATCGCGAATCCTGCGATGGAGCTCCTCCTCGGGCAGGTCCCGGTGCCGATTTTCGGCGATCTCGCGTTGGTGGTCTTCCAGTCGCATAGCGCCCCCCAATAACACTATCGACGCGCGGACGGACTCCACTTGAGATCGGAGACCGGCCCCCCCCGAAAAGCCATGGGCGACCCGTTCAAGAAAGTGCAGCCCGGCGACGACCAGGAGATCCCGGCCGAGACGTTCAACACGTTCATCGACGCCGCGTTGGACTTCAAGGCCCGCACCCGCGGCCTGGGGCAGAAGGCCACGCCCCAGGTCCCGCAGCGGACGATCATCCCGGTCAAGAACATGACCGGCGCCCAGCGCAACCGCTTCGACGTGGCGGCGGTCGACCAGCCGATCTTCGACCTCGGCTCCGCCGCCGGCAAGCAGCGCCCGGCCGCTGTCGGCGTGAAACCGGACCCGGCCAGCCAGCTCGGCCGGATCGCCGTCTTCCTGGAGCCGGCCGACGTGGGCGCCATCGCCCGCTGCTGCGTCTCCGGCGTCACGGTGGCCCGGGTCACCTTCCACGAGAAGTGGCACCGCTGGGCCGACTTCAAGAAGGACGAGTGCCAATCCCTCGAAAGCCGCGCCGAACCCGGCGGCGCCTACATCCTCTGGTCACCCGGCAGCACGGGCACCCAAATGTGCCTGGTCCGCCTCAGCAACCCGCCGCCAGTCCACTTCCCCGCCAAGATCACGTCGGCCACGTCCATCCCCGGATCGCAGGGTCGATACAAGTACACCTTCGCCGAGGTGGAGAAGAAGGCCAAGGAACACGACGGCTGGCAGGTCAAGGACGACGGCCGGAGCGGAACCGCCTTCAACCTGGTGGAGACGGTAAACGATCCCCAGTGCGTCCCGGCCAAGGTAGGCGAGACGGTCCGGATGGACGAAGTCCACTTCACCGGCGAGAGCGGCGAAGAAGAGACCGAATACTGGTTCCAGTACGAGGAGTACGACCAGGACGCGCCGAGCGATGGTTCATCTGCCTCGCCCGGCTCGGATGGCGGGCCGCCGCCGCCCGGCGGCTACGTGGACATCGTCACCTGCGACATCCACAACCGTTGCGGGCAATACTTCGTCTTCAAGCAGAAGCGGATCAGCTACGACGCCCGCGGAAACATCACCTCCATCACGGACATTTCGCCGTCCGTCGTGCCGATCTACGAGTGCCAGAGCAGCGGCGGCCCGCCGCCACCACCCGACTACAGCAGCGGCGATTCCAGCGATTTCATCGGGCAATCCTCTGGCGGGCCGCCCTCGGAGGTCTGGTACATCTGGCACCGCGGCGCCGCCGGCGAGGGCGAGTGGTGGATTTCCAAGACGATCGGCGACGAAAGCGACGGGTACTGTTGGCGGAAGTTCGACGGCGGCGACACGACTCCGCCGGTCGAGGGCCAGTACGGGACCGGCCCGTTCACGTCCGGCGTGGCCACGGTCAGTGACGCCGGCGGCATGGACCTGAACGTCTCCGGTACGCTCAATCCCGACGCGACCGGATTCTACAGCTTCCAGGGGTTTGACCACCTGTACAACGGTCTCGGCACCTGGAAACGCACCGGAGGATTGCCCTGATGCCTGCCCTGCGCTTCGCCTCGCACCGCCAAGTCGCCGAGCAGGCCGCCCTGCGCCCGCCGCGGTACCTGCTCGACCTGGAGCGCATCATCGTCCGCCGCGACGAGCACGGCATCTGGTACGATGCTGCGCGGCCCGCGTACCTTGAGTTGGTGCGCAAGTACCGGCCCGTCCCGCGGCCCTCACCCCCTCACCCCCTCGCCCCCTCACCCCGTCAAGACATCTGGCAGGCGTGGCGCGCAGAGGGCGGCCGCTGGGTCGCCGATGGCTGGCTCCGCCCCGGCTTCTACGCCGATCCGCCGTGCTTCGACCCGTTGCCCGGCGAAGTGCTCCAGTGTCCGGCCTTTCCCGCGGCAGACTTCCGGGCGCCGCCCGGCGATGGCCCGATCGACGTGGTCATCCCGCTGTCCGCCGGCAGCAAGCACGGAGACGCTGAGCTGCGCTACTGCCTCCGTTCGATCGCCAAGCACTTCGAAGGCCTCGGCCGGGTGTGGATTGTCGGGCACCGCCCGACGTGGCTCCGTGGGATCCAGCATATCCCGGCTGGAGATTCCCACATCAGCAAAGACGTGAACATCATCCGCAAGATCGAGGCCGCCTGCCGGGCCGGCGTTTCCAGACAGTTCGTCCGCATCTCGGACGACCAGATCCTCTTGCGGCCGCTGGCGTTCTCGCAGCTCGGGCCGTATACCTGGGGCGATCTCCGCGGCCGGCCGATCGGCAATCCTCAGGAAGAGTCCCGGCGGTGGTACCGGCGGCTGCGGCGCACGTCGGGCTGGCTGGCCGAGCGCGGTCTGCCCACGTTCCAGTGCGACACCCACGTCCCGATCCCGATGGACCGCGACCGCTTCCTGGAGCTCGCTGACCGGACCCGCGACGCATGGGAGTTGCGCGACGGGATGTGCGTGAACACCTGGTACTGCAACCAGGCCGGGCGCAAGCCGCAGCCGATGCAGAACCGCAAAGCGACGATCGAGGCGGCGCTGCCGGCCGAGGAAATCCGCCGCCGCGTGGCCGGCCGCTGGTTCCTGGGCTACAACGACGCGGGCTTCACGCCGGACTTGCGGGCCCTCTTGGACGAGCTATTTCCTGAGAAATGCCGGTTCGAGGAGGAAGAGGAGAACACTAATCCCCACTCATCAGCGCTAATCAGTTGGGATCAGCGTTCCAGCTCTCTTTCCGTGCGTCCTGCCGGCCCGACGCTCTCGATCATCATCCCGACCATCGGCCGCCCGGCCCTGACGCGCACGCTGGAGAGCATCCGCGGGCAGGATATGGTCGACGGTGACGAGGTGCTCGTGGTGCAGGACGGGCCGAGCGACCTGGCGACGTGGGCCGTCGTGAAGGCGTCTGGGTTGCCCGGACGGTATCTGGCGACGGGGAAGCGGGCCAACGATGTTGGGGCCGCGCCGCGAAACTTCGGCATAGCCCACGCCGACGGCGAATACCTGGCCTTCATGGACGACGACGACGTGTATCGCCCCGGGGCCTTCGACGCGATTCGGGCGGCGGCGGTTCGACACCCGAGGCGGCCGCTGATGTTCCGCATGGAACGGCCCGGGTGGGCGCGTACGATATGGCAAGACCAGGCCGTCCGCTATGGCAATGTCAGCACGCAACTCTTCGTAACTCCCAACCATCCCGGTCGCTTGGGGACGTGGGGACCGTACCACACGGGAGACCTGGCTTTCATTCTGTCCACGCTGCGCTGCTGGCCGCCAGGCTCTCTCCTTTGGGAGCCGGCAACGATCGCCGAGGTGCCCCAAACGCAAAGCACGCTGCCGGTCAACCACCCGATGCTCCGAAACCTCATCTACCACGTCTATCCGGTGGCCACAAACGACGAGTGGAAGCTAAACGTAGAGAGGCTCTGCCGTTCCTGGACGCTCTTCAATGGCCGCAAGATCGTGGGCGTCGTCTGCGACAACGACACCGTTCCCGTCGAGGCAGTTCAGGCGGCGTTCCCCGACGATGCGATTGAATGGCTCGTCGCGCCCAACGACCCTGTACGGGGAGAAACAGTCACGTTCTTGCCGGCCGCCAAGCGGCTGGAGTCCCTCAATTCCTACGAGGCCACTTTCTACGCCCACGCCAAGGGCACCCATCGCGCAGGCAACCCAAAGAACGAAACGCCCGCCGAGAGAATCCGGCAATGGCGGGATTTCTGCTACCGAGGCTGCCTGGAAAGGCTGCCGCCGGACTTCGACGACATCATCCATGTGAAGCCCTGCGCGGGGTGCCTCAAGCGGCAGAAGGGTTTGCCGCAGGAGAAAGGACGGCCGGAATCGTATTGGCACTACTCCGGCAATTTCTGGTGGATCAACCACGCACACTTTTTTAGCCTACCCGATGCACTCCATCTGGGGCCTTCGCGATGGGCACTGGAACGCCACCTTGGGGAATTGTTCCCGGAAGCGGACGCCGTCTGTTTGGCAGGCGACGACTTCCGCGGCTGGCCGTACCGCATGACGGAAGGCGAGTGGTCGGCCATGGAAAGGCAAGCCTTCGGGTCGGCGCAACTACAGGAGACCACGCATGGGTCTTGAAAGTTGGGTGTTTCCGGCGGAGGTGCCTGGATTCTTGAGCGCACACGAAGCGCGATGCCTCGCGGAAATGGCTGCCGGCCGATCAGTCCTCGAGATTGGCTCCTACTGCGGTCGCTCGACGATCTCGATGGGGCAAACGGCCGACTCCGTCGTCTCCGTGGATTGGCACCGCCCGGCCTTCGCCTTCCCGAAGGGTGGCACGCTCGAACGACTCCAGGCGGGGCTGCACTCTTTCCGCGTCTCGGAACGGGTTGTCGTGCTTGTGGGCCCGGCCCAAGACGTGCTGCCTTGGCTTGCATCGGGCCAGTTCGGAATGATCTTTCACGACGCGGGCCACAGCGAGGCGGAAGTTGTCGCCGACATTAGCGCCAGCCGCCGGCTGATTCGGCCTGGGGGACTGTGGGCCATTCACGACTACCTGCACCCAGAGTACGGCGCGGGAGTCAGAGCCGCGGTCGCTTCGCTTTTTCCCGGCCTGGACGTCCGGCAAGAGGGAAGCCTGGCGATCGTGAAAGAGCCGCCAACGGGCGGCTAGTCTCGCAGGCCGCGGACGTAATCGACCGCGAAGCTGCCTGATCGTGCCTGCCGGTGGTCCCAGTCGCCCGGGTCAATCCGGAGGCCGATGATTGTCTGCCCCGTCCAAGCCGGGTGCTTGCTGAGGTCGAGCCGGTATTCGCGCAGTTGACCATCGCCGTGGAGGGACCACTGAAACACCTTGGGCTCTCCCCACGTCGGCGACTGCTTGGTGATCCAAAGGAACTGGCCTCGACTGCTGGAGTCCAGCGAGAGACGAATACGCAGCACCGGGCATTGGTCGCCGTCTATCGCAAGCCCTGTTCGCAGGAGGAAGGGATCGCCGCCGGTGATCTGCCCCACAAGGCGTCCGCCATCGACTCTCAGGGCCTCGATGTGGTTCTCCGCTTTCCAGCCCTCCGTGGATTCGTCGAAGTTGAAGTCGATCGGCGACCGCGCCCACCCCAACCCCCGCAGCCGCTTCTCGGCCGCCGCCCGCTGGAACCCTTCCAGCCCGTCCAGGCACCGCAGATAGCACTCGGCGGCGGCCAGGCGGGTCTTGAGGGCCTTGCCCTCGGCCCACAGCCGGTGACCCTCCGAGGCCCACGCGGCGGCGTCCTGCTGCTTCTCGGGCGCGAATCCGTCGACCAGCTCGGCCACGGCCTGGACGCCCGCGGCCGAGTCCCCCGCGGCGATCGCCAGGTCGCGGGCCTGGACCAGCAGCGCGTACTTCGCCGCCGGCCGCGACCCCGCCGCGGTCTCGATCATCTTCCGGGCCAGCGCCGCCCGCTCCTTGGCCGTGTCGGCCGCCTCCAATTCCTTGCCGAACACGTCCTGCACGTCCGCCTCGGCCCGGGCCAACTCCGCCTCCTGGGGCACCGCCGGCAGCGGGTCAGCGCCAAGAATCGCAAGCGACACAAGAAATGCGTGCATGACGGGGGCCTCCACGACGGGCTCAAGGCGGTTCCGACGCTGCCAGCCTATCCCAGCAGGACCTTCAGGTCAACGATGGCGAAAAAATAGGGTCATGACCCTAAGGATTGTCGGCTGCCGAGGGGTACGAACGCACCTCTCCAGCCGGGCCCCCTGCGGCATGATTGACACGTTCCAGGTGGGTCACCAGACTCACCGGGTCGAACTCGATGGTGCGATCCCAGGCAATTCCCTTCTCGTCGGCCAGCCGTGTGAAGCATGCCAGGCAGACGACGCGATGCCGGAACTCGGAAGGGACGACGGCACGCCACACGTCGTCGGGCACCCGAAACCCGACGGCGTTGACGTGATAGCAGATCTTGCAGAGTTCCCGTGAAACCCGTGTTGAAAAGGAGGGCGTCATGAAGTACCGCCGCAAGCGTGGCAGCGACACCTGGCATTTTTGCACGAACTGCTCGAATTGGCCGACGAGCGACCACGACGAACGGGATACGAAGCCCACCTCCGGCGAGTTGTGCAACGAGTGCCAGGGCAAGGATCGGGCCGGCACCTGCAAGAAAGCCTAGCCGATCCCCGTCGCGTCTTCCACCCCAGGCCCGTCCGGACATCCGGACGGGCCTCTTTGTTGCGCCCTGTTCCGTCTTCGCTGCCGGCCTCGGGCCTCGCTGGGCCCGCCGCTTTGCGCCTCGTGCGTCCCGGCGCCCTCGTGCGACACCTGAGGCCCTGGCCGGCCCGACGCGTCAGGTGGGCCGAGACGAATTCTTATCAAGCCCGGCGCAAATGCCCTAACCGGCCCCGCGAGGTTTCCCAGAGCGGCAGAAGCGCCATTTCCCCCCAGCCTTCGCAGCTAAGGACTACGGAACCGAAGGTTACTGGTTCGAGTCCAGTGGGGTGTGCTTCTGGGGGGGCTACAGCTACGGACAGCGTATCCGTAGCTGTCCCCGCCACTTGATAGAGGGAGGATTGATCGATGGGCAGGGATGCACCGCAGAGACCGCAGAAGCCGCCGCCCCCACCGGACACCGGCCGGCGCGGGACGGCCCCCAAGCCGGAGCCGCGGAGCGGTTCAGGCGGTCAGGGCGGCCGGAAGCAGCCAGGCGGCGGCAAGTGACAAGAGGAGGCAGGCGAAGCCGAGCCAACCGGCCTTCCAGTGGTTGGTGACCTTGAGGGCCTCGACCGCGCCGTGGTAACTCGCCGCGAGCCAGGCCTCAGGGTTCTCGGCGGTGTCGATGCCCTCCAAGACGTCGCGGATGCGCGGGGGCATCGGGCAATCCGTGGGTCGGCGCGACCACACGATCGCCAGCATCGAAGCGACCAGGGAGGCCAGCGAGAGACGGATCGGCCAGCCCGGCAGGACGTGGAATGCGCCGACGGCAGCCAGCTCGACCGCGGCCAGCAAACCTGCCGTGCGAAGGATCCGGTCCGCGGATTGATTGAGCGACTCGAAACACTGGGAGACCTCGGCGTAGCGTGCCCGGGCATGTTCGAGCACGACCGGCCCCGGAACTTGCTGAGTCGACTGATAGTCAGCGACCCACGCGGCCTCGGCCGCGCAGGCCGGATCCGCACTTGGATCGGGAGGGCGGAAATAGAACCCCAAGGCCCTGATTCTTTCCAGGCCCTTGGCCCACAAGGCTTCGATGAACGCAAAGGGATTCATGGTACATCCCCAGCATCGAGATGACGGGACGAACAACCGTTCACCATAGCCGGGAGAAGGCCAGCCGACAATCCGAACACTGAGCCACGCGGGGGCCGGGGACCTCTTCAACCGCCAAGTTGTTGACGTCGGTATCAACCCTGCCCCCGTGCCGGGGCCCTCCGGGCGGCCGGAGGGCCCTGGCCTGAAACACACGAGGAACGCGAAGCCACGCGGGGGCCGGGGACTTCTTCAACCGCCAAGTTGTTGACGTTACTCTTCAACCCTGCCCCCGCCGCAAGGCCCTTCGGGCAACCGAAGGGCCTTGCCCCTTTCTTGTATCGGCGCGCCCGGTGACAACACGTTGTCACACCTATGGGGCTTTTCCCGAAGAAAGAATCCGGGGCGACCGACGCCATAAAGTCCGACGTTTCAAAGGCTTTCGCGCCGATCCGCCAGATCCGCGGGCCTCTTTTCCCGAAATTCGGCCCGGGTCCGCTTGACAAAGCGAGGCCGTTTGATCTCTAATCGCGGGCGAAGAGTAACGTGGGCCCGCGCTGTGCGGGCCCGAAACCAACAACTTGGCGAGTCACCGACTCACCCCTGGCCTCTTAGGCAACTTCCTTCTTGTTTCTCGCCTGGGTCGAGGCCTAACGTGGTCGGCGTTCTCGCCGGACTGCGGCCGTTTCCGCCAAGTTGTCGGTCGGCCGCGACCACAGGCTTCCTGGCGCCGTTAAAAAGCGCGTGCGGCGAACGTGACGCTGTGCGTTTGCGTTCGCCGTGCGCGCGGCGCACGGAGGAGATCGGGCAGGGCAACGGGCGACGGACGTCCCCAACCAGGCGGCGCCGAAGCCCCAGCCCCAAGGAGTGCTGAACATGTCCAGCAGCTTCCCGATCCCGTACGATGCCGGCCAGCCCGGCGGCTCACCACGAGAAACGCCGCCCCCGATCGGCATCCACCGGCCCGACGAGACGGGCCCGCCGCGCGGCCTTTCACCGCGCATGACCCTCTGCGAGTTCTTCGAGGCCTTCGTCCTGCGCCGGATGCAGAACAAGGACCTCGACGCGTCGACGATCGGCGACTACGGCCAGTCGCTGAAGTACTGGAAGCGGTTCACCGGGGACCCGCCCCTGGAGGCCGTCGACCAGTCGGTCTGCGACGAGTACCTGGCCCGCGTGAAGCGTCTGCCCGGCCGCAGGGGAAACCAAGTCCTCTCGCCGATGACGGTCCGCAAGCACTGCCGCAACGTGCAGCGGTGCCTGGAGCTGGCCGGACCGAAGTACGGGCCGCGGCAGATCGTGGCCGCCAAGCGCGGCCTCTTCGGCCTCGATGAGGATGGCGATCCGCGAGACCCGCCGCGCCTGGAGCCACCGGACCGCGTGGAAGACGAGGCCGAGAACGTCTTCACGCTTCACGAGATCGCCTCCTGGCTCGACGTGTGCGACCAGGCGATCGCACCGCGCATCCCCGGCCTGACGCCGGGCTCGTGGTGGAGATCGCTGGTGATCTACTGCTACAACGTCGGCGTGCGGATCGGCACAGCCCTGCGCGTCACCTATGCCATGCACCGCGCCGACGACGACGGGCGCACGTGGGTCCACGTTCCGCCGAAGAAGAAGGCCATCAAGGGCCGGCGCGGCGAGCGGTTCTACGTGAACCGGAGCGCCTGGGAGGCAATCGAGGCCATCCGCACGGACCGCGACCTGGTTTTCCTGTGGCCCCATCACCGTCGGCACCTCGACACGGTCCGGGTGAAGCTCCTGACGATGGCCGGCATCCCGCTGGACCGACAGTTCGGCTTCCACGGCGTGCGCAAGGCGTTCTGCACCGAGATGGCCGAGGACAACCCGATGGTCGCGCAGAAGCAGGCGGGCCACGCGGGCATGGCCATCACCCGCGACGTTTACTGCAACCGGCGCATGGTCGCCGGCTCGATGGAAAAGCTCCGGCAGCCGAAGCGGCGAAACCGCGTCGGAAAAGATGACCCGAGGCAGAAACGCCTCTTTGACTAGGAACCAGGAGACCACACGGATGGACGCATGGACGCGAGTTGCGACGGATCGACCGATGGGCTGCGGCGGGCCTCCGATCCTCCGCTGCAGTTCAGCCGCCGGATGGTCCGGCGGAGCACGCGCGCGGCGGGAACTTGCCTCTCCCCGCCGCGCGTTTTTTCTTGCAGCAGTTTCACCGGCCGGGCGGCCGGTTTTTTCGATGTGCACGCCAAGGCGCCAAGCCACAAAGGTTTTCCTGATTCGGAACCCGTAAACGAAAGGAGAGGGAGCTCGGCAATCACTGGAGAAAACGTGTCTGTCTCGGCTCGAACGCGCGTTGCCGGCAGCGTGCCGGCGCCTTTGCGGCTTGACGGCTTGGCGTGAAACGGAGACGGGAACGCTGATTTACACTCATTCACACTAATCGGATTAGCGGAGATCAGTGGGAATCAGCGTTCCGTTCGTCCTGGAGCCGGAAACTCGCCATGAGAGCGACGTCGCGAATCGTGCTGGCGGTGTTGCGGCCGAAGCCTTGGGGGGCCGGGGCGCCGCGCTGTGGCTGGCCGTGGGAGATTCCCCGATGGGAAGGAGGTGTGCGTGATGAGTGCAAGACACAGATGGAGGGCGTTTTATCGGGCGGCGCGGTACGAGCCCCGCGCGTTGTACGAGGCCATCGCCCATCTGCCGGTGCCCGGGAGCTGGGTGAGCCTGGTCTTCGCGGTGGACCGGTACTCGAGGAGCCACTACTTTCGCTGGGCCCTCCGCTGCATCGGCTTCCAGGAGCGGGCCTTCGGAACGTGGCGGGGGCTGGCCTACTGGCGCCCGCGGATCGACCGCATCCCAGTGACAGGAGCCAACGCCCATGGCAGCACGTAGAAGATCGCACGCCGGGCTGCTGATTTGCCCGGCGTGCCAGAAGCGGGCGCGGTCGGTGCATGCGGTGCTTTGCCCGACGTGTTGGTGCTACGGCGTGCCGCAGGCCCTGCGCAGCCGCGTCTGGCGCTGGTGGCGCGAAGCCCGCGGATGCGCAGAGCACCGGGCGAAGGTGCAAGGATCTCGAGCATGAGCCGTCAATAGGAACCACGGAGACACGGAGGGCACAAGGCATGAGAGCCGAATCGGAAATCGGAATCTGCGAGTATCGAGCGCCGGTCCGCTTGCGTCGGCAGCTCGGGTACCGCCGCGCCCTGGACGTTTGGACCTACACGCAGGCCCTGGTCGAGCGGCTGGGGATCGGCAGCGGCGGCTTCACGGTCACGCTGCACGCCGGCCGCGTCACGAAGGTCGCGCTGGACGTGCGGCGGCTTCATCGGGAGGTGCCCATGGCGTGGCCCGACCTGATGATCGCCACGCGCATGCAGCGCCTGCTGCGCGGGTCGCGGCTGAAGTACGGCGTGCTGAGCGTGGAGATCTCAAACGGCCGGGTCAAATGGATCGCGCCGTCGCCGCACGTGCGAGGTGAGCGCGACGAATGGATCGACCTCGGATGGCTTTTTGCCCACTGAACAGGAGGCAAGGGAGGTAACGGAGTGATGAGCGATCAAGGAGGCCTGTTGAGGAGGCTCTTGGCCAAGCTCCGGCGGCGCAGGCTGCCGGCGGCGCCGGCACACCAGGAGCCGAAGCCCGCCCGCGACGACCCGGGGAAGCTGCTGCGGATCGATCCGTTCGAGCCGGGTGGGCCGTTTCCGGCCGGCCGGTGCGCGCGATGCGCCGAGGCGGAGGTCGGGCGCTCGCCGGACTTCGAGCGCCGCATGGCCACGGCGCTTGCGATGGTGTTGGACGATGCCGCGGCGGCCCGGTGGTACGCGGCGCAGTTGGCCGGCGGGCGCCTCTGCGACTACCGGGTCCGACGCGTTTTGGCCCGAGGCCGCCTCGCTGCCTGCTCCGGTCATCCCATCGAGGTGCGCGTGGCCAAGGCGTACGTGCGCGGCGAACTCGGGCGCCTCGCCCGCCGCTGCGGGCTGGAGGCCGCACCGATGGAGACGAAGCCATGGCGACCATAATGTGCTGGGGGAACTCCGAAGGGGCCAAGACACGGGGCACGACCAGGTAGGCACGGAGGCAGCCGAAGCGATGACGCAGCCAGGCACGGCACGAACGCATGAGGCATCGGTTGAGAGGATCGACGCGCGGATCGCGGCCACCAGGTGGACCGACGCGATGATCGCGGTCGTCCGCGATCCGGCGCTGACGCCGGCGGCGAAGCTGGCCTGGCTGTACCTCTGGGATCGCGTCGGGCGCAGGGAGGCCGACGTGACCGCACTGCTGGACGAGGTCATCGGCGCCACAGGGATCGCCGAGAGCACGCTGCGAGGCACGAAGGGCCGCGGGGACGGGGCGTTCACGATCCTCGCCGCCCGCGGTTATTTCATCTGGAGCCGCCGCCCCAACGGAGACGCATGGGTGGCGATCACGGCGCAACCGGCGAGCTGCACTCGCGTTGCGCCCGATCTCCAGGGGGAGCTGCCCTTCGCCCGGGACCCGGACGGAACCGCGCCGGCACCGGAGCCACCGCCCACCGTCCTCCTACAGGGGACGGGACCAACGCAGGGCGTGGCGCCAGGGCCGGAGGGTCGCGGGGCGCGAAATCCGCGCGAAAACCGCGCGGATTTCGCGCCCACCCAAGGACAAAGAAGTCGCGCGCGCACGCGCCAAAACCAAGAACCAAACCAATTGGATCTTGGTTCTTGCGCTTCAAGCGGCGGCGCGGAATCCGCGCGGATTTCGCGCGGCGGCGGGCCGGCCAGAATCGCCGGCGATCTGGAGGTCCTCGCCCAGACAAGCCAGCAGGGCCCGGACTTGGCCGGGCATTGGACGAGCCGCCAGAGGATCGTCGATTGGATCGCGGCGATGGTTCCCGGGGCCTGCCCCATCCAGGCCGGGATCGCCGCCGACGCCGTGATGGACGTCGGCGGCGAGCCCGATGACCTTTACCGCGCGCTGGAATACGCGAGGAGCCTGGAGAAGGCCGGCGAGCTCAAGAAGGACTTCCCCTCGGCCTTCTTCGGCAGCTTTCAAAACATGGCGCGGCGCCGGGGCTTTCAGTGGCCCCGGAAGCCGAGGCCGAAGTGAGGCGTCTATGGGCCAGCGCGGACGACAGCTTTGGAGCAAAGAGAAGCTGCCGGTGGGGACCGTGCGGATCCGCAAGCACTCCAAGCGCGTGCGCGCGCGCATGATCAAGATCCGCGACGACGGACCGAAGGGTCGCCGTTGGATCACCTGGGCGCGGTGGTGGTGGCTCAACAACCGCGGGCCGATCCCCCCGGGGATGCGCGTCACGCACCGGGACGGCGACTCGCTGAACGACGACCCGGACAACCTGGTGCTCTGCTCCGCGGCGGCGTGGTGCGGATCGGGATCGAGGCGCCGCCGGAAGTGAAGGTCTGGCGGAAGGAGCTGATCGAGGATGCGAACACTGATCGACACTGACGAGCGCTGATGAGCGGTGGTCAGTGTTCCAACGTCTCAATGGAGGGCCAAGCTGTGGCCAGTAGCAAGTTTTCCCTGCGACGGTTGAAGGACGGGCGGACCCTCATCGTGGACGGCCGGGGGCCATGCGGCCGGGCCTTCCCGCAGATCGCCATTGTCCGCGACGCCGATACGGACAATCCGTGCATCCAGCTGGCCGGCAGCCTCGGCCTGGCCGGGCTCCGGCAGATCCTCGATCTGCTCGCCGATCACGGTTACGGCCCGAACTAGGGCGGCCGCGGCCCGCGCCGGAGAAGGTCAAGAGAACGAAAGCGTAATCTCAGATGACACCAGAAGCCAAGGCGATCCAGGACTGGTTCGAGTCGGAGGAAGGGCGGAGCTGCGGCGATCCGACGTCGCTGAAGGCGCCGGCCAAGCAGGCCAATTACCTGCGCAGCCGACTGTGGCGGGCGTTCACCGCCGGCATGCGGGCCGGCCGGCGCATCGAGCGCGACGCGGTCGCCGCGCGGTTCCGCCGCCTGTTCCTCGATGAGGACGCCGCCGACAAGGAGTGACTCGCCATGCCCGAGACGCGCTTGGTTCTGGATCGCGAGGACTTCGGCCAGTTGGTCCGCGGCCGGGCCGTGCGCCGGGATGCGGTGGCGATCCTGCTGGCCGACATCGGGTTTGAGGCGATGGCCACGGAGCTGCACGACGCGATCCGAGGCGCCGAGCCCTTCAAGCTGCCTGCGGAGAGAGAGACATCCGCGGTGGAGCTTCTGCGGCGATGGTACGGCGCGTACGAGGCATCACTGGCGGATCGTTCCAACTGGGAGGCCGTGGACGAGCTGGGCGCGGCCGGCCAAGCCGTGCTCGACTGGTGCCGGCAGGAGTTCGGCCAATCTGAATAGGGGCAAACGGAGGGCTGAAAGATGCTGCGCGTACTCTGGACCCACGAAGAGGTGCAGCGACTGATCCCCAAGCTAAAGGCGCGGATCGACAAGATGCAGGCGAAGATCGAGGCGGAGCAATCGTACCCCATAAAGGGCCTGCCTCCGATGACCACGGACGAATGTATCAGGTATTTCAACCGGCTCATCCAGACGGCTGCGGACCGGCCGCTCTCGGAGCAGGAGTGTTTTCTCCACGGCCAACTCCTCAGCGTCTACCAGCAGGCCTGCTTCGCCGAAGCACTCGGGGAGAAAGGCCGTTTCTTCGTGATCCCCGAGAGCACGATCCTCAAACTGATGGCTGGTGTCGGGTGACATTTTGGAAGGCGGATGCGATGCCCGCGAAATCACAGGGGACCTGGCGCTGCCCGGGCTGCGGCATTTTGCTGGAGCGACGGACGCTCGCGCTGATCCTGCCGGCTCACCTCCGCGACCAGCCCAACTGCGCCCGCGCGATCATGGCGGCCGGAGCGTACCGCCAGATCGGGATTGTGTACGTGCTGCCGGCCACGCTGCACGTCGGATCGATCCGCGTCGGAAGCACCATGCAAGTGGCCGTCCTCGGCATGAATCCGGAGGGGCGACTCTGCCCGGTCGCCCAATCCCCCAACGGCCGATGGTCGCGCGCGGATGGCGAGGCGGCGTTGCGTCGGCTGTTGGCGAGATGCGCAGCGGCTGATACCTGAAGAACGACGGGTGGAACTGACGGAATTCCGGCCACATCCGCAACCCGAAATCACAAATCGGGCGCCCGGGAGCTGGGATCGCCGGCAACGGCGACCGGATACCGGTGCTAGCTGGCCCGGTTTTGGCTGTCCCTCCCCCCGGTCGAGGAGTTAGGCTGGTGGTAGGCCGGGCGGGGGAGCCCGTCGTCGCAAGCCCCGGTGCCATCCGGGCTTGGGTCTCCCGCCCGGTCTCTCTTGAGGGGCGCCGCGAGAATGGCCCGATTCTTGCGCTTGGAGACCCCCGCGGCAATCTGCTAGGGTGAATCTCGGCACCGGGGCGGGCCGTTCTGAACTCCCCGATGCCGTCCCCTCGCACGTCACCGATCCCTCCGCGCTCTGCTGCCCGGGGGTCGCCGTGCGCGCCAGGCGGCGGATGACCGCTCATGGTGCTGGACCCCAGGACCGTCGATCGAGTGCTGACGCTGCTGACGGTGACGTCTCTCAGCCAGCGGGAGATTGCACGGCGCACGGGCGTCTGCCGGGGGACGGTCAACGCGATGGCGCTGGGCCGTCGGCCCAACGCCGATCTCCGCGACACTTTCGAGCGCCTGACCGATGAGCGGAGACGTGCGAGCGGGGCGCCGCCGCCCAGCCGGCCGGCCAGGCGGTGCCCGGAGTGCGGGGCGAAGGTCAAGCTGCCGTGTCTTGCCTGTCGCGACCGGCGGCTCCTGGCGCAGGGGCGGCGCCGGCCGTTCCAGACAGACGGCCCCGATCCGGTGGTGCTCGGGCTGGACCTGAGACCGGAGCACTACGCCCGCTACCTGGAGATGCGCCCCTTGGCGCGCGAGCGGTACTACGAGCACCAGGCCGGCGTCGCGGACGCTTCCGACGGCACGACGAGGCAACCATGAACCGCAACTACCGATCCTTTAACGAGGTCGCCGTACCCGACGAAATCCGCGACGCCGACCTGCTGCTCTACCGCCGACTCCCCCGGGAGCCGTCCCTGGTGGCCAGGCTGATCGCCGCGTGCGGCCGCGGCGATCACTACCACGCGGCCAAGGTCGCCTGGGCATCCGGCATGCTGCGATGCCTGGAAACGCGATCCTGGCGCGACGCGCGTGAAGTGAGTCTGGAGAGCCAGGTCCGCAGGTACCCGGGGCGGATCGACGTGTACCGGAGCAACCCGGGCGATCGCTGGCCGGAGTACGATCGGGCGGGCGCGACGCGCGTGATGCGTTGCATCAGCGGCAAGAAGTACGGCTGGTGGAATCTTTTGCTGGCCGCGCTGCTGCACCTGCCGGTGGTGAGACTCTTCGTCCGCGCCGACGTGGACGATCGGGCCGTCGACAAACGCCCGCCCTATTGCAGCCACGCCTGCGCCTACGCGGATCGCGTCGGCGGCGGCGTCGATCCGGTCCCCCACCTAGCCGACCGCCTGACCGAGCCGGCCGACCTGGCGCGCAGCCAGTTTTACGAGTACCAGTTCACCCTGATCCCATGAAGAGCGCCGGACTGATTCTGCTGGTGTCCGTCCTGCTGCTGATGCCCCGGCATCCGGCGTCGGGCGAGCGGGCGATCACGGTCGGCTCTCCCCCCAGCATTGGCCCAGCCGCGCCCGGGGCGGGCGCGATCATCGTGGGGAGATCGCCGAGCGTCGGCACGGCCACACAGCACCCGGCGGTGTGTCGGATCTCCAACACGATGCCGGGCGGCTGCATCAATTGGGGTAGCGGGACGGTCGTCGATGTCGACAAGACCTCGGCGCTAGTGCTGACGTGCTGGCACATCTTTGAAGACGGAACCGGCCAGGTGGGCGTCTGCGTCGGCGGGCGATGCGTGGTCGGTCGCTTGGTCACCGTCGACCAGGCCTGGGACCTGGCGGCGGTGGAGATCTCGGGGACAGGGCTGCGTGCCGTGCCGATCGCCGGCGAATCGCCGAGTCGCGGCGAGCGGCTCATAGCGTGCGGTTTCGGCAAGGGACAGTACGCGTGCGTCGCCGGCCGACTCAGGGGCTACGTCGCCACCGAAACGGCCGCCAGCCGTGAGACAATGGAGATCGGTGCGGGGGTCCGGGAGGGGGACTCGGGCGGCCCGGTCCTCAACGGCCGCGGCGAACTGGTCGGTGTCGCGTGGGGGAGCGACGGACGGATCACGGAGGCGACGTGCGTCGGGCCCATCCGGCGTTTTCTCGGGAGGCTGCGGGGGCGAGACGGGCGCCAGGTGATCGGTCCCCCGGCAGCCCGGCCCGACGCGCCGGCGGCGAGGCGGCCCCTGGTGCCGATCCCGCCCGGCGCACAGCCCATCGCGCCGTCCATTCCCGTGCCGCCCAGGCAACCGCGCACGCCGGACCTGATCGACCGCGAGAAGCTGGCGGCGGCGATCGAGGCAGCGTTCGCCGCGCTGGAGGCCCGGCTCGAGGCGCGGCGAAAGGCCGCGCCGATCGACGCTGGCCAGGCCCAGCGGCCGATCCTCGACGCCATCGGCGAGCTGGGGCGGAAGATCGGCCCGGGCATCGACCGCCAGGCCATCCGGGACGATTTTCGGGCCGTCGCCGGCGACCTGGTGGACGCGGCCGCTCCGACGGTGGTGGAGACGGCGCTGCCGGCCGCGCTGAGCGCGTTGGGGTGGACGGGCCCACCGGCGATCGCCGCCTGGCTCATCGCCCGCCTGGGCCTGGGCCTACTCCGCCGGCGTCGGCAGCGACGCGAGCTGGCGCAAGCGACCGGCGCTGGCCAGCCAACCTCTCCGAGCCCGTCGATCCAGATTTATACGCCGACCCCGGAAACGGGCGATTACCTCGCGTATTGGGCTCACCACTTCGAGGCCACGGGCGGGAACCTCCGGGAAGAAGCTGCCAAGGCCCCAATCTACGTCGAGGCGCTCGAAGCGCTGAAGGCCGGAAAAATCCAGGTCGACGTCAAGCCGGCGATGATCGCCGGCGGCATCGACGGCCTGGTGGCTCGCGAGTTTGCGCGGCGCGGCGAGATCCTCCCGCAAGGCGACTTCCGCGACGCGGCGTACCTGGGCTTCCTCTACCGGGACGCCGTCGCGCGGCTCCGAGGGGGCTTGTTGACGGCTTGCGGGTTCCGGGAGTCGGCCGACGCCATCGGGGCGTGGGTCGCGCAGGAGTTCCAGTTGAAAGTGAAGCGACCACCCCACGTCACATTTTTACAAGGAGTTCTCTCGTGAAAAACACGTTCACGGGGGCTGTGACCCAGTTCCCCAACCGCGGCATCCACTACCTGCTCGCGGAAGTGATGACGCTCCGCAAGCAGTGCTTCCTGAGGGATGAATTCGTGAGCCTCACCGGCTGGAATGACGCCCTCAACCTGTATCTCCAGACTGGGCTGGAGAACATCGCCGAGACCGTCAAGCGAATCACGTACTCCCCATCGGGGACGGACCCGGCGGCCGTTCGCGATCAGCGGATCGCCGAGGCCAAGGATACCGAGACCGGGCTGGCGGCCGCCTTCGATGGGAAGTCGATCAATTCCGACGATCTGGTCATGCCCAACGTGCCGCTGACCCGGGAGTTGATCTACGAGCTCAGCGGCGAGCACCCCGACTATCCGCAGCCGACGCAGGATCGGTTGCCCAACGACACGGCCCGGGCGTTCGTGACCGGGCTTGACTACTTCCTTGTCATGGCGACCAACCTCGATTCGAGAACGCAGCCATCGACGGTCAGCGCATTCGAGGCGGCGCAATTGCTCGCGATGCTCAACGAGCTGTACGCTCTCACCGCGCTGAAGGGCGGCGAGGCGAACCGGTCGGATGTTCCCACCGGCCTGCCGGCCAGCCTCCGACCGACCACGTTCAATGCGCAGGGGCAGCACGACCCGGAGCCGAAGGCGTAAGCCGACCATGACACGACCGCGCATCAAGCGGCGGCGCCCGCGGCCGCCCCAGACGCGGCCTGGCGGGATGCCACGGATCAAGGGCATCTGCCGAGGGTGCAAAACCTACACGCACCTGGTCCACGGCAAGGACCTCTGCCTCCTGTGCTTTGTGCGCCGCCGCAACCTTTGAAGGAACGGACTGATGAAAGACAAACAGCGGATGGCGGTCCTCTGGGCCGCCCTGGCGAAGACGGCGGCCAAGGAAGCCCGCCGCGACGAGCTGCTCGCCGGGGCCACGCACGAACTCCACCTGTCGATTGCCGGCACGATCGACGGCGAGCCGGTCGGGCAGATCGTGCGTGCGACCCTCAGCGTCGGGCACGACTTCGCCAAGGCCAGTTCGTCGGGACCGAAGTCGGCGGAGGTGATTGCCTGCGTACTCCACAAGCTGAACGCAGCCACGCGCGAGGCCGTGCTCAACGGACTCGCCGAGCACTTCGCGGCGACGACGCAATTGCCGGACGTGCCCGCCTCCCTGGTCAACGCGGCCAATCGGCTGCTGGGCCAGCTCCGCAACTGGGAGCAGATCACCCAGCGCGGTCCGGTGGCCTGCCGGTACCAACTCGGCACGGGGGGCCCGCCATGATCGCGCGCACGGGGACAAGATGCAACCGTGACGGCGTGGACCGGGTCCGGGCGGCGCTGGCGGCAATCCTCGTCGACGTGCTCAAACCCGGCTTCTACGGCCGGGCCTCGGTCCGTCTGACCGTGACGGACGGCACGATCAGCGAGGTCCGGCGCAAGGTCGTGCGTATCGAGCGGCCGTAGCCCCCCGCGGGTCCTTTCTGGCGACCGGCCACCCTAAC